>Ga0102962_1000119_pt1 | contig 45503 bp, 52 predicted proteins | sample SalPonF2_C_D2_MG_FD_84519 | JGI IMG/M metagenome (GOLD analysis project Ga0102962, IMG submission 84519) | Salt pond soil microbial communities from South San Francisco under conditions of wetland restoration - Salt Pond MetaG SF2_C_D2_MG ...
ATGAGTTCGCTCTAAAAAGCCCCAGAACTGATTTTGGGGCCTTGATTTTGAGCCATATTCAACACTTTTTTTAGGTAAAAACACCTTTTTAGAGTAGACTCATTCATTCTTGTATTACTTAATCATTCCAAACTTACTTTTTATAATTATTTTAATCGATCATGTAAAAATAATAACACGACGTAAAAAATAGATTTAATTAAACTTATACAGATATCGTAATATCTTTTTAATAAAATATTTAAGCTTGCCATAAATATCTCGATAACTACTACAAGAGATCAACATTATTTCAAAATTAACTAACACGAGGTAACAAAATGGCTTTTGGAGATATCAACCGAGTGAATACAAACCTGCAGTCGCTCAGCTCGCAGTATTCGCTCAACAAGATCAACGAAGAGTTATCCAAAAATCAATTGGAATTGTCTACCGGTTTACGGATTAATAGCGCAAAAGATGACGCGGCCGGTTTTTCCATCGCTTCCAAACTGAAGGCTAAACTGGCCGGTATGAATCAGGCTAATCAAAATATCGGCGACGCTCAATCTATGTTAAATATTGCCAATACCGGTCTTAACACCATCATGGATACTCTGGTTCAAATGAAAAGTAAAGCCACTCAGGGAGCCAGTGGTACATTAGGTCAGACTGAAATGGGTTACATTGAAAAACAAATCAATGCCCTCGGTAAGGAAATCAATACCGTAGCTTCGAATACCAAATACAATGGATCAAGTCTTCTTTCCAATAGCGGCGCAGCTATTACCAAGACATTTCAAGTTGGTGAAGGAAGCAGTGATACTATGAATGTTTCGATCAATGACAGCACGACACAAAGCTTATTCGCGGCTGGTACCGGTGGTGTAAATACCAATAATAGTGGTGGTGCTGGTTTCACAATGGCCGAATCTGGTACAGATGCAGGTGGAAACGCAATCGTTTCTCAAACCGATTTCCAAAGTTTGTTAGGAAGCATTGATTCAGCTATCAATACACTGGCAGGGACAACCAATCAATTGGGAATCAACCAAAATGATTTATCCATTCGCCAAGATAATTTGTCTCAGGCAATTACCAGTAACAATGCTGCAAAAAGCCGTATTATGGATGCCAACTTCGCACAGGTCAAGAGTGATTCTGTTCGTCTGCAAATCTTGCAACAAACAGCAACCGCCGCATTGACACAGGCTAACTCGAGTCCGCAAGCGGTGCTCAGTATCATCAAAGGATAAACAATTTTTATAAATAATTATTAAGAGGTAAATCATGTCATTTGGAGATATTAACAGAGTAAATACGAACTTGCAGTCGCTTAGTTCACAATACTCACTCAATAAGATAAATCAGGAGTTATCCCAAAATCAGTTGGAATTGTCTACCGGTTTACGAATCAACAGCGCTAAAGATGACGCGGCCGGTTTTTCCATCGCTTCCAAACTGAAAGCTAAACTGGCCGGTATGAATCAGGCTAACCAAAATATCGGTGACGCTCAATCTTTGTTGAATATTGCCAATACCGGTCTTAACACCATCATGGATACTCTGGTTCAGATGAAAAGTAAAGCCACTCAGGGTGCCAGCGGTACATTAGGTCAGACTGAAATGGGCTACATTGAAAAACAAATCAATGCTCTTGGTAAAGAAATCAATACCGTAGCTTCAAATACCAAATACAATGGATCAAGTCTGTTGGTAAGTTCCAGTGGTGCTGGTGGTACTGTTGATAAAACATTTCAGGTAGGAGAAGCCAATGGGGATACGATGAGTGTTTCTATCAACGATAGCACAACAGCCAGCTTGTTTGCAAGTTCTGCAACCGGCTTATCAAGTGCTACAGTTGGTAGCTTTGCTATGGCAGAAAACGGTGGTGGTGGTACCCAGGTTTCACAGTCCGATTTCCAAAATCTTTTGACGGATCTCAATTCCGCGATCAACACATTGGCCGGAACAACGAACCAACTCGGTATCAATCAAAACGATTTGTCTATCCGTCAGGATAATCTGTCTCAGGCCATTACAAGTAATAGTGCTGCAAAAAGCCGTATTATGGATGCGAATTTTGCACAAGTAAAAAGTGATTCAGTGCGCTTGCAAATCTTGCAACAAACAGCGACTGCTGCATTGACCCAGGCTAATTCAAGCCCGCAGGCAGTTCTGAGTATTATAAAAGGATAGGACTGAATCAACTTCTGTTACAAAGGAAGAGAATTTAAAATTCTCTTCCTTTTTTATCTATAATCTATCATTGCTTGCTCTTATACATACATACGCCAAACATTTACAAAACATGATAAATTACATTTAAGTTTGTCGGATTTTTGCCGATAAGTAATTCATGTTTGAAAATTTTGCTTTTTAAAAAGGATATGAACATGATAGAACCAACACAAAATTATCAAAGACAAGCCATCTTAAATGCTTCTCCTGCGAAGTTAATATCAATTCTTTACGATTTTGGAATACAAGCTTGTTATCAGAAAGATGAAAAGAAACTTCAGGAGGTTCTGGATACGCTTATAAATTCTTTAAACTTCGAATTCGAAATGGCTAACTCTTTATATGAGATTTATGAATATTGTCAGCGTCAGGCTCGTAAAAAAGAATTTGATGAGGTTCGTAACCTAATAGAAGGCCTTCGTGACACCTGGAACATGGTTGTCGTTTCTACATCAAAGAAAAATGCGCCTAAAGTGAAATTTGAAAGTAAAGGATTTCTGGTATGAGTTCCGTCAGTTCATTATTTCAACAGACTAATCCTTATGAGCCCTATGTGCAAGAATTATTACAGGCTGACAGTCAGCAAAAGAATGCTTTGCAGGCAGATTTAAGTAATGAACAACAAAAGCAGCAGGCCGTAACTACCATCGGGAGCAAATTATCGACTCTTAATACAACACTCGAATCTTTTATCAATGATCCTCTGACCCAATTTAGTCCTTTTTCCGGTGCATCAAGTGATCCGAATGCTATTTCCGTTATTTCTACGAATGGAATAAATAATCCCGGGACCTATAACATTCAGGTAAATCAGTTAGCCAAATCGGATATTGCTTTATCTTCTACTTTCAGCAATTCCGGTACCGGTTTAAGTACTACCGGATCGGGATCCTTTGATCTCACTATTGGTAGTGGATCCCCCATCACTATTTCAACAACAACTACCGGATCGACAAACGATCAGGTGCTCACAAATATCGCTGATGCAATAAACAACCAAGCTGGTGATAAGGTACAGGCTTCGGTATACCAGGTAGACAGCAGTCATGTTCAACTTTCTGTTAAGAGTTTGAAAACCGGTTCAGCCAATAGCATTTCCATTTCCAACACCCAGGGAGATCTGACTGGTCTGAATATGACTAATCTGACTCCAGGTTCTCAATTAGATGCAAAATTTACAATTGATGGTGTTTCATTTCAGCGTTCAAGTAATGTTGTTAATGATGTTATTTCAGGAATGACCTTTCAATTGAAAAATACAACTACGAGTACGGATCAGCTTAATGTCACTCTTGATACATCCGCTGTCAAAAAAAATATAAATTCGTTCATTAGTCAATATAATGCTGCCGTTTCCCTGATCCGAAAAGACACCTTTATTGATGGAAAGAGTGGTCAAAAGGGAATCTTACAAAGTAATGGCACAATTCGCTCGATGAGCAATGATCTTTGGCAAACCATCATTCAACCGGTTGCAAGTTTACAAGGTACAGGAATTTCTCAATTATCCGATATTGGTATCGAGACTAAAAGTGACGGTAGCTTATATATTAAAGACAGTCAGAAACTGGATAGTGCTTTAAAATCAAATCCTAAAGGTGTTCAAAATCTGTTTACTGCAAGTGATGGATTAGCTACGAAATTAAAATCGAAAGTAGGCATGTATGTCAGCGGGACAAGTAATGTCATTGATACGATTAAGTCAGGCATTTCTGATTCCATCAAACGTTTGAATCAACGTATAGACTCTCAAAATACATATCTGGCTACCAAACAGAAGGAGTACGAAAAGGAATTCACCCAATTACAGCAAATCATAATGCAGGGGCAACAACAGTATAACAGCATTATGGCTATGCAATCTCAAATGAGTCAAATTTACAGTTCAAATTCCGGTTCATCCAGTTCATCAAGTTCGTCGTTATACGGCTAAAAAAATGAAACTCATTTATTATTTAACAGAATTATTAGACACGGGTAATTATTTACTTCAGGAATTAGACAAGGATGACCCTTCTGTGGAAAGGTTACAGGGAATATATGACACAAGAGCTTCTCAAATAAAATGTCTGAATGAAGAAACCCGGGAAAATCCTATTGAACATTTGAATACGGAATGGGAAATAGAAATCAGCAAGTTATTTACCTCTCTTCAGAATAAAGAAGAACAAATTAATAAAAAAATATTAGCTTTATGCAAGAAGAAGGAAGAACAACTCATGCTGCTTAATCAAAATAGTAAAGCTGAAAACAGATATCGAGATCAGCAGAAATCGAATTCACTGCATTTACTAAACAAAAATCTACAGGGATAGGAAAATGGCTATTAACAATATCAATAACAATCTGAATAACAGTAATATTGGTAAAACACAAAAGGTCCAATCCAATAAAGCATCAGAATCTTCACGAGTTAGTAATCAGGAATTTCAGAATAGCAGTCAGAATGTAAATCATGCTTCCAAGGATAGCGTCTCTATTACTCACGCAAAATATGGCAATGAGATTCAATTCGCACAACAAGTTCTTAAAAATCTAAATAAAGCGTCCTTGCACAACCTTAAACGGATCAAGGTGAATATTGAGAATAAGGACTACGATAAAACCCATATCCAAAAAGCCGTAGGAAATAAAATTCAAGCTTCTTTAAATGCTCTTCAAAGTAGTAATGTCAACAATCATCAGCAGATTAAAATAGACGCTGATGGAGATCACGACGGTGATACCTCATCAATAGCTGATCATGATTAAATGATTTATTTTGTTAGAATTCATATTGTATATAAGTATGTTTTTTAGCAGCTTATTTATGACTAAAAACATCAATTAATGGAATTATTGCTCCATTTATCGTCTTAAATTATTGGTTTTCCTGACATCATTTAATACGAAATTCTTCACCAGGCCTTCCCTCACATTCATAAAAATATCGACCTCACAACACTTACAAGATATTTTGTATTCCTGCATTTCGTAAATAAAAAATACATTTCGTAATTTTTTTTTAAAGCGATACAAAACCCATTATAAATGCAATAATTACAGATTCTTTTTCAGAACAACTACGTAGAACCGCACGCCCCTAAGCATCTAAGCAAGTATACATCTAACAAGATCCATTAGATTAAATAACAAAAGATATTTTACTCTTAAATAATTATTCAGCATATTTACGTAGTAAATTTTTATAATGCATAAGCTTTTTGGATATAATATTGTAACAAATTTTACATAGGATGTCCCTTGAAGTGAGATCATGGGACATTATCTATTTAAAGAGGTTAAAATTAGGGGACTTTTTAAAAGATGCTTGATAATTCAAAGGGGACTATTATAATAATAGACGATGATCCTCATATTTTAAATTTTATGAGAGAACATTTATCTATTAATCAATACGAGATAGAGGCTTTTCAATCACCGATTGAAGCTCTAAAATTTTTAAAAAAACATACAGCTGACTTGGTTATCAGTGACGTTAAAATGAATGAGCTAACTGGTGATGATATTTTAAATCATGTTCAAAAGCACTATCCTTCAACCGGTGTTATATTAATGACCGGGTTTGGCAGTATAGCTCATTCGGTGAATGCAATGCGTAAGGGGGCATTCGATTATATTACAAAGCCGTTTAGTGGTACTGAATTATTATCACGTATTAACCTTTTTTTCAAAAAAAAGGCGAATCGTCAAAAGGATAATACCACTAAAAACATGCAGAGTAATCCCAGAGCTACAGTCAACAACTTTCCATCATCCTTAGATTATTCTCGATTTAACAACTATCATCTTATTGGTGAAAGCCCCAAAATAAAAAAACTCCTTAACGCACTTCCACAAATTGCACGTAATAATGCACCCGTTATGATACAGGGTGAAAGTGGCACTGGAAAAGAGGTATATTCGCAATTGATTCAGCAACATAGCTTGAGAACGGATGAACCATTTATTAAAATAAATTGCGCTAATTTACCCAGCGAATTAGTTGAAAGTACGTTATTTGGTCATGTAAAAGGAGCTTTTACCGGAGCCATCATAGACAAAAAAGGGGCTTTTGAAGAAGCTAATGGAGGAACTCTTTTATTAGATGAAATCACTGAGATCAATATTAATATCCAGGCAAAATTATTACGGGTTTTACAGGAAGGTGAATTTCAGCCCGTCGGATCACAGAAAGTAAAAAAAGTGGATGTACGTGTCATATCAACAACTAATCGTAATATTTTTGATGCGATTAAATCGGGGACTTTTCGAAAAGACCTCTACTTTAGATTAAATGTTTTCCCTATAAAAATGCCTGCCCTCAACGAGCGTATGGACGATATTCCTCTTTTAGCAGATTATTTCTGTAAAAAGTATACACGTAAATACAATACTGTTCCCAAAAAGGTATCAGCAGAATTGTTGGATTACTTGATGGAACAGCTATGGAATGGAAATGTTCGAGAGCTTGAAAATACGATCATTCGTGGCATTCTCATGTCAGGAGATGAGAATATTATGGAGATGAATCATATTATCGATAATCTTTTTGATAATTCTGAAAAGGAGAACATTGAGATTCTCGACAATCATAAAATTGATATTCCGCTTATTCCCATTCATGAAATGGAAAAACAATTAATACACAAAGCGTTGAAAAAAACAAACGGGAATCAGAAAGCGGCGGCCAAGATATTAGAGATTTCAGATCGTACAATTCGAAATAAACTTAAAAATTATCTGACGGCCTGATTTTTTACTCTTATTTTTGGCTTAACTAACCTGACGTTGTGAGATCGCCAATATTCGTTGTGCCTTTTTTACCTTTTTCGCCTTTATCAAGGCAGCAATCCAATGGTGAAGGATCGTCTCATTCTTGGAATTTTCATTATAAATTTGTTCATAGATCTTACAGGAAAAATCGGCCCACCCCTTTTCAATGAATAAAGACAGCGCTTCATGAATCTGATGATAAACCTTTTCGTTAATCAGATCCGGAATGTAATCATCAAACATATCTGTGAAATGCTGAACGGCATGGTCATAATCATCGAGCTCAATCGAATAAAGCAATAATTTCTTCAATACGTCAAATTCAACATCACCACCTCTTAAATGATAGTATTGTTCATAATGGCTTAAAGCCGCCTGATAATTACCATCCCTTAACGCAGATTCCGCGATTAAATAATGACATTGCTCTTTTTTCAGGTACACATCGTAGTTGGTCCGGCTGATTTCTCCATGATAATAAAGATATTTTTCCAGATTCTCGACCGCCTTGCTCCAATTTCTGTTTAAATGAGCAATTTTATATAACACCAAATATGGCATCCGCTGGACGGATTCTTCCAACAAAGATAACTCTACGCATGTTCGGGCATCTTCCCATTTATTTTGCTCAGTGAGCGCATCCGCGAGTCCATTCAAAGCAGCGGTGTAATCGTAGATAAATAATTTTTCCCGTTTTAAAGCCTGCTGAAAACACTTGATCGCCTTTTTGGTATCCTGCTGAGTTACCAACCGAATTGCTTTTATCAGACGGACTTTACTCGACTCGGCGTTGCTTTTAATCTCTTTATCGGGATTCATATCCCGATACATTTCCCCGCATTGAGCACGCTGTATCTCAATAAATTCATTTCCGGTCAATTTCCACTCATTCTGAAGAAACGTATCATACAAATCAGGCAAATCGAAACCTTTAAATGTTATCCCATTAGATAGCGGGAAAAGACGTATCTCATAATTATAATTGGTTCGCTCATTAGGATGGACATGCTCAATCTGAGCCGGATAAACGTTACCTGCCTGAGGTTCAAACGAAAAATTGCAAATGACCTCCCCTTCATCCATATACAACACCCAGGGCGTTCTGACAACATCCATAGCCTGATTTAACGAATGAACCCGTCCTTTTTCCTCCGAATAGGTAATCTTTGTCACTGACGCTGGTAAGTCATCTATTTGTTTTTGGGAACAAATTGCTATCACATCGTTATCTATCAAGGATGAAAGAGAACTCACATCGTTATTATCCTTTATAAACTTAATAATTGTGATATCGCTTGAAATCTTCATAATCTTCGTTCTGAATCGTTAGTTGATGACAAGAAACCAGCCTTACAAATAGTTGGCCAGGGTAGCCTGGGTGATTTTCGAATGCGCCAACAACGCCGCCTGATAGGATGTTTGATATTGCTGGATTTTTGACATAGCCTTTGCTAAATCGGTATCCACCAGTTGACTTAAATCACCTTTTTGATTTATCGTACTTTGTTCAAATTGATTGGAGGTGAAATTCATCCTGTTGATAACATCACCGACACGTGATGTTAAGGTTGTCACGTGATTTAAAGCCGTGTCAATATCCTTTATACTACTGTTTACAGCTTGTATATTATTGCTATTCAACGCGTTCTCGACATTATTAATGATACCGAACAAATCGCCGGCCGAGGTATTTCGCAACTCTTTACCTGTGACACTATAATTGACAAAACCTGTATCCGAAATTTGTGTGGTCAATTCCTTATTATTGCTGTTATCACCAACACCACCAGTACTACCGGCATTCTGGGAAAAAGGGGTTTGTAAAATATTCGTTCCTCCAAATAAATATTTATCATTCGATTTTGTATTAGCCTGATCGATAATGATCTTTTTAATACTTTCGACTTGTGCCGCAAGATTCTTACGGCCGCTCGCGTCAATGGAATCGGTAGCCCCTCGTACAACGACCGATTTCAATTGGGTCAATTGATCGACGATGCCGTTAAGAGCATTTTCTGCCGTATTGGCCTGCTGCAGACCACTTTGGATATTCTTTTGATATTGCGAAATACGGTCCAGCGAATTTTGAATCATTTGACCTTCCGTAAATGCCCGGCTGTTGTCCGATGCCTTGTTGACACTTTTCCCACTCGATATGTCATTTTGCTGTCTGGCGATATCCTCACGGTTACGGTTTAAATCGTTAATCAAATTACGAAATAATGTATTTTGAGTGACTCTCATTGGCTTAGGCAATATTTAAAAGTGTATCGTACATTTGTTTACCCGCGGCAATCACTTTGGCGGAAGCCTGGTAGGCATTTTGAAATTTAATCAAGTTGCTCAGTTCTTCATCCAAATTAACACCCGATACGTTATCCTGCTGATTTTGAAGCATATGCTGAGCTGATTGCGTCGTCTCAATATCCGAATTAACCGTGCTCAATGTCGTTCCTGGTTTGCTGATCAAAGCAAGCGCGTTTTGGTAAAAAGTTCCATTCTTAATCACGGACTGATCTCTTAGATTAACCATATTCAACGCGTTATTATTATTACCCGCTTCACCAGCTACCGACGATGCAGCAATGTTTTCCGGATGGTTAAGAATGTCCGGATTTATCGTGATATTCGCAGCCGTGGTATCAGTCGGATCAAAAAAATTGCGCTGTACATTATCCGCGAGGCCATATCCTGAAATGTGAACCTGATTAACTTTTTGAACCAATTTTGCAGAGAGGGTATTCAGATTATTTTTGAGATCCGGTATCACATTATTCACCATATTCAAACCTGCGGCTAGCTGTCCATTATTAACATCCAGCAACTTACCATTATTCAGACGTAAATTTATTTTATCACCTGGTTTCGCAACCTCCTCCTTAATAGTGGATACGTCAGAACCATTTAAAACAAGCATCCCTCCGATTCGTATCTGCAATGCACCGGTCTGATCGGTACTTGTGGTAAAATCGACCAATTTTGATAATTCACTTAGCTTCTGTGTCTGTAAATCCTTACTGGTATTGTCACTTTTATTAACCGCACTACTTTGTGCTATCGATGTATTCGTATTCGACAAATCTTTCAAAAGGGAATTAACTTTATCAATGACACTCCCGATTTCATTCTTGGTAGATTGTTGTATTTGATCCATGCCGCTGCTCATGCTGTGAAATTTATTGACGAGCGTTTTGGCTTTTGAAAGAACAACATTCCGTAAATTACTTTCCTGAGGGTTATTGGCCAAATCTGAAAAAGAGTTAAACAGATCACTGATATTCTTGTCCAGGTCATTTCCGGATCCGGTAATCATCAACGCTTCCAGTTGATTATAAACCTTCGACCGGGTATTTAAACCGCCCAACTCATTATTTTTGATTTTTAACTGTTTGTCAACCAAAGTATCACGCATTCGAACCACTTCACCAGTTTTTACGCCCAATCCTTTGGAGACTCCGTTAACCGTCTCAAAAGCGGGCTCCAGATTGACACGTTCACGGCTATATCCGGGGGTATCCGCATTGGCAACATTATTCGACGTGACCGTCGATTTTTGCTGAGCCGCCAATAATCCACTTCGTGCTATTTCAAAAAGATCATTCATCGTATTTATCCCTTTTGATCTATGGATAAATGGGCCAAAGAGGAGTTCCCTGTTTTGCCATGCTGATCGTAATGTACGTCATGCTTTCCAACGGCTGTCATGATCGCTTTAAGTGTATCAACATTCAAATCCTGGGCAAATTTTAATAAATCGAGTAACCGTAAACTAAGCGTTTTGACCCCTTCCACTTTTCCAATCAAATCGAGCCTCATTGCAGACAGACGTCCGGCTTTTCCCTGATAAAACTTAAGCAGTCGGGATAATTTGGGTTGTGTTTCCTTTGAATCCACTTTCCCATAAGCATCGGATAAGTAATTCCGAAAGATTCCTTCAAGCTTCGATAATTTCTCATAATGATCCAACTGTGTGGAAATAAGCTGATTCATTGCTTCAGAATCGTTAGAAACCACCGCCTTTATCTGCGATTCCAATAAGGTTTCCGCTTGTTCATAACCATCGATGAGATCCTTGACACTGTTTGTCAGTAAAGAAAGATCTTCAGTCTCTTCGAATACTTCCATCAGGAGTCCTCCGGCTTTATCACCTTTTCATTTAATGTTTTATTCCAGTTTTTCAGCAACATATTCGCTATACCTAATCTATGGTTTTTGGCCAATTCCGAAGCCAGGGAATCGGTGATATAATACCGGTACATACTATTTGCCTGACCAAGCATGTTATTTTTATCGTCCATTTTGAACAGACCTTTAGTTAATTGACCAACAAGTTGTTGAGCGAAAAGCATCTCGAATTGTGTGGCAACTTTTTCCTCCTTCGATTTGTCCGTTTTGGATTGCTTTCCCTTTAAGGGTATATAACTTTTAGAATCCGGATCGATTTTCATATTCTTTACATAATTACAAGTTTTCCGTTCAAGGCTCCCGCCTTATCGATAGCTTCGAAAATGGCAATAATATCCCTTGGTGACAGGCCTAAATTGTTGAGCATTTGGGCCAGATCGGTAACTTTAGTATCCTGTTTAATGACAAAATTGTTAGCGAGCTGTTCATTAATACCCACTTGTGGAATGCTTCCATTCACCGTATTTCCATTACTAAATGGCGCTGGTTGTGATACAAAAGGTGTCGCTTGTGTAGAAATCTGAATATTCCCATGCGATATCATAACTTGCTTGATCAGTACATTTCCACCGGCGACAATGGTTCCGGTTCGTTCGTTGATCACAACCCTGGCCGGCACTTCCGTCTTTATTTTCAAATCAAGTATTTGACTCGTAAAAACATTCATATCGTTCACCGATTGAGTGGATTTTGGCCAATTGATATCAACGAGTCCGGCACTTGAAACCATTGCTATCTTCTGCTTAAAGGTGTCATTTATTTTTTCACTAATTTTCCGGGCATTGGTGAAATTAGGCTTCCGGAGGACGAGTCCCAGCGGTTTGTTATGATTCGGGGTATAGGTATCATTATATACGACATTGGCACCTCCCGGTATGGTGGCGGTCAGCGATTGATTTTGACTGAGACTCGCTCCGGGAATCTCGGCTGAAACCCCACCATTTAATAATGCTCCCTGTGCATAAGCATATACTTTCTTGGTTGTCGAGTTTACAAGTGGGGTTTGCAGTAATACCCCTCCTGAAAGACTGCGGGCGTCGCCAAGCGAAGATACCGTCACATCCAGTTGGCTACCAGGAACGTTAAAAGAGGATATATCAGCGGTAACCATGACCGCCGCTACATTACGTGTGCGTAATTGACTGGGATCTACATTAATTCCAAAATTTTTCAGCATATTCGCTATGGACTGCACTGTAAAGACTGCTCCCTGCCGGCTCATAGAACGGTCACCCGTCCGATCAAGTCCGGTAACCAACCCATAGCCGATGAGTTTATTTCCGGAAGCGTTTTGTATTTCAACCAGATCACTTAACCGGGTCTGCGCCCGCACTTTTGTGGACAACAGGAAGAAACCCAGAATGAAAAGTATATTTACAATTGATCTTTTAACCATGAATCTACTTATTCATTGCTTTATTAATGATGACGGCTCCTGCAATGATACCCAGTGCACTAAAAAGGATTCTTCGGAATGTGCCGGGATTGTGAAATCCTTTTCTTATCCCTTCTTTCTTGCGATAGGTTATCTTCGCATCGGCAACCTTATAGGATGGAATCTGATTATCAGTATTGATATCATTCGGACGTATCACTCCCGATAGAGATATCTGATACACAGATCCGTTTATTTGAGTCATCCGTTCTCCACTGACGACAAGATCTCCGTTATCCGAAACCTTCTTTATCCTAACACTCATATTTCCATGAAGCAGCTGACTTTGATCTGCGGTAATATTTTCGTTCGAGTTATAATCCAATTTAGCACTCGATGATAATTCCGGTTTTATAGGAATAAAATTACCTGTTGCCGATACTGAGCCAGAACCATCCGTATTCGACTTCGTATTGGAATTGGTAGAGGAGGATCCGGATATATTTTCCATTAATACGACCGTTATAACATCTCCGACATGACGGGCCTTAATATCGGTATAGAGCGATTGTTGGGCTTTAACCGTTTGTGATAGACTTAAAAAAAGCAAAACTGAAATAGTTAATGCAACTCTCATAATGTTTTCTTCCAAATAACCTGTGTTTTTCCTTTGACTTCACCTAAATACATTTTCCCCGTATCCCGGTTGAATAGACGAATTTCTTCACCAACCGCCCCGGGTTGTCGCGCAACACAATTCAGGGTAATGCTGATTCCCTTTTGATAATAAAACAATGTCACCTCATCACCCTGATGAATGATGGGCACCTGACGTACATCCCGCCGGTGAAATGGTCGACCTTTATTGACAATATGTTTTAAAACAAAACCGGTTAATTTACCGGAATCTGCGATGTATCGATCCTTATCCTTGGTAATATCCAACCAGTGATCCGTCAGATCGTTCGCATTGATTTTATGCCCGGAATTTAATCGGTGAAGAGCTACCGGCAGCTTCTGTTTCGCCTGAACATACACCTGAATGTGCGTATTACGTTTTGTTCCATGATCCAGATATTTCACATTATATATCACATAGTCTCGAGGTAACCCGACTCCCTGAAATGAGACCTGGGATATCTCATTACGCTTTTTCTCCTGAATGTTCGGAGGAATCCATTTTATACTCACTTCAAAGCGATAGGAATCAGATGTGTAATGAGCCTGAAGTTGATTCGTGATCTCTTCTTTCAAATAACTTATTATCGATTGTGCCCGGAGTTGCACGCTCGTTAATAAAAAGCAGATCAGGAGAATGGTTCGAATCGATATATTATTGTTTAATCGCATTGGTTACCGACATCATTTGTTCGGCGGTATGTACCATTTTGGAATTAGTTTCGTAGGCTCGTTGCGCTTCAATCAGTTTCACCATTTCGTTAACGATATCCACATTTGAGTGTTCCAGATATCCTTGTTGGATGGAACCGAATCCCTGATCTCCCGGATCCCCCAAAAAGGGTTCGCCTGATGCGGTTGTGCTCGTGTAGAGATTTCCACCCATGGCCTTTAATCCGATGTTATTTACAAACTTGGCCAGTTCAATTTGTCCGAGATTAACTTGCCCTTTTCCACCGCTTAATTCTGCTGTAACCACTCCGTTTTGTGATATTTTGATTCCAACAGCATCTTGGGGAACACTAATCCGGCTCGCCAAAGGCAGACCCGATTCGTTCACAATTTCTCCGGATGAGTTGAGTGAAAAGTTTCCATCTCTTGTATAAGCAATACTTCCATCGGGCATCTCAACCTGGAAAAATCCATCTCCATTAATACACATATCTAACGGATTCCCGGTCTGATCTACGGAGCCTTCCGAGAAATTACGAATGGTCGCTACTGGCCGTGAACCATGCCCAATCTGCAATTCGGCCGTACCACCATTCGATCCGTCTGCGGCCAAACCTTCTCTTGAGGTGGCAATGGTCTTGTAAAACAAATCCTGAAAAGCGATCGTGCTTCGCTTGAATCCGGTGGTATTCACGTTGGCTATGTTATTCGCGATATTATCCACCATTTTTTGCTGGGCGCTCATCCCCAGAGCAGCTGTATTTAAAGCATCGGGCATAATTTAACTCCTGTTAGAATTGTCCTAATTTAGTCGTGGCTTGAGAAAGTGCTTCTTCGTTCGATTTCATAACGCGTTGCTGCGATTCAAATAACTGTAAATTCTTTGTCATCTTGACCATCTCTTTCAACGGGCTCACATTACTTCCCTCATAATACCCCTGATTGACTTGACTCGTCGTATCCACTTCGATATCATTTCCCGATTCTGCTTTGAAATAGGTGCCGGACATTCGTTTGAGCAGTGAAACATTAGAAACTTTCACCAGTTTTATCTTGTCCAGAATCCTGTCATTCAGCCGAACAGTTCCGTCTTTCGCGATCTCAATTTTATCCATTTTTCCTGCGCCGTTACCATTTTGTCCGAAGCCGGGAATCTGAATGGGTCCGGAATCACCTTCTACCAGGCCATCATAAGAATCGCGTAAAAAACCGCTGGAATCTACATGAAAGCGGCCATTTCGAGTTAACATCATCTGACCGTTTTTATCAATCTGAAAAAACCCGTTGCCTTCAATGGCAAGATCGTAGGGATTACCCGTCGACTCCAATCGCCCTTGTTGCATCTGGACGGTTTGATTGGCGTAGACATTTTCAACTTTCTTACCATTCACAACACTCGTAAACGCATGATAAAAAAGCTTTTCTCCTTTATAACCCGGGGTATTGATGTTTGCCAAATTATTGGCAATCACTTCCTGAGCCCGCGTCAGCATCTGCATGGTTCTCATGGAAAGTTTTAGTCGATCGATCATAGATCTAAATTTTTGTGAATATGAAACAACCGTTTATTATTCAAAAGCCATGCCATACTATAAAATTTCGACTTCATAAGGGGAATACTATTTATGAGGATGCATTTTCAATCACCGACCGATGGGTTCGCTCCTTGTTAAAAGGAATTTATTTATGTGTAGCGGAAAGATTTGCCGTACCTATTTCACCGAATGTTACAAATACATTTTCAAATCTTCAGAGAACATCTTGTAATTGGACACAGACTTCTTTTTGTCCCTGCTTAAAACCAAAGTTTAATCGGCTTAAATACTTTCTTTCAAATACGCCCGCCAAGTATTCAAAAATGGCATTGTTTTTGGTCTCATAGTGGTTATGGCAGATAAAAATGATGATCAAGAAAAAACAGAAGAACCTACAGCGCATAAACTGAAGCAGGCGCGGGAAGAAGGAAATGTCAGCCACAGCGCGGAACTATCTTCCGTAATGCTGATGGTCGCCACGACTATTGTATTTTTAAAGGTAGGCTCGTGGATGTTTTTTCGCATTAGGAATATGTTTGAATATTATCTGTCTAATGCGAACCAGCCCATTGAAAACGAACAAAATGCCATAAAGATCATGAATACCGCTCTTTGGCTTGGCCTTGAAATCCTTGCTCCTATTACACTGGCTCTGTTCATCACCGCTATTTTCGTTAATCTCGCCCAAACTGGCATCGTCTTCTCAACGAAAGTTATCGCTCCAAAAGGCAACCGGATTGATCCCATGCAGGGAATGAAACGGATAATTTCCGTAAGAGGATTGGTGGAACTGGTAAAGGGATTTAGTAAGATTTTCATTGTGGGAATCGTGATCTATTACACGATAAGAGACGATATTTCGGATTTCATCCATTTTGTGATTACTCCTCTCGGGGAAATGCTTTCCAAAACCGGACATTTTATCCTCATTATCATGGGGAGAATTTTATCGGCACTTGTCCTATTATCTATTCTCGACACCCTGTATCAGCGCTTTCAATATCGGAAAGATTTGAGAATGACCAAACAAGAGGTCAAAGATGAGTTTAAACAAATGGAGGGAGATCCTCACATAAAAGGTAAGCGGAAACAGATTGCCAAGAAATATTCACATCGAAAACGTCTTGATCATGCCATTCTCGGTTCTGATGTCGTCATCACCAATCCTACACATTATTCAGTCGCTCTGCATTATGATCCTGAACATAACGACGCACCGGTGATCATGGCGAAAGGGACCCAAAACCGCGCTCTTAAAATCCGGGAATTTGCGAAAAGGTATGATGTCACTATTGTCGAAGAACCTCCTGTAGCTCGTGCTCTTTATGCCACGGCTGAGGAAGGGAAATTTGTTCCACCAGAATTATATCAGGCTGTCGCTGAGATTTTGGCATATGTCTATAAACTGAAGAAACGTTTTTAATTATGGGGAAAACAGGAACCTCAAATAACATTTTCCGCGTATTACTTTTTAGAACGGATGTCATGGTCTCATCTGCAATCATTTTGATACTGATGATTATGATTATCCCGCTGCCAACAGCCTTCCTTGATCTGTTTCTGGCTGTAAATATCTCCCTGTCGATCATCGTATTATTGGTAGCATTTTACACCTTCAAGCCACTCGATTTTGCTGTTTTCCCCGGAATGTTATTAATCCTGACACTATTCCGGCTATCCCTGAACGTCGCCACTACAAGGTTGATCCTCGGTCAGGGTTATGCTGGAAAACTGATACAGGCTTTCGGAAATTTTGTAGTACAGGGAAATTTCGTCCTGGGTATCATCATATTCGCCGTTTTGATTATTATTAATTTTATTGTGATAACCAAAGGGGCAACGAGAATCGCCGAAGTTTCCGCCCGTTTTACCCTCGATGCCATGCCCGGAAAACAAATGGCTATCGACGCTGATTTAAACGCCGGCCTGATCACGGATGAAAAAGCACGGCAGATGCGCGAGGAAATCGCCCGGGAGAGTGATTTCTATGGAGCCATGGACGGGGCCAGTAAATTTGTTCGAGGTGATGTGATCGCCGCCCTGTTGATTACCTTTATTAATATCATCGGCGGTCTGCTTATCGGTACCGTTCAGCGGGGAATGTCATTAGCGGAGGCGGCTCATACCTATACTTTATTGACAATCGGCGACGGGCTCGTTAGTCAGATCCCTTCTCTTTTAATCTCAACAGCTTCGGGTATCATCGTTTCCCGTGCTGCTTCCGAAGGGAATCTAGGAGAGGAAATCACCGGTCAGCTTATTAATAATCCCCGAACGATCATGATCGCTTCAATTTTTATCATCATCATCGGATTGATCCCTGGCATGCCGATCATCCCTTTCTGGGCCATCGCCGGTCTGCTGATGTTTCTGTCTTTCAAAAATTATAATAAGCAGCAAAATGAGGAGGAAGCTGAAAATCTCAGGCTGCAATCCGAGGATAAGAAAGAAGAGCGCATTGAAGATTATCTGTTGATGGATACGCTGGAATTAGAAATCGGTTACAGCCTCATCCCGCTCGTCGATCCCGATCAAAACGGTGACTTGCTCGACCGGATGGCCTCCCTTCGAAAACAGTTAGCCATTGAATTGGGTATTATCGTACCACCCATTCGAATCCGGGATAATATTCAACTCAATGCAAACAACTATGTAATTAAAATGCGGGGAATTAAACAGGGAGAGGGAGAACTGTTGCCGGGATATTACATGGCGTTACTACCTGCCGATTTTGAGATCGAACTGCCGGGCATCCAAACCAAAGATCCAACATTTGGCATGGACGCGGTTTGGATCAGCTCAAAAAACCGGTCCGAGGTTGAAAAATATGGCATATCTGCAATAGAAGCCGGAGCTGTGATCACAACGCATTTGATGGAGGTCATAAAGCGCAAAGCTTATAAAATTATTGACCGGCAGATGGTAAAACAATTAGTGGACAATCTAAAAGAAAAATCACCAGCATTGATAGAAGAACTCATTCCCGATGTTTTAAAACTGGGAGATATTCAAAAAGTATTGAAACGATTACTCAAAGAGCAAGTTCCAATTCGTGATCTGAGCACGATACTTGAAACCTTAGCCGATCAGGGCACCCATACACAAAATACCGATGTACTCACCGAATATGTTCGCGCGGCACTGGCCGACACAATAACCAAACAATTTCGAGATGAAAACCTGGAAATAACCGTCGCCGTGCTCGATTCCCCGATCGAATCACATTTGATCAATCAGGCACAGCAAGGCAATCTCAATCCTAATACACTGGGATTTACTCCCGAAACCATTGAGAAATTATATGTGAATTGCACTAAAATATTCGAAAAAATGATCGCCTCAGGACATGATCCGATCTTATTAACCTCTCCGGTCTTGCGACCAACGTTATATGATTTCCTGGTTTCTGTACTTCCCGAAATAACGGTACTCTCCTACAACGACATCAGCTTATCCACAAAAATCAAAAAATTCGATCGTATCACTTTAGCTATGGAAACCATTGATTCACCGGTAATGTCATGACGATAAAAAAATATTACGGAAATACTATTGATGAAGCCCGAAAAAAAGCCAAGAAACAACTGGGCAACACCTTCGTCATTATAGAGACGCATCAGGAAGAGCCGCCAACGCCATCCAGCATTACAGTGATGTTAGATCGTGATATTCCCATTCCAACAAACGGGCAAACGAATAATAAGGTCATCCAATCAAATAAAGACCAAAATGTTTCATTTATCAGAAGTGATTCCGGACTGAAAAAGCCGATCAACTACATCCAAAAAGTATTCAATGATTCGCCATTAACAGGCTTAATGACGAAGAGAAAGAAGGCACCAGAATATTCGAGACCGTCGCTTTTTCCAGATAAAAAACCAAAGCAAACGGCAACCCCAGCGAAAACTATTTCCCATAAGATTGAACAGAAACCGCTATCGAGAAGGGAACATTCCCTGTTTCATTATGAAACGGTTGATGAGACCAATGGTCATTCCCAACCGGCATCTCAAAACAATAATCAGGAATTGCAAAGAGAAATTTCCGGTCTGAAGAAGCAGATCAATAAGCTGGAAACGAAAATATCGGAATCCATTATCCTCGCTAATATTCATCTGGTTTCTCATCCGGTTTTCCAACAACTACTCAAGGCCGGGATTCCCTCAGTAACGATCGCGAACTGGTTCAAAAAAATTATGGATGAAGGGTATTTCCCTGATCAGGATACTCAGACATTTTCGCAAGAATTGAAAATTTATATCCAGGAGCAATTGCCGGATAAACCCGGGCAAGCTCCGGGAAAAAATATCGTTTTCATTGGAAATCCGGGATCAGGCAAAACCAGTATCATCAGGGGACTCATTACGGATAAACGTGTTTTGAAGAAACGTAAAATCGCGGTAGTAGATGTTTGTGTACCATCGCAATCCAATCATTATACCATTTTAGAACCTTTCTGCCAGGATCATAAGATTCCATTTTTCCCGGTTACTTCGGGAGCAGAACTTACGCAAATCAAATCAAAACTCGAGCATTTTGATCATGTACTGTTTGATACCCCATCCATCTCATTAACCGATAAACACGCTGTAGATCAATTTTGGAAGATACGTCAGTTATTGGCATCTATAACACCTCTAGAAATCCATATGGTAGTCCATGCCAATTCACAGTTCGTCCTGCAAAAAAATACCGGTGTTAACCCGGTTCAACCCGATTTCATAGCAATCACACACCTGGATGAAAATCAAAAATGGGGACAGTTGATTCCCTTTATTCATCCCTATCAGTGTGGAATCCGGTATGTAAGTAACGGTCCGTCCAGGATAGAACATTTCGAACCATCATTATTCGTTGAAACAATATTTAAACGCTCTTAATCAGGATGTCATGAATAAATTAAACAATCAAGCATACATCATCGCGACTTCCGCCGGTAAAGGTGGAGTAGGCAAGAGCTTACTATCCGTCAACTTAGCTGAAACGCTGGTTTCCATGGGACACCGCGTCGCTTTAATCGACGTGGATCTCGGTATGTCTAATTGTGCCGCGTTACTTAATGAGACCGTTTCGGTAACGGCCAACGATGTCGCAAAAAACCAAGCGAGTATTCAGGATATCATTCATGAAACCAATAGCGGACTTTTACTCATCACCGGCGCCGACACGACGCTTTATGATGAAGACCATATCTATCCAGTGCTGGATAATATCATTATGAAATTGAGGTATCAATGTGATTTCATAATTATCGATACACCGGCCGGAGCATCACGGATTAGCCTCTGGTCGCTCGATCGATCAGATTTAAGCCTGCTGATACTCGTTAATGAACCAACGGTTATCTCCGATGTTTATCGTTTCAGTAAATTCATCATCGAAATAGATCCCGCGTATCCATTTGCCACTGTAGTTAATTTCGCATCTGACCGGGATACGGCTTCCGAAGTCGCCAAACGATTCAATTCGATCACAAAATACTTTTTAAAGAAGGAATTCCCGTATATCGGTTATTTACCGCTCGATGACAAAATCCGGGAATCCGTGTTTCGACAAGAACCTTTTGCCTGGGAGCATAACGGTGGTACATTAACCACCAATCTTAGAATGATTTCCGAATCCCTTATTTTTCAATTAGAAAAACGGCTTCTAAGTCAATCATAACAGTAAATTGATGCCGATTATGTTAGTAAAAATATTTAGTATTATCGCGCTTTTCGTATTTATCATTCTCATGCTAAACGGAGCCGCTATGGCGTTCGCGGGTATACGAGCTATCGTTACATTTTTGATATTAATATTTTCCTATCAGTTATTCGTTTTTCTGACTAAGGCAATTGCCAAGAACAATGATAATAAATCGACAACCTCAAATGATGTGACCCCTTGATATGAGCCAATCACTACAGGAATTAGTCAACGCTTATTGCGACACTCCGGCTCCCGGTTTACGTAATGCGATCATTACCGAGGCCATGCCATTGGTAAAAAGTATCATAGGTAAGGTGAAACGTCCGAATAGCCCACTCACTCAATATGAGGATATTCAAAGCGCCGCTTTGATGGGACTCTTGCAAGCTCTCGACCATTACCGAAAAGATCGTAATATTCAATTCAATACCTACGCTTATTATCGCATAAAGGGAAGTGTCATTGACTACCTCCGTAAAATAGACAAAATGCCGAGAATACAGCGCGTTACTTTTGGAAAGGCCCAAAAAGTCATGGAAGAACTCATGCAAAAATTAGGACGCGAGCCGGAAGATGAGGAGGTTGCCAAAGCGCTTGAGATGCCTGTTGGGGATTACCGTAAACTTTTAGTGAATGTTCAGCAAAGAGCAGCGTTGTCTCTGAATGATCAAAAATATGACAATAACGAAAATCTCACTTTGTCGAACGCCATTGAAGATACCAATATCGAATCGCCGGACGCTCACCTCACCCGTCAAAGCGTTTCAGAAAAAATTCAGGCCAGGTTACGGAAATTGAATGAAAGAGACCGCTTAATACTCACTCTTTATTATTATGAAGATCTGACTTTGAATGAAATCGCCATTCTGCTCGGTTTAACAGAAGCTCGTATTTCGCAGATTATTGGTAAATTGCTCATTCAGTTAAAAGCATCGTTACAAATTTAGTTTTTTGTTACGATTACCTCTTTTATTTCTTTCCCAATGCATACAAGATAGTCGAGAGATCATTCCATAAATGAGAGAAAAATGTGTGAAATGCCACCGGCAGAAAAGGCAAGACGACGATGAATATAATGATTCCAACTCCGACCTTTAAAGGTAATGCGATAAAAAAGATATTCGCCTGAGGCATTATTCTGGCAAATACAGCAAACGACATATCAAGCAGGAACAGTACGACTAAAAAGGGAGAGGCTAATTGAACACCTATTTTAAACAAGTAAACAGCCATTTTCAGGAATAAAGGAGCGGCTTCCGCCGGGAAAACATGTCCGATCGGAACAATTTTAAAACTTTCAACAAGTGCTTTAATATAAATGACATCGCCTCTAATGCCTAAAAACAGGAGGGTCGCCAATAATATCATAAATTGTGTCAATGTACCGTTTTGCTCTCTCGACATTGGATCCACGACACTTCCGAAGCTAATGCCTAAATCATAACTGACCAACACCCCCGCCATCTGAACTCCTCCAAAAATAATTTGTCCGACCAACCCCATAGATATTCCAACCAACGCTTCTTTGATAACGGCAATCAGAACTTCGATAATCGTAGCATTCGGAGCGAGCACTGCACCTTGTAATGGAATTATGGGATACAAGACGATAGTTAAGGCGATTGCAAAAAATAACTTTACACGTTGTGGAAACACGGATGTACTAAAATAAGGAGCCGAAAATATTAGAGAACTGATCCGAACAAAAATCAAGAAAGATGCCAGTATAAACTCAACGGATAAAATGTTCATAGCACCTTACTTCCCGGCATGATAAGACAGCTTTATTTAGTGAGCTATAATTGGGATGAAAGCGAATATCCTCTGCATAAAACCAATAATATACTGTAACATATAGCTGGAAAAGAAATAGAGAATAATCGCAACGGCCGCCATTTTCGGAACATAACTTAAGGTCATCTCCTGAATCGTGGTCGCCGCCTGAAAAACCGAGACGATTAATCCGACTACCAACGCGCCAATCAGAATGGGTCCCGACAGTACCATAATTGCTTTTAACGCTTCCTGTATCCAGTAGATTCCAACATTTGTATTCATACTTATCTCCTCTTAATGAAAACTCCTGACTAATGATCCTACTAACAAATACCAACCATCTGTCAATACAAACACAAGTATTTTAAATGGCAACGAAACCAATACAGGTGGCAGAAACATGATACCCATTGATAAGAGAACGGATGTGACAACCAGATCAATAATCATAAATGGTAAGTACAGCAGGAATCCGATTTTAAAGGCGATCCTAAGTTCACTGATAATAAATGATGGAACAACCACATACAGCGGAATTTCCTGAATATTATGAACCGATGAAATCTTCGCCATATCCATAAAAAGCAGGAGATCTTTTTTTCTTGTTTGTTTAACCATGAACTTTTTTAGTGGAACAGCAGCCTGATCAAGAGCTTCACTCTGTGTAATTTGATTATTGAGATATGGCTGAATAGCTGTTGTATTTATTTTTTTGTAGGTCGGTGCCATGATGAAAATGGTGATAAAAAGCGCCAAACCCAGCAACACTTGATTCGGCGGCGACTGCTGAGTACCCAGTCCCATCCGTAAAAAGAAGAAAACGACGATAATCCGGGTGAAGCTCGTCATCATGGTAATAAATGCCGGACCAAAAGTCAGAATCGTAAGAATGATCAGCGTTTGTATCGCTACCGAAAATTCTTTGCCGTTTTTAGGGGATTTGATACTCAGATTTATTTGTGGGATAGATCCCGATATACCCGGTTTCTTTGCCGACTGCGCATAGCCATTAGATACGGAAATAAGTAACAGAAATATAGTGACCAATAGCGTCCGTTTAAAAAGGAATGAATATTTCATTTCACCGGGCATATTTCTGTTGTTTCTCAGAGAATATCTTCATGAATTTATTGGAAGATAGACGGGAACCAACCTCAGGGCCCTTCCAATCTTCTTTAGCATATTTCTCTAATAAGGATATTTCTTTCCCTGAAATAGCAAGAACCCAATACTCCTCATTAATAAACATCACAACAATTTGTTGACCGACACCTAATTGTTGTCTTCCCACCACTTCAAACAGATCGGATTTTTTGTCCGCTCCGCCTTTTTTTTGCCAATACCACAATAGAAAAATGACAACGGTAAGGAATAATAAGACCGGCAAGGTATGTAAGAAAACCGATCCGCCTTGTTTAGCAGAAGTCTGCCGCATCTGAGGAGTCAGGGAGAGATTTAAACTGTCCGTATTCACTATTCCATTTGTGCCAGATGAAGAGGTATCATATTGATTTGATTGTGCCAGGACAAAAACCCACAGCACTAAAAAAATGGCGGCGAGCCCAAGAATCATTTTTAGAATCTTTTTAGGATCATCCCCCACTGGTAAGTTCTTTAAATCGAACATTAATTTAAACTTTTCATACGTTCTCTCTCCGACACCAGCCCAGTTATTCGAACTCCAAAATGTTCATCAATGACTACAACTTCACCTTGAGCGATAGGGGAACCATTGACTAAGACTTCTACCGGTTCACCGGCCATTTTATCCAAAGCCACTACCGATCCTTTAACAAGTTGTAAAATTTCACCGAGTGGTAACTCTTTTCTTCCAAGTACCACAGAAATATTCATTTCCACATCTTTAAGTATCTCAATGTTTCGATCTTCGGCACCTTCTATATTCAGTTTATCATTGCTAAACTCTTCAAATTCAACTTTTTTTCCATTTATTGAATCATTTTCAATCATATCAGTTCCCTTTTTTACTTGACTCTCCACCATGCCATTACCTCTTAATTGCGGAGGGATTGCAATTAATATTACTAATCTGATTTTTTCTTTATTCTCAAAATCTGCTTGTCCCTCAACGACAATCTGTAAAAAAGAATAGGCTTTTAATTTAAATTCATCCGGTATTTGACTCGGTTTGATGACAGTGATTTCTTCCTCTTTTTTATTCTTCTTAATCGCCTCACCGGTTCTGACCATATCATGAATCAGATTATTAACGAATTCTTTAACGAGATCAACGGCGACTTCCAATCCGTTTTCATTTTCTGTTCCGAAGACGATATGAGATAACACTGATTCCCAACCTTTGGATAAGCCCAAATACCACGTTTCATTAACTCGCCATTCCAGAATCCATCTGTTTTCCTTCAGTTGCTGCAATTCCTTATTTCCGATATCAATCTTCCGGATCAGATTTTCAATTTCGATATGATCTTTTAGTGCTGTGGTGATATATTTTGCGGCCTTATTATAAAGTTCCTCAATTTTCTCCATCTAATTTCACCTTACTTTCCAATTCTGTTTCGAGTACACTAAAAATTTTGACCGCTTTTTTCCCTTTTATAATCCCCGGATAGCCACTCATAATATTTTTGTCATTAACCCTTATTTGAAGCGGGCTGTCAATAGTTTGATCCAGTTTAATAGCATCGCCTTTTCGTAAATTTATTAACTCATTTACCGATATTGTGGCCTCTCCCAGAATAACCTTCAAAGGGGCCATTACCTTTTTCATATATTTTTCATAGCTATTCTTTTGCTCCGGAGTCAAAGATTCTTTTTCAGTTCTTTTAACAGATTGATAAATGGAATGATTTAATGGATCTTTAAGCAAATCATAAGGATAACAGATGTTTAATGGGACCTTCTGTTCATTAATCTCAATTTGAATCTTGGCTACCAAGGCGGGTTCCATAAGAGATAACTTGTGAACATTTTCTGGCTTACTTTCATAAATAAACTCATCAATAGAAAATTCTAAATGGTGTGACCAGGAATCAGCTAATTCATTAAATATTTTTTTGATTATCCGACCTAATATTTTTTCTTCGATCCGGGTCATGACGCGTCGTGGACCAATTTTTTCATCGTCGCTCCCGCTTTGTCTTTCAATGGTAAACATGCAAAAACCGGGATCGATTTCCAGTAGAGCCCAATCGTTCAACTCATTAACATTGAATAAATAAAGTGTACTGGGTACATCAATAGTGCTTAAATATTCTGAGATGACAACCTGATCTATATCAATAACATCAATCCCTACACGTAAGCCAAGTGTCTTAGCAAATACACTTTTTAGATTTTGAGCAAACTTCTCATGTATATTGTGCAGTATCCGCAATACCTCATTACTGACAAGCTTTGGATGTTTGAAATCGTATATACGAATTCCATCAACATGAACACCGGCTTGCGGATTCATTTCCAACCCTCTTTGAGGCTTTTTTTTATTTTTATTATGATCTCTAAATCGTTCTTCTGCCATTAGGCCGTTTTTGATCTTTACTGCATTACGTACTCCGTAAAGAACAAATTTCGGACCATTTTTTTCTTTGATATGCTATTTATTGTATTTAGGAGATCAAACTTTAATTTTTGCCGTCCCTGTATACTATTAAGATCCCCCATACTCTCTTTTGATAGCGTCAAAATAATATGATCTCTAATAATAGGATTTTGTTTTTTAATAAAATCCAAATCATCTTTATTCTTTAATTCAATGCCTAACGAGACCAATAGATAGTGTTCCCCCTTTGTATTAGCCGGATTAACAACCACATCTTTAATCTCATAGAAAATACCAGGTTGTTTTTTATGACTATGCGTAAACTTATATATCGTTTTATAATTTTTCCCCACTAAATAGTATGCGAACCATCCCTGTAAACCTAAAACTAAAATTATAAGGAAAATTTTTCCGATTCGGGAAAATAAAGAAGAAGGGTTTTCCTTTTCCGTTGTTTCATCCCCTTCCAGTGGAGTATCCAATAATTCTTTTTCCTTGTCTTCTGCCATGGAATTATTTATCAATTCGTTTTTTTATTCGAAATAATTTTCCTTTATTACTCTGCGTATCATTATATCTGACATAAATCTCGACCCGCCTATTCTTTTGCCTTCCCTTTTTGGTCTCATTAGAATATAAAGGATGATATTTGCCGTAAGTACTTGCCATAAATTTCTTTTCGGGTATAGTAGTATGCATCGTAATATATTCAAGCACGGCCGTTGCACGTGCTGCCCCAAGTTCCCAATTGGAGTGAAACTCCTTATTGTCCGGGGCAATGGGAACATCGTCTGTATAACCGTCTATATCGATTTCTTTTATGCCAGTTCCAATATATGTGTCAATTCTTTTCGAGATTTCATTTAACACAAATTTTGCTTTATCTAAAATTCCTGCTGAGCCACTTTTAAAGGTTAACCCCTCACCCAGAATAATACGAATCCCTCCCGGAATCAGATCCACCTGAACTTGATTGCTGAGATTATTCTTTTCTACATACTTTTTTAATTTTTCCCAATTTTTGGCTCGTTGTTTCCTGATACTCATTACACGCCTGGGAATTACAGATTCACCCTTAAACACACTTTCTTTACCTTGAAATGCGCCGATGATCATTTCAAACCGTTTGCGTTTAATACCTGGAGTTAGCTGATACAACACAATGAAGAATATCATCATCAGCGTGATGAAATCACTGTATGTTGTCAACCAGTTTCCAGCGCTTTTAGAAGGTCTTCCCATGAGTTTCCTTGTTGTTTCGTCCAGGTTTCATAAAGCACCTGATCCCTTTTCTTGCTATATCCCCGATCATCGTAATACTTGATATATTCTGTTCTTTTTTCAGGAGTAACATAACTCAACATTTTTTTCTCCATAATTCGAGGATTTTCTTCGTTCACTATGGAAATTATTGCCACCTTAAACATTTCATACCTCGATTTCTCAATATCCTCAGCATGGCCAACTTTTCCGGCGAGCGGACCAAATATCATGTTTGCCAATACGGTACCGTAAAAAGTCGTAATCAGGGCAACAGATAAACCCGAAGCTAAAGTATTCGGGTCTGAAATATTCTGAAGCATAAGTACCAATCCAATGACAGTCCCTATCATTCCAAAGGCAGGAGAGTAATTCGCCATGGAATCCAGGACATCACAACTTTTTCCATATCGGCGTTCCAGGCTTTTTATCTGATCTTCCAATATTCTTTCAAGACTCTCTTTTGTCACCCCATCGATGGCTAATTGAAGACCATTTTTCAAATACGAATGTTCAACTTGCTGTACATCATCTTCAAGCATCAATAAACCTTCCCGACGAACCTTACGTGAAAACATATTCATCAACTCAATATCAGTTCGCAAATCCTGCTCTTTGGCTCCCAACACCTCTTTTACGACCATAAAACTTACTTTAAGCGCATCCAGACCAAAATTAATCATTACTGCGGCAAAAACGCCCCCACCAACAATAAGCATAGAGGGAAAATTGATGAATATCATCAAATTTCCCTGAGACATGATTGCAAACAGGATTAGTGCGAATCCAATGAGAAATCCTGATAAAGTTGATCTATCCAAATCTGAATAATTTATGGGAGATCCTGCAAAAGGCTGGATCTCCCCGTCATTTATTATCGTTTCAAATTAACAGCTTCATTGAGTAATTGATCGGTTGTCGTGATCACTCTCGCATTCGACTGATATGCTCTTTGCGTGGTAATCATATCCGTAAATTGCTGAGCCAAATCAACATTCGATCCTTCCAGTGAGCCCGATTGGACTTTGGTATTACTCATGTTATTAGCCGTATCCAAAGTCATCTTGCCTGAGGCATTAGTTGCCCGGTATAATCCGTCGCCCATAGTCTCTAGTCCATTATTATTTTGTACCGTAGCAAGTGCCAGCTGGGCTAGTGTGATGTTTTGTCCATTATCATACACTCCCGTCACATAGCCATCGTTATCGATTTTGGCATCGACCATCTTACCTTGCGTAAAACCATCCTGCGAAGTAACTTTCGCAGATTCTGAATCGGCATATTGCGTGATATTACTTCCGTTGGCCGGGTTTCCAAACTTAAGATTGATCGTCGACGGATTCGCTCCGTTACCCGGATCAAAGGTAAGACTCGACTTATTACTGCTGGAAAGATTACCAGACTGATCAAATGCCAGGATTCCGGTTCCACCATTGGTAATTTTTTCGCCATCAAGAAAATTGGCGGCATAACTCCATTGACCGTTACCGTTTTGCGTCATCTTAACCAATAAAGTATGAGCACGTCCCAAACTATCGTATACCGTGGTACTCGCCGTTTGGGAACTGGTATTTCCTTTTTGAACAATTTGAAATCCGGGAAAATTAATCTTGCCAGTTCCGCTGCTTGTGATACTATTGACATTGAATTTGCTATCTCCCATCTGCGCGGAATGGAAAACAAGCATTCCATCAACAAGACTCGCCGATCCTTCTGAGGAGCCAAGACCTGTGTTAATGGCGTTAATCAAATCACCAACTGTTCCCCCCGTGTTATAGGTGTAATTGATCGTTTTGCTTGTGCCATCATTAAGGGTGGCATTTATTTGTATGGTGTCGCCATTTGCGAGAGCTTGGGAAGTCTGAGCTAAGTTATTCAAGTCCGTACTCAGAGTAGCCGGACTGCCCGTAGTCGTTGTAAGTCCTGATATGGATTGGACAACTTGTGATGTACTGGTATTAGCGTTGAGATTTCCGGCAATATCTACATTTTGCGTGGCCTTTGGTTTGTAAATACCATTCAGGTCTAGTTTGATATCATTGGTGGTACCACCTTGCAAAATATTTCCATTACTGTCAGCAAGATATCCCTGAACTCTGTCACCAGCCTGATTTACCAGATATCCATCTTTATTAAAATCGAAGTTTCCGGCACGGGTCATTAAATTCTGATTCTGACCTTTAACAATGAAAAAGCCATTTCCTTCGAGTGCCAGGTCGGTGGTCTTACCAGTCGCTTGCAAGCTGCCCTGATTGAAATCCCGTTCAATGGAAGCAATGTGTACTCCCAAACCGACTTGGTTTGAAGCGGAAGGTGCCGATCCGGCTGAAGTTCCTGATCCGCCAACTTCCTGACTCAACATTTCGGCAAATGTTATCTTGGATGATTTATATCCTGTGGTATCGACATTCGCGATATTGTTACCAATGACATCCATCTCTGTCTGGAATGCTCTCAAGCCACTGACTCCAGAGTCTAATGATTTCATTAACGACATATTAACCTCCTTTGTTAACAGTCTCTGTCATTCGACTGTTAAAGGGCTTCCCATAAGGGTCCGGCCCATATTTAGTGTTTGGTTTTTGTTTTATTGATTCTTTTCAATTTTTGTAAAAACGGTACTATCGATATTAGTGAATACCCTGTTTCTCATCTCCATCATATCCAATGCAGTAATGACCGTCCGATTAGGTATATTCACCACATACGCATGGTTTCCATCAAGTATCAGTGATTCTTTACTGCCTTTTTGATGCGCAAGATTCACAGCGTTATTGATACGAGTCACATCTTTTTTATTAAGATTGATAGAACGGTCTTCCAGCCGTTTAATAGCATGACCAGAAAATTGAAGTCCGTTCTTTTGCTGTGATAATTCCTGCAAAATGCGAGCAAAAGACTCACCGGTCCCCTGCTGAACCTGCGTGTTATCCCTCCCTTTTGAAGAAGGCGCCGAAAGTGGACTTATTCTGTTTTTAATATCCTTTATATCCATGTAAACCGGCTAATTTCGTTGTTGATCAGGATGCTCCTTGGCCTATTTCAAGGACATCACCCAGTTTTACATAAATATTATCGACCTTTAATTCGACACCTTTACCGCTGTATTTAACTTTTGTGGCATCTCCATTGATAAAATTATAAGTTTTTACAGTGGATTCTCCGTTTTTGGCATCTATCTGAACACTGTAAATGCCTTCAGGTACTGAATTCCCACTACTATCTTTACCATTCCAGTTCCATTTATGATCACCACTCATCAAATTTTTCAGTTGCTCGGTACGTACCGTATTGCCTGAAGCGTCTTTTATGGAGATCGTTACATTCGGAGCCGGCTGAAACAAATTAAAATTGATATCGGTTGAGGCTCCGGCTTTCGTGTAAATCGTATTAGTCATAGCTTTTACTGATTTACCCACTAAGGATGCCGCAAGCGTATTATTCAACCCGGCACCCATTGTGTTCTGACTGTTCTCGAGCGAACTCAACCCGGAATTTAGATTGACCAGCTGCTCAACAGAGTTGAATTGCGCCAACTGAGTTGCGAATTCTGTGCTTTTCAGCGGATTGATCGGATCCTGATTCTTCATTTGAGCCACTAACAATTGTAAGAAATCGTTCTTATTTAAAGAATCGTTAGAACTCTTTACCGAATCAGAAGCTGATTGTGCCGCCTTATTCGCTGTATTTACATTTGATACATTCATAGTTACCTCTCTATTATTGATAGGTTATCCTGTCCATTCATTCCTGTTAAATCCCAGAAATCGTGCGCTTTGCCCGGTTCCCATTTGAAGAACCGGATCTTTTATTCCGACTCCGGCTGATGAAACAGATCCGCGACCGGTATTTACCGCCTTCTCTGATTTTCCCCTGCCGGTTCCTTGATTTTGTTGACCTGAGTTTTGAAACTGCAGATCAATTTCTAAATTGAAATGCTCCTGAAGCTGCATCCGTAAATCCTGTATCTGTTGCTGAAGCAGCCGGTTCATTTCGGCATTTTGTGAACCGATTTGAAGATGCAGGACCCCGCCGTTTTGCCGTATTGAGACATTGATGGATTTGCCATCATCCATGATAAATTTATGATGTTGCCATTGTTCCAATTGCGTCTGCTTTCCGGCAGTCACTTCTTTTTGAATCACCTGAATAATCCGGGCAGGTAAATGCTGTTTGACAGCTTCAGCATTCTGAAAACTTACATTCTGTGAAAATGAGGACGCATTTTGATCATTATGCTGATTATGCTTGTCAGCTCCTTGCTTAATATTTCCGATGTTTTTACTGTCATTTTTAACGGTGATCTCTTTAATGCTACTCTGAGATCCTGACTTAACCTTAGTCGTCGCTTTGGTCACTACCCTATTTGCTGTTTTGGCTGACGATTCTTGCTTCTGAGCTGTTGGCCTTTGTGTAGAAATTTCAGCCTTATCAATGATTTTGGGTTTACCGGATGATGAGGCCTTCAGTTTGGTTCCAGCATCGATATGTCTTCTTATCTTGGCGGAAATATCACTCACTGCTTTATCGGTTTTGATGACATGCTCATGAACAATTTGATCATATACCGACTCTTTTGATCTTATCTTCTTGTTATCCTGTATAATATTCTTTGGGGGTTGGAACCTTTTAACAGACGCTCCTGATGATTTCCCCTTTTCGTTCTGGTTAGGTGCTTCGTCTCGATGTCCAACCATTTTATGAAATTGAATGCCCACATCTTTTGATGCTTCTGAATCCACTCCCGGTTTATCATTAACCGGAAGTGGTTTCTTCTCGGTTTGGGTCAGTTTCATTTCGGAAATTGCATTTATTCCTTTATCCAACACTCCCGGCTCCACATTGATTTTGGATTCCACGGAATACGATACCTTCTTTTTATTATCAGTAACCACCGGCTCAGATTCTGTAAATTTTGCTGATTTTATTTTCGCATCAGGTACCGGAGCTTGCTCAGATACAGTGATTTGAGGTTGCTTAGCAGTTTTCTTTTCCCCTTCGGTCACAGGCGTCTTGACTTTCTTTTCAATTTTCCGAGTATGAACCACTTCTTTAAGTTTACCTCGTACTTTTTGGGTTTTGTCCGTGATTTTTTCCTCTGCATTAAATTTCTGATTGGAAACTAAGTTTTTATTACTACTGCCAACTTTTGATTCAGCGGATTTGACAACTTTAAGAAGAAGAACAGATGACTTGACTGCCTTATGATTAACTTTCTCCGCTTGCTGGGATCCCACCAATATCTTTTGAGTTTTACCCGCATTCTTTAGATCACCTTGCGGCATAACAACAGTAGATTTCGTGCCCTTATCTGATACGAATTTTCCCTTCGATTTTGTCTTTCCACCCTTGTTTGGCTGTGTAGACGAAACATCCTGCTCTTTAAAGGATTGTAATTTGACTATGATTTCTGATAAACTGGCCGTATCTGATAATAATCGTTTATGCATATCAGGAGATATGGTTTTGTTCCCAGATCCTTTACCACTAATGATTTTCGCATCTCCTCCATTGTTTTTAAGCAATTTCCGCATCTCAGGATACTGTTTGATCAGTTCTTTCCATAAGGCGCTCTTTTGATCTTGCATAGCTTTTTCATTGCCTTCCAACATCCTGGTGGTGATACCGGATTTTTTAAAATTGGCTTGATGTAAAAAAAGAGATAAAAGATTCTTCATAATATTACTTTTTTGACGATATCGGCCGCTTTATCGGGTGTGAGGGATTGGAGTAATTTCTGCCGCTGCATATTACTCGCGGTATTATAAAGCGCGAGCAATTGTTTATTACTCAGTTTATTTACAATGGGCGATAATTTTTCTGCGTCCAGATTGAGCAGGCTCTTGGCAATGAATTTTATATTCTCTTTCTTTACCGACCATTTTTTTTGAAGGCTTGCGATCAGTTTATTTTTATTATCCAATTTTGATTTCAGGGAATCGATGGTATCCTGACCTTTCTTTTGCACTGTTTTAAGCGAATCGATAACACGATTTAATCCGTTGATCTTCATTTGCAGTTCTTTGATCACTTCACTATCAGATTTTTCTGATATATCGTCGCTCATTTGAATAGGCCTTGTGGACTGACTCTTATATTTCTTAATGACCGCTGGATGTCTCATTGGATAGATATAAAAAGATGCCACAAGTGAAAATAAAAAAATCACAATGAGAGCCGCTATAAATAGTATGATGTTCTTTTTATTCATTTCCTATTAGTTGGAATGGTTAAATTTTTGGGTAGCCATTTCATTGAGTTCCATTTGTTCTACACGGTCATTTTCTCTGAGATACGACGATAGCGCTCTGGATTTTAGTTTTTCCAGCATTTTCGTTTTTTTATTCGCTTCTAACAGAACTTCACGTTGTTCCAGAACTTCCGACTCCGCTTCCGCATATTTGTTTTTTAATTCCATGTAGGTCGTCTGTTTATCCTGCAGGGCAGCGTAATATCTTTTCAACCCATTAGCATTTACACTTTTTTCCGAATTAAACCGCTTGTTTAAAGCATCCATGATGCCCTGAACTTTCTGTAAACTTCGAAGGATGTTGTTTCTCTGCTGAATAGCCAGTCCTAATTTTTGCTTTTCAAGTTCTTCCTGATGTCGCCTTATCTTTAGGACGGTCTCCAAATTAAACCGGAATTTCATGAGTCACCCCCGATTTCTGTATCCTCAACAATCTCTGACAGTTGATTCCAGATTGAATCTCCCTTCCCTTCTTCATTCACATCCTGACATAAAAAATTATTCAGGCGGTCAATTTTCTTTACAGCTTCATCAATTTTTTTATTCGAACCATTAACATATGCCCCAATGTTGATCAGGTCCTCAGCGTCTTTATAAACGGCCAGTAATTCACGTCCGAGCCGAGAGATCTTACGCTGTTCCGGCTTGGTGACCTGCGGCATCACCCTGGAAATACTTTCCAGGACATCGACTGCGGGATAATGATTTTTATGGGCAAGATGACGCGACAAAACAATGTGTCCGTCGAGTATTGAGCGGACAGCATCAGCGATAGGCTCATTCATATCATCATTATCGACTAAAACGGTGTAGAGTCCGGTGATACTTCCTTTCTTTGTTTTTCCGGCTCTCTCTAACAATTTAGGGAGCAAGGCAAAGACGCTTGGGGTATACCCTTTCGTAGTGGGAGGCTCACCGGAAGCCAATCCGATTTCCCGTTGCGCCATCGCTACACGAGTGACCGAATCCATGATCAATAATACATGATTGCCAAGATCCCTGAAATATTCGGCTATGGCTGTAGCTGTAAACGCGGCTTTCACACGGCTCATGGCCGCTTTATCGGAAGTGGTTGCCACAACCACCGACCGATCCAGTCCTTCGGGACCCAGTACGTTTTCAATGAACTCTTTGACTTCACGACCGCGTTCCCCGATTAACGCAATGACGTTAATGTCAGCCGAAGACCTTTTGGCGATCATTCCCATGGTCACGCTCTTTCCGACACCGGACCCCGCAAAAATTCCCATTCGCTGCCCTAGTCCAACGCTGTTAAATGCATCAATCGACCGGATTCCGGTATATAGTATTTCTTTGATATTATCCCTTTCCAGGGGGCCCGGAGGATCGTTATGAACCGAATATGTGACGGTATTCTGCAGGACACCTTTATTATCAATGGGAACAGCATTAGCGTCGACCACTCTTCCCAATAGCGATTGCCCCACATCTATTGTCAGAGAACGGGGTAAGCATTCCACAAGACAGCCGGTTCGTAAACCTTCCACACGATCCAGCGGCATTAATAGTGTGAAACGGTCTTTTATGCCCACAACTTCAGCCATCACCTTCATTTCACTTGAGGCGTGTATAACATGCAGTTCCCCGATGGAAGCCTTCAATCCGGTAGCTTCAATAACCGTCCCGATAACGGATGAAACTTTTCCAAATCGTTTCGGTTCTATGACAGCATTGTCAAAATTTTTAGAGATATCATTGATGTACGACTGAATCCACATCGCTCTTAGCTACCTCACTTAAAGTTGCTGATTCTTTCAGATCCTGCAGGATTTTTTTAAAATCCTTGAGGATCATTTCATAATCCGTTTCAATTTTATATTCCCCCGGTTTCATTTGATCATCTGCGACAATTGTGACATTTTTTCCGTACCCACCGGCCCTGAACAATTCACCAAAAGTGTTATAATCATCGACGGATATAAGTATTTTTGCTTTAACATCATCATCCAGTTCTTTGAGTAATATCTTAATATCACTTTCTGTCTTACTTTTGAGATCAGGATCATTAATGGGTATTTCCAATACTTTTTCTGTAAGATCGAAAATCATTGAAGTGATGTGTGGTTTAAGCTCGCTCATAAAGCCGCTAAACTGTTCATTCAATTCCTCAAAAGCCGTCCGAACCGGTTGCATGTGTCTTTCAATGACATCACCAGAATCACTGATGCCATCCTTATAACCTGCCTGATATTGAATCTCCGACTGTTTTTTTACTTCTTTATTAAGCCTCACTTCCCATGTCCGGTCATTTTCATATAGAGCATTTTGTAAATCTTCTTCAGTCAGATTAGAGATCGCCTGAAAATCTTTATCTCGAAATACCGTTTCGTAAGACAACCGTGTACAATTTTGATTTGAAACTTTTAACTTATTTTTTTCGATTATTCTCATCTTTTCAATTATACCTCTCATACTGCCGTTATACTATCATTTCACTATTATTAACTTTTCTAGTAGACACCTGCCCCTGTTCGTCCAGTTTTTTTATTTTCTTTAAAATTCTCTGTTGAGCTTCTTCGACCTGTTTAATATGTACCGGACCCAGTGCTTCCATATCCTCGTTGAACATATCACTAGCCCTACTCGACATATTGTTTATAAATTTTTTGATCATTTCTTCATCTGATCCTTTTAATGCCATTACCATGTCATTTTTATCGATCGCTGCAATAATTATCTGCACATAACGATCATCCATATTCATGATATCCTCAAAAAGAAACATTTGAGTTTTAATTTCTTCAGCCAGCTTTGGATCACGTTTACTGATATTTTCTATAACGGCTCGTTCTGTAGCAATTGACGCCTCATTTAAGATATCAGCAATAGCGGCTGTTCCCTTGTTAATATTATCATGATCAGCATACAAACTACTCATCTGATCACGCATTACAGCGGATATTTCTTCGACAACTTCTGATGAAATATTATTCATGGTTGCGAGTCTATAAGCCACTTCTACCTGCAGACCTTCTTTAAGATGGGAAAGGATTTCCGCTGCCTTACTCATTTTTAAATGAGCAAGTATAACAGCAGCAATCTGAGGATTTTCGTTTTGGATAAACTGTACAATCTGCGAGATATCGTTCTCTTGAAATATGCCGAAGGCATCATTTCCAGTTACATTCTCTAAGCGTTTTAACAGGTTTTCAACTTCTCTTTTGTCCTTAGTTTTCTCCAACACGCTTCGGGCAAATTCAATCCCGCCTTCTATAATAAAATTATTAGCTTCAATTAATTGATAAAATTCATTAAGTACATCCGTTACAACATTGCCACTAATATTATCCATATGGGCAATTTCTAGGGTAATCTTTTCCACTTCGTCATCTTTTAATTCCCGAAGCAAATGTGAAGCATTTTCTACCCCCAGAGCAATCATTAATACCCCCACTTTTTGGATATTACTTAATTGGCTCGTGTCCTCAATATATTTAAGATTTTTTGTCTTACTCATATGGCGGCTTGAATCAGGATTCTTTATCTGCTAACATGCTGCGTACCAAATTTGTCGCTTCATGTGTATTTTGGTCTACAAAGTTTTTGATTTCGTTGGAAAGATTCGGTTTGTCCTTTAATTTTTCCTTGGCTTCATCAGTTAATTTTTGTGCATAGATATCACCTGCATCGAGAGCAGATGTCCGAGATTCCCCCAGAAGACTTTTATTTGATGGCTCTCCTAAGGAGTCGAGAGTTGATTGCAAAAACAAAGGCGTCTTATCCGGATTAAATTTCTTAGTGACACTGAACATTAAATAACCGGCAACCATAACGGCCAGAGCGATCAGAATCCATCGAATAATTTCAAAGCTCGACATTGGCTGACTCAATCCGGGTTGGTCAAATGTGGTCACAGTTGGCTGCTGAAACTTGATTTGTGTGATATTCACCTGATCTCCTCGTTTAAAATCGATCCCCAATGCCCCAACGATCATACTTTTTATATCTTTAAGTTCCTGAGGAGTATAAGCAACACTCTTTACGACTTTTTCCCCGTTTTTCCCTTGAGTTACAACGGTCTTATAATTCAGCAAAACCGAAGAACTGATTCTGGTTAGCTCTCCAACCGACTTTTCCAAATGCTCCTTGGTTTTATCCACTGCATAATTACGAACTTGTATCGTTGACTGATTATTTTTTGAATTCGTCGTCACAGATTTTATTTGTTTACTCTTTTTACTGGTATTCATTGAGAGTGGTTGTGACGATTGATTGTTATTCTTATTAGTCTTTTTTTCCTCAGAAATAATCGTACGGCTATCAGGATTGATAAGGTTGGATTCTTTAACAATATGATCGAAATTATGATCGGTAGAAACCCGAAGAATACTATTACCAGCTCCCAGGACCTTATCTAACATCGATTGCCCTTTTTGGGTGAGGTAATCATCGATGCTTTTACGGACTTTCAATTGCAAACTGGTTGAAGCGTAAGAAGAATCACCTTGAATATTATCAGAAAGGCGGTTCCCATTTTGGTCAAGGATGATAATTTTTTCCGGTTTGAGTCCCGCTACACTTCCAGCAATCAAATCGGCAATGCCCTGAATCTGATTTTTTTTCAAAGACTGCCCAGGTTTCATTTGTAAAAATACCGATGCTGATGGTTTAACCGTATTTTGCTCAAAAGGAGCTCGTTGTTGGAGAACAAGATGTATCCGCGAATACTCAACTTGACTAATGCTATTAATGGTCTTGGCCAACTCTCCTTCCAACGCCCGTTTACTATCGAGACGCTGCATAAAATCGGTCATACCCAGAGTGTTTTGATCAAACAATGCGTACCCTTTATAATCGGTGTTTCCCTCACTTGTAGTTAGTCCTTCAGAGGCAAATTGCAGTCTAAGACTGTATACTTTATCATTTGGAACTAAAATCGTTTGCCCTCCATTTTGAAGTTTGTAAGGGACCCCCGTCTTATTCAATTCCTTTACAATAGATTGTGCGGATTTCGCCGATAATGATCCAAAAAGGATACTGTAATTAGGTTGCAGCGCCCAAGAAAATACGAGTAGCAGGAGCCCTATCAATCCTACACTCGTAATTCCGAACAACACTTTTTGTGCTGTCGATAATGGATCAAAAAAAGATTTTATAGCATCGAAAAACCGATTCATATCACATCATTCCTTTACATCGGCATCCGACTTAATTCTTTATAGGTATCGACAACGCGATTTCGAATTTCAGTCATTAACTGGAAACTCAATTGTGCCTTTTCAACCGCGATCATGACATCATGCACATTATCCGTCTTACCACTTACAAAATCGGTAACCTTTTGATTCGCTTCCTGTTGCGTATCATTTACAGAATTAATAGCATTTTTTACGAAATCGCCAAACGTTTCCCCGCCTTCCGTATTATTAAGCGTTTTGCGTTCACCACCGAAGACCTCGCCGGATTGTTTTAGATGAATATTCAAATTTGCTGGGTTTACAATCATAATCCTTCAGACCTTAAATTTTGAAATCGATATTGCCGCCTTTTGCATTTGGTTGTTCGGTTTTTGTCTGTCCGGTTGACATATACAGATCGAGCTTTGTTCCTGATGACTTAGGAAAAGCTTTATGAATCATCTTCGCCTCATCCTGAGTGAGATTATTCATATGCCCGGCCTTCGGTTGAGAAATGTTTCTCTTCTGCACCCGATTTGCTTCATAAAATTTAGAAAACCGATTAACCTTATTTAATTCCATTGATCAGCTACTTAAATGTTCAGACTATCTTTGATGATTTGTTTCTCAGCTTGGACGACACTTATATTTGCAGAATACATTTGATTGGCATCAACCATACTTGTCATCTCTTTAACCATATTCACATCCGGATATTTAACCATGCCATTTTTATCGGCATCGGGATTACCCGGATCATACTCATATTTATATTTAGGCTCTGAGATAACTTTATAGTCCGGCCCCATATTAATGTCACCCGACTGACCACCGTTTTTTATTAAATTATCAGCAACGGAAAAATGTTTAGCGTTGGTTGTTTCCAGCCTCATCGTCTGATTACCAAAAACGTCATTGAAACTTTGTCTGGAATGATTAGCTATAAGAAGAGCTTTGGGCTGATAAACCCTGCCCTGGTCCGTCCTTGTAGTATTAGCATTGGCAATATTTTCCGAGGCAATAGCAATCTTTTCTTTTTGAATTGACAATCCTCTCCTGGCAGTGCGAAAAACTGAAAATAAATGATTAATATCCATAATTTATCCGATTATATAACTTAACGAGGAGTTCCACTTATAGCAGTGCGCATCTGATTGAAATTATCCCTCAACACACGTGCCGCCAATTGAACCTGGATTTGATTTTGCGCTAAATCCATTAACTGGTTCTCAATCACGGGCTTTTCGCCACTATCGACCACTTTGGGTTCAACTTTACTTAAATCAGCCGGATTAGAATCTGTAGACATTGCGGTTTGCAGCTGATCTTCAAATGATAATTGTTTGGCAGTAAAGTCTGGCGTATCGATGTTGGCTATATTGGCAGCCGTTAATTTTTGTCTTAATGAATAAACATCAAGTGCCTTTGACAATAAATTTGTAACGTTGCTATCCATTAACTTCATAAAGCACAAGTAAATTATGATTACAATTCACCATTAGATGTGCAATTCTTGTGCCATAAAGTCTAACACATTTATAATTACGTAAGAATTGACTTTTTAAATTATAAATGTGATTCCCCTAATATTTACATGGCAATTTTTTCCACCAATAGGAAAAGGTGTCTCCTGTTAAAAAATTTCTAAAGTTTATAAATATTTAGCTGATAACTAATCAAGTAAAAAAACATTACTTATAATAATATTATTTATTATAATAGTTTGTTAATATTAGAATATAACGTTTGGGGTTACATAAAAATTTAAATAAGGATTCGATTCACTCAAACTTTTGGACATTAATTAAATATCATTAATGGGTATACACAATGTAATGCAGATTAGGGGATCTCACGATGTTGTCGATACAGAAAATATTGCTAACACTGACTTAATACCGGCTTCAAATTACTTTTCGTTTAAGACTCCTTTTTTAACAATAAGAGCTAATAACGATAATTACACTCATCCCGTGGTTCCACTCTCACTATGTAGTGGTATTACCCATTTTTCGAACCAAGGTTTTGAATCTTTCGAGGAGGGGCAGATTATGAAATCAGCGACACCACCGGATTTGATGGATGTAGTTAGAGAAATGACGACCTTGCTTATCCATAGATATCGATCACCTCTAACTGGAATAATGGGTTTTGTAGAACTTCTTAAAAATAAAGAGCATAATATGAATACCCATTATATCGATAATATAAATAACGGGTTGGACGAATTGTCAAGTTTGTTGGATGATATTGAACAATTAAATAGGGTACCTTCTGTTAATTTGCAAAAACTGCAATTTAATGATCTGATTCAGCAGATTATTAACAATTATCCTCAATATGATCGCAAACGGATAAACTTTTATCATAGTAATACTCCCGTTTTTGCAACATTTGATAAATCCCTGATGACTGTAATAATCAAACAAATAATAGATAATGCACTTGAGCACGATATAAAAGAGAAAAGTGATATTTTTGTAGAATTTGATGATGATGAAAATCTACTTATTACTAATTTTGGCCCTCCTATTTCGAATGATTTTCTTGTTAAAATGTTCTATCCCTTTTATACAACCAAAGCAAGAAATATGGGACTCGGACTTACCCGCGCCAGCTTGTTGGCTCAGGCACAAAATTATATTATCGAACTGATATCCAATAATGAAGTTGATGGAATAACATTTAAAATTGGAGAACTGAATTTACCCGTATCTCATAAATAATTCCCCAATCCTGTTTCTATTGAGAAGTGCTAATTCTTCAATAATTATGTAATTTCTTTTTTTAACTGATAATTATTGTGCAAACGATATAAGCATGTTCGCCTTACTACAAAATCACCCTCTTATCCTAATGGAAGCGGCTGTCGTCGAGCAGCTTCGCCGCCATCCTGCCGTCAATCTTCATCCTGAACTGGAAAATGCGTTACTCATTTATGATGATTCAGCAGTAACAATTTTGCAAGAACTCTATCAAAGTTATCTTGATGTAGCTATAGAATCTCACCTCCCTTTTGTCTTGTTAACTCCAACATGGCGGGCAAACAAGGAAAGAATTTCCAAAGCCGGTATAACAGCGGATGTCAATACCGACAATGTCCGTTTTATCAAAAATATAATTGAGAAACAGTCTTCTGATATCCCCATAAAAATAGGTGGATTAATAGGTTGTAAAAATGATTGCTATAAACCGGAAGAAGGACTCACTGCGTATGAAGCGGAAGCATTCCACAACTGGCAGCTTACCAAACTGGCTAAAGCAGGGGTCGATTTCCTGATTTGCGAAACGTTGCCGTATGTACCAGAAGCGATTGGTATCGCACGGGCTATGAAAAAACAAAAAGTACCTTTTATTATCAGCTTTGTTATCGACCGGACAGGTTGTGTTTTAGATGGTACGCCTATTGCCGAGGCCGTTGCGCAGTTAGATCAAGCAACCAATAAAGCTCCCCTGGGTTATATGATCAACTGTGCTTATCCAACCTTTCTTTGTGCCGATCAACAGCCATCGTCTCTTTTTGACAGGCTAATTGGAATACAAGCCAATGCCTCATCGCTCGACCATTGCGATCTGGATAACTCGAAAAATATTCAACTGGATGATATTGAAGATTGGGGGAAAGAAATGATTCGATTGAATAAACAATTTGGAATTAAAATATTAGGCGGTTGTTGTGGTACGGGGAGAAACCATCTGGAATATCTTACATATTAAATAAATTTATCTTAGCATGACGTGAATTCGAGTTAACCCGGATTATTCACCAAGAAATTTAGTCGTGATCAAGGCGAAGTTAACAATGAGCTAAATCCGTCTCCATTCCTCTGAATAATCCCTAAATTCACGCAAGAACACTTTATCCTCAAAATAGTGTTCTTGCATTATCTGATTATCTCCATTTTTCCATTAACGGACCGTCTTCCCCATATAGAGGATCCGCAACCGGTAAAGAAACATTGGCAATATTACGCTCCGCATATTGCCGTTCACTATCCTTACCATAATTCATATCATATGATTGGCCATCAGGATAAGCACCCATGACCTGGAAATCCATACTTTCATCTAATTTTTTATGAGCCATTCCAGCAGGTAACGCGATGGCATCACCTTTTTTGATCTCGAGCGTCATCCCCTGATCTCCCCCGAATTGTACTCTGGCATCTCCTTTACAAACAACCAAAAATTCATGCGCAGTGCTATGATAATGATGGTAAGGGAACACCCCATTAATCCATATACCGCTCCAACCATTTTGATTCAGTAATTGTTCCACCTGATCGATCGATTCATCTCCGGTTATTTTCACTGCCCCTGAATAGACCAATAACGGTAATTTTGAGTTATTTGGGAAATGACCATCATCTTTAATCAGATAAGGTTGTATATTGAGTTCGTTCAATAGGGTATCTCTTAATGTTTTCTTCTCTGCCATTAATATTATTTTTTGATTTATGAAACATTGACTTCATATATTATTTTTAACGAATAAAGCGGAATTATGATTCATATTGTATTCATTGAAGGCTTTGAAAAAACAGGATTTTTGGTCAAGAGAAGGCCAGAAGGATTTTAAAACCGCGGCAAATTGACTCATATGTGAGGGTTTTAAAATCCCGAAAATACGGAGATTGGGCAAAAAGACAGTTTTGCAAAGCCTTATCAAATATTATTAACATGTTATGCAAATTCTTCACCAATGTAACAAGTTTATAACACGTTCAAACTTATCTACATAATACAAATGGAATTATGCTTACTCTTTATCGTAAACCAGACGATGAATTAGGACTATTAATTGAGAATAAATTACGTGATATCGTCATTGCACATAACGTAAAAATCGTTCAATCCAAAGAAGAAATCCCAAGTAATAAGGGTCACGACACGCTTCCGCTTTTGATTGATAATGGGAAATGCATATCTGGGGAAAAAGAACTTATCCGACATATTGAAGATCTAAAAAAGCTAATGAAGGATTGGGATAAGTTTCAATCGGATGCCTGCTTCATGGATGATGATGGCACTATATGCTGATGTTTCATTATGGTATTACATTTTAAATGACGAGACCCTTAACCCATCCATAAAATGTACTTGCCCATTTTATTATCTCCCCGCTTTGTCATTCTTTTGGATTATCCTAATTTAACCTGTAATTAATAAAACGAGCAACCCGGCTTCCATCAGTCTAAGAAATTATGAAACAAATAAATACCGGCATCATTGGTTATGGGATGTCAACGACCGTTTTTCATGCTCCATTTTTACATATCAATCCTAACTTCAGGATTTCGAAAATAGTAGAACGTCATGATGAAAAATCAAAAAAAGATTATCCCTATGTAGATGTCGTACGTTCCGCTGATGACGTGATGACAGACAAATCGATCGATCTTGTCGTCATCACGACACCTAATGAATATCATTATTCATTAGCCCAACAAGCCCTATTAGCTGGAAAACATGTCATTTTGGAAAAGCCCTTCACCATAACTTCGGATGAGGCGGATGATTTAATGAAAACGGCCAGACAAAAAAAACTCGTCCTTAGTGTTTATCAAAATCGCCGGTTAGATGGTGATTTTTTAACCATAAGAAAAATTATTGATGAAGGATTTCTGGGTAAATTGGTGGAATATGAATCTCACTTCGATCGGTTCCGCAACTATTTTAAACAAAATTGGAGAGAGAAAGACGTACCGGGAAGCGGCATCTTGTATGATTTGGGTCCCCATTTAATCGATCAAGCCTTACAATTATTTGGCTCTCCTGAATCGATCACGGCAGATATCCGCACCCAACGAGCTGGTGGCGTTGCAAACGATCAATTTGAGTTGCTGCTTCATTATGAGTATTTAAAAGTAACACTCAAAGCCGGAATGCTGGTACGTGAACCGACGCCCCGTTTTCAGCTTTATGGGACAAAAGGTACATTCATTAAATATGGACTGGATCCGCAGGAAGGTGATTCGAAAAATGGCATTTCACCCCTAAATCCTAAATGGGGAGTGGACGATCCTGATCATTGGGGAACGTTAAATACCGATATCAATGATCTGCATTTTAAAGGGAAGGTCGAAACGTTGAGAGGTTGTTATGAAAAATTTTATGAGAATATTTATGATGTTATAGTAAACAATGAAGAACTCCTGGTAAAACCTGAAGAAGCCCGAGATGTGATTAAGATTATTGAATTGGCTTTTAAAAGCGATAATGAAAAAAGAACGATTCCTTTTGAATCATACTAAATATGTAATTTGAGTAAATCGTATAATCTTATCAGAAAAAGTATGCAATTCATTGAGGATGAAATATGGCGCGATTATCAGGGGAAAGAGCAATCCTTCACCGATATAACTTTTGAATCCTGTACTTTCGAAAATAGCGTTTTTATCCAAGCCCGATTTCATCAGTGCATTTTTATTGAATGCCAGTTTTCCTC
>Ga0102962_1000120_pt1 | contig 45290 bp, 45 predicted proteins | sample SalPonF2_C_D2_MG_FD_84519 | JGI IMG/M metagenome (GOLD analysis project Ga0102962, IMG submission 84519) | Salt pond soil microbial communities from South San Francisco under conditions of wetland restoration - Salt Pond MetaG SF2_C_D2_MG ...
CGCCTGGTGCAGGCCGTCCGACCACCGCCGCCCGGGCATGATGCGCCCGGTGAACTCGTCGACGATCACCACCTCGCCGTCGCGCACGATGTAGTCCACGTCCTTCTGGTACAGGTGGTGGGCGCGCAGCGCCGCGTTCAGGTGGTGCACCAGGTTCAGGTTGGCCGCGTCGTACAGGCTCTCGCCCTCCGACAGCAGCCCGTGCTTCACGAAAAGCTCCTCGACGTGCTGGTGCCCCTCCTCGGTGAGAAACACCTGCTTGATCTTCTCGTCCAGCGAGAAGTCGCCGGGGCCCTCTTCTTCCTGCTGCCGCTCGAGCGCGGGCACCAGCTTGTTGACCTTGACGTACAGCTCCGTGTCGTCGGCGGTGGCGCCCGAGATGATCAGCGGGGTGCGGGCCTCGTCGATGAGGATCGAGTCCACCTCGTCGATGATGGCGTAATGCAGCTGCCGCTGGACCTTCTCATCCAGCGAGAAGGCCATGTTGTCGCGCAGGTAATCGAACCCGAACTCGTTGTTGGTGCCGTAGGTGATGTCGGCACCATAGGCGGCGCGCTTCTCTTCCGGATCCTGGCCGCTCAGGATGAAGCCCACCGACAGCCCGAGGAAGTTGTACACCGGCCCCATCCACTCGGCGTCGCGGCGGGCCAGGTACTCGTTGACGGTGACGATGTGCACGCCCTTTCCGGCGAGCGCGTTGAGGTAGGCCGCCAGCACCGCGACCAGCGTCTTGCCCTCCCCGGTACGCATCTCGGAGATCTTGCCCTGGTGCAGCACAAGCGCACCCATCAGCTGCACGTCGAAGTGGCGCATTCCGAGCACCCGCCGGCTCGCCTCCCGGGCTGCGGCGAACGCCTCCGGCAGCAGGGAATCCAGTGTTTCCCCGTCGGCGTGGCGCTGCCGGAATTCCTCCGTCTTTCCCTTGAGCGCCTCGTCCGTGAGCTCGCGGTATTCCGGTTCCAGGGCGTTGATCCGGCGCACCGCGCCGGACATGCGCCGCAACACGCGCTGGTTGCGGCTGCCCATGACCTTCTTGACGATCGAACCAATCATAGCGCTACATGCAGCCTGTCAGGGGTTGCGGGAAGCCGATCCGTACCGGAAGCTCCGTCCGGCCCGCGACCGTGCCGGGCGCGGGCCCTCGCCCGCTGGAACACCACAGCCCGCGCGCGGCGGGCTGTCAGGGACAATGGAAAACTATAACGGAGAACCGTCCGCGTGACCATGGAGGCGGGGGAACACGGACGATTCCCTGCAGGCGGCGGATTCCCGCCGGCCCGGGGTCGTTCAGTGCCCGGACCCGGCCCGGACGAAGCGGGCGGGATTGATCGCCCTGCCGTCGTAACGGACCTCGAAATGCACGTGCGGGCCCGTCGAGCGGCCCGTCGAACCCATCAGCGAGATCACCTGTCCGCGTTTGACGGTCTCGCCGACGTGCACCAGGATCTTCTCGTTGTGACCGTAGCGGGTCTTGTAGCCGCCACCGTGGTTGATCTCCACCAGGTTGCCGTAGCCGCCGTCCCGGCCCGCGTAGTCCACCACGCCGGCGGCCACCGCGTGCACCTTGGTGCCGCGCTTGCCGGCGAAGTCGAAGCCCGGGTGGAAACCCTCCTTGCCGGTGAACGGGTCGATCCGGGGCCCGTACCCGGACGACAGCCACCCGTGGCGTACCGGCCGCCCCTTCGGCATCACCTCGGCGTGCAGGTGGCGCCGCAGCAGCATCTGCTCGAGGATGCCGAGCTGGCGGCTGCGGTTCGACACCGTCGCCTGCAGCTGATCGAGGTTGTGCAGAAAATCCGACGTGGAAAGAGGCTTCTCGGTACCGGGCGCCGGGTCCGGGCCGCCCTCGCCGGGCGGCCGGTCGAAGTCGAACTCGCCGTTCTTGAGACCGGCCATTTGCGTGAGCCGGCTGCCGAGCGCATCAAGGCGCGTCACCCGCGCCTGAAGCTCTCCGACCCGCTGCGACAGGGCCTGCAGGTTGTCCCTGGCTTCCCGACGGGCCCGGGCGATCTCTTTCTGCTGCCGCGCCAGGCGTGCCTGCCAGGCCTTCGCGGCCGCCGCGGGATGGCTGTCCTGCCAGGCGGCCGCGGTGTAATACCCGCCCGCGAACAGCCCCGCCATGAGGATCACCCCGGCCGTGGCCAGCGGCATCCAGACCCGCCGTCCGGCGAGATCGATCTGCCGGATGCTGCCGTGTCGCCTGGTGAAGAGGATAATATTCATCTATCTTGTTTTCCGGCCTCGACGCCCGCCCACACGTAATCAGGATGAAAGCACGCGACGCCGCAAGCCTGCCAACGCTGCTCGGACGAGACGGCCGTCTGGCCCGACTAACGGAGCGTGTGGCGGCGCTGCGCGCCCTGGAGCCTGCCGTCTCCGCCGTTCTCCCGGCAGCGCTGCATCCCCACTGCCGCCTCGCCAACGTGCGCGGGGGCGTGGTCGTCCTGAGCGTCGACGGACCGGTCTGGGCCGCCCGCGCGAAGTACCTCGGTCCCGCCCTGCTGGAACGGCTCCGGAGCGACCACGGGCTGCATGCCAGGGAGTTGCGGGTGCGGATCGACCCTCCGGCGGCACCGGCGCCGACGCCCCTGCGCAAACCCGAGATGCCACCGGAGGCAGGCCAAGCCCTGCGCAGTCTCGCCGAGCACGAACCCGACCCGGACCTGGCTGCCGCCCTGCGTCGCCTGGGGTCGCGGGGACGGCGCTAGGCGGCGGGCGACCGTGCCGGCCCGTTCAGGCCGGCACCTGCGTCATGAAGGAGATCGGCGCCTCCTCCATGTCGTCGAACGTCACCTGCTCCCACGCCGCCTCGTCCGCCAGCAGCGTGCGCAGGAGCTTGTTGTTCAGATCGTGCCCGGACTTGTAGCCGGCGAAGGCACCGATCAGGCTGTGCCCCAGCAGGTAGAGATCGCCGATCGCATCGAGGATCTTGTGCTTTACGAATTCGTCCTCGTAGCGCAGACCGTCCTCGTTCAGCACGCGGTAGTCGTCCACCACCACGGCGTTGTCCATGCTGCCGCCGAGGGCGAGATTGCTGGAGCGCAGCATCTCGATGTCACGCATGAAGCCGAAGGTGCGGGCGCGGCTGACCTCCTTGACGAAGGAGGTGGTGGAAAAATCCACCTCGGCGTTGCTGGTATGGGACTTGAACACGGGGTGATCGAACTCGATCGTGAATCCGACCTTGAACCCCTCGAACGGCTCGAACCGGGCCCACTTGCCCTCCTCACCCTCGATCACGACCGGGCGCTTGATCCGGATGAAGCGCTTGGGCGCCTCCTGCTCCTGGATGCCGGCCGACTGGATGAGGAACACGAACGGTCCCGCGCTGCCGTCCATGATCGGCACCTCGGGCGCACTCAGCTCGACGTACGCATTGTCGATGCCGAGCCCCGCCATGGCCGACAGCAGGTGCTCGACGGTAGCCACCCTCACTCGATCCTGGACCAGCGTGGTGGAAAGCCGGGTGTCGCCCACGTTTTCCGGCCGGGCCTTGATTTCCACCGGACTCTCCAGGTCCACACGGCGGAAGACGATGCCGGTGTCGACCGGGGCCGGGAGCAGGGTCATGTAGACTTTCTCACCGGAATGCAATCCGACGCCGGTCGCGCGGATCACATTCTTCAAAGTGCGCTGTTTCAACATTCAGTCATATACCTTGTTATGCGCTTCCCTGGTCCGGCAGGTCGGCAGAGCCCCGTCGACGGGGCCCGTAGATCGCGCTCCGGGCAGGCAGCCCCTGTCGGCGTCCGCACAGGCTTTGACCGCTGTACGGACGCTGCCCGGTCATGCAAAACACTGGCGATCTTCGGTGCCGCGCGTATCATAGCGGATTTTCATTACGAGCAAAACCTTACGCACGCCGGCAAGGTCCGGGCCGACGAATGGCCGGAATTCGCCGAATTCCGGTATCAATCCGCCTGACGGCGCAGAAACGCGGGAACGTCCAGATAGTCGGGGTCGGAATCCGCGCCGGTGGTGTCCTCGCCCGCGGCACGCTTGCGCATCACCGTCGGCCGATCCAGCTCCGCGTAATCGACCTCGCCGCCACTGTTGCGCTCGACCACGCGCATGCCGGCACGCTTCTCCGGCCGCGCCTGGGCCACCACGCCGCCGATGCCTGTCGCCACCACCGTGACCCGGAGCTCCTCGCTCATGTCGGGATCGATGACCGTGCCCACGACCACCGTCGCGTCCTCGGACGCCACCTCCTTGACCGTGTTGCCGACTTCCTCGAACTCGCCGATGGACAGGTCCATGCCCGCGGTGACGTTGACCAGGATGCCCCGCGCGCCGGAGATGTTGATTTCCTCCAGCAGCGGGCTGGAAAGCGCCGCCTCGGCAGCCTCGCGCGCCCGCATCTCGCCGCTGGACCGGCCCGCGCCCATCATCGCCATGCCCATCTCGGACATCACGGTGCGCACGTCGGCGAAGTCGACGTTGATCAGGCCCGGACGCGTGATCAGCTCGGCGATGCCCGCCACCGCGTTGAACAGCACCTTGTCCGCCGACTTGAAGGCGTCGAGCAGACTGGCCTGCTTTCCCATCACGGTCAAGAGCTTCTCGTTGGGGATCGTGATCAGCGAATCCACGTACTTGCCCAGGGATTCGATGCCCTCGTGCGCCACCGACAGGCGCTTCTTGCCCTCGAAGGGGAAGGGCTTGGTCACCACGGCCACCGTCAGGATCCCGAGCTCGCGTGCGATCTGTGCCACGATCGGCGCCGCCCCGGTGCCGGTGCCGCCACCCATGCCGGCGGTGATGAACAGCATGTCGGTGCCCTCGATCACCTCCTGGATGCGTTCCCGGTCCTCCATCGCGGCCTGGCGGCCGACCTCGGGGTTGGCACCCGCACCCAGCCCCTTGGTGATGTTGCAGCCCAGCTGCAGCACCGTCCGGGCCGGGTTGTCCTTCAGCGCCTGGGCATCGGTGTTGGCGCAGATGAACTCCACGCCCTCGATCCCCTCCTCGCACATGTTGCGCACGGCGTTGCCACCGCCGCCGCCGACGCCGATCACCTTGATGACCGCGTTCTGGCTGTAGGCATCCATCAGCTCAAACATCGCTCGTCCTCCCGGTCACACGACCTTGCTCCGCGATTCGTTCCCCAGGGCGGGATCAGAAGTTGCCCTGGAACCAGCTCTTCATCCGCTCCCAGACGCCGGCCAGTCCGCCCGTCAACGGCGGGCGGCGGCGCTGCTGCATGCCGCTCTCCATGCCGTAGAGCAGCAGCCCGACACCGGTGGCGTAGATGGGATTCCGCACCACGTCCGACAGCCCGGTCACGTACTGGGGGGTCCCCAGGCGTACCGGTGCGTGAAACACTTCCTCGGCGAGCTCGACCGCGCCCTCCATCTTGGCGCTGCCGCCGGTGAGCACCACGCCCGCCGCAATCAGATCCTCGAAGCCGCTGCGCCGCAGCTCCGCCTGCACCAGGCCGAACAGCTCCTCGTAGCGGGGCTCGATCACCTCCGCCAGGGTCTGCCGCGCCAGCCGCCGGGGCGGACGCTCGCCGACGCTCGGCACGTCGATGGTTTCGTCGCTGCTCGCCAGCTGCGGCAGCGCGCAGGCGTACTTGAGCTTGATCGCCTCGGCGTGATGCGTGGGCGTGCGCAGGGCGACGGCGATATCGTTGGTGACCTGGTCGCCGGCGATCGGGATCACCGCCGTATGACGGATCGCGCCCTCTGTGAACACCGCGATATCGGTGGTGCCGCCGCCGATGTCGACCAGGCAGGCCCCCAGCTCCTTCTCGTCCTGCGTCAGCACCGACTGGCTGGAGGCCAGCTGCTCCAGCACGATGTCCTCGACGTCCAGTCCGCAGCGGCGCACGCACTTGATGATGTTCTGCGCCGCGCTGAACGCGCCGGTGACCATGTGCACCTTGGCCTCGAGCCGCACGCCGGACATGCCGATCGGCTCGCGCACCCCGTCCTGCTCGTCGATGATGAATTCCTGCGGCAGGATGTGGAGGATCTTCTGATCGGCCGGGATCGCCACCGCCCGGGCCGCGTCGATCACTCGGTCGACGTCTTCCGGCGTCACCTCCTTGTCGCGGATGGCCACGATCCCGTGCGAGTTCAGGCTGCGCACGTGACTGCCGGCAATGCCCGCGTAGACGGAGTGGATCTGGCAGCCGGCCATCAGCTCCGCCTCTTCCACGGCGCGCTGGATCGACTGCACGGTCGACTCGATGTTGACCACCACGCCCTTCTTGAGCCCGCGCGAAGGGTTGGAGCCGATGCCGATGATCTCGATGCTGCCCTCGTCGGTAACCTCGCCCACGATCGCCACGACCTTCGAGGTCCCGATGTCCAGGCCTACGATGAGCTTCTGTTCGGTCTTTCTCGCCATCTGCCTCAGCCTTTCCCCGCTCGCTGGCCGTCACCCTTGCCGGTGCGGTCGGCCACGGCGAAGCCGTTGGGATAACGCAAGTCGATGTATGCAATCCGGGGCAGCTGCGACCGTACGGCTGCCAGCCCGGTGTCGATGAAGTGCCCCAGCACCGCCGCCGGGTGGCCGCGCCCGATGCGGATCCCGACGCCCTGCGCCAGCCGGGCCCGCCAGCTGCCGCGACGGCTCCGCCGCAGCGCGGCGAGGTGCAGCCCGGCCGCGGCCGCGACCTTGCTGGCACGCCGGTATGCCGCCAGTACCTCCGCCTCGCTTCCGGCGGGACCGTGCAGCTCGGGCAGCCCGCCTTCGCCGGACGCGTCCGTCGTGAACAGCCTGCCGTCGGCGTTGAGCAACCCCTCGCTGCCCCAGCGGGCCACCGGCTTCTGCTCCCGGATCCGCACCTCGAGCGCGTCGGGCCAGGATCGGCTCACCGCGGCCCGGGCAACCCATGGCAGACTCTCCACCGCCTGAGCCACGCGCGCGACGTTGACGCTGAAGAACCCCTTCCCCGAGAACGGCGCCACCCGGCCGCGGATCTGCGCCACGCTGACATGGCGGAACGATCCTTCGACCCGCACCTGGCGGATCGGCAGCAGGTCCGCCGGCAGCAGTCCCGGGAGCTGCCAGGCGAGCAGCACCAGCGCGAGCAGCGCCAGCACCGCCGGCCGCACCCGCCGCACCAGGCGCGGGCGCATCCAGGCCGGCGCGCGCGGCGCGCGCGGACGCTGACGCGGCACCCGCCGGTTGGTGCGCTTGCGCCTCAGCAGGCCCATCAGGACAGGCTCCTTTGGACCAGGCTGGTCTCGAGGATCCGCCAGACCAGCTCGTCTATCTCGATGCCGATCGCCCGTGCCGCCATCGGCACCAGGCTGTGGTCGGTCATGCCCGGGACCGCGTTCATCTCCAGCAGCCACGGGCGCCCGCCCGCATCGACCATCAGGTCGATCCGGCCCCATCCGGCGCCGTCCAGGCCCCGGAACGCTTCCAGGCAAAGTGCCGACAGGCGCCTCTCGGCCGCCGCATCCAGGCCGCAGGGGCAGTGATAGCGGGTGGTCCCGGCGCGGTACTTGGCCTCGTAGTCGTAGAAAACGTTGGGCGTCTCCAGGCGGATCAGCGGCAGCACCTCGCCGTCGAGGATCGAGGCGGTGTACTCCGCACCGTCGATCCAGCTCTCGACGATCACGCGGGGATCCAGGCGCGCCGCTTCCCGGTAGGCACGCGCCAGGTCCCCCGCCCGGTCCACCCGGCTCATGCCCAGGCTGGAGCCCTCGCGCGCCGGCTTGACGATCAGGGGCAACCCGAGGTCCTCGACGATGCGCTCGCCGTCGTCGGGCCCGTGCATCACCTCGTAGCGCGGCGTGGGCAGTCCCTGGGCGGACCACAGTTGCTTGCTGCGCAGCTTGTCCATGCTCAGCGCGCAGGCGAGCACCCCGCTTCCGGTGTAGGGGATCCCGGCGGTCTCCAGCGCGCCCTGGATCACGCCGTCCTCCCCGCCACGGCCGTGCAGGGCGATGAAGGCCCGGTCGACTCGCTCTTCCCGCAGGCGCCGGACGACGTCGGCGTCGACGTCCATCTCCTGCGCGTCGATGCCCGAGCGGCGCAGCGCGTCCACCACCATCCGGCCGCTGCGGAGGGAGATTTCGCGTTCCGCGGACTGCCCCCCCATGAGCACCGCCACCCGGCCAAAGCCCTCCGGGCGCGTCACGGACGATTTGTGCAGGCCTACGGCGCTCATTCCGCCTCCCCAACGATCCGGACTTCGGGCTCGAGGCGGACGCCGAAGCGACGCGCAACCTCGGCCTGGACCTCCAGGATCAGTGCCTCGATCTCGGCGGCGCGGGCCTTGCCGAGATTGACGATGAAGTTGGCATGCTTTTCGGACACGCCGGCGTTGCCGATCCGCCGCCCCTTGAGGCCGCAGGCCTCGATCAGGCGCGCGGCATGATCGCCCGGCGGGTTGCGGAACACGGAGCCGCAGCTGGCCACGCCGGTCGGCTGGGATGCGCTGCGCCGGGCAAGCAGATCGCGGATGCGGGCCCCGGCATCGCCGTCGGCCCCCGGGCCGAAGCGCAGCTCCGCGGCCACGAACCATTCCCGCTCCAGCGAGTCGGGTTCCGGCCCCTGCACCTGGCGGTAGCCCGTCCGGTACGCTCCCGCCGGGCGCCGGTGCAGTGCGCCGCGGCGGTCGATCACCTCGACCGCTGCCACGCAGTCCCAGGTCTCGCCGCCGAAGGCGCCGGCGTTCATCGCCAGGGCCCCGCCCACCGTGCCGGGGATCCCGGCGAAGAAATCCGCCCCGCCGAGGCCCCAGCGCCCACAGCGCCGGGCCAGCTTGGCGCAGGCGACGCCGGCGCCGGCGTACACCCTTCCGCCGCCGCGGTGCTCGAGCCGGCCGAGCGTCCCGTGGGTGGCGATCACGGTCCCGCGCCAGCCGCCGTCGCGCACCAGCAGGTTGCTGCCCAGGCCGGTCCAGTACACCGGCTCCGCCTCGTCCAGCAGCGACAGGAACAGGGCCAGGTCGTCGAGATCCGCGGGCCGGTAGTAGCGCCGCGCGGGACCGCCCGCCCGCCACGAGGTGTGGCGGGACATCGGCTCGTTCTCCCGCAGCTCGCCGCGCAGCCTGTCGAGCTCGAGGATCATTCCCGTCCCTCCCCCGCCAGGGCCTGCGGCAGCGCCGCCGAGGCGGCGCCGATGTCGCCCGCACCCATGGTCAGGACCACGTCGCCGCCGCGCAGCACCGCGCGCAGCGCCCCGGGGAGCTCGGAGAGATCCGCGACGAATACCGGATCCACCTGGCCGCGGGAGCGGATCGCGCGCGCCAGCGACCGGCCGTCGGCGTTCGCCACGGCGGGTTCGCCGGCGGCGTAGACCTCGCAAAGGAGCAGGTGGTCCACTCCCGAGAGCACCCGCACGAAGTCCTCGAACAGGTCGCGGGTGCGGCTGTAGCGATGCGGCTGGAACACCAGCACGAGGCGCCGTGCGGGCCAGGCCTCGCGGGCCGCCTGCAGGGTCGCGGTGATCTCCCGCGGATGGTGGCCATAGTCATCCACCAGGAGGGCGGTGCCGCCGGCAACCGGGATCTCGCCGGCGACCTGAAAACGCCGATCGATGCCCTCGAACCGTTCCAGCGCGCCCCGGATGTCGGCGGCCGCGATCCCCACCTCGTGGCCGACCGCGATCGCCGCCAGGGCGTTCTGCACGTTGTGCCGGCCGGGCAGGTTCAGGGTCACCCCGATCGACTCGCCGCCCGGCAGGCTGGCACGGAAACGGGTGCGCCGCCCGTCGCTGCTCACGTCGATCGCGCGCACGGCCGCATCCTCGCTGAAGCCGTACGTGAGCACCGGCCGGCTCACCTGGGCCAGCATCCCGCGCACCACCGGATCGTCCAGGCACAACACCGCCACGCCGTAGAACGGCAGGTGATGCAGGAATGCGACGAAGGTCTGCTGCAGTCGGCCGAAGTCGCCCTCGTAGGTACCGAGGTGGTCGGCGTCGATGTTGGTCACCACCGCCAGGATCGGCTGCAGGTAGAGGAACGACGCGTCGCTCTCGTCGGCCTCCGCCACCAGGTACTGGCCGGTGCCCAGGCGCGCATTGGTGTTGGCGCTCTTGAGCCGGCCGCCGATGACGAACGTCGGATCCAGGCCGCCCTCCGCCAGGACACTGGCGATCAGGCTGGTGGTCGTGGTCTTGCCGTGGGTGCCGGCCACCGCGATGCCTTCCTGGAAGCGCATCAGCTCAGCCAGCATCTCGGCCCGGGGAACCACCGGGATGCGCTGGGCCAGCGCGGCCTGCACTTCCGGGTTGTCCCGCGAGACCGCGCTGGAGATCACCACCACGTCGGCGCCGTCGACATTCGCCGGATCGTGCCCCAGGTCGATGCGCGCGCCCAGCTCGCGCAGACGCGTGGTCACCGCGCTCTCCCTGAGGTCGGAGCCGGTGATCGAAAACCCGATGTTCAGCAGCACCTCGGCGATCCCGCCCATCCCGGAGCCGCCGATGCCGACCAGGTGGATGCGCCGGATCCGCCGCATCCAGTGGCGCGCCGCGGGCCGGGTGACCTGCATCCCGCTCATGCCGCCACCCCCGCTGCCAGGCAGATGTCCGCCACTTCCCGCGCCGCCTGCGGCCGGGCCAGCCGCCGCGCGGCGACGGCCATCTCCCGCAGCCGTTCCCGGGCGCCGCCCAGCTCGGCCAGGGTGCCCGCCAGCCGCGGCGCGTCCAGCTCGGCCTGGGGGATCAGCACCGCCGCCCCGGCGTCGGCCAGGAACTGCCCGTTGACACGCTGATGATCGTCCACCGCGTACGGGTACGGCACCAGCACCGATCCCACCCCCGCGGCGGCCAGCTCGGCCACCGTCAGGGCGCCGGCGCGGCACACCACCAGGTCCGCCCAGGCGTAGGCCTCGGCCATGTCCTCGATGAAGGCCTCCACCTCGCCTTCCACCCCGGCACTGCGGTAGGCCTCGCGCGCGGTCTCCAGCGTGCGCGGCCCCGCCTGGTGGCGCACCTCGAACGGCAGGTGGTCCGCGATCCGTCCCAGCGCCTCCGGCACGACCCGGTTGAGGGCCAGCGCCCCCTGGCTGCCCCCCACGACCAGCAGATGAACGGGCCCGTCGCGCCCGTTCATGCGCTCCCCGGGCTCCGCCAGCCGTGCGATTTCCGGTCGCACCGGATTGCCGACGAACAGCGCGCCGGGCAGGCAGGAGGGGAAGCCGCACAGCGCCCGGTCGGCCAGCCGCGCCAGCACCCGGTTGGTCAGGCCGGCGACGGCGTTCTGCTCGTGCACCACCAGCGGCATCCGCAGCAGCCAGGCGCCGAGCCCCCCCGGCCCGGCAGCGAACCCGCCCATGCCGAGCACCACCCGCGGACGCAGCCGCAGCAGGATCGCCAGCGCCTGGCCCAGCGCGACCGAGAGGCGGGCGGGGGCCAGCACCAGCGACAGCGTGCCCTTGCCCCGCAGCCCGCTCACGCGCAGCCAGCGCACGGGGAGGCCGGCAGCCGGAACGACGCGCGCCTCGAGCCCGGCACGGGTGCCAATCCAGACGACCGGGATCCCGCGTGCCGTCAGCTCCCGCGCCACCGCCAGCGCCGGGTACACGTGCCCGCCGGTGCCGCCCGCCATGATGACCACGGGGCGGGCGCTCATACCTGGCCCTCCACGCTCGCCCGGTTCTCCACCTCGACCCGCAGCAGCAGTCCCGTCAGCACGCAGGTGGTCAGCAGGCTGCTGCCGCCGTAGCTCATCAGGGGAAGGGTCAGGCCCTTGGTCGGAAGCAGCCCCATGTTGACCCCGATGTTGATGAAGGCCTGCAGCCCGATCCACGCCGACAGGCCCTGGGCCAGGTAGGCGGCGAACCAGCGCTGGAGCCGTGCGGCTCGCGCCGCGATCGCCATCCCGCGCCAGACCACCACGCCGTAGAGCGCGATCACCGCAAGGGTTCCCAGCAGGCCCAGCTCCTCGGCCAGCACCGCGAACAGGAAGTCGGTGTAGGCCTCCGGCAGGTAGAACATCTTCTGGACGCTGCTCCCCAGACCGACGCCGAACCAGTGCCCCGAGCCGATGGCGATCAGCGACTGCGTGAGCTGGAAGCCGGTGCTGAAGGGGTCCTGCCAGGGGTTCAGGAAGCCGGTGAGCCGCTGCATGCGGTACGGCGAGGACCACACCAGCAGCATCATCGCCGCCAGCGAGAGCGAGAACAGGGCGATGAACTGCCACATCCGCACGCCGGCCACGTAAAGCATCACCAGCGCGGTCGCCAGCAGCACGCTGGCGGCGCCGAAATCCGGCTCCATCAGCATCAGCAGGCAGGCGAGACTCAGCACCAGCATGGGCTTGACGAAGCCCTGCACGCTCTCGCGCACCTCCTGGTGGCGCCGCACCAGGTAACCCGCCAGGTACAGCAGCAGCATCAGCCGGGCCGGCTCCGAAACCTGCACCCGGATCAGCCCCAGATCCAGCCAGCGGGTGCTGCCGTTGGTCGTGCGTCCAACCCCCGGCAGCAGCACGATCAGCAGCGAGAACAGCGCCAGCGCCATCAGCGTGAAGCCCAGCCGCTCCCAGGTGGCAAGCGGGATCTGCAGCACGATGCCGGCCCCGGTGACGCCGGCCAGCGCGTAGCCCAGCTGGCGCAGGAAGTAGTGGAACGGATCGCCGGTGGCGCGTGCCGCCAGCGGCATCGAGGCGGAGGCCACCATCACCAGGCCCAGCAGCAGCAGCGCCGCGGTCGCCGCCACCAGCGGCCGGTCCAGGCGATCCAGCACTTCCCGGGGCGTGACCCAGGCGCGCCCGATCCGCAGCGTCTGTGCCACCGCCGCCTTCATCCCGTCAGCTCCCGGACCGCCCGTGCGAAGCGTTCGCCGCGGTCCTGGTAGTCCCGGAACATGTCGAAGCTGGCGCAGGCCGGGGACAGCAGCACGCTGTCGCCCGGGCGCGCCGCCCCGGCCGCCAGCCGCACCGCCTCCTCCATGCTCGGCGCCCGCAGCGTATGCGCCACGCCCGCGAGCGCCGCCTCGATCAGGGGCGCATCACGGCCGATCAGCACGGCCGTGTGCACGCGGTCGCGTGCCGCCTCCCGCAGGGGGGAAAAGTCGCCGTCCTTGGCTTCACCCCCAGCAATCAACACCACCGGCCCCGGCATTCCCCGGATGGCCGCCACGCTGGCACCCACGTTGGTGCCCTTGGAATCGTCGAAGAAGCGCACGCCGCCGCTCGCCCCGACCAGCTGCGTGCGATGCGCCAGCCCGGCGAAAGCGCCCAGCGCCCGCAGCATCGCGTCGCGCGCGAGGCCCAGCGCCTCACCCATCGCCAGCGCCGCCAGGGCGTTGGCCACGTTGTGCAGACCGGACACCGCCAGCTCGGACTGGCGCAGCAGCGGCTCGTCCCCGCGTGCCAGCCAGGGCTCGCCGCGGCGCTCGAGGCGCCCGTATTCGCCGGGCCCCGGACGCCCCAGCCGGAACCGGAGCACCGCGCGGTCCTCCGGGACCATCGCGGCGACCAGCGGGTCGTCCGCGTTGATCACGGCGGTCCCGCTGCCGGCGTAGATGCGTTGCTTCGCCGCCGCGTAGGCCTGCAGCGAGCCGTGGCGGTCCAGGTGATCCGGTGACACGTTGAGCACCACGGCCGCCGCGGCGTCCAGCGAGACGGTGGTCTCGAGCTGGAAGCTGGACAGCTCCAGCACGTACAGATCCGGCTCCCGCCGGCGCAGCAGCTCCAGCGCGGGCGTGCCGATGTTGCCGCCGACCCGGGCGTCGTACCCGGCCGCGGCCGCCATGCTGCCGAGCATGCTGGTCACGGTGCTCTTGCCGTTGGAGCCGGTAATCGCCGCCACCGCCGCCCTCGCCGCGCGGGCGAACAGCTCGATGTCGCCCAGGACCGGGACCTCCGGATGCAGCAGCGGCGCCAGTGCCGGATCCGTTCGCGCCACGCCCGGCGACAGCACCACCCGCTCGGCCACGGCGATCATGGCGGCGTCGAACCCGCCCACCCCGACCGGCACGTCGGGAAGCTCGCGCCGGAGTTCGGCCAGCCCGGGCGGCGACAGCCGGCTGTCGGTCACGGCCACCGGCACGCCGCGGGCGTGCAGATAGCGCACCACCGACAGTCCGGTCCGTCCCAGCCCGACCACCACGGTCCGGGGCGCCCCGTCGCCTGCTGTTCCGAGTCGTGCCGTGTCGGCCATCACCCGCCCCATGTCAGCGGAATTTCAGGGTCGCCAGCGCGACCAGCACCAGGATCACCGTGATGATCCAGAAACGGACGCTGACCCGCGGCTCGGGCCAGCCCTTGAGCTCGAAGTGGTGGTGCAGGGGCGCCATGCGGAACACCCGGCGACCGGTGAGCTTGTAGGAGATCACCTGCACCATCACCGAGACGGTCTCCATGACGAACACGCCGCCCATGATCAGCAGCACCAGCTCCTCCCGCACGATCACGGCGACGCAGCCCAGCGCCGCTCCCAGCGCGAGCGCACCCACGTCGCCCATGAACACCTGCGCGGGATAGGCGTTGAACCAGAGGAATCCCAGCCCGGCGCCGACGATGGCGCCGCAGAAGATCACCGCCTCGCCCGCCCCGGCGATGTACGGAATTGCCAGGTAGTTGGCGAACTCGTAGTGGCCGGTGACGTAAGCGAACACCGCCAGCGCTCCGGCGACCAGCACGGTCGGCACGATGGCCAGGCCGTCGAGGCCGTCGGTGAGATTGACCGCGTTGCTCGCCCCCACCACCACGAAGTAGCTGAACAGGATGTAGAGCAGGCCGAGCTGGATCGAGATGTGCTTGAAGAACGGCACGATCAGTGCCGTATCGGCCGGCTGGGTCGCGGTGAAGTAGAGCGCCGAGGCAGCCGCCACCCCGACCAGCGACTCGAGCAGATACTTGACTTTCGCGCTCAGCCCGCGGGAGTTCCCGTACAGCTGCTTGCGATAGTCGTCCAGCATGCCGATGGCGCCGAACGCCAGGGTCGTCATCAGCAGCACCCAGACGTAGCGGTTGCGCAGATCCGCCCACAGCAGGGTGCTGAGCGCGATCGCGACCACGATCAGCGCGCCGCCCATGGTCGGCGTGCCCGCCTTGGAGTAATGCGTCTGCGGCCCGTCCTCGCGCACCCGCTGGCCGATCTGGTGCACGGTCAGGCGGCGGATCATCCAGGGCCCGAGGATCAGGCTCAGCAGCAGCGCCGTCAGCACGCCCATGATCGCGCGCGTGCTGATATAGGTGAACGCGTTGAAGCCGCTGTAGAAGTGCATCAGGTATTCGCTCAGGAACAGCAGCATCAGTCGCTCCCCCCGGGCGGCTCCGCGCGCAGCGCCTGCACCACGCGTTCCATGTGCATCGCGCGCGAGCCCTTGACCAGCACCGATACGTCCGGCGCCAGGTCACCCGCCACGGCCGCGATCAGGGACTCCGGCGTGTCGAAGTGATGCGCGCCCTCGCCGAAGCCCGCGCAGGTCTCGCGCGCCAGCTCGCCCAGGGCGTAGAGCCGCTCGACCCCGGCACCGCGGGCCTGCTCGCCGGCCTCGCGATGCAGCCCGCCGGAACCGTCGCCCAGCTCGCCCATGTCGCCCAGGACCAGCCATGTCCGGCCGCCGAGGCCGGCGAGGACTTCCAGTCCGGCCCGCAGCGAGTTGGGGTTGGCGTTGTAGCTGTCGTCGAGCAGCCGCGCGCCGTGACGCCCGGCGACCACCTGCAGGCGACCCGTGACCGGCCGCATCGCTTCCAGTCCGCGGCGGATCCCGGCGGCGTCCACGCCGACGGCCAGCGCGGCGGCCGCGGCCGCGAGGGCGTTCATCACGTTGTGCCTGCCCGGCAGGGGCAGACTCACCGTGATGCTGTCGGCGGGCAGCCGCAGTTCGAAGCGCGTGCCGGGTGTACCGTCGGCGACCGGGGCCGTCCCGATCGAGCCCGACCGCACGTCGGCGCCCGGGTCCAGGCCGAAGGTCAGGCTGCGACAGCCCGACGCCAGCTCCCGCCAGAGGCCGGCGTAGCGGTCGTCGGCGTTGATCACGGCGCAGCCCTCCGGCGGCAGCGCCTGAAACAGCTCGCCCTTGGCCCGCGCCACGCCCTCCCGGGAACCGAAGCCCTCGAGGTGCGCGGCGCCGGCGTTGGTCACCACGCCCACCACGGGTTGCGCCACCCCCGCCAGGTAGGCGATCTCGCCGGCGTGGTTGGCCCCCATCTCCAGCACCGCCGCGGTGTGTGTCCCGTCCAGCCCGCACAGCGTCAGCGGCAACCCGATGTCGTTGTTCCGGTTGCCCTCGGTGGCCAGCACCGGGCCGCGCTGGCGCAAAATCGACGCGAGCATCTCCTTGACCGTGGTCTTGCCGTTGCTGCCGGTCACCCCGACCACCGGGATATCGAAGCGCCCGCGCCACAGCCGCGCCAGATCGCCCAGCCCGCGCCGGCTGTCGGCGACCACCAGCTGGCCCGGCCCCGGTTCGACGTACCGCTCGACCAGGGCCGCGCTGGCCCCGGCACGGGCGGCGCCGCGCACGTACTCGTGGCCGTCGAAGCGGGCGCCGCGCAACGCCACGAACAGCTGGCCGGCGCTGACCCGGCGGCTGTCGGTGGTCAGCCCCGTGAACTCCGCGTCGGGCCCCAGGTGCCGGGCGTGCAGCCGCGCCGCGATGCCGGACAGGCGTCCACGGATCATCGCCGGTACCTCCCGAGTGCCCGATCGACGGCATCGCCGTCCCGGAACGGGACGCGCCGGTCGCCGATCACCTGGCAGCTCTCCACGCCCTTGCCCGCCACCAGCACGAGGTCCTCCGGGCGCGCCCCGCCGATCGCCTGCGCGATCGCCCGCCGGCGATCGTGCTGCACGGTGACCCGCTCCGGGTCGGGCACGCCCTCGAGGATGCCGGCCACGATGACGTCGGGATCCTCGCCCCTGGGGTTGTCGTCGGTGAGCACCATCCAGTCGGCCAGGCCGCCCGCGATGCGGCCCATCTCGGCGCGCTTGCCGCGGTCGCGGTCGCCGCCGCAGCCGAATACGCAGATGAGGCGCCCCCGGGTGTGCTCGCGGCAGGCCGTGAGCGCCTTCTCCAGCGCGTCGGGACTGTGCGCGTAGTCGATCACCACCAGCGGGCGGCCGTCCCCGCCGTGCACCTGCATGCGCCCCGGCACGGGCCGCACCGCGGCGAGTCGCCGTGCGGCCTCTTCCAGCGGGACATCGAGCCCCAGCAGCACCGCCAGGCAGCCCAGCAGATTCAGCCCGTTGAACCGCCCCAGCAGCGGCGCCTCCAGCCGTGCGCGGCCCCACGAGCCGTCGACGTGCAGCACCAGGCCGGTGTCGCCGGTCTCGATCCGGCCTTCCAGGCGCGCCACCCCCGGCGGCGCGTCGATCCGGCTTTCCGTCCCGTACAGCACCGCGGTGCAACCGGCCGGCAGGGCCTCCAGCAGTCGCCGCCCGGCGGGGTCATCGGCGTTGATCGCCGCGACCTTCAGATGCGGGTGCTCGAACAGGCGCCGCTTGGCGCGGAAGTAGCACTCGGCGCTGCGATGATAGTCGAGATGATCCCGCGTGAGATTGGTGAACAGTGCCGCGTCGAAGTGAACGCCGGCCTCGCGCCGCTGGGCCAGCGAGTGCGAGGAGACCTCCATCGCCACGCGCGTGATGCCGTTGTCCCGGAACCCGGCCAGGATCTTCTGCAGGCGGACCGGGTCGGGCGTGGTCATGCCGCTGTCCGTCAGGTCGCCGGGACGACCGTAGCCGAGCGTCCCGATCAGGCCGCAGCCGGTGCCGGTACCAGCCAGAACCTGGGCCAGCAGGCTGGTGCAGGAAGTCTTGCCGTTGGTGCCCGTGACGCCGATCACCTGCATCCCGCGGCTCGGGTAGGCATGAAACCGCGCCGCGATGTTGCCCGCCTGGCGCCCCAGAGCCGGCACCGGGATCAGCGGGATATCCGCCTCCGGCAGCGGCAGCTCGGTCGGAACCTCGTAGGCGATCGCGGCGACGCCCCGCCGGACGGCCTCGTACGCGTAGGCGAGGCCATGCTCGCGCGACCCGATCGTGGCCAGGAACAGGTCCCCGGGAGCCGCCGCACGGCTGTCCATGGACACGCCGCCGACCGTCCGGTCGAGCCCGGCGTCGACCCGCGCGAGCCCGCGCAGGAGTCCGGACAGCGTTTGCTTCGTGTCACGCGCCACGGCGACCACCATCATCAGCCCACCCCCTGCGTGCGGGGCGGTTGGCCGGGACCGGCTGCCTGCCGGCTCCGGTCGGGAAGATCATCGGGGGCGATATCCAGCAGTCGCACCGCGCCGGCCATTACCTGCCGGAACACCGGCGCCGCCACCAGACCGCCGAAATACTGCTTGCCCTTCGGGTCGTTGATCACGACCACGGCCACCAGCCGCGGATGCTTCGCCGGCACCATGCCGGCGAACACGGCCGTGTATTTCTTCTTGGAGTATCCGGAGCCGGTGAACTTGTGCGCGGTGCCGGTCTTGCCCGCGACCGTGTAACCCGGGATCGCGGCGCGCGTGCCGGTACCGTCTTTGACCACCGCCGTGAGCATCTTGCGCACCTCGCGCGCCGTCTTGGCGGCGATCACGCGGTGGCCGGGCGGCGGCTGGTCCACCTTGAGAAACGTGACCGGGCGGCGTACGCCGTTGTCGGCAAGCACGGCATAGGCGTGCGCGAGCTGCAGCGCGGTCACCGACACCCCGTAGCCGAAAGCGATGGTCGCCTGGCGGATGGGCTGCCAGCGTGCATAGTACTCCAGATGGCCGGTGCGCTCACCCGGAAATCCGCTCGCCGTGACCCGGCCGAAGCCGAAGTCCTCCAGTGCGTTCCACATGTACTTGGGCTTGAGCTTGAGCGCGATCTTGCTTGCGCCCACGTTGCTCGAGTGGGCCAGGATCCCGGTCAGGTCGAGCGTCCCGTAATCCGCGTCGTCCTTGATGGTGTGCCCCTGGAGCATGTACCAGCCGGGCGAGGTGTGGAATTCCTCGCCGCGGTGCACGGTGCCGTTCTGCAGCGCAGCGGCGATGATGAACGGCTTGAAGGTCGATCCCGGCTCGAACACGTCGGTAACCGCGCGGTTGCGATACAGCGAGGGCTTGAGGTCCGCCCGGTTGTTGGGGTTGAAACCGGGCTGATCCGCCATCGCCAGGATCTCGCCGGTATCCGGGTTGAGCACCACGACCGAGCCCGAGCTGGCGCGGTGCTTGACCACCGCCTCCTTCAGCGCCCGGTACGCCAGGTACTGGATCCGCCGGTCGAGGCTCAGCACCAGCTCCTTGCCCGGCCGCGGCTCCCGCAGCTGCCCGAGGTCGTCGATGGTCTGCCCCAGGCGGTCCTTGATCACGCGCTTGCGCCCCGGATGCCCGGTGAGCCACTGGTTGAAGGCGAGCTCGAGTCCGTCCTGGCCCGCGTCGTCGATATTGGTGAAGCCGATCACGTGCGCGCCCACCTCTCCGGTGGGGTAGTAGCGCCGGTACTCTCGCTGCAGATACACCCCCGGCAGGCCCTTGTCCGCGATGTGGTGGGCCTTGTAAGGCGGCAGCTGACGCCGCACGTACATGAATTCGCGGCCGCTTTTGGCCTGCACCCGCTTGCGCAGTCCGGCGGCGCCCTCGTCGACCAGTGAGGCCAGCCGACGGATCGCGGCCGGATGGCCGCCGATCTGCTGCGGATTCACCCACACCGAGTCCACCGGTGTGCTGATCGCCAGCGGGTCGCCGTTGCGGTCCACGATCATGCCCCGGTGTGCGGGGATCGAGACCACGTGCACATGCCGGGCGCGCCCCTGGCCCTTCAGAAAGCCGTTGTCCAGCACCTGCAGGTACACGGCGCGTCCGACCAGGACGCAGCCGGCGGCGATGAAACCCGCCGCGAGCAGCAGGCTGCGCAGGCGGAAAGCCGGATTGTGGATCCGATGGCTCATCAGCGCACGATCACCACGTTCTTCGGTCGCGGCATGTGCATGCCCAGCTTGTCGTGTGCCAGCTGCTGGATGCGCCCGCGCGTCACCAGGGTGCCCCGCTCCAGCTCGAGTCGCCCCCACTGGACGTCGAGCCGGTCACGCTGTTTCTCCAGTCGCTGGCTGCGGCTGAACAGCATCCGGTTGTCGTACTTGACCCACACCAGGCCGAGGCTGGAGCCGATCACGGCCAGCAGCAGGGCCGCCAGCAGCAGGTTCTGCATGCGCCCGCTCATGCCAGCTTCTCCGCCACCCGCAGCACGGCGCTGCGCGCCCGGGGGTTCTCGCGTACCTCGTCCTCGCTGGCGCGGGCTGCCTTCCCCAGCACGCGCAACCGGGGGCGTGCCTCCGGCGGTACCGACGGCAGCCGGGCCAGGGCCGGATCGACGCGAGCGCGGTTGCGCATGAAACGCTTGACGATGCGGTCCTCCAGAGAGTGGAAGCTGACAACGACCAGGCGTCCGCCGGCACGGAGCACGTCCAGGCACTGCGGCAGGACCGCCTCCAGCTCCTCCAGCTCGCCATTGATGAAGATGCGCAGCGCCTGGAAGGTGCGCGTCGCCGGATGCTTGTGACGCTCGCGCGAGGGCGCCACGCGCTCGATCAGCGCGGCCAGGTCCCCGGTGCGGAGCAGCGGCCGCCCGGCCCGGGTGGACACGATCGCACGGGCGATCCGCCGCGCGTGGCGCTCCTCCCCGTACTCGCGCAGCACGCGCGCGATCTCGCTCTCGCCGGCGCGGGCGAGCCAGTCCGCGGCGCTCTCGCCGCGTTCCGGATCCATGCGCATGTCGAGGGGCCCGTCGCGCAGGAAGCTGAAACCCCGCGCACTCTCGTCCAGCTGCGGGGAGGACACGCCCAGGTCCAGCAGGATGCCGTCGACGACGCCGCCGAGCCCGCAGCCGTCCGCGAGTCGGGCCAGCTCACTGAAGGGTGCACGGACCAGCCGGAAGCGGGGATCCTGCCCGTGACGGCGACGCGCCGCGGCCGCGGCCTGCGGGTCCCGGTCGATGGCGTAGAGGCGTCCGCCAGGGCCGAGAGAGGCAAGAATGGCGTCGGCGTGTCCGCCCCGGCCATACGTTCCGTCTACATAGAGACCGTCCGCTTTGATCGCCATGGCCTCCACCACCCTCGCCAGCAGAACCGGCTGATGTTCCTGCCGGGGCATTGCCGCCCCCTTAGAGGGACAGAGACTCGAGCTCCGCGGACAGGTCCGCGTCCCCGGCCTCGTAAGCTGCCAGCCAGTCCTGGCTGCAGCGGTTCCAGCGCTCTTCGTCCCAGAGTTCGAACTTGTTGCCCTGGCCGATGAGAACGGCGCGCCGATCCAGCTCCGCGAACTGCCGCAGCGGCTGCGACAGCAGGATGCGCCCGTGCCCGTCGAGCTCCAGTTCGGTGGCGTAGCCCAGCAGCAGACGCTGGAGGCCGCGAGCTTTCGGCTTCAGGCTCGGCAGCCGCACCAGCTTGCGCTCGATTTCTTCCCAGTCGGGAAAGGGATACAGAAGCAGGCAGTGGTCCGGATCCACAGTCACCACGAGTTGACCGTCGCAATACCGCTGCAGCGGGTCACGATGACGGGACGGGATCGCCATCCGGCCCTTGGTATCGATTGTTATGTTGGTCAGGCCTCTGAACACCCTCGTGCCCCATGTTTCCCCGTTATCCCATTTTTAACCACTCCGTCCCACTTCGCGACACTATAGGTAGCAGTTTCCACCACTGTCAAGGCGAATCCGCCCCCGTGGCGGTGCGAGGTTTTTCCCTGCGCTCAGGAACTTATCTGGAAGCGGGATTCCCCGGAGGAAGGACGGCGCGGGGAGACGGAAGACTACGCATGCAAATCAGGATGTTGGAGGACAAGCCTCACATGCCGCATACAGCCCCGGGCCCCGCGGGCAGGCTGTGCCGGTCCTGCGGCGGAGCCTGGGCGGCGGCCGCAGGAGGCTGGCGGCGGGGAAGGGACGGGAGCCGGCCGGTAAGCCGGGTTCTGTCTTGGACGGCCATTCATCTGGGACGCGCGTCACCGCGCGCCTCGAGCGACCTACCCGGGAGCCGCGTGCGGGCCGCACGCAGGGCCGCCGGGCGGCCCATGCTCCCCTATTCGGTCTTGCTCCGGGTGGGGTTTACCCTGCCGTCGCTGTTACCAGCGACGCGGTGCGCTCTTACCGCACCTTTTCACCCTTGCCGGCGCTGCAACCGCAGCGCTTGGGCGGTATGTTTTCTGTGGCACTTTCCGTGGGCTCGCGCCCCCCAGGCGTTACCTGGCACCCTGCCCTGTGGAGCCCGGACTTTCCTCCGCGGCGCAGGCGCCGCAGCGGCCGTCCGGCCAACTCCCGAAGCACAAGCATAGGGCCGGCACAGCGGTCGCGCAAGGTGGGACGGAGTGGGATCGCCAGCCTTCAGCGCTCCGCGTGCAGGCGCAGCGCCAGGCTGTACAGCTCGTTTCGCCCGCCCCCCAGGATACGCGTCGCCGCGGCAACCGCCCGCTTGAGCGGCAGCTCGTCCAGCAGCACCGTGAGCAGCTGCTCGGGATCCACCGTCGGGGGTGCTCCGCCCTCCTGCGCGTCGTCGCGGCCGGCGACGCAGATCACCAGCTCCCCGCGAACGCTGTCCGCCTCCCGCGCGAAGCGCTCCGCGAGCTCGCCCAGCGGGCCATGGTAGTGCTGCTCGAAGGCCTTGGTCAGCTCGCGGCCAACGAACGCGCTGCGCCCCGCGCCGAAGGCGCGCGCCATGTCCTCGAGGGTGACCGCCAGGCGATGGGGCGACTCGTAGAACACCATGCTGCGCGATTCGCCCGCCAGCCGCGCCAGCCGTGTCCGCCGGGCCCCGCCGCGCGCGGGCAGGAAACCCTCGAACGTGAAACGGTCGGTCGCCAGGCCGGACACGCTCAACCCGGCGATGACCGCGCTCGGCCCGGGAACCGGCAGGACCCGGAAGCCCGCGGCGATCACGGCGCGCACCACGCGGTAGCCCGGGTCGCTGATCAGCGGCGTCCCGGCGTCGCTGACCAGGGCCACGCTCTCGCCCTGTTCCAGGCGGGCGACCAGCAGGCGCGCCCGCTCGGTCTCGTTGTGCTCGTGCACCGAGATCAGGGCCGTGCTCAGGCCGCAGTGCTGCAGCAGCGTGCGCGTGCGGCGCGTGTCCTCGGCGGCCACCAGCGCCACCCCGGCCAGCGTGCGCCGCGCACGTTCCGACAGGTCGGCCAGGTTGCCGATCGGCGTGGCCACCACGTACAGCACGCCATGCTCGGGGAGCTTGATTGACACCTTCGGCCTCGCAACAGATACTTCGTCCGCCGGGCGGGCTCAGGCAACCCGCCCGGTCCATCGTGCCGCCGGGAACGCCTGCCTGCCGGACGATCCCGCTCTCCCGCCGGCAACCAAGCCGCTTTACGGGCCCGACCCTATGCCAGTTTACCGTGCCAGTCCGTACCACGCTCGCCGCATGCAGATCCCGCGCGGGCTGGCCGTGGTGCTGCTGGCGCTGGCCCTGGCCGCGTGCGCCCCGCCGCCGCAGGTGCACGAACCCTCGCCCCTGGCACGCCAGGAGCAGCAGGCGAAAAGCCTGGCGAGCCAGGGCGATCACGCCGGCGCCGCCGAGCGTTACAACGTCCTGGCCCAGAAGACGTCCGGGCCGCGCCAGGTCGACATGCGCCTCGAGGCCGCCGAACAATGGCTCGCTGCCGGCCGGCCCCGCGACGCGGCGGACACCCTGGACCGGCTGAAAGGTTCCAGTCTGCAACCGGCGCAGCAGACGCGGCTTGACCTGACCCGGGCGCGCATCCTGATCCTGCAGGGTCAGGGCCAGCAGGCCCTGCAGCACCTGACGATGTCTCCCGCGGGCCTGCCGCAGGCGCAGGCGGCCCGGCTGCTCAAGCTGCGCGGCCAGGCGCTGGCACTGACGGGCAACCTGGTCGGCGCGGTGCAGGCCTATACGCAGCGCAGCAACTACCTGGCCGCCGGACAGCCGCGCGCACGGAACAGCAGGCAGATCTGGTCGCTGTTGCAGCAGAACGCGCAGGCGGTGAGCCAGGCGACCATCCCGCCGGGGGCTTCCGGCACCGTCCAGGGCTGGCTGGAGCTGGCACAGATCGCCCAGTCCGCCTGGGTGCAGCCGCAGCAGTTCCGCCAGGCTCTCGCCGACTGGCAGCAGCGCTACCCGAACCACCCGGCCAACCGGCAGATCGTGCCGCGCATCCGCAAGACCTTCGCGCAGCGCTTCACCTGGCCGACCCCGATCGGTCTGCTGCTGCCGCTCAGCGGACGCTACGCCCGCGCCGCACAGGCCATCGAGGACGGCTTCATGGCCGCCTACTACGATGCGCGCCAGGGGAAGGGACCGCGCCCCGAGCTGCATGTCTACGACATCGGCGATTACGCCGACGACGTCGTGCACGCCTACCGGCAGGCGAAGCAGGACGGCATGAAGTTCATCGTCGGCCCGCTGTCCAAGAGCGCCGTCGACGACCTGCTGCAGAATGCGCAGATCTCGATGCCCGTGCTGGCGCTCAACCAGGCCGACAAGCCCGGACTGTCCAACCCGGAGGTGTTCCAGTTCGGGCTCTCGCCCGAGGACGAGGCGCGCCAGGTGGCGGAGCGCGCCGTGCTCGACGGCCGTTACCAGGCCGTGTCGCTGGTACCGCAGGGGAACTGGGGACAGCGCGTGGCGCAGGCCTTCGCCAGCCGCTTCACCCAGCTGGGCGGCACGGTGCTCACGACCCAGACCTACGACCCTTCCCGGCACGACTACTCGCGCGCGATCCGGCACATGCTGCACCTCGACCAGAGCCGGCAACGCAAGGACGCGCTCGAGCGGGTCATCGGACGGCGGGTCAAGTTCGAGCCGCGGCGGCGCCAGGACGTGGACATGGTGTTCCTGGCGGCGTTCCCGCAGCAGGCCCGGCTCATCCGTCCGCAGCTGCGCTTCTTCCATGCCTCCCGCCTGCCGGTCTACGCCACCTCCCACGTGTTCTCCGGCGCGGTCGATCCGTCGGCGGACCACGACATGGACGGGATCGTCTTCCCCGGCATGCCGTGGACGCTCAAGCCCGGCTCCTACCCGGTGGAGCAGACCCTGGGCAAGCACTGGGGCGCCCTGTTCCGCCACAACAAGCGCCTGTTCGCGCTCGGGTACGATGCCTACCGCATGATTCCCCTGCTGCGCGGCAACCCGCCCGGCTTCACCGGTTACTTTCCGGGCGCGACCGGCAAGCTGTACGTAGGCACGGACGAGCACATCTACCGCAAGCTGCTGTGGGCGAGGTTCCGGGATGGCAAACCCGTTCTCCTGGACAAGGGCAACGACGCGCAGCCGTCGCCCTGAGCGCGCCGGCCGGGGGCACGCCGCAGAGGATGCTGCGCTGGCCTACCTGCACCGCCGGGGGCTGGTCCTGATCGAGCGGAACTACCGCTGCCCGGGCGGGGAGCTGGACCTGGTAATGCGCGAGCGGGAAACCCTGGTATTCGTCGAGGTGCGCCACCGCCGTCATGCGGGCCATGGCAGCGCTGCCGAGAGCATCGACGCGCGCAAGCGGGAACGCCTGGTGCGGGCGGCGACGCACTATCTTCAGCGGACCCGGCAGACGGAACGCAGGCCCGCCCGATTCGACGTCGTGGCCCTGTCGGGCCCGCTGGGGCGATGTCGCATCGACTGGATCCGGAACGCCTTCGACGCCTGAATGCGCCGCGGGCTGTCATGCCCCGGCCCGGGCGCGCATGATCCCCGTTCAGGGAAGCCCCGGATCGATCGGGCCGTGCCGGGAAGCACGACCCGCCCACAACCCGCGGAGGTCGAGCGCACCATGGCATCCGAAGAACGCGCGCTGCGCACCCTGATGGAAAGCCGCCACACGCTGGACCTGGCGCTGGAGGTGATGGCCCCGCCCCTGGCCCGGGGCGCGCGCCTGCTCACGGACACCCTGCTGGCCGATGGCCGCGTCCTGTGCTGCGGAAATGGCGGCTCCGGTGCGCTCGCCCAGCACTTTGCCGCGGCAATGCTCAACCGCTTCCACCACGAGCGCCCGGGGCTGTCCGCGATCTCTCTCGGGGCCGATGCCGTGACGCTCACCTCGATCGCCGGCGACCACGGTTGCGAACAGGTGTTCGCCCGACAGGTCCGCGCGCTGGGGCGTCCCGGAGACGCCCTGATGCTGCTGGACGCCGGCGACGGGGCGGCGAATCTCGTGGCGGCGATCGAGGCCGCGCGGGACCGGGGGCTGGCCATCGTCGCCCTGACCGGGCGCGGCGGCGGCGTGCTGCCGGCGCTCCTGGATGCCTCCGACGTGGAGCTGGCGGCCCCGGGGGACAGCGAGGCGCGGGTGCGGGAGATCCATCTGGTCGCCCTGCACTGCCTGTGCGACCTGATCGACGCCCGCCTGCTGGGGCTGGAGGAGAGGGACCGCTGACGCTTCCCCGCGGTCCCGGCACCGGAACCCACCGCGCCGCCCGCATTCGAAGCGGCCCGCCGGAGCGGAATCCGGGCTCCCGCACCGCGTCGCGAAGGCCCTGAACGGACCCGGGGCACTCCGGAAACTCCGTGCGCCCGGCCAGTCCGGAGCCGGCGGCAGGTCCTCCGGGGATCATCCCGGGGCGCGGTCTCCGAGGCCCTTCCGGGGCCTACTTCACCACCCGCAGCGAAGGCCGCTTGCGCGCTCCCTCGCCGCCGTCGTCACCGCCCGACTGCGGCGGCGGGTCACCGTCGTCCTCCGGCGGGAACATCATCCCCTCGCCGTTCTCGTGCGCGTAGATCGCCAGCACCGCCTGCGGGGGGATCTCCACCTGGAACGCCACCCCGCCGAAGCGGGCGCTGAACCCGATCAGACCGTTGCCGAGGTCCAGTCCGGCCACGGCCGTGGGGCCCACGTTGAGCACGATCTTGCCGTCCTGGATATTCTGCTCCGGCACCACCACGCCTTCGCGACCGCAGTCGACCAGCAGGAACGGCGTGCAGCTGTTGTCCAGAATCCAGTCGTAGAACGCGCGGATCAGATACGGCTTGCGTGAGGTCATTGCGGTCCCTTCTCCGGGTGGCGGAAGGCGCCCTCGCCGGGGTCGAGGATCAGGCCCGCATCTCCAGCTCGGCGTCGGTCAGGCTGGCACGGAAAGAATCGCGCTCGAACATGCGACGGGCGTAATCCTCGATCGCCCGCGCCTGGCCCGGCAGCTCGATGCCCCAGTGCGGGAGGCGCCACAGGACCGGCGCAATGCTGGCGTCGACCAGCGAGAAATCGTCACTCATGAAGTAGGGCCGGGCGGCGAATACCTCGGCCCCCGACAGGATGCGTTCCCGAAGCAGTTTGCGTGCCTTCGACGCCTGCCGGTCCGACCGCCGCGCGAGATCCCCGACGAGGCTGTACCAGTCGCGCTCGAGGCGGTACAGGATCAGCCGGAAACGCGCGCGGGAGACCGGATCGACCGGCATCAGCGGCGGGTGGGGGAAGCGCTCGTCCAGGTACTCCATGATCACCCGCCCGTCGTACAGCACCAGCTCCCGGTCCACCAGCGTGGGCACGCTGCTGTAGGGATTGAGATCCAGCAGGTCCTCCGGGGGATTGTCCGGGTCCGCCTCGACGGTTTCGTAGGTGATGCCCTTTTCCGCCAGGACCAGCCGGATACGGTGACTGTCCGGACACGTCGCCTGCGAGAAAAGCGTCATCACAGACCGCCTGTTGGAAACCACAGCCATCGGCATGCTCCAGATTGACCAGGCAAGGAACGAAATCCGGCCCGTCGCCGGAACACGGCGCCACGCCCCACGGCTCTCGTGCGGGGCCCGGATTCCGGCAGGACGCGAGCGCGATGTCGGCGCTGCCCGGCTGCTGCGCCGGTGGAGCGGATTCGCCCGGACAGAATTGCTGACTCGGCCCGATTATACACGCAGTGGCGCCGGCGGTGTTCGGCCCGGCGACCGCGGGGCGCGGCCGGACGCCTCAGGAGCCGCCCAGGGCGTGGTCCAGGACTTCCAGGAAGCGCCCGTTCTCGCCCGGCGTGCCAACGGTCACCCGCAGGCAGTCATCCAGCAGCGGATGGCTCCCGTGCAGGTTCTTGACCAGCACCCCGGACCGGAACAGGGCACGGTGTATTTCCCCCGCCCGGCCCGGCGGGCAGCGCAGCAGCAGGAAGTTCGCCGCACTCGGCCAGACGCCGAGGGCATCGCGCCGGGCCAGCTGTCGGTACAGCTCGTCCCGGTCGCGGCGGATCCGCCCGGCCTGCTCGTCCAGGGTCGCGGCGTGCTCCAGCGCAAATGCAGCGGTCGCCTGGGTGAGGGCATTGATGTTGTACGGCAGCCGGATCTTGTCGATCTCCCCCAGCCAGTCCCCGGAGCCGGCCAGCATGCCCAGGCGCAGCCCCGCCAGTCCCAGCTTGGACAGCGTGCGCAGGATCAGCAGGTCGGGGTGCCGGCCCAGCCGGTCCATGAAGCTGGCGCGGGCGAACGGGTAGTAGGCCTCGTCGATCACCACCAGCCCCGGTGCGGCCTCCAGGACCCGCTCGACGTCCCGCTCGCGGAACAGGTTGCCGGTGGGATTGTTGGGATAGGCCAGCAGCACCACCGCGGGCTGTTGGCGCTCGATCGCATCCAGGGTCGCGTCGAGGTCCAGCGAGAAGTCGCTCCAGCGCAGCGGCACCTGGTGGCACGGCAGGCCCACGAAACGGCTGATCATGGCGTACATGGAGAAGCCCGGCGCCGGCGCGAGCACGCTGCGCCCCTCGCCTGCCACTGCCATCAGCAGGAGCTGGATCAGCTCGTCGGAGCCGTTTCCCAGCAGCACGGCGGCGTCGTCGGGCACCGCCATGTACCGGCGCAGTCCCCGGATCAGCTCCGGGGCGGCCGGATCGGGATAGCGGTTCAGCTCCAGCGCCGCCAGGCGCTCCTGCCACTCCCGTACCAGGGCCGGCGGCAGCGAGCCCGGCCAGGGATAGGGATTCTCCATCGCATCGAGCTTGGCGTAGCTGCCCGATTCCGCCACGTGGTAGGCGGCGAGCTCACGGATCTCCGGACGGATCCAGCGCTCCGGTCCGTCTGAGCCCTTCATTCGCCCTCCCGTTTCCCGGTGCAGCGGTATTCGGCCGAACGCGCGTGCGCCTCGAGGCCTTCGGCCCGGGCCAGGGTCGCGGCCACGCGCCCGAGCCGCTCCGCCCCGCGGGGGCTGCAGCGGATCACGCTGGAACGCTTCTGGAAGTCGTACACCCCCAGCGGCGAGGAGAAGCGCGCCGTGCGCGAGGTCGGGAGCACGTGGTTGGGCCCGGCACAATAGTCCCCGAGCGCCTCGGCCACGTGCCGCCCCATGAAGATCGCCCCGGCATGGCGCACCTTCGCGGCAAACGCCTCCGGCTCTGCCAGCGACAGCTCCAGGTGCTCCGGGGCGATGCGGTTGACCAGGGCGGCCGCCTGTTCGAGGTCGCGCACGTGCACCAGCGCGCCGCGCTCCCCCAGCGACGCCCGGATGATGTCCGCGCGTGGCATCTCCGCCAGCAGGCGCGACGCGCTCTCCGCCACGCGGTCGAGAAAGCCGGCGTCCGGGCTGACCAGGATGGCCTGCGCCTGCTCGTCGTGCTCCGCCTGCGCGAACAGGTCCATGGCGATCCAGTCCGGGTCGGTGGCACCGTCGCAGACCACCAGGATCTCCGACGGCCCGGCGATCATGTCGATGCCGACCACGCCGTAGACCTGGCGCTTGGCCTCGGCCACCCAGGCATTTCCCGGCCCCACGATCTTGTCCACCGCCGGCACCGCGCCGGTGCCGAAGGCCATCGCGGCCACGGCCTGTGCGCCGCCGAGCGTGAACACCCGGTCCACGCCCGCCACCGCGGCCGCGGCCAGCACGAGCTCGTTGAGGGCGCCCCCCGGCGTCGGCACGCACATCACGATCTCGCCCACGCCGGCCACCCGCGCGGGCACCGCGTTCATCAGGACCGATGACGGGTACGCCGCCTTGCCGCCGGGAACATAGATCCCGACGCGGTCCAGCGCCGTGACCTGCTGGCCCAGCACGTTGCCGTCGCCGTCGGTGAAGGTCCAGCTCTGCATGCGCTGGTGCCCGGCATAGCTGCGCAGGCGTTCCGCAGCGTCCTCCAGGGCCTGGCGCCGGTCCGGGTCGATCCCCTCGAGCGCCCGTGCCAGGCGCGTCGCCGGCACTTCCAGGCCGGCCGCGTCGTCGGGAGCGTGGCCGTCGAAGCGGCGGCAGTAGTCCAGCAGCGCGGCGTCCCCGCGCGCCCGCACGTCCGCCAGGATCCTGCGTACCGCGCCGGCGACCGCCTCGCCCTGCTCGCCTCCCCGGTCCAGCAGGCGCGCCAGGCGATCGTCGAAGTCCGGATCGGTTGCCTCGAGGCGCTGGATCTTCATCGGCCCTTCCCGTTGCGCGCGGCCGCCTCGCGCATCCGGTCGATGAGCCGGCGCACGGCCGCGTTCTTGGTCTTCATGGAGGACTGGTTGACGATCAGCCGCGAGCTGATGTCGGCGATGTGCTCCAGCGGCACGAGCCCGTTGGCCCGCAGCGTGTTGCCGGTGTCCACCAGGTCCACGATGCGGTCGGCGAGGCCGACCAGCGGCGCGAGCTCCATGGAGCCGTACAGCTTGATGATCTCGACCTGCTCGCCGCGGGCCGCGTAGAACCGGCGGGTGGCATTCACGTACTTGGTCGCCACCCGCAGGCGGCCTCCCGGCACCGGGGCCTCCTTCGGCCCTGCCGTCATCATGCGGCAGCGCGCGATGCCCAGGTCGACCGGCTCGTACAGGCCCTCGCCGCCGTGCTCCATGAGCACGTCGCGGCCCGCCACGCCGACATCCGCGGCACCGTACTCGACGTAGGTCGGCACGTCCGTGGCACGGATCACGAGCAGCCGCACGCCCGGCGCACCCGTGGCCAGGATCAGCTTGCGGCTGGATTCGGGATCGTCGACGGGCTCGATGCCCGCCGCCGCCAGCAGGGGCAGGGTCTCGTGCAGGATCCGTCCCTTGGAAAGGGCGATCGTCAGGGACGGCTCGTCCACCGTGGAAGCGCTGGCCGGATCTTGCGCGCTCATCGCGGCACCCGCCGGATCCGGGCCCCGAACTGGCCCAGCTTCTCCTCGATGCACTCGTAGCCGCGGTCGATGTGATAGATCCGGTCCACCACGGTCTCGCCGCTGGCGACCAGGCCCGCGAGCACCAGGCTCGCCGAGGCGCGCAGATCCGTCGCCATCACCGGGGCGCCGGTCAGGCGCGTACCGCCGCGCACCACCGCCATGTTGCCCTCGACATGGATGTCCGCGCCCATGCGCTTGAGCTCCTGCACGTGCATGAAACGGTTTTCGAACACCGTTTCGGTGATGGTTCCCACGCCCCGGGCGACGGAGTTCAGGGCCATGAACTGCGCCTGCATGTCGGTCGGAAAGCCCGGGTAGGGACTGGTCTTCAGGTCCACCGCCTCCGGGCGGCGGTCGCGCGCATCCAGCTCGATGTAGTCCTCGCCCAGGGTCACGTCGCAGCCGGCGTCCTGCAGCTTGGCCAGCACCGACTCGACGGTCTGCGGACGCGTGTTCTTCACCCGCACATGACCGCCCGTGATGGCGCCCGCCACCAGGTAGGTGCCCGTCTCGATACGGTCCGGCATCACCTCGTAGTCGGTGCCGGAAAGGCGCTCCACGCCCTCGATGCGGATGGTGTCGGTGCCGGCGCCGCTGATCCTCGCCCCCATGGTATTCAGGCAGTTCGCCAGGTCGACCACCTCGGGCTCGCGGGCCGCGTTCTCCAGGATGGTGGTCCCCTCCGCCAGGGTCGCCGCCATCATCAGGTTCTCGGTGCCCGTCACGGTGACCGTGTCGAGCACGATGCGTGCGCCCCGCAGGCGCCGCGCGCGGGCACGGATGTAACCGTTCTCGACCCGGATGTGGGCACCCATCTCGGTGAGTCCGCCGATGTGCAGGTCCACCGGGCGCGAGCCGATCGCGCAGCCGCCCGGCAGGGACACGTCCGCCTCGCCGTAGCGGGCCAGCATCGGGCCCAGCACCAGGATCGAGGCGCGCATGGTCTTCACCAGCTCGTAGGGAGCGTAGAGGCTGTGGATCGGACCCTGGTCGACCTCCAGGTGCATCCGGTCGCCCAGGGTCACGTTCACGCCCATGCGTACCAGCAGCTCGATGGTCGTGGTCACGTCGTGCAGGTGCGGGACGTTGCCGATGCGCACCGGCTCGTCCGCCAGCAGGGTCGCCGCCAGGATCGGCAGCGTGGCGTTCTTGGCGCCCGATATGCGGATCTCGCCCTCGAGGCGTACGCCGCCGGTAATGATCAGTCGGTCCACGTCACCAGATCCTGGCTGTCCGGCCCCCGCGGAGGCCCGCTACTGCTCGTCCGGGGTGATCGTGCGCAGCGACAGGGCATGTATGTCCCCGCCCACGCGCTCGCCGAGACTATCGTAGACCATGCGGTGCCGCTCCAGCACGGAACGGCCGGCGAAGCCTTCGTGCACCACCACCGCTTCGAAGTGCGTGCCGTCCGGGCTGCCCACGTCCGCGCGGGCGCCCGGGAGGCCCTGCTCGATGAGGTTCTTGATCTGCTCTGGCGTCATGGCCGTCTCCTACTGCCGCAATTTGTAGCCGCGATGCAGCATGCCGATGCCCACCGCGCTGACCACGGCGAAGAACGCCGCCACGATGATCAGGCTCTCGCCGGGAGACACGTCCGACACCCCGAGAAAGCCGTGCCGAAAACCGTCAATCATATAGAAGAACGGGTTGAAACGGGAAATCTCCTGGGCCAGCGCCGGCAGCTGGTGGATCGAGTAGAACACGCCGCTGAGAAAGGACAGCGGCAGGATCACGAAGTTCTGGAACGCGGACATGTGCTCGAAGCGCTCCGCCAGCACCCCGGCGATCAGCCCGATGCCGCCGAGCACGCCGCTGCCGAGCAGCACGAAGGCGATGATCAGCGGCGGGTCCCGCAGCGGCAGCTGCACGTAGTAGATCGAAGCGAGGTAGATGCCGGTCGCGACCATCACCCCCCGCAGCACGGACGCGGTCACGAACGCGAAATACGCCTCGGCGGCCGAAATGGGGGCCAGCAGCATGAACACCAGGTTCCCCATCATCTTCGACTGGGTGATGCTCGACGCACTGTTGGCGAAGGAGTTCTGCAGCACGCTCATCATGATCAGCCCCGGCACCAGGAATGCGGTGAAACCCACGCCCGGGTACACGTGCACGCGATTCTCCAGCACCTGGTGGAACACCACCAGGTAGAGCATCGCCGTCACCACCGGGGTCAGCACCGTCTGCACCAGCACCTTGGTGAAGCGCCGGATCTCCTTGCGCAGCAGCGTACGGGTGCCGTGCCAGTTGACCAGGGTGCCCGCCTTCACGCCACCGCCTCCGGGTGCCGCCCGGTGAGCTCGAGGAACACTTCCTCCAGGCCCGGCTCGCGGGTATGCACGTCCACCACCCGGATGCCGGCCGCGTAGACCGCGTCCAGGACGTCGCCGACCCGGTCCCGGTCCCGCCGCAGCCGCAGCGCGACCTCGTCCCCGTCGTGCCGCACGGCCAGCGCCTCCACCGATTCCGGCAGGCGCTCCGGATGATCCAGTCGCAGGCTCAACAGACGGTAGGGATGCTGCAGCAGCAGCTCCTGCTTGGTGTTCAGCGCCCGCACCCGGCCCCGGCTCAGGATCGCGATGCGCTCGCACAGCGACTCCGCTTCCTCCAGGTAGTGCGTGGTCAGCACGATGGTGTGCCCCTGCGAGTGCAGCCGGCGGATGAACCGCCACAGGGACTGGCGCAGCTCCACGTCGACGCCGGCCGTGGGCTCGTCCAGGACCACCACGCACGGCCGGTGAGCCAGCGCCTGGGCGATCAGCAGGCGCCGCTTCATGCCGCCCGAGAGCTCCCGGGGCGTCATCTCCGCCTTGTCGGCGAGGTCCAGCTCTTCCAGCACCTCCCGCAGCCACGGCTCGTTCTCCGCGCCGAAACCGAAGTAGCCCGCCTGGATCGCGAGCATCTCCCACACGCTGAAGAACGGATCGTAGACCAGCTCCTGGGGCACCACCCCCAGCAGCGAGCGTGCCCGGCGGTACTCCGACACCACGTCGTGCCCCAGCACCCGCACGTGTCCCGCGCTGGCGCGCACCAGGCCGGCCATGATGTTGATCAGCGTTGACTTGCCGGCCCCGTTCGGGCCGAGCAGGCCGAAGAACTCGCCCTGGCGGATCTCGAACGAGACCCGGTCGAGGGCGTGTACGGCGCCGTAGCGCTTGTCTACCGAATCGATCGTGACTGCTGCAGACATGATCCCGGGGTACGATTGTCCTCGCGCGGTCACGGCGGGCCGTGCGCCGGAGGCGGAAGAGGGATGAAACCGGAAGGGCACCGGCACGCTGCCGGGGCCCCGAGCCAAGCTTACCAGTCTTCCAGAAGGTATTGTCATGTCTCAGCGGCTGCCTGTGCCGCCGTGGCCAGGCGCGAGGAGGGAGTGTAGTGGCGCTACACGACCGACAAGCAACACCGTCCACGGCGGCACAGCCAGCCGCCCGCAGGGAGCCGCCGTGCGCCCCGCCAGCGGTGTTGCGCTCGCTCGACGCAGCACCACTGCGCCTTCGCTCCCGCGCCTGGCCGGCGAAGCGCACGACGGCTCTGAGGCATGGCAAGACCTTCTGGAAGACTGGTAACAGTGTATCACGCCCGCCCCCGCACCGGGACCGGGTAACGGCGAGGAGAGCATAGGCGGAATGTGGCAAATCGACCCGATCAGCCCCGGGACGGGACATGGCCTCCGGTCTTGCTGACGTCCCGATCGTCGTCGCGGGTCTCGCGCTGCTGCCCTGGGGCGCCGACCGGCTGGTGAAGGCGAGCGCTTCCCTGGCCCGTTCGGCCGGGGTGCCCACCCTGGTGGTCGGGCTCACCATCGTGGCCCTGGGCACTTCGGCACCGGAGCTCCTGGTCTCCACCATGGCGGCCCTGCAGAACAAGCCGGGCCTGTCGGTCGGCAACGCGGTCGGCTCGGACATCACCAACCTCGGATTGGTCGTGGGAATCACGGCCGTGCTCACGCCGCTGAGAGTCCGCTCGGGAATTTTGCGCCGGGAGTTCCCTGCCCTGCTGGCCGCGGCGGGCCTGACCTGGGCATTGCTCTGGAACGGCACGGTCAGCCGGCTCGACGGCCTGCTGCTGCTCGCGTGCATGGCGGGGCTGGTCGCCTGGCTGGTTGCTCTGGCCCGCCGGCCGCCGGGTGGGAGCGATCCGGCAGCGGACGAATACGCCCGGTCGATCCCCCCGGCGATGCCGGTACGCCCGGCCGTGCTGCGGGTCGTGGCGGGCCTCGCGGCACTGCTGGTCGGATCGAGGCTGCTGGTGTGGGGCGCGACCGGCCTGGCCCGCTCGTGGGGCGTGAGCGATCTGGTCATCGGTCTGTCGATCGTCGCCCTGGGCACGAGCTTGCCGGAGCTGGCGGCGAGTGCTGCGGGCGCGCTGCATGGCGAGCACGATATCGCCGTCGGAAACGTGATCGGGTCCAACCTGGTCAACCTGCTGGTGGTCATCGGCGGACCCGCCGTCCTGCACCCCCTGGCGGTAGCGCCGGCGGTCCGGCTCCGGGATCTTCCGGTGATGCTGGCATTCACCCTCGCCCTGTACGCCATGTGCTTTGGACGGGGCGGCCGCGCGGGCCGGGTGACCCGCGCCGAGGGCGCACTGCTGGTGGCGGCATTCGCCGCCTACCAGGGCTGGCTCTGGATCCGGTGAGCCCGCAAATGGCGTGGCCCCGCGCGGTTGCGCTAGTATCGGTCCGTTGTGGAGAATTCCCGGCGGACCATGGACAGCGACAAGCTCAAGAAGATGGCGGCGGCGGTGATCCGCACCGAGTACGAGGCGGTGACCCTCCTGCTCGAGCGCATCGACGACCGCTTTGTCGAGGCCTGCCGACTGCTGCTCGCCTGCCCGGGACGCATCGTGGTCACCGGCATGGGCAAGTCGGGCCACATTGGCGGCAAGATCGCCGCTACCCTCGCCAGCACCGGCACGCCCGCCTTCTTCCTGCATCCGGCGGAGGCCAGTCACGGCGATCTCGGCATGATTACGGCCGACGACGTGGTGCTGGCGATCTCCAACTCCGGCGAGACCGGGGAGATCCTCACCATCCTGCCGATGCTCAAGCGCCTCGGCATCCCGCTGATCACCATGACCGGCAATCCGCGCTCCACCATTGCCCGGGCCGCCGACGTCAACCTGGACGTGACGGTCGAAAAGGAAGCCTGCCCGCTGGGCCTGGCCCCCACGGCCAGTACCACCGCGGCGCTGGTGATGGGCGACGCGCTGGCCATCTCCCTGCTGGAATCACGCGGCTTCACCGAGGAGGATTTCGCCCACGCGCATCCCGGCGGCACCCTCGGACGCAAGCTGCTGCTGCGTGTCGAGGACCTGATGCATGCCGGTGACCGGGTGCCGCAGGTGCCCGCGGGCACCACCCTGGCCCGGGCCCTGGTGGAGATGACCCGCAAGGGACTGGGGATGACCACCATCGTCGATGCCGCGGGGCGGATCGAGGGCATCTTCACCGACGGCGACCTGCGCCGGGCGCTGGACGTGGCCGTGGACATCCACCGCACGCCGATCGACGACGTGATGACCCGGGACTGCTGGACGGTGCCGCCCGACATGCTGGCCGCGGAGGCGCTGAACCTGATGGACAGCCACAAGATCAACGCGCTGGCGGTGGTGGACGAGTCCCGCCACGTGATCGGCGCGCTGAACATGCACGACCTGCTGCGCGCGGGGGTGGTCTGAAGGTGGCCGCACCCGCCGGACCCGACCCGCGGGACATCCGCCTGGTGGTGTTCGATGTCGACGGCGTGCTCACCGACGGGCGGCTCTACTTCCTGCCCGACGGGACCGAGCTCAAGGTGTTCCACGTGCGTGACGGCCTCGGCATCCGTCGCCTGCGCGAGGCGGGCATCGAGGTGGCCGTGATCTCGGGCCGCGAGTCCCCGCTGGTGGTCCGCCGGATGCAGAGCCTGGGCGTGGAACACGTGCACCAGGGGAGCGACGACAAGCTTTCCGTCTTTCACGCCCTGCTGACCGAGCTGCAGCTCGCGCCCGAGCAGACGGCCTGCGTCGGCGACGACGTGCTCGACCTGCCGGTGATGCGCGCGGCGGGACTGGGAGTCGCGGTCGCCGACGCCCACCCGGAAGTGCGGGCCGCCGCCGACTGGGTGACCCGGCTCGAGGGCGGCCGCGGTGCCGCGCGGGAGGTCTGCGACCGGCTCCTCGCGGCCCGGCACGGCGACTGATGGACCGGCGCACGCTGCTGCGCGGCGTGTTGCTGGCGCTGGTGCTCGCGGTGGGCGGCTATCTGCTGTTCCGCATGACACAGCAGGGCCAGGGCTCCCGGGAGCCTCCCGGGCCGCAGGCAACGCATCGCCCCGACTATTTCCTCGGGGATGCGCACATCGAGCAGACAGGCGCGAACGGACGGATCCTTTACAGCGTGGACGCCAGACGCATGGAACACTACCCGGCTGACGGGCACACGGAGCTCACCGCGGTGCGCCTTACCTGGCACGCCGCCGGTCATCCACCGTGGACGCTCACGGCGGACCGTGCCACCGTCCCGAAGAGCCGCAAGCGGGTCGAGCTCCGGGGCCACGTGCACGGGCGCTACCTGCAGCAGGCCGGGGGCGTCCCGGTCACGCTGAGCACGCCGTCGCTGACGGTCCTCGTCGACAAACAGGTCGCCGAGACCGACTCGGGCGCGCGCATCGTGCAGGGTTCCAGCCGGATCACGGCGCGCCGTCTCCACGCCGACCTGAAGACCGGGGTGATCCGCCTGCAACACCAGGTCGAGGGCACCTATGCGCCGTGAACCCGTGCTCCTCCGGTCGGCCGCCGCATGCACGCTGATCCTGGCGTTGACCACCTCGGCGGCCCGGGCCCTGCCCTCGGACCGGAACAAGCCGATCCACATCCAGGCGGACAGCGTCGTGGTCCACCAGGCGCGGCACGTCAGCGAGTACCACGGTCACGTGCGCATCACCCAGGGCACCATGGTGATTACCGGCAACACCGTGACCGTGCACCACGGCGCCGGAGGCAAGCCGCTCAGCGCGGTGGCGACGGGCTCGCCGGCGACTTTCACCCAGCAGCGTCGCTCGGCACCCACGCCGGTACACGCCCGGGCCAGCCGGATCGAGTATTCGGCCGGCAGCGACACGCTGCACCTTCTGGGGTCGGCGCGGGTGCAACAGGGCAGGAACGTGGTGACCGGCCAGGACATTCGCTACGACATGAAGGCCGAGCGCGTGGAGGCGCGGGGAGGTGGCGGCTCGCGCGTGCACATCACCATCCAGCCGGAGAAGGCGGGGACGGGCAATTCAGGCACGTCCTCCGGCGCTCATCCGGGCTCCGGCGGAAGCGAACCGTGACCACGCTGTCGGCGGAAGAGCTGGTCAAGCGCTACCGCGGCCGCAACGTGGTCGACCGGGTCTCGCTGGAGGTCGCCACCGGCGAGGTCGTCGGGCTGCTCGGGCCCAACGGTGCCGGCAAGACCACCTGCTTCTACATGCTCGTGGGCCTGATCGGCCCCGACAGCGGCCGGATCCGCATCGACCGGCACGACGTCACGCCGCTGCCGATGCACGCGCGCGCCCGGCTGGGCGTCGGGTACCTGCCGCAGGAAGCCTCGGTGTTCCGCAGACTGTCGGTACGGGACAACGTCATGGCGATCCTGGAGCTCCGGCGCGACCTGGACCGTCGGGGCCGCGAACGCGAGCTGGAGCAGCTGCTGGACGAGCTCAACGTCGCCCACGTACGCGACTCCGCGGGCGTCAGCCTGTCCGGGGGCGAGCGCCGGCGGGTCGAGATCGCACGTTCGCTGGCGGCCAATCCCCGCTTCATCCTGCTCGACGAGCCGTTCGCCGGCGTCGATCCCATCTCGGTCATCGACATCCAGCGGATCGTCACGCACCTGCGCGAACGCGGCATCGGCGTGCTGATCACGGACCACAACGTGCGTGAGACCCTCGGCATCTGCGGTCGTGCCTACATCCTGAGCGAAGGCCGCGTGATCGCCTCCGGCTCGCCCCAGGAAGTGCTCGGCGACGCCACGGTGCGCGAGGTCTACCTGGGACAGGACTTCCGCCTTTGACTGACCCGGTCAGAGGTAATGCCACGTCCCGGAGGGCGCGTGAGGGGTGAGGGCAAGGCGCACGACGGCTCTGAGGCCTGACGATACCTTCTGGAAGATTGGCAAGCGTGCCCGCGACACTGCGTCGCGTGCCCCGACGCAGTACAATGGCAGCCGGATCGAAGGTCAGGCCGAACAAGGGCGAAGCCGATACTCAGCATGAAACCGACCCTGCAACTGCGCCTCGGGCAGCGGCTGACGATGACGCCGCAGCTGCAGCAGGCCATCCGGCTGCTGCAGCTGTCGACCGTCGAGCTGCAACAGGAGATCCAGGACGCCCTGGAATCCAACCTGATGCTCGAACACGTCGGCGACGAGTCGCCTTCCGCTCACGAAGGGCCCGAGCGCGGGGCGGACGACGGCGCCGGGGCGTCTGCGGACGGTGCCCCCGAGGGCGCGGACGCCACCGTCAGCATCGAGGAGCCGTGGGAAGCGGAGCTCGCGGGAGGATACGGCTTTGCCGACGCCGACGAGGACGACTGGAGCCCCGACCAGGCCGCCGGCGATCGCGGCGGGGACCTGCGCGGGCACCTGGCGTGGCAGCTGGAGATGGCCAACCTGAGCGATACCGACCGGCTGATCGCACTGGCCATTCTCGACGCCGTCGGCGACGACGGCTACCTGACGGAGTCGCCGGAAGAGATCCGGGACAGCCTGGCCGCGCACCTGGAGGTGGAGCTGGACGAGGTGGAGGCCGTGCTGCACCGCGTCCAGCGTCTGGATCCGGTGGGCGTGGGAGCGCGCAGCCTGTCCGAGGCGCTCGCGCGTCAGCTCGAACAGCTGGCGCCGGACACCCCGCACCTGGAGCTGGCGCGCCAGCTGGTCTGCGAGCACCTGGAGGCACTCGCCGGGCAGGACGTGGCGGGCCTCGCGCGGCGACTGAAGACCACCCCGGCGGCGATCCGGGAGGCGGTGCAGCTGATCCGGACGCTCGATCCACGCCCGGGATCGGCGATTTCCGCACAGGCGGCCGGCTACATCGTCCCCGACGTGATCGTGCAGCGCGACGGCGACGGCTGGCGGGTCCTGCTCAATCCCGAAATCGCGCCGAGGCTGCGCATCAATCCGATGTACGCCCGCCTGGTGCGCCGCGCCGACAGCAGCAGCGAGAACGAGACCCTGCGCAGCCACATGCAGGAGGCGCGCTGGTTCATCAAGAGCCTGCGCAGCCGCAACGAGACGCTGCTCAAGGTCGCCGGAGCGATCGTCGAGCGCCAGCGGGACTTCTTCGAGCGGGGCGAGGAGGCCATGAAACCCATGGTGCTGCGAGAGGTCGCCGAGGAGGTGGGGATGCACGAGAGCACGGTCTCGCGCGTGACCACGCAGAAGTACATGCACACGCCCCGGGGCGTGTACGAGTTCAAGTACTTCTTCTCCAGTCACGTGAGCACGGCGGACGGCGGGGAATGCTCGGCCACGGCGATCCACGCGATGATCCGCAAGCTCGTCGCCGGCGAGGATCCCGCGAAGCCGCTCAGCGACAGCAGGCTGGCCGAGGAGCTGGCCGGACGCGGCATCCAGGTAGCGCGCCGGACCGTGGCCAAGTACCGCGAGGCGCTGTCGATCCCATCCTCCAGCGAGCGCAAGCGCATCGTATGACCGCCCCCGCCGCCTTCGGGGAGATCGCGTCCGGGGGGTTGGTGATGCCCGCGCGTTGCGTCACAGTGAAACGGCCCAATCACAGTGAAACGGCCCAACCAGAGACGGAGACGCAGTCGATGAACGTTCAGGTTACCGGACATCATGTCGAGATCACCCCCGCCCTGCGCGAGTACGTCACCGGCAAGCTGGAGCGGCTGGAGCGACACCTCGGGCAGATGATCGACGCGCACGTGATCCTGACCGTGGAGAAGGAGCGCAACCAGGCCGAAGCCCGCATCGAGCTCGCCGGCGCCACGCTGTTCGCGGACGCGACCACCGACGACATGTACGCGGCCATCGACGCCCTGGTGGACAAGCTGGACAGCCAGGCCAAGAAGCACAAGGGCAAGACCAACGACCATCACGCCGCCTCCGCCAGGCGCGCGGAGCGTCCGGCCTGAACGGTCGGTCCGGCACGGCATGGATGGGTGACGGCATGGCCCCCGGACGCGCCCGGGAGCGCACGTGAAGACGCCGCCTGAGCCCGTCGGCCTGCGGGTTCCCGGCGCGTGCCGTGGAGCGCGTGCCGCGGCGGACGATCCGGCACCGGTTCCCGACCGTATCCCGCTGGAACGGGCGGGGTCCTGCTAGCGGCCCGCGAATGAGCCGCCGCATCGACCTTGCCGCTGTCCTGCTCGCACTGACGGGACCGCTGCGCCTGCGGCAGGTCGCGGGACCGGGCCCGGGGACGATCGACGCCGCGGGCGGCGACGCCGCGGTCACCGACATCGTGGGTCCGTGCCTGCCCCGCGCGCGCCAGCCGGTGCAGGTGGCCTCCAGCGGCCCGGTGCCGACGTCCTTCAGCGCCCGCCTGCGCCTGCTGGTGCTTGGGGAGGATGCACCGGCACCGCGGGAACTGCCCGCCGCGACCACCGTCTGTCGAAGCCCCGCCACCGCCGGAGAGCTGCTCGACGCGTTCGGGCTGGCGCTGGCCCCCGAGCTGGCGGAGCCTGTCGTCCAGCACGGCGTGCTGGTGCGGATGCATGGCTGCGGGATCCTAGTCACCGGCGCCGCCGGCGCCGGCAAGGGGCTGCTTGCGCTGGGCCTGATCGACCGCGGTGCCACCCTGGTCGCCGACGACGCCGTCGAGACCTACCGGATCGGCAGCGAGCGCGTTGGCGGCATCTGCCCGGAGATGCTGCGGGGCTTCCTCGAAGTGCGGCCGCTGGGGATGCTCGACATCGCCGCCCAGTACGGACCGGAACGGGTGGCTCCGGCCTGTCCGCTGGACCTGCACGTCGAGCTGGACCCCGAGGCCCGGGCACCGGTCACCTCGGGTGACCGGCTGGCCGGGCCGCTGGCCGTCGGGGCGCTGCTCGAGGTGCCGGTTCCGGTCCTGCGCCTGCGCTCCGGCGCCGGCGCGGCGCTGCTGGCGGCGGCCGCCGCGCGCCGGCTGCAGCTCGAGCGTCTGGGAAAGGCCCCGGCCGACGCCCTGCGGCGGCGGCACCGGCGACACATGCGAGGTGGACGCGGATGAAACTGGTGATCATCAGCGGGCTGTCGGGGTCCGGCAAGAGCGTGGCCCTGAACATGCTCGAGGACCTGGACTACTACTGCATCGACAACATGCCGCTGGCGGTGCTGGAATCGTTCGTCCTGGACACGGCCGCGACCGGTGATCCCGCCTACGAGTTCATGGCCGTCGGCGTCGATGCGCGCGCCCGTTCGCGCGACATCGCGGGCTTCGCCGACTGCGTCGAGCGCCTGCGCCGCGCCGGCGTGCAGAGTGAGACCATTTTCCTGCGCGCGGACAACGACATCATCCTCAAGCGCTACAGCGAGACGCGCCGCAAGCATCCATTGACCAGCGGGCGGGTACCCCTGGCAGAGGCGATCCGCACCGAGAGCGAGCTGCTGGCCCCCATCGCGGAGCAGGCCGACCTGGTGATCGATACCAGCACCACCACCATGCACCAGCTGCGGGACATGATCCGCGAGCGGGTGCACGGCCACGCGAACGTCATATCGCTGCTGCTGGAGTCCTTCGGCTACAAGCACGGCGTTCCCGGCGACGCCGACTTCGTGTTCGACACCCGCTGCCTGCCCAACCCCCACTGGGAGCCGGGTTTGCGCGCCCTCACCGGGCAGGACCGGGCGGTCATGGACTACCTGGAGTCGCAGCCGCTGGTGCGGCAGATGTGCGAAGATATCACGGGTTTTCTCGATCGCTGGATCCCCTGTTTCGAGGCCGACAACCGCAGCTACGTCACCATCGCGGTGGGGTGCACGGGGGGCCAGCACCGTTCCGTGTACCTCGTGGAACGTCTGGCCGCGCACTTGCGCGAACGCGATCTCAAGGTGCTGGTGCGCCACCGGGAGCTGTCATGAGCGTCGGTCTGCTGATCATTACCCACAACCGGCTCGGCGAGGACCTGCTGAACACCGCCCGGAGCATGCTCGAGAGCACGCCTCTGCCGACGAGGGTGCTCGCCGTGGACCAGGACCAGGCATTCGACCGGCTGCTGGAGGAGGCGCGCCGCGCCGCGCGCGAGCTGCGCACCGGCGACGGCCTGCTGGTGCTCACCGACGCTTACGGCTCGACCCCCAGCAATATCGCGAACCGCCTGCGGGAAGAGGACGGTGTGGAGGTCGTGGCCGGGGTCAACCTGCCGATGCTGATCCGCATCTTCAACTATCCCGACCAGGACCTGGAGCGGATGGCGCGCACCGCCGTGGAAGGCGGCCGCGCCGGCGTCCTGCTGTGTGCGAGCGAGGAACGCCGTGGCTGAGCGCGAGATCACCATCCGCAACAAGCTGGGCCTGCACGCGCGGGCCGCGGCCAAGCTGGTCACCCTGGCCTCCCGCTTCGACAGCGAGATCCGGCTGCGCAAGGGGGACAGGACGGTCAACGGCAAGAGCATCATGGGAGTCCTGATGCTGGCCGCCGGCCAGGGCACGCGGCTGCGGGTCGAGGCGGAAGGCGGCGACGCGCGCGACGCCCTGGAGAAGATCGAGGAGCTCATCCGCGAGCGCTTCGGGGAGAGCGAATAGTGGTCACCGTCGACACGGGCCCGCGTCGCGGCGTCCTTGCAGCAAGCGAGAGAGCATGAGCCTGTTTCTGTCCGGCATCGGGGTTTCACGCGGCATCGTCATCGGGCGGGCACGTCGCCTGTCCGGCGACCAGCCCGACGCCACCGAGGAACGCATCGAGCGCGAGCAGATCGAGCCGGAGATTGCCCGCTACCGGGCGGCGCTCGAGCGCGCCCGCGTGCAGCTCAAGGGCGTCCGTGACCGGATCCCGCCGCAGACCACGGCCGAGATCGCCGCCTTCATCGACACCCACCTGCTGATGCTGCGGGACTCGGCCCTGTCCGACGCGGTCGAGAGCCTGATCCGCTCCCGCCGGGTCAATGCCGAGTGGGCGCTCAAGCTGCAGCGCGACGCGCTGGTCAACGTCTTCGAGCAGATGGAGGACAGCTACCTGCGCACCCGGCGCGACGACGTCGACCAGGTGGTCAACCGGGTGCAGCGGATCCTCGCCAACCAGGACCGGGCGCTGGCCGAGGAAGCCGGCCAGCACCAGGACCCGGTCATCGTGCTGGCCGAAGACGTCAGCCCGGCCGACATCGTCAGCCTGCAGCACCAGGGTGTGGCGGCCTTCATCACCGAGTTCGGCGGACCGCTCTCGCACTCGGCGATCCTGGCCCGCGGGCTCAACATCCCCACGGTGGTGGGGGTGCGCAACGCCCGCCGCCTCCTGCGCGAGAACGAGCTGCTGGTGATCGACGGCCAGCAGGGCTCCGTGCTGGCCGAGCCCGACCAGCGCATGCTGGCGCACTATCACCGGCGACAGAAGGCGGAGAAACAGCACCAGGCCCGGCTCGCGCGCCTGCGCAACCAGCCCGCCGTGACCCTGGACGGCATCTGGATCAACCTGCGCGCCAACATCGAGCTGCCGGAGGACATCGAGGCCGTGCGCCGCGTCGGCGCCAACGGCATCGGCCTGTACCGCACCGAGTTCCTGTACATGAACCGCCAGGATGTGCCCGGCGAGGAGGAGCAGCTCGAGGCCTACCTGCGGGTGCTGCGCTCGGTGGAGGGCGCGCCGCTGACCATCCGCACCCTGGACCTCGGCGGGGACAAGCCCCTGGCCGCCGGGCGCGAGGGCCCCGTGATCAACAACCCGGCGCTCGGGCTGCGCGCGATACGCCTGTGCCTGAAGGATACCGCGCTGTTCCGCCCCCAGCTGCGCGCGCTGCTGCGTGCCTCGGCCCACGGCAAGATCCAGATCATGGTGCCCATGGTGTCGACGCTCAAGGAATTCCTGAGCGTCCGGCAGATGATCACTGAGCTGCAGGAAGAGCTGCGCCGGGAGGGCATCCCGTTCGACGAGGAGATCCCCATCGGGGTCATGGTCGAGGTCCCCGCCGCGGCGCTGGCGGCGCGCATCCTGGCACGGCACGTGGACTTCTTCTCCATCGGCACCAACGACCTGATCCAGTACACGCTGGCGATCGACCGCATCGATGACGAGGTCAACTACCTTTACGACCCGCTGCATCCCGCCGTGCTGCAGCTGATCAGCATGACCATCGAGGCCGGGCGCGAGGCCGACATCCCGGTGGCCATGTGCGGCGAGATGGCCGGCGATCCCCAGTACACCCGCCTGCTGCTGGGCATGGGGCTGTCGGAGTTCAGCATGCAGCCGGCCACGCTGCTGGAGGTCAAGCGCATCGTCACCGCCAGCGAAACCC
>Ga0102962_1000122_pt1 | contig 45088 bp, 35 predicted proteins | sample SalPonF2_C_D2_MG_FD_84519 | JGI IMG/M metagenome (GOLD analysis project Ga0102962, IMG submission 84519) | Salt pond soil microbial communities from South San Francisco under conditions of wetland restoration - Salt Pond MetaG SF2_C_D2_MG ...
CTGAGCCGTTGTGGCAAGGCGCGAGGAGGGAGTGTAGTGGCGCTACACGACCGACGAGCAACACCGTCCACGGCGGCTCAGGGAGCCGCCCGCAGGGAGCCGCCGTGCGCTCCGCCGGCGGTGTTGCGCTCGCTCGACGCAGCACCACTGCGCCTTCGCTCCCGCGCCTACCCGGCGAAGCGCACGACGGCTCTGAGGCCTGGCAATACCTTCCGGAAGATTGGCAAGCAATTCCATGGCGCGGACCCAGTACACCACGGCGCTGCGATCGGGGCCCCACCACACGTGGCAGTCCGGCTCGAGGCCCAGCGACGCCGCCCTGGCAACCGGGATCAGCGCGCGCCAGGCGACCAGCCGGGCGAATTCCAGCTCCTGCTCGCCGAGGAGCTGGCGGCGCACGGTCGAATGGATGCCGTCCGCCCCGACCAGGACGTCCCCGCGGGCAATGTGCCCCGACTCGAACTCGACCGTGACGCCGGCCTCGTCCTGGCGAAACCCGGTGGCCCGCTCGTTCAGGTGCACGATCCCGCGAGGCAGCGCGCCCGCCAGCATCTCCAGCAGGTCCGGGCGGTGCACCTGGTAGAAGCCGTCGCCGTAGCGCGCCGCGCCCGCCTCGCCCAGTGGCGTGACGTGCAGCTCGCGGTCGGTGCGCAGGTCGCACATGCTCACCCGGCGCGCCGGCACCCCGACGCGCTCGAGCTCCTGCCCCAGGCCCAGGCGGCGCAGGACGCGGCTGGCGTTGGCGGCGATCTGCAGGCCGGCACCGATCTCCGAGATTTCCCCGGTGCGCTCGTACAGCTCGACCCCGATGCCCTCGTGCAGCAGCGCCAGGGCCGCGGCCGCGCCGCCGATCCCTCCGCCGACGATGATCACCTTCATGAGCTTCTCCGGTCCCGCTTCCCGGCTGGTACCCGGGACGAGTATGCCGGCCCGGCCGCGATTGATACCAATCTTCCAGCGGATTGGTAAGTTCCCCCGCTGCCGGGGCTCCGTTATCCTGCCTTCGAAAGCCCGGCTTCGGGGACCTCCGGGAAAGCCGGCGACCCCCGCCGCGACGCGGGCGATAGTGGGAAGGCATCATGGCGACGCTCTTCGGCGACAGCTCGGGCACGCTGCGGCGCGATGCGGGCCGCATCGGGCTGCTGTTCGCCAGCACCACCAGCATGATCGGCTCCGGCTGGCTGTTCGGCGCCTTCGACGCCGCCAAGCTGGCCGGGCCCTGGAGCATCGTCAGCTGGGTCGTGGGCGCGGCGATCATCCTGATCGTGGCGCTGTGCTTCGCCGAGCTGGCGACCATGTTCCCCCGCAGCGGCGCGGTGGTGCACATGAGCCACGCCAGCCACGGCGCCGGCATCGGGCGCATCTGGGGCTGGCTGCTGTTCCTGACCTACGTCTCCACCCCGGCGATCGAGGCCGAGGGCGTGATCACCTACGCCAACAACTACCTGCCCTGGTTCATCCAGCCGGGCACCGGCGGCGTGCTCTCCGGCGCCGGGTTCGCGGCGGCTGTGGGCCTGATGCTGGTGTTCGCCCTGGTCAACCTGCTGGCGGTGCGCTGGCTGATGAACGTCAACGCCACCGTGACCTGGTGGAAGCTCGCCATCCCGGGACTGACCGTGGTCGCCCTGCTGGCCGCCTCCGTGCACCCGGGCAACCTGCAGGCGGCGCCGGAAAGCTACAGCACGGCCGGCGTCTTCACGGCGCTGCCCGCGGCCGGGATCGTGTTCAGCTTCCTGGGATTCCGCACCGCCATCGACCTGGCGGGAGAGACGCGTGATCCGGGCCGGTCGGTGCCGTTCGCGGTGATCGGCTCGGTGATCCTGGCGACCCTGGTCTACATCGGCCTGCAGGTGGCGTTCGTGCTGGCCGTGTCCCCGGGCGACATCGCCGGCGGCTGGGACCACCTGCAGTTCGCCGGCAGCACCGGGCCGTTCGCCGGGCTCGCCGCGACCCTCGGGCTGACCTGGCTGGCGATCCTGCTCTACGCCGACGCCTACGTCTCGCCCGCCGGCACCGGGCTGATCTTCATTACCGCCGGCTCCCGGGTGCTGCACGCCAATGGCGCGCTGGGCGCGGGCCCGAGGCACCTGACCCGCCTGACCGCCTACGGCATCCCCTGGGTCGGGGTGCTGATCATGTGGGCGGTGGGCTGCCTGTTCCTGCTGCCGTTCCCCGCCTGGAGCCGGATGGCCGCCTACATCTCCTCGATCACGGTGCTGACCTACGGCCTCGGCCCCGTCGCCCTGCTGTGCCTGCGCCGCAACGCGCCGGACGCCGAGCGCCCGTTCCTGCTGCCGGGCGCCGGCATCATCGCGCCCGTGGCCTTCATCGCCAGCAACTGGATCATCTTCTGGGCCGGCTTCACCACCGTGTCCTGGCTGTTCTCGATGATCGCGGTCGGCTTCGTCGTGTACGCGGTCTACTTCCACCTGGTGGCCCGCAACCCGGCTTCGGAATTCGGCTGGCGGGAGATCTCCTGGCTGCTGCCCTGGTTCGGCGGCATGTGGTTCCTGAGCGCGCTGGGAGGCCAGGGCGGCGGCCTCGGGGTGCTCCCGTTCGGCGCCGAGATCGTGATCATCGCGCTCTGGAGCCTGCTCGTGCTGGGGCTGGCGATGCGGCTGTCGCTGGATCCGGACGCAACGCGTAAGGCCGTCGAGGCGATCCTGTCCACGGATCCCGAGGCCGGGCCGTCGCCCGCCTCGGCCCCCGCGTCCGGCGGGGCCGGGTAGTCGGGCATGCACCGGATCCTGAGCGAGCTGCCCGGCTGGACGGTCGCTCTGGTCACGCTCGGCGGCACGGCCGTCGCCGCGCTCGCGGCGCAGCAGGCGGTCGTCCGGATCCTGCGCCTGCTGCTGCGTCGCCGGGAAGCCGACGTCGCGTGGCTGATGCGGACCAACGGGCCGGCGAGCCTGATCGCGCCCCTGGTAGTCCTGGTCGTCGGCCTGCCCCTGGTGCCCCTTCCGACCGCCGTCCGGGGGGCTGCCCACCATGTCGCCAGCCTCGCGCTGATCGCCGCCGTCGGCTGGCTCGCGACCCGTTCGCTGGATGCCCTGGCGACCTCGATCGGGCGGCGCTTTCCCACCGACCGGCCCGACAATCTGCAGGCACGGCGGGTGCATACCCAGCTGCGGCTTCTGCGCCGGATCTCGGTGGTGGTCATCGTGGTGATCGTGGTATCGCTGATGCTGATGACCTTCCCCGGCGTGGCGCGCCTGGGCACGACCCTGTTCGCCTCCGCCGGGGTCGCGGGGCTGGTGATCGGGATCGCGGCGCGCCCGGCCCTGTCCAATCTCATCGCCGGCATCCAGGTCGCGCTTGCCGAGCCGATCCGCATCGACGACGTCGTGGTGGTCGAGGGCGAATGGGGCTGGATCGAGGAGATCGGCACCACCTATGTCGTGGTGCGTGTCTGGGACCTGCGCCGCCTGGTGCTGCCGATCACCTACTTCATCGAGCAGCCGTTCCAGAACTGGACGCGGACGACCGCGGACCTGCTGGCCACGGTGTTCGTCTACGCCGACTACCGCCTGCCGGTGCAGGCGGCGCGCGAGGAGCTGCACCGGATCCTCCAGGCATCCGGAATGTGGGACGGCAAGGCCTGGGGGCTGCAGGTCACCGATGCCGACCGCCACACGGTGCAGCTGCGGGCCCTGATGAGCGCACCCGACTCTTCCCGCGCCTGGGACCTGCGCTGCCACGTGCGGGAAAAGCTGATCGAGTTCCTGCAGCGCGAGTATCCGCAGCACCTTCCAAGAACCCGCGTGGAGCTGGAGCCCGACACCGGGTCCGCCGGCCCGGGCTGACGGGATCCGCAAAAGCGGCCCGGCGGCGCGACGCCTTCTGTCGCCCGCCCGCTTCATTCTGGCAGGTCCCGGATCGATCTTACCCGCGGCGCGGGCCTTTGCTAGATTGTCCGTTCGCGCGGGGCGAACCGGTGTCACACGGGGCGGGAAAGCGGCCGACATGAAAATACTCTGCGTCGGGGACATCCACCTGGGCCGGCGGCCGTCGCGGCTGCCTCCGGACGTGCTCGAGCGCGTGGACGTGCGCGAGCTGTCGCCATCAGGCGCCTGGCAGCGCACGGTGGACGAGGCGCTGCGCCTGCAGGTCGACGCGGTGCTTCTCGCCGGCGACGTGGTCGAGCAGGAGAACGACTTCTACGAAGCCTTGGCCGACCTCCGCGGCGGGATCGAGAAGCTCACGCAGGCCGGCGTGCAGGTGCTCGGGGTGGCCGGCAACCACGACGTGCAGGTCCTGCCGCTGCTGGCTGACGCGCTGAAGCAGGAGTTTCGCCTGCTGGGACGCGACGGGCGATGGGAAGCGGAACGCATCCGGGGGCGTGACGGCACGGAAGTCCGGGTGCTGGGCTGGTCCTTTCCCCGCGACGTCGTAACCACCAGTCCGCTCGGCCAGGACCTGCCGGCCCGCGAGCCCGGCACCACCATCGGTCTGCTGCACTGCGACCGCGATGCTTCCGGCAGTCACTATGCCCCGGTCAGCTCGACGGAGCTGGCGGCGGCACCGGTGGACGCCTGGCTGCTGGGCCACATCCACAAGCCCGACCCGATGTCGGGCCCGCGCCCGATGGGCTACCTCGGTTCGCTCACGGGCCTGGACCCCGGCGAGCCGGGGGCGCATGGCCCCTGGCTGCTCGAGGCGGGCGCCGCCGAGCCGAGTATCGTCCAGATCCCGCTGGCACCGCTGCGATGGGTCGCCCGGGAAGTCAGCCTGGACGGGCTGGAGCGGCCCGAGGACGTGCACCAGCGGATCACGGCGGCACTGGACGAGCTGCACGGGGAGATCTCGGCGGCGGAGGTGCGGCCGCTGGCGGTGGGCTGCCGTCTGCGCCTGACCGGCCGCACCCGCCATCGCGACGAGATCACTCGTCTGCTGCGTGCCGACGACCCTCGCGAGCGCGCCGACGGGCGCGACGGCATCCTCTATTTCGTGGAAGCGTGGCGCCTCGAAGCCCTGCCCGAGATCGACCTCGAGGAGCTCGCCCGCGGCAAGGACCCGCCAGCCCTGCTGGCACACAAGCTGCTGATCCTGCGCGACCCTCAGTCGGAAGAACACCCGGAGCTGGTCGCGGCCCTGCAGCGCAGCCTGGCGGGGACCGTCCGCGAGCGGAACTTCTCCGCCCTGCGCGCGGACGAGCCGGACCGCCAGAGGACGATCGAGATCGCCGAGGCGGCGGCCCTGCGGGCGCTGGACCTGCTGCTGGCGCAACGGGGCAACGCCGGATGAAGATCCGCTCGCTGCACATCCACCGCCTGCCGGGTATCCGGTCCGGGTTCCCGCTGGAAAACCTGGCCCCGGGGATCAACGTCGTCGTGGGCCCGAACGCGTCCGGCAAGTCCAGCCTGATGCGGGCGCTGCGCGCGGTGCTGTACCGGGAGGAGCTGCAGGGGGTGACGCCGCTGTTCGTGGAGGCGAGCTTCGCCGCCGAAGGCGGCGAGCTGTACGCCGTTCGGCAGGGGTCGCAGCTTGCCTGGCAGCGCGACGGGCAGCCCGCCGATCCGCCCCCCCTTCCCGACCATCGCCTGCTGCCCTGCTTCACCCTGCGCATCGAGGATCTGCTGGAGCAGGAGAACGCGACCGACGCCGAGATCGCCGGCCGCCTCGCCCGCGAGCTCGCGGGTGGCTACGAGGTCGGCGGGATCCGGGGTGCCGAGCCGTTCCGCCTCAAGCAGGGGCACGCGCGCAAGGAGGCGCAGGCGCTGCGCGAGGCGGAAAGCACCCTGCGCCGCCGGCAGCAGGAGCAGGAGCAGCTGCGGCGTGACGAAGCGCGCCTGGCGGGACTGAGGGACGAACGGGACCGGGCGGAACAGGCCCGTGCCGGTGCCGACCGCTGCCAGCGCGCCCTCGATCTGCTGAAGGCGCGGCGCGACCTGGACGTCCTCAGGAGGGAGCTTGCCGAGTTTCCGGAAGCCATGGACAAGCTGCACGGCGACGAGCTGGAGGAGCTCGAAAAGCTGCGCAGCCAGCGGAAGGAGCGGGACCAGGCGCTGCAGTCGGCGCGCGAATCACTCGACCAGGCACGGCAGGCGCTCACGGATACCGGGCTGGTGGAGGCCGGACTGGACGAAGCCGCGCTTGCTGACCAGCGCCAGGCGCTGCAGCAGCTGCAGCGGATCGAGACGACGCTGGAGCAGCGCCGCGCGGAGCTCGACGACGCACGGGCCGCGCTGGAGGCCGCCTTGGGCGATCTCGGCGGTGAGCCGGATCGGCCGGTGCACCTGGACGTCACCACGGTGAAGGCCGTCGAGGACCGGCTGCGCGGGAAGCGCGAGCTGGACGCGGCCATTGCCGCGCTGCAGCGCGAGCGCGACCGGCTGCCCCGGCAGGCCGATACGGGCCCCGCCCCCGAGGTGCTGCAGCAGGCGCGGGCCGAGCTGCTGCGCTGGCTCGCCGCACCGGCTTACCCGGGCCGGGGTGCCTTGCACAAGACGGCGATGATCTCGGTGCTCGGAGCCGGGCTGACAGGAATCGTCGTTGCGGCTCTGGCCATCCACTGGGCACTGCTGGCCCTGCTCGTCCCGTTCGGCTGGGGTGCCTGGGCCCTGCTGGCCCGTGCACCCGGCGGGCGGGAACGCCGCCAGGCACGCGAGCGCTACGCGCAGAGCGGGCAGCCCGGCCCGCAAAGCTGGGACCCCGCGGCGGTGCGCGCGCGGATGGACGAGCTGGATCGCCTTGCGCGAGAGGCCCGCCGGCGGGAGACGCTGGCGGAAGAACGCGGGCAGGTGGAACGCGAGCTGGAGCGGAAGCAGTCGGAGCAGCAGGAGATCGTCGCGGGCCTGGAAAGGCTCGCCGGAGAGATCGCATATGACCCGCTGCTCCAGGACGGCCCGCTGGACCGGTGGCTGCGCCTGACGCTGGCGTGGGATGAGGCACGTGTTCGCGTCGACTGCCTCGGAGCCAGGATCGAGCGCCTGGAGTCCCAGGCCGGGCCCCTGCGCACCGACGCGCTGGAGTTCCTCGCCGGCCACGACGAGTCGCCGGAGACCGCGGACCCGGACGCGGCGACGCTTCTGGCGCGCCTGGAGCACCTGGCCGACCGCCTCGGTCGGCGCAAGCAGGCGTTGAAGGACATCGCCCAAGCCGACCGCGACATCACGCGCCTGGAGAGCGAGCTCCGCGAGGTCGACGATGCGATCGTCGCGCTGTTCCGAAAGGCCGGGCTCGCCGAGGGTGACGAGGCCGGCCTGCGCCGGCGCCTCGAGCTGCGCCCCGGATGGAGCGACAAACAGGAGGAGCTGCGCCGGGCTTGCGCCCAGGAGGCGGTGCTGCGGGAGGGTCTCGGGGAGTACGAAGACTTGCTCAGGATGGTCGAGGCCGATGACGAGGAGAGCCTGCGCCGCCGGCACGGATCCCTGCAGGAGCAGGCCGGGCGCTACCGCGAGCTGAACGAGGAGATCGGTGCCATCAACGAGTCGGTCCGGCTGGCGGGGCGGGAGCGTGCCCTGGAAGTGGCGCGCGCCCAGACACAGGCGGCGCAGGATGCTCTGCGAGACCGACTGGAGGACGCCCTGTTCGCCACGGCCGGCAGCTTCCTGCTCGAGCAGGTCGAGGAGCAGCACGTGCAGAGCAGCCAGCCGCGGGCGCTGACGCGGGCCAAGGATTGGTTCGCACATTTCACCCACCACGCCTGGACGCTCGACTTCAGCGGCGACGGCCAGACCCGCTTCGCGGCCGTCGAGACGGCCAGCGGCGAGCGTCGCGGCCTCGCCGAGCTGTCCAGCGGCACCCGCATGCAGCTCCTGCTCGCGGTGCGCGTCGCCTTCGCGCTGGAAGCCGAGCGCGGCCACGAGCCGCTGCCGCTGGTGCTCGACGAGGCGCTCACGACCGCCGACCCCGAACGCTTCCGGGCGGCGGCGGAGAGCATGCAGGCACTGGCCGACGACGGCCGCCAGGTGTTCTACCTCACCGCCCAGCCGGCCGATATCGGATACTGGAAGGCGCATGATCCGCAGGTGCGCTGCATCGACCTCGCGCAGGAGCGACGCCTGGCCGGAGCAATACGCGAGCCGGACTCGATCGCACTGCCCGAACGGCCCCCCGTCCCGGTCCCGGACGGCCGGTCCGCGCAGCAGTACGCGATCGAGCTGGGCGTCCCGCCGGTGAATCCGTGGGGCGAGCCCGCCTCCGTGCATGTGTTCCATCTGCTGCGCGACGACCTGCCGCTGCTGCACCGCCTGCTGCGGGACGGGATCGAACGCCTCGGCCAGCTCGAGTCGCTGCTGGCCTCGCAGGCGGCGGAAACCCTGCTGGATCCGGACGAACGCGAGCGCCTGAAGGCCCGCGACGCCGCCGCGAAGGCCTGGTTCGAGGCCTGGCGCACCGGCCGCGGACGCCCGGTCGACCGGGATGTGCTGGAGAAGACGGACGCGGTGAGCGATACCTTCCTCGAGCGGGTGACCGAGCTGAACGCCGAGGTCGGCGGCGATGCGCGAGAACTCCTCGATCGCCTGGAAGCCGGGGCCGTCAAGGGCTTTCGCACGGCAAAGCTGGACGAGCTGGGCGATTTCCTCGCCGAACGCGGCTGCCTGGACGACAGGGAGCCGTTGTCGGACAGCGACATCCGGATGCAGATCGTGGCCGCGACCGGCTCCGCGGACGAGGCAAGAACGCTGGCGGAGTGGCTCGCAGCCGGACTGTCGGCTCACTGAGCTCTGAGCTGCTGAAGGCGGTGATTTGTTCCCTTGCCTCAGCCCGGGGCTTCAAGCCCCGCAAGAGCCCCGCCCATACCAGGCGACGGCACCCCAACGTGCCGCCTTCCACTTAAAACTTAGCACTGTTTATTTTTCATACCTTTGCGCCAATGCCCGCACGATCGCGGCGAACTCCTCGCGCAGTCCCGCCGGTTCCAGGACCTCGACGTAGCGTCCGAAGCCCTGCAGCCACCAGCGCAGCTGCAGGGTGTCGGCGACGGTGGCCGACAGGTGGGTGCGGCCGTCGCCCTGCGGCATCAGCTCCTGGTCCCGGCTCAGGGGCGTTTCGTACAGGTGGTAGGCGACCTCGTCGTCGAACAGCGCCTCCAGGCGGATGGGCTCATCGGCGACACGGTAGTCGAAATGCTTCTCCGCGATGTAGCGTCCCAGGTCGAAGCCGGGCGGCCGGGTCACCGCCTCCTCCAGCGGCCGGGCCTGCTCGATCCGGTGCAGCGCGAGCTGCAGCACGTCCTGGTAGTCCCACAGGCTGGCGACCAGGTAGATCACGCCGTCGCGCACCACCAGCCCGAGCGGGTTGACCGTGTACTCGCGCCGCTCCGGGGGATGGTTGCGGGGCCGGTACACGGCCTCGAAACGGCGGTCGTCCAGCAGCGCACGGTAGACGGTGCGCACCACGGCCGCGTCGACCTTCGGCTCGAGCAGCCGCTGCGTGCGCGAGACCACCCGCACCTTGTCCGGCCAGTCCGCGAGCGGGGTGGCGGCCTGGCCGAGCACCTCCGCGGCCCGCTCCATGTGCGGCGCCAGGTAGTCCATCGCCGGCGCCGGCAGCAGCGGTTCCAGGAACAGCCGGGCGAGGCGGAAGGTGAGGGCGGTCTCCGGCGACATGGCCGGCAGATCCACGATGCTGGCATCGGCCTGCCATGACCAGCCGTAGGGCCGCTCGCGCTCGTCCGAGATCAGCGGGAACACCGAGGAAAGGTGGTCCAGGTCCCGCTGGATGGTGCGCAGGGTGGTCGCGAAGCCCTGGGACTCCAGCCGGGCCTGCAGCTCGGCGGTGGAAATCCTGCGCGGGGCGCGCGGTACCTCGCGCAGCATGGCCAGCTGACGCAGCGTGGTGTCGGACACGGTCCCCCCTAATTCTTCTCGCGGCCGCACGCGGGTACGGGCCGTTCGTCTTTCCGGGTGGCGTTCAGTCTGCCGGACGATTGTTGCGCCCGGTTGAATCCAGAATCCTGACGTACCGGGGCGGCAAATGCACGGCCAGGCGCTGTTCGACGGCGAGATCGAGGCCCTCGCGCACGTGCCGGGGCAGCAGCATGTCCAGGGTCACCGGCCCCTCCAGGCGCAGCGCCACGGCCAGCCCCTGGCGGCGGATGCTGCGCAGGACGCCCTCGACCACGTTCTCCGCGGGCCGGGCCGCCGGATCCTGGCGCGGAGGCAGCAGCTGCACGTCCTCGCTCCGGATGCCCCAGCTCACCTCGCCCGCGGGCGGGCGAGCACCGGTCCAGCGGGCGCGGACCGGGCCGCAGGCCGTGTCCAGGAGCGCCTCCCCGTCCGGGTCGGCGCGCGTGACGTGGCCGGCGAAGACATTGCGAAACCCCAGCAGGCGCGCCAGCGACTCGGTGGCGGGCCGGCTGAAGACGTCCTCCGGCGGACCCTCCTGCACGATCCGGCCGCCGTCCAGCACGGCGAGCCAGTCGCACTGCTGGGCCAGGTGCGGATCGTGGGTGGCCACCAGGGCCGGCAGCCGCGCCTTCTCGATGACCGTGCGCAACTCCTCGAACACGGCGTCGCGCAGGCCGGGCTCGAGCGCGCTGGTCGGCTCGTCCAGCAGCAGCAGCTCCGGGTCGCGGGCGAGCGCCCGGGCCAGCGCGACCCGTTGCGCCTGGCCGCCGGAGAGCTCCGCCGGGTAATGCCCGCCCAGCCCGGCGAGATGGACCCGGCCGAGCAGCCCCCGCGCCCGCTCCAGGCGGTCCCGTCCGCGCAGCGGGTAGGCGACGTTGCCGAGCGCGGTCAGGTGCGGAAACAGCGCGCTGTCCTGGGGCAGGAAGCCGATCCGGCGGCGCTCGGGCGGCAGGCCCGCGTAGGGCTCCCCGGAGGCCGGAACCAGGCCGCACAACGCGCGCAGCAGCGTGGTCTTGCCCGCGCCGCTGCGCCCGGCCAGGGCGGTGAGGCCGCGCAGCTCGAAGCGGGCCTCGATGCGCACCGGGCGTTCGATCCGGTAGTCGACGCGCACGCTCAGATCCCCGCCACGTCCGGCCGCGCCTGCGGCCGCCGCCGCCAGGCCAGCAGGCCCAGCAGCAGCGGCAGCGGCAGCCCCACGAGGAAGAACAGCCACAGCAGCGGGTACACGGAGGGCAGCCCGAAGTCCTGCAGGTTCACCCACAGCTTCACCGGGATGCCCTGCGGGTAGTACGCCATCACCAGCACCACGCCGAACTCGCCCAGGGCCCGCACCCAGGCGATCGACAGCGCCGCCGCCAGGCCGAGCCAGGACAGCGGCAGCGTGACGCGCCGGAATACCTGCCAGGGCGAATCGCCGAGCGTGCGCCCGAGCTGCTCGAGCTCCGGGGACACCCCCTCGATCGCCGCGCGCGCACCCACCACGTAGTAGGGGGCAGACGCGTAGACCTGCGCCAGCACGAACGCCGGCGCCGTATTGGTCAGGCTCAGGCCCAGGCCGGCGAACCAGCCGCCCAGCCAGCCGTAGGGTCCGTAGAGCGTGGTCAGCAGGATGCCGAGGGCCAGCGGCGGCGTGAGCAGGGGCACCAGCAGCAGCCCCTCGACCCAGGCGCGGCCCCGGAACCGCCGCCGTGCCAGCACCCACGCCAGCGGCGTGCCGAAGGCCACCACGATGACCATGGCCACGGCCGTATAGACCAGCGAGGTCCGCAGCGCCGCAACGTCCCCGCTGGCCAGCCTGAAGTGCCCCCAGGGCGTATGCGTGACCAGGGCCGTGACCGGCAGCAGCAGGAAAGCCAGCCAGCCCAGGGCGAGCACCAGGGTCCAGTGGGGCCGGAGCCTGCTCATGGCGGGGGCTTACGCTTCCCGGCGCCATCCAGGGGACCCCGAAAGACCACTCCAGACCGGCCGTGGCAGCATCGTCGAATCCCGTTTACGGCGCGGTGCATCGTCGGAGCGGAGGGTTTCCGAGCCGAACGCGTGCCGCCGGGCCGCTGCCTCGTGCCCAGGCCCGCGACGTTCTTATGCTTAAAACTTAACACTCGTGCTGCGCTAGCGCAGCACGCTGCCATGCGGCGGTCCATACCCGTCCTTCTTCAACATCGCCCGCCCCTTCGTGCTCTGCATGAATTTCACGAACTTCCGTCCCGCCTTCGCGTCGGCGGCATTGTTCAGCACGGCGGCGTAGAACACCAGCGGCTGGGGGCGCACCTCGCGGGTTTTGCCATTCTTGCCCTTGAGGGTGAAGCCGGCCTTGCTGTACCAGCTCTTCTGCAGGCCCGGGCGGCTCAGATCGATCTGCGGCGGCAGGCTGACATACGGCAGCCCGCGCGAGACCACCGCGCTGCGGTAGCCGGAGGAAGCGTCGATCTGGCCCGACTCGAGCCGGGTAATCAGCGCGCTCTCGGCGAAGATCTGCTTCGGGTTCTCCGGCCCTCCGAGGATCTTCTTCACCAGGCCCGGCCGGTGGTAGTAGCGCTCCGCCAGCTGGAAGGTGAACACGATATTGCGGCCTTGCGGGTCGGTGGCCGGGTCCGTGCGCCCGAAGCGCAGGCCCTTCTGCTGCAGGACCTCGTACCACTTCTTCTTCCCGGCGGCCGCGGCGCGCAAATCCGGGGCGAACCGGCTCTCCGGGTTGTACGCGATCACCATGCGGGTGCTGGCCACGGGCACCGCCTGGTCCGCCAGGCCCCGCTTCATCAGGATGCGCATCGGCCCCGGCGTGACCGAGACGAACACGTCGGCGCGCATGTGCTTCGAGGCGAGCAGGCGGGCGAGACCGTAGGCACCGTGCCCGATGCCCTGGTAGTCGACGCCGTGGGCCTTGGCGAACGCCGGCCCCAGGTCTCGATCCATCACCGTGCCCATGGACCCGGCGTAGGCGACCCTGAGAGTCGGCTTCGCCAGGGCGGTGCCGACAACACCCGGCAGGGCCGCGGCCAGGATCAGCCAGAGACAGGCGTTGCGCGCTGCGCGTAACCTCATGATTGAATCCTCGGAGTTGGTTTCGGGGCCAGCAGGCGATATATATCACAGAACATATCGGTGACGACAACGGGGCGGTGATGGTGTCACGGAGCATTCAAGCGGATTCGCTGCGGTTCCACGTGCGCTTGCGCGTCGCGCGTGGCCGGCGCGGCGTCATCGGGCCCGGCAAGGCCGACCTCCTCGAGGCGATCCGTGATTCCGGCTCGATCTCGCGCGCGGCCGGCCGCATGCGCATGAGCTACCGCCGCGCCTGGGATCTGGTGGACGACCTCAACGGCCTGTTCCGCTCCCCGCTGGTGGAAACGACGCGGGGCGGCGCGCGGGGCGGCGGTACCCGGCTCACGGATGCCGGCGAGCTGGTATTGCGGTGCTATCGCGAGATGGAAGACGAGGCCCTGCGGGTCCTCGCCGGGCGGGCTGCCGATTTCGCCGCGCTGGTGGATCCCGAAGCGGACGACGCCTGACGGGTGCGCGCGGCGGAACCCCCGACGGCGAAGACACGTGTTCCCGGATGCCGGGGGCGAAAGCAGGGCCCGCTGCAGGGCCCTCGCCCGGGCCGGACGGCCGGACCCGGGCGGCACACCGGTCGCTGATGCCCAGGCAATCCGCCAGTGTCCCGCGGCACGGAACGCCCCGACCGGGCCAGCGACTGTACGAACGTGGCGGCAGCCGCGGCTGCCGCGAATTCACGCAAGTACAGGAGCGATTCCACATGAAGAAACGGCATATCGTGATCGCCGCGGCCATCGGTCTCGCGAGCGGCACGGCGATGGCGGGACCGGCCCAGACCCTGGGGAACACCGTCCACAAGGTCACGAACACGTTGACCAGCGCGGCTCCGGGCTCCGCCCCGTCGGCGTCCGCCGCGTCGCCCGGCGGGGCGGTGGCCGGCGGCGGACACCAGGCCGCATCCGCCATGAGCAGCGGCTCCGGCCGGGCCGCCGGCCGCGGCAGCCAGGGCGGAAGCACCCTGGGCAATGCCATTGCCGGCGGCTCGCACCGGCTCGCCGCGCAGATGCGCCGGGGCGCTTCGCACCTGGCCAGCGCCGTCGACAGCGGCAGCCAGGGGCTGGCGTCGGCGACGGGCAACGCGCCGAGCCCCGCGTCCTCCTCCGGGGCGTCGCTTCCGGGCCTGCCGAAGCCGTCGTCCGGAGCGGCACCGAACGCGGCGACTTCGGCGGCGAGCCAGCCCGGGCAGGCCGGCCCCGGCGCACTGGACCAGCTCAGCGACCGGCTCCCGGCGGTCGCCGACAACAGCGGGTCCGGCGGCGGGTCGCAGCTCGACGGGGTGACCGACGCCCTGCCGCTGGTTTCGGACGGGGGCTCGTCCGGGGGCGCCACCTCCGGACCTCCCGGTTCCGGCAACCTGCCCGGCTGCCTGTGCAAGGTGAAGTCGCAGCTGCCGGTCGGCGGCAACCCGGGCGGCACCTCGCAGGGCGGCCACGGGCTGTCGCTGACGGCCTACGCCCACGCGCAGGCCCGCTGACCGCGGCGCAGGCCCCGGGCGCCCGTGCGGCCCCGGGGCTCCCGCCCCTGCCCCCGCGACGCTGATATACTCGCCGCACCTGCAACACACACGGGGAGGCGAGCCATCCGTACCAGCCAGCGCTGCACGCTCGTTGCATTCCTGGTTCTGCTCGGCGGCCTTGTCGCCACCCCCGCCCGCGCCTTCAACCCGGACCCCTTCGCCGCCGCGGTGATCCTGACCGAGGCCTGGGTCACCGGCAAGGCAGCCCTTTCCCGGGCACCCGACGCCACGCTGCCGCGACGCCTGCAGGTCGCCGCCGGCTGGTTCGACGTGGCGCAGCGGCGCAACGTCGCCGCCATGGGCACGGCGCAGTATTTCCCCGGCGGCCACCCGTTCCTGCAGGGAGCACCCTACGGAGGGGTCATGGTCACCACGGACGGCAGCCGGTTCGGCTTCGGCGGCCTGCAGTACCGCCTGCATCTCGGCCGGCACTGGGACGCGACCTCCGGCTTCGGCGTCGGTGCCTACGGCCGCGGCGCGGGCAAGCAGCTGGGGTCGTGGCTGGAAGCGACGTTCTGCCTGGCGCTGTCGCGACGCCTGCCGGACGGGATGCGGCTGCGCCTGGAGGCGCGGCACATCTCCCACGACGACGTCATCACTCACTACGATCCGGGCTCGGACATCCTCGCCGTCGGGCTGTCGATTCCCCTGCAGTAGCGCCGCCGGGCTGCCCGGCCGCCCCTCGCCGGCGATTTTCCGAACGAGCGCTCGACCAATACCGGGTATTTCGTGGCACAATCGACCGCATTTGCGGATCGAGGCCGGGTGCCGGCGGCCGGTAGCCGGGCACGCCCGACGGACATTCAGGCACAACGAAATCCAGCGAAACGACGAGGAAGACCAACGTGTTCAAGACGCGCATTACCGAAATGTTCGGGATCGAGCATCCCATCGTTCAGGGCGGCATGCAGTGGGTCGGCCGGGCGGAGCTGGTGGCGGCGGTGGCCAATGCCGGGGCGCTCGGCTTCATCACCGCGCTCACCCAGCCCACCCCGGAAGACCTGTCGAAAGAGATCGAGCGCTGCAAGAGCATGACCGACAAGCCCTTCGGCGTGAACCTGACCATCCTGCCGGCGCTCAAGCCGCCGCCGTACGCCGAGTACCGCCAGGCCATCATCGAGTCGGGCGTGCAGATCGTCGAGACCGCGGGCAACAATCCCCAGGAGCACATCGACGAGTTCAAGAAGCACGGCATCAAGGTCGTGCACAAGTGCGTGGCGGTGCGCCACGCGGTCAAGGCGGAGAAGCTGGGCGTGGACGCGATCTCCATCGACGGCTTCGAGTGCGCCGGCCATCCCGGCGAGGACGACGTGCCGGGGCTGATCCTGATCCCGGCGGCGGCCGACAAGGTGAACATCCCCCTGATCGCCTCCGGCGGCTTCGGTGACGCGCGCGGCTTCGTCGCGGCGCTGGCGCTGGGGGCCGAGGGGATCAACATGGGCACCCGCTTCATGTGCACCAGGGAGTCGCCCATCCACGAGAAGATCAAGCAGCAGATCGTGGCCAACGACGAGCGCGCCACGGAGCTGATCTTCCGCACCCTGCGCAACACCTCGCGGGTGGCGAAGAACAAGGTCGCCGAGGAAGTGGTCGCCATCGAGCGCAAGGGCGGCGCCACCATCGACGACCTGGCGCCGCTGGTCTCGGGCAAGCGGGGCGCGGTGGTCTACGAGAAGGGGGATCCGGATTACGGCATCTGGTCGGCGGGCCAGATCCAGGGCCTGATCCACGACATCCCCAGCTGCTCCGAGCTGGTCAGCCGCATCGTCACCGAGGCCCAGGGCATCGTCCGGGATCGCCTCTCCGGCATGGCCGGGCTGGCTGCCGCCGAGGCGGTCTGAGCGGGAGTCGCGGCGCCTCAGCCGGAGCGGGGTCCCTCTGCCCCGCCCGGCTGCCGCCGCGCGGATCGCCGCTCCGGTTCGTGGCGGCAGCGCGGGTAGTCCTTGCAGATGCCGCCGCAGCGGCACACCGACAGGCGCTGCTCCCGCGGGATGCGGATTGTCCGGCGGCGTTCACCCCGGTTCGACCGGTCACTCATGTCTCCAGTGTACGCGACATGCAGGGCCGTCGCCGTCTGTGCCGCCCCGCGTCCGGTGATACAGTGATCGGCATCATATCCCGCTGGACGAAATCACAGTCGCTATGGAGGAGACCGGATGAGCACGTTCGGATTCTGGGCGTGGGCCAAGAAGGACCCTGACCGTCTCGCCGTCGTCACCGCCGAGCATCGCCGGATCACCTTCGGCGAGCTGGCCGCTCGCGCCAACCGCCTGGCCCACGGCCTGCGGGCGCACGGGCTGCACAAGGGCGACACGGTGTCGGTGCTGCTGCCGAACACGCCGGCGTGGGTGGAGACCTTCATGGCCACCCAGCAGATCGGACTGTACATGACCGCCATCAACTACCACCTGACCGCGCCGGAGACCGGGTACATCCTGGACAACGCGGACACGAAGCTGTTCATCAGCCACCCGCGCTACGCGCAGGTGGCGCGCGACGGCGCGAAGGAGGCAGGGCTGGCGGAAAGCGCCTGCTTCGCCGAGGGCGGCGGGATCGAGGGCTTCGCCGACTACGAGTCCCTGCTGCAGGGCCAGCCGGAGACCGATCCCGGGGACCGCACCGCCGGCGAGCTGATGCTGTACACCTCGGGCACCACCGGCCGGCCCAAGGGGGTGCGCCGGCCGCTGGAGGACAACTCGCCCGAGGACGCCGTCGCGCCGGGCATGCAGCTGTTCCAGCACCTGTTCGACTTCCAGATGGGCGAGGGCGTGCACATCGCCATGGGCCCGCTCTATCACGCGGCGCCGGGGCGCTTCGGCATGGGCGCGCTGCACCGCGGCGAGACCCTGGTGCTGATGGACAAGTGGACGCCCGAGGGCGCGCTGGAGCGCATCGACCGCTACCGTTGCACCGACACCCACATGGTGCCGACCATGTTCCACCGCCTGCTCAAGCTGCCCGAGGCCGAGCGCAGGCGCTACGACGTCTCCAGCCTGCGCAGCGTGGTGCACGCCGCGGCGCCCTGCCCGGTCGAGACCAAGCGCAGGATGATGGAGTGGTGGGGCCCGGTGCTGTACGAGTACTACGCCGGCACCGAGGGCGGGGGCACGTACGTGAAGCCGAAGGAGTGGCTGGAGCACCCCGGCACGGTCGGCCGGGCCTGGCCGATGTCCGAGGTCAAGGTGCTGGACGCCGAGGGCAACGAGCTGCCTCCCGGCGAAGTCGGGACGATCTACATGCTGCCGCCATTCGGCAAGATGGAGTACCACCGCGACCCGGAGAAGACCCGCAACGCCTACCTGGGCGACATGCTCACCCTCGGGGATCTCGGGTACATGGACGAGGACGGCTGGCTCTACATGTCGGACCGGCGCAGCGACCTGATCCTGTCCGGCGGCGTGAACATCTACCCGGCGGAGATCGAGGCGGTGCTGCACCAGCATCCCAAGGTCGCCGACGTCGCCGTGTTCGGCCTGCCCGACGAGGACTGGGGCGAGTTCGTGCAGGCGGTGGTGCAGCCGATGGAAGGCGTCGAGGCCGGCCCGGAGCTGGCCGAAGAGCTCTGGCACTACGCCGAGAAGTCGCTGGCGCACTACAAGCTGCCGAAGAAGATCGACTTCGTGGACGAGCTGCCAAGACTGCCGACGGGCAAGCTGGCGAAGCGCAAGGTACGGGAAGAATGGCTCGAGAAGGCGTCGTGACGCATTCTCGAGAGTTTTAAGTTGTTAAGTTTTAAGTTCTTAAGCGGAAAGGCCGGGGTATCGGCCCCGGCCGGCCTGCACGCAACGGTCCCCGCCCCGGTGCCTCGATGTGGCCGGCGAACCGGATTCTCGCGAAGGGGCCCGCCAGCCGAGGCATTCGAGTTGCCACAACCCGGCGACCAGCAGCGAGTTCTCTCCCCAACTTAATAACTTAACAACTTAAAACTTAAAACTCGCCCGCATCCCGAGTCCGGGAGAAGCAATGAGCACGACATATTCAGACATGCATAACGACCTTCGGGATGCGGTGCGCAGAATATGCGACCGCTACGGTCCCGCCTACTGGCGGGAGCTGGACCGGGACGGTGCCTATCCCACAGCCTTCGTTGACGAGATCACCGCCGCCGGCTACCTGGCCGCGCTGATCCCCGAGGAGTACGGCGGTTCGGGTCTGGGCGTCACCGAGGCCTCGATCATCCTCGAGGAGATCAACCGTTCCGGGGGCAACGCCGCGGTCTGCCACGCCCAGGTCTACATCATGGGGGCGCTGCTGCGGCACGGCTCGGAGGCACAGAAGCAGGCCTACCTGCCGGGGATCGCCACCGGCGAGCTGCGGCTGCAGGCGTTCGGCGTGACCGAGCCGGACGCCGGTACCGACACCCTCAGCATCTCCACCCAGGCGGTGCGCAGGGGTGAGACCTACGTGGTCAACGGGCAGAAGATCTGGACCTCGCGGGCGCAGCACTCCGACCTGATGCTGCTGCTGGCGCGCACCACCCCGCTCGACCGGGTGCACAAGCGCACCGAGGGGCTGTCGCTGTTCCTGGTGCAGCTGCGCGAGGTGGTGGGCAAGGGGGTGGAAATCCGGCCCATCGAGACCATGATCAACCACCACACCACGCAGGTGTTCTTCGACGACCTGGAGGTGCCGGCGGAGAACCTCATCGGCGAGGAAGGCCGGGGCTTTCGCTACATCCTCGACGGCATGAATGCCGAGCGCATCCTGATCGCGGCCGAGTGCGTGGGCGACGGCGACTGGTTCATCGAGACGGCGAGCGGTTATGCCGGCGGGCGCGAGGTCTTCGGGCGACCGATCGGCGCGAACCAGGGGATCCAGTTCCCCATCGCACGGGCCTACGCGCACGTCCGTGCGGCCGACCTGATGCGCTGGCGGGCGGCCGGGCTGTACGACGCCGGCGAGCGCTGCGGCGCCGAGGCCAACATGGCCAAGCTGCTGGCCGCCGATGCGTCCTGGGAGGCCGCCAACGCCTGCCTGCAGACCCACGGCGGCTTCGGCTTCGCCCGCGAGTACGACGTCGAACGCAAGTTCCGGGAGACGCGCCTGTACCAGGTGGCGCCGATCTCCACCAACCTGGTGCTGTCCTATCTCGCCCAGCACGTCCTCGGCCTGCCGAGGTCCTATTGATGCGGCCGCTCGACGGCATCACGGTGGTGGCGCTGGAGCAGGCCGTGGCCGCGCCCTTCGCGACGCGCCAGCTCGCCGACCTCGGCGCCCGGGTGATCAAGGTCGAGCGCACCGGCGGCGGCGACTTCGCGCGCCGCTACGACACCCGCGCCCGGGGTCAGAGCAGCTACTTCGCCTGGCTCAACCGTTCCAAGGAGTCGCTGGTGCTGGACCTCAAGCACGAGGCGGCGGCGGAGATCCTGCAGCGGCTGCTGGCGGATGCCGACGTGTTCGTGCAGAACCTGGCTCCCGGCGCCGCGGAGCGCCTGGGCCTGGGGCCGGAAGCGCTGGGCCGGCGCCACCCGCGCCTGGTGCGCTGCGCGATCTCCGGGTACGGGGCGGATGGACCCTACGCGACCCGCAAGGCCTACGACCTGCTGATCCAGGCGGAGAGCGGTGTCGTCTCCGTGACCGGGTCCCCCGGCGCCCCGGCCAGGGTGGGCATCTCGGTGGCCGACATCGCCGCCGGCATGTACGCCTACAGTGCCATCCTGGCGGCCCTGTTCCAGCGCGAGCGCGAGGGCACGGGCCGGGCGATCGAGATCTCCATGCTCGAGGCGCTGGGGGAATGGATGGGCGCGCCGATGTACTATGCCAGCGACGGCCAGGGCGCACCGAAACGCAACGGCGCCCGCCACGCGACCATCGCACCCTACGGGCCCTACGCCACCCGGGACGGTCGCACGCTGCTGATCGGCATCCAGAACGAGCGCGAGTGGCGGCGCTTCTGCACGGACCTGCTGGGTGACGCGGCGCTCGCCGACGATGACCGCTTTGCCAGCAACGCGCAGCGGGTGGCCAACCGGGAGGCGCTGGAGGCGATCGTGGCCCGGGCCTTCGCGGCGCTGGACACCGACACCGCCGAGGCGAAGCTGGAGGCGATCGGCATCGCCCGCGCCCGGCTGCGCACCATCGAGGAGTTCGCGCGGCACCCGCAGCTGGTGGCACGCGACCGCTGGCGCGAGGTGGCGATGCCGGGCGGCACCCTGCCGGCGCTGCTGCCGCCCGGCCTGCCCGCGGGCGTCGAGCCGCGCATGGACCCGATCCCGCGGGCCGGCGAGCACACCGCCGCGATCCTGGCCGGGCTGGGCTACGGCGAAGAAGACGTCACGCGCCTGGCAGAGGCCGGCGCCATCCAGTACCCGGACGAGGACGAGCAGGCATGAGCATTCGCGAGGGCGACCCCGGCAACTTCTACGAGGACTTCCAGATCGGCGACATCCACCGGCACCGCCTGGGGCGGACGGTGACCCAGAACGACAATATCTGGTTCACCATGGTCACGGTGAACCCGAACCCGATCCACTTCGACGAGCATTACGCCGGGCAGACGAACTTCGGCAAGCCGCTGGTGAACTCCACCTTCACCCTCGCCCTGGTCACCGGCCTGACGGTCAACGACATCTCGCGCAACGGCATCAACCTGGGCTGGGACAGCGTGCGCCTGCCCAACCCGCTGTTCGAGGGCGAGACCGTCTACGCCCAGACCGAGATCCTGGACAAGCGCGAGTCCAACTCCCGCAAGACGGTCGGCATCGTGCGCTGCCGCACCACCGGCTACAAGGCCGACGGCACGGTGGTGATCACCTTCGACCGGAACGTGATGGTCTACAAGCAGGAGCATGCGCCACAGCACCGGAATCCGGTGCCGAAGGGGAGTCATGAACAAACGTAAGTTTTAGGTTGTTAAGTTATTAAGTTGTTAAGGGTGTCGTTTCGAGCTCTCGGGTCGCCGCCCTTCCCGGGTATATACCGGGGAAGGGCGGCCACTTAACACCTTAATAACTTAACAACTTAATAACTGACGACGGGAGAACCGACATGCGCTACGAAGGCAAGACCGCAGTGGTAACGGGGGCTGCCCAGGGTCTCGGCGAGGCCATCTCGCGGCGGCTGGCCGCCGAGGGGGCCAGCGTCGCCCTGCTCGACCTGAACCTGGACGCCGCGCGCAAGGTGGCCGAGGACATCGACGGCAGCGGCAAGACCACCCTGGCCCTGCAGTGCAACGTGACCGACCGCGACCAGGTCGAGGAGTGCATGCAGCGGGTCAACGACCGGTTCGGCAGCCTCGACGTGCTGGTCTCCAACGCCGGCGTCACGCGCGACAACCTGATCTTCAAGATGTCCGACGAGGACTGGGACCTGGTGATCGACACCCACCTCAAGGGCAGCTTCTACTGCTGCCGCGCGGCGCAGACGTACATGGTCAAGCAGCAGTACGGCAAGATCGTGCTGATGTCCTCGCGCGCCGCGCTCGGCAACCCCGGGCAGGTGAACTACGGCTCGGCCAAGGCCGGCCTGCAGGGCATGGCGCGGGTGCTCGCGCTGGAGCTGGGCAAGTTCAACATCAACGTCAACAGCGTGGCGCCGGGCTTCATCGACACCGCGATGACGCGCCAGCTGGCCGCGCGGCGCAACATCTCGCCCGAACAGCTCAAGGAGACGGCCGCCCAGGCCAACGCCATCAAGCGCGTGGGCGTGCCCGAGGACATCGCCGCCGCCGTGGCCTACCTCGCCTCCGACGAGGCCGGCTACGTCACCGGCCAGACCCTGTACGTCGCCGGCCGGCCGACGGCCTGACGGCGATGGCGCGAGAACCTGTGATCGTCGGCGTCGCGGACGCCGCGCTGGAGCGCGGACGCCTGCGCGAGGCCGGCACCGACCTGCAGGTGCAGGCGCTCACCGTGCGCCGGGCCCTGGACGAGGCCGGGCTGGAGATGGAGGAAGTCGACGGCCTGCTCACCGCCGGCATGTGGGGCCAGCCCGGTCCCGGTGCGATGGCCACCGTCACCGTCGGCGAGTACCTCGGCATCCGGCCCCGCTTCGTCGACGGCACCAACATCGGCGGTGCCGCCTTCGAGGCGCACCTGGCGCACGCGGCCATGGCCGTGGAGGCCGGCTACTGCGATGTCGCCGTGATCACCTACGGGAGCACCCAGAAGAGCAGCCGCAGTCGCAAGCTGGGCGGGCGCCCGCCGGTGCTGAACATGCAGTTCCAGGAGCCCTGGGGCCTGCACAATCCGCTCGGCGGTTACGCGCTTGCGGCGATGCGCCACATGCACGAGTTCGGCACCACCGGCGAGCAACTGGCCGAGATCGCGGTGGCCGCGCGGGGCTGGGCCGGCCTGAACCCGGCCGCGACGCGGCGCGAGCCGCTGACCGTGGACGACGTGCTGGCCAGTCCCATGATCAGCGATCCGCTGCACGCCCTCGACGCCTGCCTGGTGACCGACGGCGGCGGCGCGGTGGTGGTCACCACCGCGGAGCGGGCGCGGGACCTGGACGTGACGCCGGTACACGTGCGCGGCTACGCCGAGGGCCAGACCCATCTCAACATCCTCTCGATGCCCGATCTCACCACCACCACGGCGGCGCAGACGGGCCCGCGGGCGATGCAGATGGCCGGCGTGCGCCACGACGACATCGACGTGGTCGAGGTCTACGACTCGTTCACCATCACGGTGCTGGTCACGCTGGAGGCGCTCGGCTTCTGCGGACGCGGCGAGGGTGGCGCCTTCGTCTCCGGCGGACGCATCGCCCCCGGCGGCGACTTCCCGCTCAACACCAACGGCGGCGGCCTGTCCTGCGCCCACCCCGGCATGTACGGGATCTTCCTGATCATCGAGGCGGTGCGCCAGCTGCGCGGCGAATGCGGCGAGCGGCAGGTACCGAACGCCCGCACCGCGCTGGTCAACGGCACCGGGGGCATGCTCTCCAGCACCGCCACCTGCGTGCTGGGCCTGGACTGAGGAGAAACCGATGGCGGACCGACCGCTCCCGGAGATCGACGACGACAGCCGCGCGTGGTGGGCGGCGATGGCGCGGCACGAGTTCGTGCTGCCCTGGTGCCCGCACTGCGCGCGCTATTTCTACTACCCGCGGGTCCTGTGCCCGCACTGCCACCGGGAGGGCGTGGAGCTGCGCCCGGCCAGCGGCGCCGGCGAGATCCACTCCTTCACGGTCGCGCGGCGCCCGGCGGTGCCGGCGCTGGAGCACCGGGTGCCCTACGTGGTCGCCCTGATCGACCTGGACGAGGGCCCGCGCATGCTCAGCGGCATCGTCACGGACGACGTCGGCAGCGTGCGCATCGGCGAGCGCGTATCGGTGGTGTTCGAGGACCTCGAGGAAGGGGTCACGCTGCCGATGTTCGCGCGTACCGCGACCTGACCGGGCCCCCGGCCGGCTTGACACCACCCGACCCCGGGTATGCAATCGGACCAATCCGCCGCCGCGCCGCGGCCGGCAGCGCGTACGGTCGTCGCGCGGCACGCTGAACCAAGCGTTCGCTTGGCTGCCGAGGGGCGCCGGGCCTGCGCGGCGACAAGAGAAGCCGGGAACCCGGGCCGCTTCCACGCGGCGACAGGTGAGCGTCCCGGCGGAGGGGGAACCAGGGTGACCACCAGGAAATCCGGCAGCCGGGCGGACGGCCCGCCGTCGCTCACCGCCGCACTCGCCCACCACGCCAGTGCCGTCCGCATCGACGAGCTGCCGGCAACCGTCGTCGAGCGCGGCCGGCACTGCCTGCTCGACTGGCTGGGATGCAGCCTGGCCGGCTCCCGCGAGCCGCTGAGCGCCATCCTGCGGGAGGAAGCCGCGAGCGAGGGCGGCAGCGAACGCGCCACCCTGGTCGGCAGCAGCGAACGCACCGGCGTGCAGCAGGCCGCCCTGGTCAACGGCGCCGCCTCCCACGCGCTCGACTTCGACGACGTCGCGGTGGCCATGACCGGGCACCCGTCGGTCCCGGTGTGGCCTGCCGTGCTCGCCCTCGGCGAGGCGCGCGGCGCGGACGGCAGCGACCTGCTCGCGGCGTTCGTGGCCGGGGTCGAGGTCGAGTGCCTGGCGGGGCTGGCGGTGTCGCCCGGCCACTATCGCCGGGGCTTCCACGCCACGGGCACGCTCGGCACCTTCGGCGCCGCCGCGGGCTGCGCCAACCTGCTCGCGCTCGACCCCGGGCGCACCGCCGTTGCGCTGGGCATCGCCGGCACCGCCGCGGCCGGGCTCAAGTGCATGTTCGGCACCATGTGCAAGCCGCTGCACGCGGGCCGCGCCGCGGCCTCCGGCGCGCAGGCGGCGACCCTGGCGGAGCGCGGCTTCACCGCCGAGCCCGCGGTGCTGGAGGCGCACCAGGGCTTCGCCGCGACCCAGACGGACAGCTTCGAGCCCGAGCGCGCGCTCGCGGCGATCGGCGATGGCTGGCAGGTGGAGAAGGTGCTGTTCAAGCACCACGCCGCCTGCTACGAGACCCACTCGACCATCGAGGCGTGCCGGCGCCTGCGGCCGGTCGACCCCGGCGTGATCGAATCGGTCCGCATCCGCGTCTCGCCCGGGCACCTGGACATCTGCAACATCGAGCGGCCGGAGACGGGCCTGCAGGGCAAGTTCAGCCTGCGCTTCTGCGCGGCGCTGGCGCTCGCCGGGCACGATACCGGCTACCACGCGTTCACCGACGCGGCGGTGCGCGATCCGTCCGTCGACGCGTTGCGCGCGCGGATCGCGGTGGAGCCCGCCGACGACCTGCCGCCGGGACACGACAGCGAGGTGATCGTCACGTCCGGCGACGGCGAGACCCGGCGCGAGAGCGTCGACGTGCACCAGCCGGTGCCGGACGCGCACCTGGCGCACCAGTGGCAGCGCCTCGCGGACAAGTTCCGCGAACTGGCCCGGCCGCTGGTCGGCCCGGCCCATGCCGAGACCCTGATCGAGATGGTGGCCGACGTCGAGCGGCTGCCGGGAGCGCGCCGGCTGCTGGACGCGGCGCGTGCCCGAACCCCGGAGGCAGCGAGCCCATGAGCACCGACGTGGAGGACCTGATCGCCCGTGCCCGGCCCTGGCCCAAGGGCCACGTGTACGAGGATTTCGAGGTCGGGCGGCGTTTCGGGCATCACTGGGGCCGGACGCTGACCGACAGCGACAACGGCCTGTTCAACTCCCTCACGCTCCACTACAACCCGCTGTACTTCAACCGGGAGTATGCCCGCGCCGACGGCCATCCCGACACGCCGCTGAACCCCCTGCTGGTGTTCCTGACGGTGTTCGGGCTGTCGGTGGAGGACCTCAGCGAGGGGGGCGGCGCGTTTCTCGGCGCGGAGGCGCTGGAGTACGAGGCACCGGTATACGCCGGCGACACGCTCACGGCCCGCAGCGAGGTGGTCGACCGGCGCGAGTCCTCCAGCCACCCCGAGGCCGGGATCGTCACCTGGCACACCGAGGGCTTCAACCAGCGCGGCGCGCGGGTAATCCATTTCCGCCGCACGAACATGATCCGCAAGGGAAACACCGGCAAATGAGCGAGACCGAAGGCGCCCCGCAGGGATACCTCACCGACGAGCGACGCATGATCCGGGACGCGGCGCGCCGCTTCACCATGGACGAGGTACTGCCGGTGGCCAACCGCCTCGACCCCGAGGGCGGGGACATGCCCATGTCGCTGCGCGAGAAGATGGCGGACATGGGCTTCTTCGGCATCATGATCCCGAAAGAGTACGGCGGCCTCGGCCTGGGCGTGTTCGAGTACTGCCTGATCGCCGAGGAGCTGGCACGGGGCTGGATGAGCGTGGCCAGCATCATCGCCCGCGCGAGCGCCCTGGGCGGGCTGCCCGGGGACCGGCGCGAGGAGCTGCTGCCGAAGGTCGCCCGCGGCGAGTACCTGGGCGCCTTCGCGCTGTCCGAGCCCAACGCCGGCTCCGACGTCGCCAATATCTCCTGCCGCGCGCGGCGCGACGGCGACGAATACGTGATCAACGGCTCCAAGATGTGGTGCACCTTCGCCGACGGCGCTGATTACATCACCCTGTTCGCCCGCACCGACCCGAAGGTCGACCCGAAGCGCCGCCACGCCGGCATCAGCGTGTTCCACATCGACAAGGAGCGCGGCAGCTTCCCGCCGGGCATCAACGCCACCGCGGTGCGCAAGATCGGCTACCGCGGCTGGAAGACCTGGGAGCTGGCCTTCGACGACTTCCGCGTGCCCGCCTCCGCGCTGATGGGCGAGGAAGGCAAGGCCTTCTACCTGGCCGCGCAGAACCTCGGCGTGGCGCGGGTGCACACGGCCGCGCGCGCGATCGGGCTGGCCCGCGGGGCGCTGGAGGACTCCATCGAGTACGTCGGCCAGCGCGAGCAGTTCGGCCAGCCCATCGGCAAGTTCCAGGCGATCCGCTTCAAGATCGCGGAGATGGCGACCCGGATCGAGACCGCGCGCCAGCTCATGCACCACGCCGCCAGCGAAATCGACGCCGGTCGCTCGGACCCGGCGCTCAATGCCATGGCCAAGCTCCACGCCAGCGACATGGCCGAGGAGGTCACCAGCGAGGGACTGCAGATCCACGGCGGCGCCGGCTACACCACCGACTTCGCGATCGAGCGCTACTGGCGCGACGCCCGCCTGACCCGGATCTTCGAGGGCACCTCGGAGATCCAGAAGCGGATCATCTCCGACCAGATCCTGGGACGCTGACCATGAGCCACGCGCAACCCCCCGCACTGACCGGCCGCGACAACTGCTTCGAGGACTTCGAGGTGGGCGCCGTGTACGCCCATGCCCGCGGCAAGACCATGACCGAGATGGACAACGTGCTGCTGACCGGCCTGGTGATGAATACCGCCCAGGCGCACTTCAACGAGGACGCGATGAACGGCACGCCCTTCGCCACCCGCATCACCTTCGGCGGCATCACGGCGGCGATGGTGATCGGCCTGGCCAGCGAGGACACCGCCGAGCAGGCCGTGGCGGAGCTGGGCCTCGACAAGGTGCGCTTCCTCGCGCCGGTGCGCCACGGCGACACGCTGTACGCCTACAGCGAGGTGCTGGACAAGCGCGACGGCGACCGGCCCGGTGCCGGCGAGCTGCGCTTCCGCCACTACGGCGTCAACCAGGATCGCAAGCTGGTGTTCGAGGGCGAGCGGCGGGTGCTGCTGCGGCGCCGGGAGGCCGCCCGATGAGCACGACGGAAGGCGGGCCGCTGGCCGGGCTGAAGGTGATCGACCTCACCCAGATGCTGGCTGGCCCCTATTGCACGCTGCTGCTGGGCATGCTCGGGGCCGAGGTGATCAAGGTGGAATCGCTCTCCGGGGACAACACGCGCCCCGGCGGCCCGTTCCGCGAGGATGACCGGCTGCGGGCCTACGGCGGTTACTTCCAGAGCATCAACCGCAACAAGAAGAGCGTCGCCCTGGACCTGCGCCAGGAGCAGGGCAAGGAGGTGCTGCGGCGGCTGGTCGGCGAGGCCGAGGTGCTGGTGGAGAACTACCGGGTGGGCGTGATGGATCGGCTGGGCCTGTCCTGGGAGTCGCTGCACGAGCTCAACCCGCGCCTGGTCTACGCCTGCATCCGCGGCTTCGGCGACCCCCGTACCGGCGAGAGCCCCTACGTCAGCTGGCCGGCCTACGACGTCGTGTCCCAGGCCATGGGCGGCCTGATGGCGATCACCGGGCCCGATGCCGAACGCCCCACCAAGGTCGGTCCCGGCGTGGGCGACGTGTTCCCCGGCACGCTGGCCACCGTGGGACTGCTGGCCGCCCTGGCCCACGCGCGGGAGACCGGCGAGGGCCAGATGGTGGACGTGTCCATGGTCGACGGCATCCTGTCGCTGTGCGAGCGCCCGGTCTACCAGTACTCCTACACGGGCACGGTCGCCGGCCCCCAGGGCACTACCCATCCGCTGCTGTGCCCCTTCGACATGTTCCCGGCCGCCGACGGCTGGGTCACGATCGCCGCGCCGCGCGACGTGCAGTGGCGCGAGCTGTGCACCCTGATGGGCTGCCCGGAGCACGGCACCGACCCGCGCTACGCCACCAACCAAGAGCGGCTGGCGCACGGCGGCGAGGTGCGCCGCATCGTCTCCGACTGGACCAGCGGGCGCACCCGCGCGCAGATCACGGAGGTGCTCGGCGGGCGCGTGCCGGTCGGTCCGGTGAACACCGTGGCAGACATCTTCCGCGACCCCCACGTGGCGGCCCGGGAGATGCTGGTGCAGGTCGAGCACCCGGGCTGCGACACGGCGGTCACGGTGGCCGGCAACCCGATCAAGCTCACCGGCACGCCCGGCAGCGCGCAGCGGCGGGCGCCGCTGCTGGGCGAGGACACCGACCAGACCCTGCGCGGGCTCGGCTACAGCGATGCGGACATCCGCGCAATGCACGAGGCCGGCGTGGTCGGGCCGGCGTCCGGGGACGACCCGGCCACGCCGTAGCCCGGCGAGGAACGCACCGTCTGCCTGCGTTGGCAGGGATTCGACCGATTCAACCGGATTGCCTAGGAGAACCGACATGCGACTGCGTCGTTCCGAACTGTCCACCCCGGGCAGCAGCGAGAAGATGATGGCGAAGGCCGCGGGCAGCGACGCCGACCTGGTATTCCTGGACCTCGAGGACTCGGTGGCCCCGAACGCGAAAGCCGGGGCCCGGGCCGGGATCGTCGCGGCGCTGAACGGGCTGGACTGGGGCGACAAGACCCGCGCGGTACGGATCAACAACCTCGAGACCCCCTTTGCCTGGCGCGACATCATCGAGGTCGTCGAGGGCGCGGGCGAGTCACTGGACATCATCATCGTGCCCAAGATCAAGGCCGCCCGGGACGTGTGGTGGGTGGACGTGCTGCTCTCCCAGATGGAGGAGGCCCTGGGCCTGACCCGGCGTATCGGCCTGGAGGTGCTGATCGAGGAGGTCGAGGCGATGATCGACGTCGAGAACATCGCCCGGGCCAGCGACCGGCTGGAGGCCATCATCTTCGGGCCAGGCGACTACTCGGCCTCGCAAGGCATCCGCGTGACGGACATCGGCGGCACCAGCGAGGGCTATCCCGGGGACCTCTGGCACTACGCCCGCAACAAGATCGCGATCGCGGCCCGGGCGGCGGGCATCGACGCGATCGACGGACCCTACGCCAACTTCGGCGACCCGGACGGCTACCGCCGCGAGGCCGCCCGCGCCGCGACCCTGGGCTTTGCCGGCAAGTGGGCCATCCATCCGAGCCAGATCGCCCCGGGCAAGGAGATCTTCTCGCCCACCCGGGAAGAGGTCGACCGCGCCCGGCGCCTGTGCCGGGCCTACGCCGAGGCCGAGGAGAAGGGGCTGGGAGCGGTCGCCGTCGAGGGCACCATGGTCGACGCCGCGTCGGTGCGGGTATTGCAGAACACCGTGCGCAAGGCGGACCTGATCGGGATGTAGCCCGGGTCGATGCCCGGATCGGGGCCGGGCTTGTCTTGTGTCTGCCGCGGACGTCTCCTATTCTTCGCTTTCATGCAGGCACCCCGGCGCGGGACGGCGCGGCACAGGGGTCTTTTGACTTGATCCAGGTCATCTGCGGGGGGACAACGCGCCACTACAGTAGGCACCGTTCAGGGAAGGTTCAGATTTCCAAAAGGGCAAGAAACGTCGCAACAACGCAACCCATCGTCCGGGTAGGCGGCCGGCCGGGCCGTTACCGGAACGAACCAGGAGGAAAGTCGATGGATTTCAGAGCACGCCTGCTGCCGGTGCTGGGGAGCGCTTTGCTCCTGGCGCTGGCGTCGTTCGCGCAGAGCGCATGGGCGGTACCCAGCTACTCGCGCCAGACCGGCCTGTCCTGCAACGCCTGCCACACGGTGCCGCCGCAGCTCAAGCCGTTCGGCCGGTACTTCAAGCTGCACGGCTACGTGATGAGCGCCAATTCGTTCAAGCCGTCCACGCCCCAGCACACGCCCAAGGAGAACATCGGCCCGTTCGCGCCGATGTCCGCCATGATCCTGATGTCGGACACCTTCACCCGGAAGGCGCAGACGGGCACGCAGAACGGCGCCGTGGCCTTCCCCGACCAGCTGAGCCTGTTCTACGCCGGGCAGATCTCCAGCAACATGGGTGCCTTCCTGCAGTACACCTATGACGCCCAGTCCGACCACTTCACCATGGACAACACCGACATCCGCTACGCCAACGATGCGTCCATTGGCAAGACCTCGGTGGTCTGGGGCGTGTCGCTGAACAACAACCCCACGGTCACCGACCCCTGGAACAGCACCCCCGCCTGGGGCTATCCGTTCCTGGGCTCGCCGAACGCGCCCGGTCCGGACTACGGACCGCAGATCATGGATCTCGGCGGGCAGGTCGCGGGGCTGAACGCCTACGCCTGGTTCAACAACAGCATCTACGCCGAGCTGGGCCTGTACCGGTCGGCGCAGATCGGGGGGCCGCAGCCGCTCGACTCCAGCGCGTCCAACGTGATCAACGGCGCAGCCCCGTACTGGCGCCTCGCCTGGCAGAACGACTGGAGCACGCCTTCGAACTACACCAACTCGTTCGAGGTGGGCACCTTCGGCTACGCCCAGCATGTCTATCCGGGCGGTGGCGCGCCGCTGGCCGGCGCGACGGACGACTACACCGACTACGCGCTGGACAGCCAGTACCAGCTGCTGGCACCGTCCAACTCGTCGCTGACCGCGCGCGCGATGCTGGTGCACGAGTCGCAGAGCCTGCACGCCACCGACCCGGGACACCCGGACAACCACCTCAACACCCTGCAGGTGAACGCGCAGTACTACTGGCACGAGCGCTACGGGCCGACCGTCGGTTACTTCCAGACGAAGGGCAACTCGAATCCGGCGCTCTACTCGTCGAGCCGGACGTTTTCGCCGGACAGCAGCGGCTTCATCGCCCAGTGGACCTGGCTGCCGGACTACAACGTCCAGCTGATGGCCCAGTACATCCACTACAACAAGTTCGACGGCGCCAGCAGCAACTACGACGGCAGTGGCCGCAGCGCGTCGGACAACGACACGCTGTACCTGACCGCGTGGATACTCTGGTAGCCGCGGACCGGGCCTGATCGCGGGGACGGGCGCAAGCCCGTCCCCGCTCCCGCAGGGCGCCGGTGCGTCCTGTCCTATGCGTCAATATCGAGGAACCGGATATGCTGAAAGCCATCGTCCCTGTGCTTGCGCTCGCGCTGGCCGCCGCCATGGCCATGCCGGCTCATGCCACCGAGAACGCCAAGCAGCTGATCAACTCCAATGGCTGTCGCACCTGCCACCAGGACAAGACCAAGCTGGTCGGCCCGGCCTTCGGCTGGGTCGCCTACCACTTCAAGGGCAAGAAGGACGCGGTCGAGACGGTCGCGGACTTCATCATCAACGGCGGCACGGGCTACTGGGTGCCGTGGACGGGCAACATCCCCATGCCCTCGCATCCCAACCTGAGCAAGGCGCAGGCCAAGACCATCGCCAAGTACATCCTGAACCTGCCGCCGGTGAAGCCGCCACCGAAGAACTGAGGCCGGTGGGGCGCGGTGCCTCCGCCTGCCGGCGGAGCCCGGAGAGAAGCCGGACCGCCGGCCCGTGACACCGGGCGGTGCCTCCCACCAGGGAGTCACCGCCCTTCCATTACCCGGCCAGGGCCCGCGCGCCCTGTCCCCTGCCGCCCGGGACGGGTAGAATCGGTCGCTGCGCACCCTCCGGGACGGAGCCCGAGGTCATGCTCCCGAACATCCCCCGCCACGGATGACAGCGGCCGCGTCCGGCCGGGCGCCGGCGCCGCGCCCGTGCAGAACAATATCCGCACACGACCGAAGCGAGCACCACTCCCGATGAGCCTTCGCAAGCTGCTGATCGCCAACCGCGGGGAAATCGCCATCCGCATCGCCCGTGCCGCCGCCGAGCTTGGCATCCGCACCGTGGCCGTCCACTCGGACGACGACGAGCGATCGCGGCACGTGGCGGTCGCGGACGAGGCGGTCGCGCTGGGCGGCAGCGGGCCCTCGGCCTACCTGGACGCCGAAAGGATCGTGAACGCGGCACGGGACGCCGGCTGCGACGCGATCCATCCCGGCTACGGCTTCCTCAGCGAGAACGCGGGCTTCGCGCGCGCCTGCGCGGACGCGGACGTCGTGTTCGTCGGTCCGGAACCCGCCTCCCTCGAGCTGTTCGGGGACAAGTCCCGTGCGCGCGCGCTGGCGCGCCGCTGCGACGTGCCGCTGCTGCCGGGCACCAACGGTCCCACGAGCCTGGAGGAGGCGCACGCGTTCCTGGAAGGGCTGGGCGAGGGCGCGGCGGTGATGGTCAAGGCGCTTGCCGGCGGGGGCGGCCGTGGCATCCGCGCGGTGCGCGACCCGGAGGAGCTGGAGGACGCCTTCCGCCGCTGCGAATCGGAGGCGAAGGCCGCCTTCGGCAGCGGCGACCTGTACGTGGAGCGGCTCATCCGGCACGCGCGCCACGTGGAGGTGCAGGTGGTCGGGGACGGCACCGGCGAAGTGGTCCACCTCGGCGAGCGCGAGTGCAGCATCCAGCGGCGCCACCAGAAGCTGGTCGAGGTCGCGCCCAGCCCGGCGCTGACGTCGCCGCTGCGCAGTCAGCTCACCGACGCGGCGCTGCGCATGGCCGGCGAGACCGCTTACGCCAGCCTGGGCACGTTCGAATTCCTGGTAGACGCCGACGCTCCCGACGAGGCGCCGGCGTTCGCCTTCATGGAAGCGAACCCGCGCCTGCAGGTGGAGCACACGGTCACCGAGGAGGTCACCGGGGTCGACCTGGTCAAGACCCAGCTTCGCCTGGCGGCGGGAGCGACGCTGGCGGACCTGGGGCTGCGGCAGGAGCACGTCCCGCCCCCGGCCGGCTACGCCATCCAGCTGCGCGTCAACCTCGAGACCATCGGCCGGGACGGCGAGGTGCGCCCTTCCGGGGGCACCCTCAGTGCCTTCGAGCCGCCCTCGGGCCCGGGCGTGCGGGTGGACACCTTCGGCTACGCCGGCTACACCACCAGCCCGGCGTTCGACTCGCTGCTGGCCAAGCTGATCGCCCACGGGCACGGCGAATACCGCGAGGTGGTCGCCCGCGCCCGGCTGGCCCTGAGCGAGTTCCGCGTGGAAGGCGTCGCCACCAACATCCCGTTCCTGTACAACCTGCTGGGCCGGGAAGATTTCGTCGAGCACCGCATTTACACGCGTTTCGTCGAGGACAACCTGGACGCCCTGCTGACGCCTCCCGACGCGCACGCCCGCCGCTACTTCAGCGGCTCCGATGCGGAAGCGGCGTCCGGCCCGGCGGCGGAGGCCGAGGCGCCCGCCGGCACCGAGCCGGTGCGCACCCCGATGCAGGGCCGGGTCGTGAGCATCGACGTGGCCGAGGGCGATCTCGTGCATCCCGGCCAGCAGCTCGCGGTGGTCGAGGCGATGAAAATGGAGTACGTGGTCGCTGCCGGCGAGGGAGGCAGCGTGCGCCGGATCGCGGCCGCCGCCGGGGACAACGTGTTCGAGGCACAGCCGCTGCTGTTCCTCGAGCCGACCGACGTCGCGGGGCCGGAAGGGGGGCAGGCGGAGGACGTCGACCTCGACGCCGTCCGCCCGGACCTGCAGGAGGTGATCGATCGCCATGCGATGGGACTGGACGAGAGCCGCCCCGAAGCCGTGCAGCGCCGTCGCAAGGTGGGCCACCGCACGGCACGGGAGAACCTGGCCGAGCTGCTCGATCCCGGCAGCTTCGTCGAGTACGGCTCGCTTGCGATCGCCGCCCAGCGCAGCCGCCGCTCGCTGGACGACCTGATCCGCAATACGCCCGCGGACGGCCTGATCACCGGGGTGGGCACGGTCAACGGCGCGCTGTTCGACGAGTCCCGCTCGCGCTGCATGGTGCTGCACTACGACTACAGCGTGCTGGCCGGGACCCAGGGCAAGATGAACCACAAGAAGACCGACCGCATGCTGCAGCTGGCCGAGGACTGGCGGCTGCCGATCGTGTTCTTCGCCGAGGGCGGTGGCGGCCGGCCGGGCGACACCGACGCCGCCGCCGTGGCCGGCCTCGACACGCCGAGCTTCAAGCAGTACGCGCGCCTGAGCGGCCTGGTGCCGCGCATCAGCATCGTCGCCGGCCGCTGCTTCGCCGGCAACGCCGCCATCGCCGGCTGCAGCGACGTGATCGTCGCCACCCGCGACACCACCATCGGCATGGGCGGTCCGGCCATGATCGAGGGCGGCGGCCTGGGCGTGTTCCGGCCGGAGGAAGTCGGACCGGTGAGCGTGCAGGAGGACAATGGCGTGCTCGACCTGGTGGTCGAGGACGAGGCCGAGGCGGTGGCGGCGGCGAAGCAGCTGCTGTCGTATTTCCAGGGGCCGGTGACGGACTGGGACTGCGCGGACCAGCGCCGGCTGCGGCGCGCGATCCCGGAGAACCGACTGCGCGTCTACGACGTGCGCCGGGTGATCGACATCCTGGCCGACAGCGGCTCGGTGACCGAGCTTCGCCGGCGCTTCGCTCCCGGGATGATCACCGCCTTCGTGCGCATCGAAGGACACCCGATGGGGCTGATCGCCAACAATCCGCAGCACCTGGCCGGCGCCATCGACGCCGACGGCGCGGACAAGGCGGCACGCTTCATGCAGCTGTGCGACGCCTTCGACATCCCGATCCTGACCCTTTGCGACACGCCCGGGATCATGGTCGGCCCGGAGGCCGAGAAGACCGCCCTGGTTCGCCACGCTTCGCGCATGTTCCTGGCCGGGGCAAGCGTGAGCGTGCCCATCTACACCATCGTGCTGCGCAAGGGCTACGGCCTGGGCGCGCAGGCGATGGCTGGCGGCAGCTTCCACGCGCCGTTCTTCATCGTCTCCTGGCCCACGGGGGAGTTCGGCGGCATGGGACTGGAAGGGGCGGTACGCCTGGGGTACCGCAAGGAGCTGGAGGCGGTGGAGGACCCCGACGAGCGCCAGCGCCTGTTCGAGCGGATGGTGGCGGCCGCCTACGAGCACGGCAAGGCGCTGAACATGGCCTCCTACCTGGAGATCGACGAAGTGATCGACCCGGTCGAGTCGCGGCGCTGGATCGCGCGCGGGCTCGCCTCGCGCCCCCCGGCGGCTCGCGGTGACCGCAGGCGGCCGCTGATCGACGCCTGGTAGACCGGGCAGCGGAGGAACTCGGCTATGACGCCCATGACGCCGGAGCAGATCTTCGAGGACATGGTCGCCGACGGCGACGTGGTGCTGGACAGGCTCGACCAGTGGGCCCGCGAGGACGGCGACAAGGTATTCATCCACTATGGAGAGGACCGCCTGCGCCTGAGCTTCGCCGAGTTCAAGCGCCGTACCGACGGCCTGGCCGCTGGCCTGGCGGCCGCCGGCGTGGCACGGGGGGAGCGCGTCAGCGTCGTCACCCGCAATTCCCTTCTGGCGACGCTCTCGATGTTCGCCATCTGGCGCGCCGGCGCCATCTACGCGCCGGTCAACTTCAACTACCGCGGCAAGCTGCTCAGCTACCAGCTGCGCGACACGGCGCCCGCCGCCCTGATCACGGACGTGGCCCACGCGGCCGCGATCGGCGAGGTGATCGGCGAGCTGGACGTGCCGCGTTACGTGCTCCACCGGCCCGCGCCGGGCGACCACGACCACGCCGGCGAGGCGCCCGCCGGGGCCTTCGGGGAGGCGCCGGTGCACGACTTCGCCGAGCTCTGCGACACCGGGGGGGCGGCGCCGGAGATCGAGCTCGGGCCCTTCGATCCGGCCAACATCGTCTACACCTCCGGTACCACGGGACCCGCCAAGGGGGTGCTGCAGGGGCACCGCTGGATGAACCAGTACACCATGCTCACGCGGCGCATGAGCGACCGGGACGACGTCCTCTACTGCGACCTGCCGCTCTACCACGTGGGCGGGGCGTTCTCGATCGTGGCCCGGGCGTGCTGGATGGGCATCACCGTCGGCCTGTGGGACCGTTTCAGCCCCAACCGCTTCTGGGAGCGCATCGCGGAATGTGGCGCCACCAGCTGCATCCTCCTGGATGTCATGGTGCCGTGGCTGATGAGCGCACCGAAGACCGACCGCGACCGCGCCAACACGCTCAAGAAGGTGCACATGCAGCCGCTGCCGTCCAACCACCACGAGGTGGCGCAGCGCTTCGGCTTCGACTTCGTGAGCGTCGGCTTCGGCCAGACCGAGACCGGCGCCGGCTTTGCGGCGCTGATCGACCAGTTCGGCGACCACTCCGGCACGCCGCCGGAGATGTACGGCGGCATGCCCAAGCACGAGACGCGGGAGGTGGCCGAGCGCTACGGCATCCCGGTGGTGGATGGCAGCAAGCAGCTGCCCAAGGGGTTCATGGGCAAGCCGAACCCGCTGCTGGAAGCCGCCATCCTGGATGCCGACGACAATCGCCGTGCCGACGGCGAGGTTGGCGAGCTCGCCTTCCGCCCGCGCTTCCCCGGGCTGATGCTGCAGGGCTATTTCAACAAGCCGGAGGCCACGCTGAAGGCCTTCCGCAACCTGTGGTTCCACACCGGCGACGCCTGCGTCCGGGAGCCCGACGGCAGCTTCCGGTTCGTCGACCGGATGGGCGGCTTTCTGCGGGTGCGCGGGGAGAACGTGTCCTCCTACCAGATCGAGGACCTGATCAACGACCATCCGCGGGTGCGCGCCACCGCGGCGCTGCCGGTCCCGGCGCGCGAGGGCGGCGAAGAGGACATCGCGATTTTCGTGCAGCCGGTCGAGGGACAGAAGCTGACCCGGGAGGAGGTGCGCGAGCACGCGCGGCGGGTGATGCCGCGCTACATGGTGCCGCGCCACATCCGGATCGTGGACGCCCTGCCGCTGACTCCGACCAACAAGGTGGAAAAATACAAGCTCCGGAAGCAGCTGCTCGACGAGCTGGGCAAGGCCTGAGAGGGCGCGGGCCGGCGCCGCGGCAGCGTGATGCGGGACGATGGGGGGCGGACCGGCCCGGCGTCCGCGAGTTGCCTTTGTCGGCAGCCGGAGTATACTGAAAGTATACTCAAATAGAGGCGACGGCGCAGACCTCGCCAGGAGGGCACGCGATGGCAGCGCACCTGCAGTCTTCCCCGGATCGCATCGGTGTCGGAGGCGACGATCGCTACCGGCGCATCCAGGAGCTGTTCCGCAGCGGACCGGGCGACGCCCGGGTACTGACCTATCGGGGCGTGCAGGTCGGCAGCGCCTACCAGCCCATCTACGAGCTCGGTGGCGGCACGCTGGCGGGTCACGAGGCCCTGCTGCGCTGCAGCAACGAGGAGATCGATCCGCACTCGCTGTTCCAGGTGAGCGACTACTACTACGAGACCCTCGACGTCGACGACGCGGTGCGTATCCTGCACTTGGAGAACTACGCGGCGCTGGCCCCGGCAGGCAACGGGCGCATCTTCGTCAAGACCCATCCCCAGACGCTGAGCAACCCGGTCAAGGCCGAGACCCTGAGCTACTGCATCGAATCGCTGGGCCTGTCGTGGGAGGGTGTCGCCCTGGAGCTGGCGGAAGACCAGGTCGAGGATCTCGACGCGGTGTCGCGGGCGGTCGAGCCCTTCCGCGCGCGGGGCTGCGCGATCGTGGCCAACGGCTACGACGTGGGTTGCTCCAACCTGGAGCGCGTGTGGATGCTGCGGCCCGACTTCGTGAAGTTCGAGCGCTCCATGCTCCCCACGCACCTGCAGGTGCCGGACCCCGCGGCGCTGCTCGGCGGACTGGCGGCCACGTTCCGCGGCGCGGGGATACGCACCGTGATGAAGGGGGTCGAGACCTGGGCGGACCTGGAGGCAACCCTCGAGGCCGGCATCGAATACGCCCAAGGCTACTACCTGCAGCCGCCGATCCGGGACGCCGTACCCGACGCCGGGGCGGAGCACCTGCCGGTCGCGCTGGAGCGCTTTCGCCGCCGGGCCTGAGGTTCGTCAGGCCGGCGCCGCGCCGCCGTCTTCCCCTGTCGCGCGCCGGGCGGGACCCGGGGCGTATCCGCCCGGGCAGGGCACGCGACACGGATTCACGCACCCCGCTGTTGCGTGGGGTCGTATAATCCCACTCCCATGACCCTTCTGACCGTCGACGACGTCTCGCTGGACATCGGCGACCAGCCGATCCTGCGCCAGGCCTCGCTCTCCATCGAGGGCGGCGAACGGGTCTGCCTGATCGGCCGCAACGGCGCGGGCAAGTCCACCCTGCTGCGACTGATCACCGGCGAACAGGAGCCGGACGCGGGCGAGATCCGCCGGCAGCGCCACCTGCGCATCGCCCAGCTGGCGCAGTCCCTGCCCGCCTCCCTCGACCAGACGGTCCGCGAGTACGTCAGCGACGGGCTGGCGCACCTCGGCGGGCTGATCGCACAATACCGGGAGCTCGCGGCGGGCAGCCCCGACGCCGGCGGCCTGCGGGAGCTCGAGTCCCTGCAGCAACGCATCGACGCCGAGGGAGGCTGGAACCTCGATCAGCGCGTGGACACGGTGCTGACCGAGCTCGACCTGCCGGCCGGGCGCCGCCTGCGCGATCTCTCGGGCGGCTGGCGACGGCGCGTGGGCCTGGCACGGGCGCTGGTCTCCAACCCGGAGCTGCTGCTGCTGGACGAGCCCACCAACCACCTGGACCTGGCCACCATCCGCTGGCTGGAGGACCGGGTGCGCAGCTTCCAGGGCGCGGTGCTGTTCATCACCCACGACCGCGCCTTCCTGCGCCGCCTGGCCACGCGCATCGTCGAGCTCGACCGCACGCGCCTGACCAGCTGGCCCGGCGGCTACGACGACTACCTGCGCCGCAAGGAGGAATGGCTGGAGGCCGAGGCCCACCGCATGGCGGTGTTCGACAAGCGCCTGGCGGAGGAAGAGGCCTGGATCCGACAGGGGATCAAGGCCCGGCGTACCCGCAACGAGGGCCGGGTGCGTGCGCTGCAGGCCATGCGCGAGGAGGCGGCCCGGCGACTGAAGCCGCAGCAGCAGGCGCGCATCAGCATCGAGGAGGCCGAGGCGTCCGGGCGCAAGGTCATCGAGCTGCACAATGTCACCCACGGTTACGGGGGCGAAACGCTGTTCGACGGCCTCGATCTGAAGATCATGCGCGGGGACCGCATCGGGCTCGTGGGCAACAACGGCGTCGGCAAGAGCACCCTGCTGCGCATCATGCTGGGACGGGTCGAGCCCGACCGCGGCACGGTCAAGCTCGGGACCGGGCTCGAGACCGCCTACTTCGACCAGATGCGCCGCCACCTGGATCCGGAAAAGACCGTCGCGGAGATCGTCGGCGACGGCCGGGATTACATCCGTATCAACGGCAAGGACCGCCACGTCATCGGCTACCTCAAGGGCTTCCTGTTCAGCGCCCGCCGCGCCATGACGAAAGTGGGAGTGCTCTCCGGGGGCGAGCGCAACCGCGTGATCCTGGCGCGGCTGTTCGCCCGCCCGAGCAACCTGCTGGTGCTGGACGAGCCCACCAACGACCTGGATGTCGAGACGCTGGAGGTCCTGGAGCAACGCCTGGTGGAGTACCAGGGCACGCTGATCCTGGTCAGCCACGACCGTGATTTTCTCGACAACACCGTCACCAGCGTGCTCGCCTTCGAGCAGGGTCGGGGCGTGACCCGCTACGCGGGCGGCTACAGTGACTGGGCCCGGCGCGGACACGCGCTCACCGAGCGGGACGATCCGCGCCGCAGCGCATCGGGCCGGTCACAATCCGCTGCCCAGGCAGACCGCCGCGACCGGCGGCCCCCCAAGCTGAGCTACAAGCTGAAGCTGGAGCTGGAAGCCCTCCCGGACCGGATCGAGGCGCTGGAGCAGCGCATCGACGAGCTGCAGGGGCGGGTCAGCGATCCCGGCTTCTACGAGCAGCCATTCGAGCAGGTCCAGCCGGTGCTGGACGAGCTGTCGCGCACCAGGGAGGAGCTGGACGAAGCGATGGAGCGCTGGGCGGAGCTGGAGAGTCAGTCCTGACCCGGCGCGGGAGGCACCCGCAGGTCGGTGCCAAAGGCCCGGCACAGGACGTCGATGAAGCGCCGCGCCCGCGGTGGAAAACCCTCGTGATCGAACCGGCGCAGCTCCCGGTGAACGCGCGCGCGGAAAGCTTGTCGATCCACCGGCGCGCCCGAGAGATTGTCCACGCTCACCCGGAAGCGGCAGCGCGCAGCAAGGCTGAAGGCCCACTCGATCGCCTGGGGCCGGAGCTCGACAGACTCGAAATCCGCTTGCTCGGAAGCCGTCCTGCCGTCGCCGCGATACCAGTAGCCGTAGTCCACCCGCTTTCGCCGCGCCGCCCCGGCGATGGTCCAGTGCGCGATCTCGTGCAGGGCGCTGGCGAAGAAGCCATGGGCGAACAGGATGCGATGCCGGGAATGCGCCCCGTCCGCCGGCAGATACAGCGGCTCCTCGCCGCCGCGGACCAGCACGGTGTTCTCGCTGTCCGCGAAGGTGCGGTCGAACAGCCGGATCAGTTCGTCCGGGTCGTGCCGGGCGGCCGCACGCCCGGCGCCGCACTGGATGGGATCTCCGTCCGCCATGGGGCCGGCATGATAGGGACTTGTGCCGCGAACGCCAACCGGACCCGAAGCCGCCGCCGGGAACACCCCGGCGGCGGTCGCTTCCAGGGGCCGGCAGCTCAGTCGCGCCGCGGGTTCTCCGCGATGCGTCCGGCCGGCACGTTGCCGGCGGCGCCACCCGCGGCGGCCTCGCGGCCGGCCCGCCCGTGGCGCTCCTGCCAGAGCGGCAGCAGCTTGCGGGTGAAGTCCCAGGCCATCAGCAGGGCGCCGGCGGCGAATACCACGTCGCCGGGGAAGCGCAGCCACTGCCATAGCAGCGTGGTGTTGTAGAACTGCAGGCTGCGGGCGTACGCGTAGCCGTGGCTGTACACCGCCGCCAGCTGCGGCCAGCCGATGGGCCAGAAGTTGAGCACCAGCCACAGCGCCATGCCGCCGTTGTACAGCCAGAAGGCGGTGATGCCGGCCTTCTCGCCCCAGGGATGCCGTTCCCCGGCAAAGTAGCGCAGCGCGAAGTAGATCAGGCCGATGGCGAGCATGCCGAAGGCCCCGAACAGCGCCGTGTGGGCGTGCGCCAGGGTCAGGAAGGTGCCGTGCTCGTAGTAGTTCACCAGCGGCGCATTGAGGGTGCCGCCACCGAACACGCCGGCACCGACGAAGTTCCAGAACCCCGACCCCAGGATATAGAGGTAGGCCAGCCGGTGCGGAAAGCCCTCCCGGTGCTTGATCTGGTGGTGCTGGTGCAGCGCCTCCAGGATCAGCAGGACCAGTGGCAGGATCTCGATGAACGAGAACATGGTGCCGATACCCAGCCACATCCCCGGCTCGCCCACCCAGTACAGGTGGTGGCCGGTGCCCAGGTCGCCGCCCAGGAAGATCAGGATCGCCTCGAAGAACATCGCCCGCTGGGCGAGCGTGCGGGAAACCAGCCCCAGCGACATCAACAGGTAGGCCGTCACCGCCACGGTGAACAGCTCGAACGACTGCTCGACCCACAGGTGCACCACCCACCAGCGCCAGAAGTCGGTGATCGTGAAGGAGTGGTTGATTCCCGTCAGCGGGATCATGCCGAACAGGTACAGGACGGCGATGTTGACCGTGCTGAGGTACAGCACGTGCTCCAGTCGCACCCTGCCGCGCAGCGACCTGAGGGCGGGCCACATCGCGCGCAGCACCAGCGCGCTCCACGCGGCCAGGCCGATGAAGAAGCCGATCTGCCAGAAGCGCCCGAGCTCCAGGTAGGACAGGCCCTGGTTGCCGAACCAGAACCAGTTCTTCGTGATCCAGCCCTGGATGCCCATGTAGTCGCCGACGATGGCACCGCCCACGACCAGCATGGTGACCCAGAAGAGCAGGTCCACCAGCCTGCCCTGGCCCTTCGGCTCACGCCCGCCGATCAGGGGTCCCAGAAACAGGGCGGCACCGATCCAGGCGACGCCGATCCAGACGATGGGCGACTGGATGTGCACCGAGCGCAGGAACTCGAACGGCAGCCAGTGGTTGATGTTGATCCCGTAGAAGCTGGTGCGCTCGGCATAGTCGTGCGCCATCAGGGCGCCGGCGCCGATCTGCACCAGGAACACCGCGGCGACCACCAGGAAATACTTGCCGGTCTTCTTCTGGCTCTCGGTCAGCTTCGGGAAGCCGTCGAGCAGGACCGGCTTCGGCGCGGTGTCCTCGGTGTCGATATAGCGGCGGAACAGGAACAGCACGATGCCGATCCCGGCCAGCAGCCACATCACCGAGATCCAGGTCCAGGTGAACGTGGACGCGGTGGGCTTGTTGCCGACCAGGGGCTCATAGGGCCAGTTGCTGGTCCAGGACCAGCTCTTGCCGGGGCGGCGCGCGACCGTGGTGAGCGAGGAGTAGAGCAGGAAATCCGCGGTCTGTTTCGCGGTCTGCGGCGTCAGGCTCTCGGCCTTCGCCCAGCCCTTGACGAAGTCGTTGGAAAGCAGCCCGTGCACGATCTGCGGCCGCACCTGCGTGATTGCCGCGGCTACCGAGTCCGGCAGGACCGTCGTGCCGCCGTGTTCGAGCCGGATGCCCTGCAGGTCGCGCTGCATCTGGCGGCGCACCGCGATCTGCCTTGCCTCGCCCAGGTCGGAGAACGGTCTCCCGTAGCGCTGCTGCGCGATCGCCGCCTCGGTGGCATGACCCAGCCGCACCAGGTATTCGGCCGTGAAGTCCTCCCCGAAGTACGAGCCCATCCCGTACAGGCTGCCGTAGTCCATCAGGTCCGCCTGCTGGAACCCGGCCTTGCCCATCACGATGTCCGCGCCGGTCATCACGGTGGTGCCCGAGCGCGTCACCATCTTCTGCGGCTGGGGCGGGGCCTTCTGGTAGGTCTTGACCGTCGCCCAGCCGAACGCCCCGAAGGATGCGACGATGACGAACAGCAGGATCCACTTGAGCACCGTGGAGGTGCGATCCGGCGGCTCCTGCCTGGCATGACGGACCGCCAGCTCAGCGAGGCTTTCTTGTGCCATGGTTGTGCTCCCGACTTCGAGTACCGGTCACAGTGCGGCTCCGGTGCGTCGTGTGACCTTTTAAGAGGTATATGTAATACATGTTTATACGCGAAAGGGAATTTAGCCGAGAACGCTCGCCGCGTGCATGACATAGATCAAACGGGGAAGTTTCAGGTTTTAGGTGTTAGGTTTTAGGTAGGAAGGGCCCCCCGGGGGCTTCCCACCGCCGATGGCCTTGAGTTGTGCGTGGTGAACATTTCACGTGCTTGCGCCCGACAAACTCGTTCCCGGGCTGCGCGTCCGATCGCGCTCTTACCGGAAACCTAACACCCAAAACCGAAAACCGCCGGAGGCATATATGGCCTGCTCACCCGAGCTGCTGAGGAAAACGCGAAACGGCGACGGCGACGACCGTGTCGATGTCGCGATCGTCGGTGCCGGCCTGTCGGGGCTGCGGGCGGCGACCCGCCTGGCTGCCGCCGGGCGGAGCGTGCGCGTGTTCGAGGCGCGCGATCGGGTCGGGGGCAAGATGCTGACCGAGGAGATCGGCGGCGTCGCGGTCGATCTCGGGGCGCACTGGATCGGCCCCGGGCAGGACCGGATCAACGCGCTGGTCGGCGAGATGGGCATCCACACCGAGCGGCAGCACCTCGCAGGCAAGGCGATCAACTTCCTCGGCGGACGCCGTCGCCTGTCGCGTTCCCCGATCCCGCCCCTGGCGCCCCACAGCCTGCTCGAGGTCGGGCTGGCCCAGTGGCGGATGGAGCGCCTGCGGCGCCGGGTGCCCGTGGCCGAGCCCCTGGCTGCACCCGGCGCACGCCGGCTCGATGCGCAGACGCTGGAGGGCTGGAAGCGGCGCATGCTGCACAGCCGCGGCGCCCGGGCACTGCTCGACGTGGCGACGCGTCTGATCTGGGGCGCCGAGCCCCGCGAGCTCTCGCTGCTCTATTTCCTGCAGTACGTCAACGCCGGACACGGCTTCCAGACCCTGATCGACAACGAGGGCGGCGCACAGCAGGACCACCTGCACGGAGGCACCCAGCAGATCTGCGAGCGGCTGGCCGCCAGCCTTCCCCGCGGCAGCGTCGTGCTGAACGCACCGGTGCGCTCGCTCGAGCAGGACGATGCGGGCGTCGCGGTCATCGGCGACGGCCATCGCTGCCGCGCCCGCGCCGCAATCCTGGCGCTGTCACCGGCGCTCGCCGCGCGCATCGACTGCCGTCCGGCCCTGCCGCCGGCCCGCGAGAGCCTGGCCCAGCGCATGCCGCCGGGTGCGTACGCCAAGGCCGTGCTGGTCTTCGAGCACCCGTGGTGGCGCGCCGAGGGGCTCTCCGGCATCGCGACCGCCGACAGCGGCCCGGTCCAGATGGTGGTCGATGCCAGCCCGTCCTCCTCCGGGCCGGGCGTGCTCGTCGCGTTCGTCACCGGCGACCCGGCCCGGGAGATGGGCCGCCTCGAACCGGGGCAGCGCCGGGAGCGCACGCTCGCGGCCGTGCGCCGACTGTTCGGCGACGGTGCCGCCCGGCCCGGGCACTTCCACGATCACTACTGGGAGCACGAGCCCTGGAGCCGGGGCGCACCCGCCGGCCTGATGGGTCCCGGCGTGCTCAGCAACTACGGCGAGGCGCTGCGCGCGCCCTGCGGCCGCCTCCACTGGGCCGGCACGGAGACGGCGACGGAGTGGATCGGGTACATGGAGGGGGCGCTGCAGGCGGGGGAGAGGGCGGCGAAGGAAGTTATTGAAAGTTATTAAGTTGTTAAGTTGTTAAGTTGTTACTCAGCAGTCAGAAATATAGGCGACGTCTGGGTGCCGGAAGAAGGACCGCACCAGGGCCGGGCTGTTGGCGATCGCCTGCAACTGTTCCTTCACCTTCTGCGCCAGCTTCTCGCCCTTGC
>Ga0102962_1000123_pt1 | contig 44877 bp, 35 predicted proteins | sample SalPonF2_C_D2_MG_FD_84519 | JGI IMG/M metagenome (GOLD analysis project Ga0102962, IMG submission 84519) | Salt pond soil microbial communities from South San Francisco under conditions of wetland restoration - Salt Pond MetaG SF2_C_D2_MG ...
GCCCCGCAGGTTCTTCGTGGAGACCTGGAGAACCAATAGGTTTGTGGACGCGTGATTACAATCGGAAGAGAGCCTATGAAGGTTTCGCTATGGGACTAAAAAGTGCGAATGGTAAGTAAACCATAAAGAAAGGGAGCCAAATGTCAATATACAATAAGGTGACGAATTTATAGTTTGAGTTGAATAGTTGGTTTTTTGAGGTATAATAATTAGCTACAGGGCGAACAATTTGCGGGGAAATTTCTTATAGAATTTCCCCGCCTTTTGTATATAGCATAGGGTATAAACTTGTCTTTAATTTCAAGTGGCACACTGTTGAAATTAAATTTCTATCAGTGAAATGTTTTTATTAAGTATTGTCTAAAGGGTATAATGAGAAAGTAGCTGCATGTACAGAAACCGATTTATTTTCATCCTTTTATTAATTGTTGTCGGTTAAAATTGATTTCTATTGAATGATATTTTTAATAAAATATCTTATGGCTTGTTATTTAAATCTATGGAAAGAGTTTTGTAGCTAAAACAGCACAGAGATGAACTGCTAGTTTGTACCAAATCAAATTATTTGTGAAGCCTGAAAAGCTATTTGGATTATTTTTACTGTTGATTTTTCTCGTGCAATGTTCCTCAGGGGCTAAGAAAGTCAAATTAACGTGGCATAAGGAAAACGGCTATCGCTGGGCAAAACTGCAGATATCTCATGAAGGAGAAACAGGATTCAAACTATTGTCCGAGGATAAAACGGGAATAGGTTTTGAAAATCACCTTGCAAAAGAAAGTTATATTAAAAATGAGGTGCTGCCCAATGGTTCTGGCGTTGCGGCCGGAGATGTTAACGGAGACGGCCGTCCTGACCTTTACTTTACCCAAATAGATGGCCCCAACAAGTTGTATCTGAATCAAGGAGGTCTTCGGTTTAAGGATATAACAAAATCTTCGGGTCTGGGATTGCCTGGTTATAAGTCCGCGGGGACGGTATTGGTTGACGTAAACGGAGATCGCTATCTGGATGTCTTAATAACAACCTATGATCAGGGCACAATTCTGTTCACGAATAACGGAGACGGTCATTTTACCCGGCAGAAACAAAGTGGATTGGATTCAACGACCGTAGGTGGATCAACGATGAGCCTGGCCGACATCGATAGCGATGGTGATCTGGATTTGTATATAGCGCATTACAATAATAAAAGGGTAAGGGATATGTACACTCCCGCGGAACGTTCTTTGCACAATGTTGCCGTAAGAGAAAAAAACCATTTTAAGATAAAAAAAGAGTTCCGTAAATATTATACCCATATACAAAGTGTCAAAGGGGCAACATTTCGAGAAGCTGGGACAAAAGATGAACTCTATTTAAATGAGGGGGGAATTGGCAGCAAATGGAAGGGTTTTAAAAAAATTAGAAATATGAAGACTCATTTTTTAAATGCAAGTGGAAAGCCAGAGGGCGTTGGAAAAAAATGGGGACTTACTTCGCATTTTGAAGATATAAATAACGACGGGCTCCCTGATCTGTACGTGTGTAATGATTTCTGGACGTTGGACCAGTTTTGGATAAATCAGGGGAATGGAATATTTAAAAAGATCAATCCCCATAAGTATAGGCATATGAGCCTTTCATCGATGAGTATTGCAGTTGGAGATATAAATAATGACGGGCACTCTGATCTATTTGTCTCGGATATGTTAAGTCCGGTTCACACTCGCCGTTTTCATCAAAAAATGAGTCTAGATCCGTTCCCGGTTAATGTGGGTGAGATTCGAAATCAACCTCAATATGTTCAAAATTCTCTATACCTTAATCGGGGAGATAACAGCTTTTCAGAAATTGCAAATTATAGCGGCGTAGAGGCTAGTGGATGGTCATGGGCTTCAACTTTTATGGATGCCAATTTGGATGGTCAGCAGGATTTGTTTATAACAACTGGGAATATCTATGATGCCCAGGATTTGGATACAAATGTACGTTTAGATCAGCGAAGTCAAAAAGAGCCTCATAATCTTAAACGATATCTTAAGGGTAAGCTCCTCTATCCTCCTTTGAATCTTGTGAACCGGGCATATGAAAATGAAGGTAATTTGCATTTTAAAGACGTAAGTAAGTCTTGGGGATTTACCGGGAAAGATGTTTCCCAAGGGCTGGCTTTGGCCGATTTGAATGGTGACGGGGCCTTGGATTTGGTCACCAATCGTATGAATCAGAATGCAGGTGTGTATGAAAATATATCTGACAAACCGCGTATAGCTGTGCAATTGGTCGGACATTCTCCGAATACTCAAGCTATTGGTGCACAAGTGGTGTTATATGGCGGACCTGTGTTACAGGATAAACATATTGTTTCTGGTGGAAATTATTTGTCGGGCTCAGATCCCCAAATGATGTTTGCTGCGAAAAGAAACAATCCAGATCATATATTAACGGTGACATGGCCGGACGGAAGCGTTAGTACTATTGACAGCCTTCGTTCAAATCGGATGTATCAAGTTTACGAGGATAGTATTGCTGCCAATCCGGATACAGCAGGTCGTCAAGTTTTTTTTGATCCAGTTTTTAAAGATGTATCCGGGAGTATTAATTTTACAGACCCTGAGGATGATTATAAAGATTATAAAAGACAGTCATTTATACCTCTTAAGCTGAGCCAGCTGGCTCCGGGAGTTGCCTGGCTTGATTACAATGAGGATAATAAATTGGATCTGGTGGAGACTTCGGCTAAGGACGATCAGCTGATAGCGTTCAGAAATGAGGGCCATGGACAATTTCATAAAGATAAAATATCTGGAATTAAAGGGCCCGGAAAGGGTGGCCAATCTGCAGTAATCGGTTGGCAGACGGCCAAGGGGCTAAACATGGTAGTTGGGCATACTGATTATGAACAGTCCTCGCCGGAAGGCCCATCGGCTTACCACTATTTAATTCGCCATGGAAAGGTAGTTAAGAGTGAGTCTTTGCCAGAGATAGATTCAAGTACCGGACCTTTGGCTGCAGCTGATTATAACGGTGACGGAACTGTTGATCTGTTTGTGGGCGGACGTGTGATACCGGGATACTATCCTAAATCTGCTAGTTCGGCCTTATATGAAAATCGGGGTGGAAAATTTGTCCCAGACCAAACCAATACAAAACTATTGCAGCATGTCGGTATGGTCTCGGGTGCAGTCTTTACCGACTACAACGATGACAATTGGCCGGATCTGTTGCTAAGTACAACTTGGGGAAGTTTGAAACTGTTTAGGAACGATCACGGCCGGTTCCGGGATGTGACCAAGCAAGTTGGACTGGCTAAATATCACGGCTGGTGGAACGGGATCGCAACCGGTGATTTCAATGGAGATGGCCGTCCAGATATTGTGGCTACCAACTGGGGAACAAACAGCCGATATCGGCTTGTAGAAGATCATCCAATGCGTATGTATTATGGCAACCTGGATATGGATAGCTCCCCGGATATTATCCAGGCTAATTATGATATCAAGATGCAAGCGTATGTCCCTATTCGTCGATTAGATTTTTATTCCGGTTTTAGGCCAATGCACGAAAATCTTCATTCGTACCGGGATTATGCTCATGCCACATTACATCATATTCTCGGCCCGATGATGCAGTTGATTCCAGATAAACAGATAAATACCCTCCAAAGCATGGTGTTTATCAATAAAGGGGGACAGAAATTTGTACCCCATCCATTGCCCCGTGCAGCGCAATTAACAGCTGGTTTTGATGCAAGTATTGGCGATTATAACAATGATGGGAATGAAGATATTTTTTTGAGTCAAAACTTTTTTGATCTGCCTCCCGGCGATGTACGGTTGGACGGTGGTCGGGGTTTATGGCTACGAGGCGATGGCTCTGGTCGTTTTAAGGCGGTGCCGGGCCAACGTAGTGGAGTGAAAGTCTACGGTGAGCAGCGGGGGGCCGCACTGGGCGATTTTAACACCGACGGACGGGTGGATCTGGTCGTTACCCAGAACGGGAACCGCACCAAACTCTATGAAAACCGTACAAGCAAGCGGGGCTTTCGAATCCAGCTGGTGGGTCCGGCGGATAATCGCAATGCAATTGGAGCAAGTATTCGCTTAATATATAAAAACGGTTCGAAGGGTCCAGAGCGGACGATTCAGGCTGGCTCGGGCTATTGGTCACAGAATAGTTCAATAGAGGTGTTGGGAGTTCGAGACGGCAACCAACCGGCGGCTTTTTCAATACAATGGCCCAGTGGAAACACCCAAAAGGTGCCTTTAAGGTATGGAAAATGGAATTATGTGATTAGCATGGATTCAAAATAGAAAGGATATTATGCTTTTAAAAAGCTTTTATCAGCAGAGAGATTCGAATTTTACGCCCTGCAGAGCGTTATATCTGTCAGCGACTTTAGCATCCAGACGAGAAATGCCATTCTTATCTCAAATTACATTATTTATATACGGTTTGTTTAAGCAAATTTTCCACCTTCACCCTTTGAAAATCATCAATAAGCAGATGACAATCCTTCAGCTCATCAGCAGTATGAGTAGTCTTGACTCCTACAACTTTCGACCCAGCCTTAAGCCCAGCCTGTACTCCTGAAACCGAATCCTCGAATACAATACAATGGCTAGCTTCTTTACCCAGAGCATCCGAGGCTTTGAGATATACTTCGGGATCGGGTTTCCCAGCATTGACATGAGAAGAGTCCAGCACAATTTCAAAATAGTCTTCGATAGACAGACGAGATAGGATATAATCAGCATTTTCGACCGGTGCCGAGGTAGCTACTGCCATAGGAATATTTTGTTCTTCTAGCTGCTTAAGAAATTCGTAAATTCCTGCTACTACATTATCTTCGGGCGTAAAGAGATCACGGAAAAGTTGTTCTTTTTCGTCTGCCAACTCTTTTAGACGTTTAGGATCTATCTCGCCAAACAGTTCGGGAATCCATTCTTTGTTGGTGCGGCCATATAGCCGGTTCTCCATAAATGTTTCGGAAACCTTTTGATCGTATTTATCACAAAATATTTGGATTGCCTTTTTATGAGTAGGATTGCTGTGTACGAGCACACCGTCCATATCGAATACGACGCCTATTGAATCTGACATGTATACAATTATTAAATAAGATAATTTTCTAATTTAAAACAGTTGCAACGATAATTAAATCCGAATCATTTTCAAAATCATTATATGATAAATGCGCTATTTTTCAATCCAGCGAAATCGTCGGCCAGTCGTCTACCACTTTATTTTTTTAATGATTAACTTCGATTTGCCATTATCAGTATTATCATACCCATGAAATATCAAGTAGTCGGTTCCATTGAAGGTGTAAGCCCCCTCATGACCGACAGCAGCCCATCGCTTATTCTTTCGGCCCCAAGTGCCCCCCCCACCGTGGATCATTTTTTTGTGTGCCTTATCATAGTAGGGACCAGTGATACTTTTGAATCGTCCAACCAAAATCTTGTATGTACTATTTACATCTCGGCAGCAACGGTCCCAGGAAACGAAGAGATAAGTAATACCCATTTTTATGGAACATGAAAGGAGCTTCGATAGCCCCGTCCTCCATGTTTTTTTCTGCTTTGATAACATCTTTGGGATACAATTTCTTGTAGTTCAGATTTGGTTAGCCGCATCTATTGTATTCCACATATCGCGTCCTGGAACCGACTGTACAACGGGACCTGATCCACCCATTTGTAATTGGGATCATCAGAATTCAGCGACTTGTTCGTTGCAATTCCATTAGCAAGTTTACGAATCTTCATTTCAACTTGAACTCAGTGATAAAGCAGAACTGATTATAAGGACTAAGTTTTAAATATACACTTATTAACATTTATTTTAGATAGATGCAATTACGATAAATTTGCTGGAATTCCCACTATTGCTTTACTGTTGGTAATGCCAAATGTAGCCTCAAATCTATTTAGAATGAAGAGTATTAACAGTTATCGTGTTTTTGAACGAAATGAGTGCGAGCCCAATACTACAGGCGATTTCATCTTGTACTGGATGCAGACTAATCATCGCTTGCATTATAATTATGCCCTGGAGTATGCCGTGGGATGGGCAGACAAGCTGAACAAGCCTCTGCTCATTTATGAAGAATTGACTTGCAATTACCGGTGGGCTTGTGATCGTTTTCACCAGTTCTACCTGGAGGGAATGAAAGAGCATTTTACTGAAGTGAAGAAAGAGGATGTGATTTATATTCCTTTTGTAGAGACAGAACCTGATCAGAGTAAAGCTTTTGTTGAGCAACTTATGAAGAGGGCATGCTGTGTTATTTCAGATGAATTTCCTGTTTTCTTTATCAGGGATCGAAATGACCGATTGGGAGAGGAACTCAATATTCCATTTACTACAGTGGATTCGAATGGGTTAATACCACTGGGGGTTACAGACAAAGATCCTTATAGTGCTTATTTTTTTCGCAAAATCATGCAAAAGCATTTTATTGAGTGTTTCACACATCCTCCCAAACAGAATCCGCTGAGTGATCTTGAAAATCGAGGCACCTGGAAGATGCCCAATGAATTAGCTGATCAATATCCATTTGTAGAGACACATCTGAATGATATCGAAAATTTTATTTCAGAACTCTCCTTCCGCCATGATATACAGGCTGTAGATATTAAGGGTACCCGACAGGCGGCGCTTGGAAAGCTGGGACAGTTTATCAATTATGGACTATTAGAGTATGATGAAAAACGAAACGATCCTGATGAAAATAAAGTCAGCGGATTGAGTCCGTGGCTTCATTTCGGAAAAATTTCTGAATATGAAATTGTAAAGACGGTTATAGATTATCAGCCAAAAGGTTGGGATCTTGGAGATATTACCTTTAACAAAGGTTCTAGAGGAGGCTTTTTCAATGGGGATCCCAATATCGATGGTTTTTTGGATGAAGTAATAACCTGGCGGGAAGTGGGATTCCACTTCGCTCATCATCGTCCCGATTATGCCGAATTTGAATCCTTGCCTGACTGGGTTCTGGAAACGCTGAATGAACACCGGAATGATCCACGAGAATGGATTTATAACTATGAAGAACTGGAGCAGTCCCAAACACATGATGAAATCTGGAATGCTGCCCAGACACAGCTACGCGAAGAGGGTATTATCCATAATTATCTGCGGATGCTGTGGGGGAAGAAAGTGATCGAATGGACGCCCGACCCGGAAACGGCCTTGGAGTATTTGATTGAGCTTAACAATCAATATGCGATTGACGGACGGGATCCGAACAGCTATTCGGGGATTTTCTGGTGTTTTGGTCGTTTCGATAGAGCCTGGCAAGAACGTCCCATTTTTGGAAAGGTGCGCTATATGACGAGCAATAGTACGCGGCGAAAGGTGAAGCTCAAACGATATCTCGATAAATACGGCAGCCAGAAGAGTCTGTTATAGCGCAGCCATAAGGTTCGCTCGAATATTGGGTTCGCAGTCGAGCGAATTTGAAAGATGGGTTATAAGTAACTATGAAGCGCTGCTTTTTTAGTTGCTGGTTGATGATTTTTCGGGCGTGCAATCCTTCACCGCAGTTGTTAAATATAGAACTTCTAAAGGGGACAGCTGCCTGTGAGTACGCGGAGCGTAAAAGGAGGGATCCCAACGCAGAGCGCCGGGACCGAGATGAGTTTGGTTTATGAATTGCAGGGACGTATTGCAATACGCTCCTGCAATTATCTCATTTACCGAGGTAAAAAAATGTATTTGTTCAGGAGTACAACTCCCTCACAGCATTAGAATCGCGGGTGCAGGCCGCAGAGCGTGAGCAATTCCCGCTGGTCGATTTTGTTTCACTTTTTTTCAATACAAAAGTGGTAAAGGGGAAAATCCCTGGCCACTTTCAAAGATAACTGCTACCGGTTGTTGTACCTTTTTACGTGATCGACCATCCCAACCGCCGGTGGCAGCTTGATCGCTCCAAAAACAGTAACAGAACCAACCTCTATGTTATGGAAAAAATAAATCGGCGGTGTATATGAATAGTGGTCCTTAGATTATATCAACTCATGTTATTTAATTCTACAAATCAGAATAGATGCTAAGAACTGCTATTTATCTTATCATCCGGTTTTGGAGCAGCAGGAGGCATTGCGGGTAGCAATGGTAAGGTGCGCCATTCGGCTTTTACATCACCAGTCAAACTATTTAAAAAGGCTACAATATCATTAACCTGCTGAACTGTTAGATTCTTATCGAGCTGGGTTACGCCCATTAAGCGAACAGCCTGATGGATATCCCAAACGCTCCCATCATGGAAATATGGATATGTGTGGGTAATATTTCGCAATGTGGGAACCTTAAATACGTATAGATCATTTTGGTTATTTGTGACATTGAATCGACCTTTATTTCGGTTGTCACTTTTGGTATAATCCCAATACGGACCATTTATCAAACCGAATTTTTGATACATTTTACCTCCTAAGGCCGGCCCGGTATGACACGTTACACATCCAGCATTAATAAACTCGTTAAGTCCATTTTTCTGTTGTTGTGTAAGTGCTGTCGGATCTCCCTTCATAAAGCTATCAAAGCCGGAGGGAGTTATAAGAGTGCGTTCAAACGCCCCAATGGCTTTTCCGATATTCTCGAGTGTCACTTCATTACTATCAGCCGGAAATGCTTGTTTGAATAATTGCACATATTCAGGGATGGCTCCAATTCGTTCTACACCAATTTTGTGTGCATCTTTTCCCGGACCTCCCATCTCGATTGGATTCATAATTGGTCCCATTGCCTGTTCTTCTACATCTTTAGCTCGTCCATCCCAGAATTGGGAAATTTCAGTTGCTGCATTTAGTACAGTCGGCGAATTAACGGGGCCGCGTCGCCAACCATGTCCCATAGCAGTTACGTTATTGTCAACACCATAAGTAGCCAAATTATGACAACTGTTACAGCTTATGGTATTACTGCGAGATAAACGGGTATCATAATAAAGCATTTTGCCTAACGCAATCTTATCAGGATTTAAAGGGTTCTGTGGCTTTTCCACTGATTCGGGTAGTGCTCCGAACAGGGAAGAGGCATTTTGCATTAGTTGTTGATCTTTGTCAGAAAGTGTTGTATCGGCTTGATTAGTATTATTCTGTTTGCATGACAGCACCAGAATTGCGCCCAAGGTACTAATTATTATTAGTGACAATGTTATTGAGCCTTTTTTGTAATGATGAAATAAGTGTCTCATAGCACGATCATTATTTAGAGAGTTACGTATTAATACATAAGAGTATTTTATCTGAATATTTCATATTCAGTCTTAATCGCTATTAGAAAGGGAAGAATCTTTTATCCAAAATTCACTATTCTCTCATTTTTTAAAAAATTAGGACAGAACTGTGAAGACAAGATGAAGAATCAAGCCCAACGAGACGATCTTTTTATGGAGCTTAGGTTATTTTGATATCAGGGAAGACAACCTCTGTCATCTTGAATGAAGTCCGAGGCTACCAGGCATTTTATCTGGTTATAAGCCATCGATCCGTATTTCTTATGTCGAATGCACGCTAATATAGAGATTTGGAAAATCAGCAAGTTAGCGGTAGAATAATCACAGGTCCGGTATCTGCTAGATCCGCGAAAAGGGCTAAAAGGCTTCGATTAACTTAGTAACCAATCGAGCAAAATCTTCTTTTCGAGAATCGGCAGCAGCCTTCACCTCTTCATGATTAAGCTTATCTTTGGTAACTCCCGATGCCATATTACTAATCAAAGAGATAGCTGTAGTTTTAATCCCCAAGCGTGCCGCTTCTGAGAGCTCCGGCGCGGTAGACATCCCAACAGCATCGGCCCCCATACGGCGGAAAGATCGAATTTCAGCTTTTGTCTCATAGTTAGGGCCGGTTACATACATATAAGTGCCTTTCTGAGTAAGGAGCTTCAGTTGAGTAGCCAATTCTCGAACTTTTTTGACCCACTGATGATGGATGTATTTATGTCGGTTATTGCCTCGTGGAGAGATTATCAAATTGCTTCGGATGATATCTTCAATAACCATCAGATCACCTACTGAAAAAGAAGTATTGATAGCACCGGCAGCATTAGAAATAATGAGCTTTTGGGCACCAAGTGCTTTAGTTAAGTACACCGGTAGGGCGGTTTGTTCAAATGAAAAGCCTTCATAATAGTGAAATCGGCCCGAGAAAGCTACTACAGAGAACCCCTGAATATCACCAAAAACCAAGTGCCCATCATGACCTTGAACCGAGGGTAGAGGCATACCCGGGATATCAGAATAAGGAATGACCAGTGATTTAGTAATTTGATCAGTAAATCCCCCCAGTCCAGAGCCTAAAATAACAGCTGCTTCTAATTTTTGGGGAATCTCCTGCTTGAAAAGATAGTTCGTAATTTGATCTGTAAAGTCGGGTAATAACATTTCAGATTGCTTCGATTTTATATCCCTGCTGCTCATTGTAATCTACAAGATTAAAGAGAGGATGGTGGGAATCATGATAGCCCATCACAGTAAAATGTTCTTTATAGGCTTTTTGAGTCAGTTCTTTCCGAACTTTCATACTTTTTTTAGCATCAAAATCATATTTGGCTGCAAATTTACGATTTACCTCGCCGCGTGTTGCTAACACATCGCCTGTCATCATATATTTTTGATTCCCGTCATCATAGAATAAAACTTGAGAAAATTCAGTATGTCCACCAATCTTTTCTACTTTAATTTCAGGATAAGGCTGGTCGTGATCATCCAGAAAGTGGAGATCAGCTTTTGCATCCAAAAAATGAGCAAATTCGGTCTTTTCGTCATCGTAATATTCCTCCAAGTTCATCACTTTTTTCCAGTCATTTTTAGAGACCCAGACTTTGGCATCAGGAAAAGTGAGTTCCCAAAATCCAGAGGATCGTCCCGCAAGACCACCGATATGATCATAATGAAGATGGCTAGCGAAAATGTCAGTAATTTCGTATTCACTCAGAGAATACTTCCCTAAATTTTCTTTAATGGTTTGGGTGCTCGTATTTTCACCAAAATCTCCAATTCCTACATCAAAAAGGATATTCTTGTCATCGGATCGAATTAAAAAGGGATTCAGCGAAATCTTCAAAGCCCCTTTAGCGGGCGGAGCATCTCGATCAATTCGATTAAACTTTTTATCCAGGCCTACACTAAATGTGCCTTCATAAAGTGCGGCAGCACTTTTTTCGGTATCGATGTTGTTCATTTTCAGGTGATTATAAAACGTCAGAAATCAGAATCCCGGTTAGTTCATTTCTTTAATTTCGGATCCGGCATATCTTATTTTTTATTCTTGTTCTCGTGTTTGTCATAGGCTTCAATGATATCACGAACCAGTTTATGGCGAACGACATCGTTCTCATCCAGGTAGACAAATGAGATCCCATCAATATCTTGTAAAATTTGTTGGATGGATATTAACCCAGACTGTTTTTTTCGCGGTAAATCGGTTTGGGTTATATCTCCAGTGATAATCGCACGGCTGTTAAAACCAATACGGGTGAGAAACATTTTCATTTGCATATTGGTAGCATTTTGGGCTTCATCCAAAATGACAAATGCATTGTTTAAGGTACGTCCACGCATATAAGCCAGCGGAGCAATTTCAATAACATTTTTTGTAAGCAGAAGATCCAGACGATCATACTCAATCATATCTTCGAGGGCGTCATAAAGTGGCCGCAAATAGGGGTCAATCTTTTCGCGAAGATCTCCCGGTAAGAAACCGAGTGTTTCACCAGCCTCAACAGCAGGTCGTGCTAAGATAATTTTTTTTACTTTTCGATCTTTCAGTGCTTTAACTGCCAATGCGACGGAGGTATAGGTTTTTCCCGTCCCGGCCGGTCCAATTGTAAAAATGATATCATTGGTGGCAGAGGCTTTAACGATTTGCTTTTGCCCGGGGGTCTTGGCAGTAATAGCATCCCCCGTATGGGTGTTAAGGATAAAGTCGCCGTTAACATTGGTATCCCGAAGTGGATTGGGTTTTTCTGATTCCCGATCGCTCTGCTTGAGAGCTAATACCGTATCAACGTCACTTTCTGTAAGATCGCCGTTACGGTTCGCCATCTTTTCGAGTTCACTGAAAATCTCAATCAACTCATGCAGGTCTTTGTCGGGCCCAGAAATTTTAATTGAACTACCTCGCACGGTGAGTTTAGTTTCGGGGTAAGCCTCATCCAGCTTTTTAAGATGTTCATCCCGGAACCCCAGAATGAGTACCGGTTCTACCTCTTCTATTTGATAAGTATCGTTGCTTATGGTTGATTGGTTTGCGATAGAAAACCTCTATTTATTTCAATGCGTTACTTAAAATTAAGGAAATTGTGTGAAAATTTTGTAAAGGCTTTTTTGTAAATTATTTCTTTACTGGTAAAAGAGGTTTAAACCATTGTCCCTTTACCCAATTTCGCTCTTTTATTGAGGTTCTTGATGCGTTGAGAAATATTTTTTGCTTTAAAAACGGCACTGCCTGCCACAAGTACGTCAGCACCGGAGTGGGTGACGCGTTCAATATTTTCGAGATTAATACCGCCATCCACTTCAATCAAAAAGCTTGCACCGATATCCTCTCGTATCTGTCGTAATTGCTGTAACCGTTGGTAACTGGCTTCGATAAAAGTTTGTCCCCCGAAACCGGGATTTACGCTCATCACTAATACCAGGTCGATATCCATAAGAATGGGCTCAATATTAGTCAGTGATGTAGCTGGATTTAGAGCTACTCCTGCAGTAATTCCTTGTTGATGGATACTCTGAATCGTACGATGCAGGTGTGTACATGCTTCTTGATGAACAGTAATCTGGTCAGCACCGGCATCTGCAAAAGATTCGATATAGTGATCAGGATTTTCAATCATCAGATGTACATCTAAGAAAGCATCAGTACAATTACCTGCAGCTTTCACAAACTTAGGACCAAAGCTGATATTAGGCACAAAATGCCCATCCATAATGTCACAATGCAGCCATTTTGCATCAGCTTTCATACATTCTTCGATTTGGTCCCCGAGTTTACTGTAATCTGAAGCCAAGAGCGACGGCGCTAAAATTGGTAGTTCGTAATCCATGGTGTTATTGATTATTGGTCGTGTCGGGAGCAGCTACATTCGTTGTATCGATAATAGCTCCGGATTCATTCTCTTCTTTCATATTATATCGTTCAGACACAACAAGTTTTAAAGATTTGCCCTCCACAATTTGAGCTTTATGAGGCTGATAATCCAAAATTACATTTGCATCAACTTTCTTGCTGGGCTTAAACCGTATTTCTCCTACTCGTAGCCCAACCTTCTGTAATTTTTGTTGAGCTTCAGAAAGTCGCAATCCCTTTATATTCGGAATGGTCACCATCTTTTCTCCCAATCCGTCACTAACGGCGAGATCAACCACAGTACCTTTGGGCACTATCTTTCCGGCTTTTACAGATTGTCGCAATACACTGTTTTTAAAACGAGAGGACTCAAAACTGATAGTCCCTACTTTAAGACCATAGTTTTGAAGCTGGATTTCTGCATTCCTTTTAGACAGATTGACAACCTCCGGCACTGTTACTTTAGGATTTGTTGCCGTGTTTACTGTCAAATAGATTTTTCGTTCCGGTTTTACAATTTCGGTGGCAGATGGGGTCTGATCAACAACATAGTTGGCAGGATAAGCCGAATTAGCACGACGATCTGCTACTTCGTACCGGAGATCACAGGCTTTAAGCCGTTGTTCAGCTTCTTTAAGCGACAACTCCGATACGTCCGGCACCGTAATGCCCTCGTCATAATTGGTATATGCCGGCATTATATAGTTATTCAATACGACAAGAAATAAAGCCCCGGCTACGATAAGGGCTCCAATAGTAATATAAAATTTCTTACTCCGGAGTATAATTTTTATTAATGACCACATGCTTAAATAATAATAAATCTTTTTTTTGACTTAAAAATGATATCGCAGCGTAAATGCTTGACCGGGATTCAGAAAATCTGTTTCTGTATCGATACGATTATTTTTAATTTTAACCGTTAGGAATGCATCAAACGCAGATACAATATGATTTAGTATTAAAAACGACAACATGTTCCCAGCCAGGCGGTAACTATCGTTAAAATTCTCAGCTAAATTAGCGCCGTGAAAAAAGTCAAACGGCATATCTGTTCCATCCCAGCTCAGTTGATAAGAACTGTCTAAATTGTTGCCTTGCCGATCCATTCCAAAATTTTTCCACCCAACACCGTATTGGAAATACTTGCTGATTAATTCATAATACTGTTGCGAACCATAATCCGGCATTTCATGGGAAAAACTATTGCCCATTTTTCCATCTGAAAATACGTAGGGGGTGTTCTTTTCAACCTTTCGCAGTAATTTAATATTAACCTTCTTCCAGTCTTGCTGAGGATCGTAAGATGCTGATTTCCCTTCAACCTCTTGCTTCAACTGGTCAATATAAGGATTATTCAGGTTATTCTGATTATGATATTTTACCAGCCAATGGGCATAGTTGACTACACTCCAATTATTATTAGCAAATTGGTGATAGCGTCTTTCTTTGATTTTAGCATCATGATAACTTTTAAAATGTACTCCAACCAAGATCGCTTCAGCAACAAAATAAATACCGGCTCGCAGCCATTTTCCATTGGCTGCCTGACCAGTACCCGGAATGATAGCTGAACTCAGAAATGCATATCCCGGTTTTTCCCGTACAGGCTGGTAAAAAGGGGTAGAACTCGCATAATTTATTTTGGGTTCCAGATCTTGCATAGTGATAGATTGCTTCTTGGATCTGTCCACAGACTGAGCTTTTACCTGAATTATTGCACCAAGTAGCAGACACATTATGACTGTTCCTTTTTTAATCATGGTTGAGTACATCAAAATCGAATGTAAGTCCAAAATGTAATAGCAATTCGTTACCATAAGTAACGCTATTTCCCGAAGATCCGGTGATGAATGCTTCAGGCAAGGTAACATCAAATTTATTGAATCCATAAGAACCACTTATAAAAAGCTTTAGCGGGAAAAGATAGTAACTGTTAAAAGCAAAACGAAGTTCGGTTCCTACCCCTGTTTTTAGATTGTTACCTATCTTAAGCGGTCCGCCCCAGCCATTTCCGGTTTCTGCAAAGAAACGAAGAAAAAGTTTGTCCAGGGTATATCGGCCTACTTGCTGATGCAGATTTCGGAGCAAGGGAAAAGTATAGGATAATTGAGCCATTGCTGTGGTGTTTCCTCCAATTGCAAAATAGGGATAACTGCGCATCCCCGTAAAACCACCAATGTAATCAAGATAGAAATAGTCATCAGGCTCGTTCAAATGACTAAATCCACGCATATAAAGATTAAGTGAGGAGTGGCGGCCTGTCGAATGCCCATATCGAAGGGTTGTTTCTAAAGAATGATTCCGGCTTGTTTTGTATACCGGGGATAGTGTTCCATCTTCCACTTCATAATCATCAAGCAGTTTACTGGGTTCGTATTTATAGCGAAAAGAGGCACGTAGCCCAATGGGAGCCACATCCGCATCAGGATACGACACGAAATTTTCATAAACATAAGCAGCAGTAAAGGTGGTTCCCCGAAAATATTCGGAAGATGACGAAGGTACGTATTGTTGCAATTCCTCAGAAAAGAACCCGTCTGTTTGTACACGATAGGGACTATAGCCTATCCCGAGCTCCAGCAGGTTGTTGGCATTAATTTTACTTCGCAAGTATAGATCGGCCTCCCAGATATTATAGGCAAGGTCGGTATGGGTCGTATCCGGCAGGCAGGAAGTGCAGGGAAATTCCTCAATTGACAGTCCGTCCGATACATTTCTTCTCAAATTATTCAGCTCAATGGTGATTGTGGGTGACCACCGTTTTTTGATAAAAGGCAAACCGCGGTATTCGGCAGAAAGAAACAGATCACGATCGAGGTCAGTAAGGCGGGCAGGAGAAAAGAAGTTGCTGATGCCACTCGTAGGTCTTGAAGCTAGTCCAAACATGGCACCTCCGTAAATATTAAGCCTATCGGTAACATCACGTGATGAAAAATAGGTGCCTAATTTCATATCCCTGAGCAAGTTTTCACCCAGTTCCCCAAACTTGCCTGCGGTTAGAAGGTGACCATTACGGCCGTTCAATTTTGAATAATTGTCAAAGCGGATGACCGGGTAAAAACTGAAACTGGTATAGGTATTTTCATAAGGATGCAAGATTGGTTTTGCATTTTCGGCTGGCATCGGAAGATTAAGTGTTAACGAATCGGTAGGAGATAGGTTACGCAATTTAGTGGGATCAAGTGGATCAATATCAAAACTATGTGCTTTTTGAGAATTTTTCTGATTCTGGGCCAGCTTTAGATTCACCAGATATTTACGTTGGTATTTTCCAGTAGAACCAGCATTCGATATAGCAGGTAAATCAATGGAAGAAATCTTGTATCCTGATTCTTTGAATTCCGAAAAATAGAGCGTTTTCCCACTTACCTGAGGCATAAAGGCACCGCCTAAAACACTTGTCAATTTTTGGGGATTTGGGTGATTGCCTGCCAATGGGATGCGATAGATATTGAAGATGCCATCCGGATCGGCTGCATAATACAGATACTGGCCTTGACGATCTATAAAAGGGTCCCGGAAACTGATACTGGAATCTCGCAGTACCGTGGTGATTTTTTCGGTATTGCAATCGAATTTATAAATATCGCGGGTATCAATTTTGGAAACCGCAAAGTAAATATTGTCGCCAGTATCATCCCATGTTGGGGTATATACCTGCTCGCCATTATGATAGTGAGTCAGCTGAACTACTCTATCTTTATCCGGATCCAACTGCACTAAGTTAGTGCTACCCCCGGTCTGTTTTACAGCAACAATTTTGTGTTCGGACGGATGCCAGGCCGGGGCTGATAATCGCTGGCTATGAGTGAGACGTTTTCTTTTCTGTGTTTTGAAATTGTAAACAAAGAGATCGTTGTATTGTTCGCCGTAGCCGTTTAACGTTTGTCGGCTAAAAATCAGAGAGTTACCGTCCGGGGAAAAAGAATAAGCAGATTGAATTCGATTGATGAGTGCATCCCCAAAATGATGAGTTTGAGTAGACTTCGGTTTATTGATTTGGCCAAGATTTAAGGTCTGATGGTGATTCTTGGAGTCACCGATATTTTGAGTATACAGTTGCAGGTTACTGGAGTGTAATTTCTTGTTAGAAAGATATGCCAGTTTGTTTCCATTAGGAGATATCTTTGGGTAAAAATTATAGAATCCTTTGTCCTCAATAACATTCGTTTTGGAGAGTTCCAGATTTTCCGTAGCCTTTTCATACGCTGCTTTTGTTTCGTTTATAAATTGATCAAAAAGTTTTTTTCCGGTGATATTGGTCGCTTTCCCAATCGCTTTATTAACGGTATAAACTCCTTTTTTACTAAGTTCTGTAGTAATAGCCGGCAATATATCTTGGCCATATTTTTTGGACAGAAAAGAAGTAAAAGCAAAGCCCTGGTTGTAGATGCGTTCCCTTTCCAGGCTGTTTTTAGAAGCAAAAATACCCATTGATTCAAATCCTATCGGTTTGTCAGCAAGAAGGGCCGTTCGGAGCAGCATATCCCGCTGAGAATCCCAATAATCAAACAGATAACGGCTACGCTGATATTGAGCAGTCCCTTCAGCCAGCCAGGCCGGCACATTAATTGAAGCAAAGGGATAAGAGATGATTCCTTTTGGATACCCATATAGCACATCCGGACGGCGCACATCGGCATACGAGAGCCACTGCAGGTAGATTGCAGGAATTTGTCGGTTTCGTTTCATCGCCGTCTGCAATTGAATAATGTGTGTAAATTCGTGTGTGATGACATCCCAAAGCCAGTCATGTGTTCCCCGGAGGGTCGTATTCAGAGCTGGTACCCAGATATCAATCTGATTATCAAAAAAGTATGAGGCCCCGTTAGAATAATCCTGCCGGTCTCGAAGTACAATATTTACTTTGGTATCGGGCTTGTGATGATACAGTGAAGTGATACCGGGATAAATCTCTTCAGCAATTCTAGCTGTTGCTTCAGCCGAACGGCTGTTTCCCTTCTGGAAATGAATATGGAAATGTTTTGTCTCAATGGTATACCAGGGCAATCGATTATGCGGATAATCGTACTGGGAGGGAGAAAGTTGAGCTTGTACGAATGTAGGCACGCATAGAAGTCCCACAACAAACAGTAAGACGATATGGAATCGGGCAGAATCCATTAATGTACAACTACAATTTTTATCATTTTATGGGCCTTTCTCCCATCCACGCTAGCAGATATCATAGCCAGATAGAGGCCACTGCTCCAATTCTGAGTTGATATCCGGAACTCCTCGGGCATGTCTCCACGAGTATGAAGTTGCCTATTGTAGACAATGGAACCATCGGTCGTGATTATTTTGATAGAAACCCTCCCCGCTTTACGGGTCTGATAGCGCAAGTTGGTGAAATTATGCGCAGGATTTGGCCAGTTGTAGGTTTCTCCCTTGACTAAAATTTGTTGCTCTGCTGGTGGAGGCTGGGAGGTGTTTGTCGGCAAGTTCCCGGTTGGTTTGTTATGAAAATCATTTCCATATCGACTTGCCCACAGAATTTTTTTGATGTCATCCATCTTCCAGGCTTTTAGCTCTCCATGATGACTTACTGCAAATAGCGTTTGTCCGGATAAAATAGGATGGACGGGTTGATTGTTTTGTTTTGAAACGCTTCCGACATAAAGAGGAAAGCCGTTAAGCATTTTACCGTCAGCCGAATATCCCTCAATATTCATTGACAAGCTATCTTGTGTAATTACGTAGATATTGACAGTTCCGGAACTTGAAGCAGCAATAAGTGGGGTTCCTATAAATGAGGTTCCTTCTGGGGGAGTAATAGGAAAATAAGAAAGCATTGCTCCAACTGAATTCCGGGCTTCCAGTTGATGTGTTTTTCTGTTTACAAAAATAAAATCCGATTGACCGTCCCCATTAATATCGGTCATGGCAGGCCAACCAAGAGGCGTATTCTGAACAATGGTTTGAGGATCAGCAAAGTTATCGGGATCAAAGACCATTAGCTTTGTATCCGTGAGTAGGTAAAAGGCCGGATTGTTTTGGGATAAGTGCAACGCTCCGGTATAAAGACGGTTACTATTTCCAGCAATCGAGTAAGTCTTATTTTTGGGATTTAAATTCAACATGCCATCATAAATCTGAGTGTATTTCCCATTTAATGCAATGGATTGCTGGCCGATATTTTTTGCGGGTGATAAAAAAGCCCCTGAGTCTATATTTAGACGCTGTTTCGTAAAATCAGGTAACAGGATTTGATCATTTAATGAACTCAAAAACGCACTGTTAGGAGAAGCTTGGGTGTCCCATGAGGCCTTCCAGTTCGTTCCGTCCCATTGCCAGGCATTAATTGTTATCGGTGATGACTGCGGCGCAGTTCCGAGGATTAATTTGCTGCCGGCGTATGGCTGCTGTGGACTGCCGGAGTTGAAGTCAAAGATATTTGAAGTTTTGTCATTTAGGTTTATGGCATATGTCGAATGCTGCGTTGGAATCACGAGGAAAGAGTCAGAGGCTGCTTTATATATCGAAAGACCAAGAGGATAAGACGTAAAATAGGGGTGATCATCGGTTGTAAATGTTGTTTGGTCAGGCAGAGAATCATTAGGCAGGGCTACCGGTTGGATATTTGTTTTCGAACGAGGTCGGATGTAAAATGTAGCGACCGGTTTAACATCAGAGAAATCATAAAACTCAAAGAAACTGGGGGCTCCTGAATTGCTGTCATTAGAAGGCCGGGTATCAGGGCCAAACCGATTTTGATAAAAGCGTAGAGTATCTCCCGAACTTGTGATAACAGAGGCATTGTTCCCTTTCCACCAAAAATCAAAAGCGGTGCCGCGAGCTTCTTGGCTAAAATTATCATTGGCGGCTCGTCCGATATCCTGGGCTCCGTCGGCCTCTTCCAGATCAACCCCTCGCCGCCGGGGATTGGCATTGACCGCATGGCTTTGCATTTCATTCTGGATGACGGCTTGGTCAATATGCCAGATCAAAATTCCACCATCGAGTTGCTGGTCATCAGGGGTGCCGATTTTATCATCTGGTCCGGGATTAAGACCGCCCGGCAGACTCCAATCAAAGTTACTTACATTCGTAACGACGCCACGTGGAAATAATTTAGTAAAACCATCCGATTGATTGACAAAGGTTTCGTTACTATTGTCAAAGTGCTTTTGTACGGTTGAACCATCAGGCTGACGGATGGTAAGAGTAACTCCATTTTTGCTGGGATCCCGGTGACGGTTTTCTACCAAAAAATACTCACTGCCAGACAGATTGTATTTTGCAATACTTGAACGCTGATGGAAAGAGGCGGCCGGCAGTGAAACCGGACCGTTGGTATTAGCAGTAATGGAAAAAGGACTTTGCCAGCCGAGATAGATTTTTTCCCAGGCCGAAGGCTCAGGTGGAAAAAGGCCTTGATATGAGAAAAAGCTTTCCCCATCCATCAAGCCAAAACGGCCGATACCTGAATTTCCTGTTTTTGTGTTAAATAAATCCGGCAGGCCAAGGTAACTACCGATAGATGCGCAAAGTAATCCATTCAGAGAAAGTTGTAGTACATATTGCTGTCCTGTAACGTCTTCTCCCGGGCGGGAAAGAGTTCTTGGCAAAATGATTGAATTTGTCACTTTAAAGTTGCTATTATTGACGTTAAACCCATCAAAATTAGATTTGCCAAGTAAATCACCTAGTGATTCTTTTCCCAGAAAGAGTGAAGGAATATCCTGGGGGGTTTTATCCAGTGTTGTTCCAACAAGTTGGACATCACGCCCCACACCGGCATGAAAAATGATAAAAGCTGTTTTTTGGGGATCTAAATCCGAAGTTGAAAAACCACCTTGCCGCTTGACGGTTTGCCAGGTATCCCGGACTAGTTTTGCCAGTTTCTCGTTTGTGAAATTTTTACCGGTAGGGGAATATTGCTCCATCTTTTCCTTCAAGTGGTATATGTCAGGCAAGATACGATACCGCAGAAAGATCTGATGCCCGGAAACGGTCTCAAAATAGTTTTTAGCAAACTGTAAGTGGCTTTCGAAATAAGATTTATTATGGGGCAGGGGATCGATGGTAATGTCAGGAGAATCAAGGTAGGATAAATTTTTGGGATCAAAAGTACCATCCCCGGTAGTTAACCGATTGTTATCCGGTTGAAAAGCTACCCGAACGGCAATGATGGTAAGTGTATCCGGGGGAGTGGTTTGGGCAAGTATCTTTTCGTTAATCGCATGACTTCGATGGGGGAATGCTTTTTGTGCAAAAATGCGGGGAACAGAAAAAAATAAAAGCATGCTCAAAAAAAGCATGCTTTTGAAAGCCATTTGCCGCATCAGACTGTTCATAAAGGCGAAGCTTCTTTGAATTAGAAGTTCAGAAGCAAGCCAAATCGCGTTGTATTTGCCAGTGGATGATTTTCATTGCCAAGGGTAGAGATGTAGCTGAAATCTACTCCCAGAAACTTATATCGCAGGCCGGCACCCAGGGTTAGGTATCTTCGGTCTCCATTATGTGGATCTTCGTAATAATACCCGGTTCGAATAGAAAAGAGATCATTGTACCAGTATTCAAGTCCGAAAGCATACATTAATTGCTGTGGAAGGGATAATGTAACCTTCCCGGAACCTGTATCCCGGGTGTAACTATCCCACGAAGAGAATAAAGCGCTGACGGGGCCTACTGCATGACCATCAGAATCAAGACGGGCCATGACTTTAGAAATATCGTTAGCTATTGTCAGTGTATTAATGCCATTATCATCCAGATTGGTTTTGAAAGCCCATCCAATACGGAACATCGTAGGCAACGGATCCTTCTGAGCATTATCGGTATATCGAACGCCCGGCCCAATATTTGAAATATTTAAGCCTGCGCTAATATTGGCATCCTGTTTTAAAAATTTAAAACTGTTCGATTTGTACATGCCGGCAATATCAAGGCCTACACTCGAGCCTGGATTGATCTTCTGACCACTTACGACCCCATCCGCCAAACCACTGTATATATACCGAAATCCGGATCCCAGTGACCAATTTTTGTTTAATTTCAGTCCATAAGAAAGACCAATAGCAAATTCATAACTATTGAAGTGCCCGATAACATCTCCCGTTTCACTTGTTCTGGCCTGTTTCCCCAAATTTAGATAAGTGATATGCCCCCCGAATGTCCCGATATCTTTCACGTAATATTTGCCCACAAGGTAATCATAGAATAAATCAGCATTGAATTGGGGTAGCCATTCACTATGTGTAATACTTACCTGATTGCCCTTTTGAAAACCTAAACCAGCAGGATTCCAGAAAACTGCTGAAGCATTATCAGCTATAGCAACGCCGGTGTTGCCCATTCCCGCTGCGCGAGAGTCGGGTTCGATTTGGAGAAATGGTACGGCTGTTATTCCTACCTGGGCTTTTGCAAGAGTTGTAACGGTAAGAAGTAGAGCTAGAATGGGAAGCGCTTTCTTATACATAGATCAATCATTTGTATGGAACTTTTTCTTATGATAACGAAAAAAAAGCTCCTTAGTAACTTAAAATTTTCTTTTTTGGCTGAATAACAACAGCTATGCAGATCAATTTATCAGAATATTTCAAAAATAAAAAAGGCAGGCTAAAAAAGATATTTAGCCTTCTAAACGAAATAGAATATAACATATAATCAATTCTTATTTTTACTGGACCTGGATCCTGACTCTATTATGAATGAAGCTTTTTTTCGTTATTAATAGTTGGGATCCATATTCAGTGACTTATCTTCTCCCGATAAAAATATTGCAAATATGTTTGGGTTCGACCTAACCAGAATATATCGGCAACGGAATTATTAATTGAGCATCTCAATAACCATTGAGGAAGCTCCCCCGCCGCCATTGCAGATTCCGGCGCAACCGTATTTACCTTTCGTTCTTTTGAGTGCATGAATTAAGGTTACCATGATACGGGCGCCCGAGCATCCGATAGGGTGACCAATACTAACTGCCCCCCCGTGGATATTTACTTTTTCTGGATCCAATTCCATAATTTGATTGTTTACCAAAGCAACGACCGAGAAAGCTTCATTGATTTCAAACAGATCAATGTCATTTTTATCAAGGTTTGCTCGTTTCAGAGCTTTGGGCATTGCATCGGCCGGAGCGGTAGTAAACCACTCAGGTTGCTTGGCAGCGCTGGCTTGACTTATGATACGGGCTAATGGTTTGAGTCCCAAATTTTTAGCTTTTTCTGCACTCATAAGCAATACAGCAGCTGCACCATCATTAATACTGCTCGCGTTAGCCGCTGTTACTGTTCCTTCTTTGTCAAAGACGGGGCGAAGACTCGGAATTTTATCAAAATTTACTCGTTTTAATTCTTCATCCATTTTTACTTTTGTAACCTTTCCCTTTCGGTCTTTTACCTTTATTTCGATCACTTCATTATCAAAATGACCTTCTTCATGGGCTTTGATGGCTCTTTTGTAGGATGTAGTAGCAAATTCATCTTGTTGTTCACGACTTATATTACACTCTTTGGCACAAATCTCTGCAGCATTGCCCATATGGAAATCGTTATAGACATCCCATAGACCGTCTTTGAGGATTCCGTCTTCGGCCTGAGCATGGCCTAGCTTGGATCCAAAACGATGTTTATGAAGGTAGTAGGGGACATTGCTCATGCTCTCCATACCACCAGCTACGATAACATCGGCTTCTTCAAGCTGTATTTGATTTGCCGCAATCATGATGGCTTTCATACCTGATGCGCATACTTTATTAACGGTAGTCGCCGGAGTCAGTTCCGAAAGTCCTGCTTTCATTGCTGCCTGCCGGGCAGGCGCTTGTCCTATTCCAGCCGTCAAAACATTACCGAATACTACTTCCTGAACATGATCAGGTTTAATAGAAGCACTTTTGATAACCTCAGTTATAGTAGCAGCACCTAGTTCGGGAGCGGTGTAGGATGATAAGCTACCGCCGAAAGAACCAATGGGCGTACGTTTGGCTTCAACAATAACTACGTCTCGCATATCATTTATGTTTTAAATTAGGATATTTTCGAAACTTAACTTTTTATTTAAAAGCTTGGTCCAGATCCTCAACAAGATCTTCTGAGTCTTCAATACCTATAGATAAACGGATAAGTGAATCTTTTAGTCCTGCTTTTTCTCGCACTTCTTTGGGGATGGATCCGTGTGTCATAGAAGCAGGGTGACTAATAAGTGATTCAACCCCACCCAGGCTCTCAGCTAATGCAAAAATCTTTGTTCTGCTCATAAAGGCTTGGGCCTCTTCCTGTGAATCATCCTTAAGAGAAAACGAAACCATTGCCCCAAAATCCTTCATTTGTTTTTTAGCAATGCCATGCTGTTTATGGCTTTTTAATCCAGGGTAGATAGCTTGACCAACAGCTGGATGATTATCCAAAAAAGATGCGACCTCTTTAGCATTCTCTACCGCTTGTTTCATGCGGACTGATAACGTTTTGATACCTCGCAATGTTAAATAGCAATCCATTGGTCCGGGTACAGCACCGGTCGTCTTTATTTGAAACCGCAGTTTTTCCATTAAATTTGGTTTTGATGTAGCAACAGCTCCACCAATAATATCGGAGTGACCTCCCAAATATTTTGTCGTGGAGTGCAGCACCATATCAGCACCAAGATCCAGGGGGCGTTGCAGGTAAGGAGAAGCAAAAGTGTTATCTACTACTGTCAGAATATCGTTTTGGTGTGCAAAATTAGTTAATTCCTCAATATCTACTATGCGAAGTAAAGGATTAGTAGGGGTTTCAATCCATAGCAATTTTGCATCATCAGTAGCCGCCTCTTTGACATTATTAATATCTGTCATGTCAACAAAAGTGAAATCAATGCCAAATGGCTCAAACACTTTTGTAAAGAGACGGTAGGTGCCCCCGTAAAGATCATCGGAAGCAATAATTTGGTCACCGGGACGAAACATTTTCAGTACGGCATCCATCGACGCGCATCCACTGGCAAAACAAGCACATTGATCAGTATTTTCAAGTCCTGCGATAAGTTTTTCCAAAGCGGATCTCGTAGGATTGCCGACTCGGGCATAATCGTACCCCTTATTTACGTTGGGAGCCTCCTGAACGTAAGTCGAAGTTTGAAAGATCGGTGGCATTACTGCACCCGACGTTTCCTCAGGTTTCTGTCCTGCATGAATTGTTTTGGTATTAAATTTCATTCTTAGAAAAGCTTAAAATTTAGATTTGGCATTTGCTGCTTTCTCTTTCATCCCCAGATAGGTGTATGCCTGGTATAATTCTTCCCAAGCACTCTTTTCACTATTTTTTTTCTTAACAAGTTCCTCCAACAATGGGATGGATGAGGATAATGATTGCGTAATTTGTTCTTCAATTATAGTTTTTTGGTTCTTATTCACCCTGGGTAAGAGCTGCTGGTATTCAGAAGCACTATTTTGGTAGAAAGTTGCGAAACTTCTTTTAATGTCCAGATCCTCAGGGTTTTCCTTAACCAGCTGTTTAAATTGTTGCTCGGCCTTTGACAAAAGGGAATCAGCTGTTTCAAAGTTAGTTTCTTTCAAATTAGATCCATTACGAAGCTTAGCAGTCACAGTATCCATCTGTTGAGAAGCCACCGAATATAATTCTGTAGCCAGGGTTTGCTGATAGATAACATTTCCCGGTTCCTTTTTGATGAGCATTTCTAATAGACCTACCGCCTGCTGGTGCTCTTCTGCTGCTATATAGGCATTTGCGAGACCGTGGATCATATTCAGATTTTGTTTAGAAGCAGTTTCAATTTGTTTATAAATAGTGATGGCCTTGCGGGGTTGCTTGGTCTCTGAATACAAGAAGGCCAATTGCTCTAGCAGTTTATCAGGCACATCACGAACATTATTACGGGCTTCTTCAAGTACAGTTATGGCTTTATCCATCTGTTGATCTTTGTAGTAAGCCTGGGCCTCCATTTTGTAAGAAATAGAGCTGTCAGGGATGATTATCGTTGCATTTTTAAAATGAGCGGCGGCTGTTTGATAATCTGAACTACTCAGTGTAGAATCCTTTTGCAGAATCTGAACCCCTTGATTATGTTCATTACTCCAACTTACTTTTAAAAGTTGTTGAATTTTCTCTGTTTTCTTCTCTGTAGAATCCGGATAAAGTGCCTCTGCCTTTTTGAAGGTTTCGAAAACGTTGCGGTAGATGGAGGTGCGATCCGAAGGGGCTTTCTTTTTTTGAGCAAGTCTTGCAAGTAAGAGTCCCTTCTGGTAGAAAATATTGGGTGTGTCCTTGCCAGAAGCAATCTGTTGATCAAGGGTATCAAGACGTTTTTGAATTTGTGTTTGGGAAAGGTTATCAGTCGATTTTTTTGGTTTTTCTTTGTTAGATAAAAGAGTTGAACAGCTAATAAAGAACCCGAATGCAAGCACGAAGCTTGCTATTCGGGTAATTAAATGAGACATATATCGTGCAAATTTTAAAATGTAAGACTAATAATTAATTCATACCGGCTTTTTTCATCGCTTCCTGAGCCTTTTTATCCATGCCTAACGCCGTATAAATACTAAACAGACTTCTCCAATAATTTTTATTATCGGGTTTAATATTTGCAGCGTGTTCATAATAGTTCATAGCTTCTCGCAAGTAATCTTTACCTTGTTTATCATATTGGGCAGATTCTTGATTATCCAGTGTGCGATTACGCTTATCGAACATAGCCTTCGCTTTATTTTGGTAGATAACGCCCAGTGTATTATAGGCCTTGTCGTCTTTAGGTCGTTTTGCGATTGTTTCTTTAAGTTGATCTTCAGCTCTGCCCGTCAGGTCATCAACCGTGGATTGTAGCTGCTGACTTTGATTCTCGAGTTGATCGATTTGGTCTTGAAGCTGTTTCTTTTTTGAACCATTGGCATTACTTACTTTTTGCTGGATCTGTATAATTTGATCGGATTTTGCCGATAAACTGTCATTGTATTTTAGAGCTTTCTGATAAATTTGGGTACCTAATACCAAATGATACTGCGGGTTATCGGGATATTGATCCACAAGTTGTTCAACAACAGAAATAGCTTTATCCGGTTTACCAACGCGGTTGTACGCATCAGCCAGGTTAGAAACGATATTTTCATTATTAGGATATTTTTTCTGGGCCTCTTCAAATACTTCTAAGACCTTTTGTTGGTTGTCTAACTGATAGTAATAGCTGGCCAACTGCATATAATCTTTAGCCTTGACGGTAGTATCCTGCACCATACCTATATAATGGCTTTTTGCATCGGCTGCTTTTTGATAATCCTGATCCATTGAAGCAACCTGTGCCAGCACATTCCAGGAAAGCGAACTATCAGGTTCAATAACCGTAGCATTTTCAAGGTGCTGTATCGACTTTTTGACTGGATCTTTAACAGCATTTTTTAAACTGTCATTAGTAACTAAATTTACGGCTCTGTTATGTTCAGATCGCCATAAGGCATTTCTTACAGCATCAACGCGATTCAATTCATCAGGTTTTTTCTTCGTTGAGTCCGCCAATGTTTTGGCTTTTTGAAAAGCCCCGTTCATCTGTTTATATAGATCGTTGCTTTTAGCGGGATCATCCATATCGTTAGCCATATCTCCCAACGCAACTCCTTTGTAATAATAACCTAAAGGGTCGTTAGGATATTTTTCAATGGAGTTGTTGGCGGCATCTAGAGCGGCTTGATAATTTTGTTTTTTGATATTGGATTCTGCTTTGTCAGCCAATGGGTTCGTACTACCGCAACCCATCAAAAGGCCAACAAGCAAAGTAATTAATAAGTAAGGTAAATTTTTCTTTAACATGGTTTTATATTCTTGTAAAATTCAATGTTATGCTATCCATTCGTGATGAATGAAAGTAACTATATATAGCCCTTTCTGCAATATAATCGCTCAAAAATTATTATATTAACTCAATACTTCAAAACTATTCCATAATAACCCAGAACAAGAAATGTTTGGTACCAGCAAATTCAAGACATATCATAAAAACGGGTTTGATTATCTAAAAATTTCGGAAGATGAAAAGAATATTTACGATTTAGTCTTTTTACACGGAATGTTCGGAGGATTGAGTAATTATGATGAACTCATACAACATATAGACGGATATAACATTTATGTTCCGTCTATTCCGATATATGATTTTGATCATTCTAATCTGAGTATCCGAAATCTAACACAATGGACTCACGAGTTTTGTGAAGCATTGAATATTTCGCAACCTGTGCTGCTTGGAAATTCTATGGGGGGACATATGGCCCTCGAATATGCACTGCAATATCCGGATGATGTAAAGGCGTTAGTACTGACAGGAAGTTCCGGACTGCAAGAAAAAGATTTTGGATCCAGTTGTCCCCGGCGTAACGACCGGAAATATATTCGTAAACAGGCTGAACAAATTTTTTATCAGGATCTTGTGAATGATATAATTCTGGATGAGATTATGGAAGTGATCGGCACTCCGGCCAAGCTTAGCAATATGTTAGCCGTGGCCCGTGATACTCATGAGTACAATATGGAGCAGTATCTATCACAAATAACTCATGATGTATTATTGATTTGGGGGAAAAATGATCGAGTTACTCCTCCTGAAGTAGCTAACACTTTTTACCAAAAATTACCGCATGCACAACTTTATTGGATCGACAAATGCGGACATGCTCCGATGATGGAACATCCACAAAGGTTTGCATTTTTTCTGAATGAATTCCTCGTTGAACTCAAAAATGAACAGACAGGTAAGACATCTACAGACTATGAAGAAAATTATTCACACTTCTGAGGCCCCCGAAGCGATTGGTCCCTATAGCCAAGCTGTAATACATAATGATATTCTCTACTGTTCCGGACAGATTGGGCTGGAGCCGGGAACGAAGGAATTCGCAGGGGATGATGTTGCTTCACAGGCAGAACAAGTAATGGAAAATCTGGAGGCTGTACTGAAAGAAGCCGGATCAGGCTTCGACAAAGTTATCAAATGTAGTATCTACCTCGATGATATGGATAATTTTGGGACGGTAAATGATATTTATGGTAACTGTTTTGATGAGGAGCCACCAGCGCGTGAAACGGTGGCTGTGAAGACCCTTCCCAAGAACTGTAAAGTTGAAATCAGTTGCATAGCTTATATTTAGGAATATATTCTTGAATCGCCTGTGGTGGCTTTTGGCTAGCATTAGTTAGGTAACATGAGTTCGACCTAACAGTAGATGCATAAAACCTAACGTACTATTCTTATAAGAATGCTGGAGATTTATCCTTTCCAATGCATGTAGGTTGGAAGATCCCGTTACGATTTTTGAACGGTCACCCTGCCGACAGTGGCCGGATGAGTCAAGCCCATAGAGGCAACAGAGCCGGCTGGTTTATCGATCGTGCCTGTTGTTTTCCTATCTTCTGTTACCACTTCTGAGTCGACTTATTTCTTCGCCTGAACCGAACTACTCCCCAAATGAAAATGCTCATCTCGTTCATTTCCCATTTTATCAAAAGCTTTAACCGAAATATCCATCGATGATGAAGGCTCCCATCCCGGCAGATAATATACAAACCGGTCATCCTCCGGTTCGTATTCTGCAATACCCTGCACGTTATTAACGGATATTGTAGTCCGGTGGTAATTGATGCCGGAAAGGTCATCTCTAACATCAACCATCACAAGCCACTGCCCGTCGGGACGTTTGGAAAGGCGTGGGTTGGATAAGGCAGGTGCGGTTGTATCACGCAGGGAAACGAATTTTCCCAATGTCTCAGCTTTCCCTATAATTTGATCGCTGGTAAATTGAGTAGGAATTAACTCCCATTTTTTATCTTCGCGATTCCATTTATAGAAAGAAAGTTTAGAAGTATTTGTGAGCGTAGAATCCCTTTGAATATAAAATTTATAATCTTTTTGAAGGGGATAGGCTTCAGGTAAAATATCCACCTGGATGGAGTCGCGACGGATTTTTTTCACCGACATGCCTACCGAAACGCTGTCATAAAAAGTGTCTTTTGGAAAAATCGTATAATTGTTCTCATTTGTTGAAGTAATTATTCCAACTGACTCAGGCGTTTTGCGCTGGAAAGTGATTGGGCCGATTCCTGGAATATTCATAAAAAAGTTGTCGAGCCTTTTTAAACTAATGGAAATACCATTGCGATGACTAACGAAACTGTTGGAATCAGTCGAAGCCACCGTCAACTGATTAAAAGCCTTCGAATCCAGCGTTACCCAGTTGTGGAACCAATGCCAGGAATAGGGGTTGAGCCTCGTTGCAAAAGTCTGATTGACTCCTGCAATTTTAGGATGCTCAATTTGCTCTTTTTTTATTTTCAGGGTCAAAGAGGCAGTACTGGTGTTACCAAAATAGTCTTCGGCACGAATTTTAACGTGATGTGTGCCGGTAGGTAAATTTAGTACGGCATTCCGGTCGCGATCCTTATAGAAAGAGAGGGTATTGCCATCAGCAATGTACAAGCGCTGGTAGCCATCATGTTTTTTTTCTAAAATAGGGTACACACGATCGATATACATCTGATCGGTATCATTGTACGAAAAACTGTCAACCCGTGCTTTGAAAAGTTCCTGTCCATCAACCGACATTTTGAGCCTATAAACCGCATATACATTATGTACGCGATTAGACTGGTCATAAACATCAATCCCTAGACCGATAGGACCTGAAGCATCGATCGTACCAAGCTCATAATGGTGATTCTTCTTCCAAGCTCTTTTTGTGTAGATAGCATTTTCCCCTTCTATAGAGGTATTGGGTGATTTAGGTTCGACCGATATCCCCAAAATTCGCGGTGGGATTGTATCCTTGACTTTCAAATTTGTCAGCAGAGGATTGAAGGGCCTCTCACTGGGCGTACGAAGCTCAAAATGCAGATGGGGAGGACCAATTCCGGATGCACCGCTGAAACCAATAACCTCTCCCTGTTTAACCTGCCATTTTTTGTTGTCGAGAACCGTATCAATCTGGAATTTATAATTCTGGGCAAACCGAATAGAGTCGGCAAATTGCTGTAGGCTATCCCGAAAGGCCAGCAGATGCGCGTATACGGAGTAGGAGCCATCTGGGTGTTTCAGGTAGATGACTTTACCATATCCCCGTGGACCAATCGCAATGCGGTGGATGATACCATCCCGGGTGGCGAAGACCTTATAGCCGCGCTGTCCCCATGTTTTGATATCCAGGGCGGCGTGAAAATGACCATCCCGTGTTTCGCCAAAAGTAGAAGTCAAATAGTGCGTGGCATCCGTAGGCCATAAATAATGCGCCAGTTTAGGATTAAATGTATTATTGGTCTGAGCCTGACTGATACTTGGTAATACAGATAGGAGCAAGAAAAGAGATAGAGTTATTTTTTTCATTTTTATTGTACGCTTACTCTTAGCTTAGCCAATATGTTGTTGAGTGTGGCTTCAATTTGGTCGCCGGATTCAATAGGCGATACACCTTTAGGAGTACCGGTAAAAATCAAATCCCCGGGATGTAGCGTAAATATTTCCGACAAATAGCTGATAAGCTTCGCCACGGGAAAAATCATCAATTTAGTATTATCATGCTGACGTTCTGTGCCGTTAACGCTGATGCGTAACTCAATATTTTGGGGATCCTGAATCTTATCGGCAACAACGAATTTACTTATTGGTGCAAAGGTGTCGAAGCCTTTGGCTACTGTCCATGGATGCCGTTTTTCTTTCGCCTGCTGTTGGATATCCCGAGCCGTTACATCAATGCCAACGCCGTATCCCGCTATATATTCCAAGGCATGTTCTTCAGGGATATTCTTGCCCCTTTTTCCAATAGCTGCCACAAGCTCTACCTCGTGATGCACATTGTTACTTTGCTGGGGGAGTTGAATGACATCCCCATCAAAAATGATACTACTTACTGGCTTGAGAAAAACTATCGGCTGGTCAGGGACTAAATTTTTCAGCTCGTGGGCATGCTCCACATAGTTACGGCCAATGCAGTAAATAGTACAAATCTCAAGATTGGGTAATCCGGGGATAGGTTTTCGGGCCATAATTAAAGTCTGTTTAAATAAAGAAAAATAAGAAAATATCCCCTTGAGGGAAGTGCCGCATATAGCGAGAAGCGTACTCTATGTTCCAATTAATCTAAAAATATAAAAAAAGCCTTGGTCTCCTAAGAAACCAAGGCTTAAGAATCTTTATAGAAAATGTTAGTTAACAGGCTCTACGCTTACGTATTTGCGTCCACCTGATCGGGCACGGAACATAACTTTACCATCCGCTTTGGCGAAAAGCGTATCATCTTTGCCGCGACCCACATTCTCACCGGGATGAAATTTAGTACCCCGCTGCCGAACGATAATATTTCCGGCGCGAACAACTTCTCCGCCATATTTCTTTACACCCAGCCGTTTCGATATCGAATCGCGACCGTTCTTTGTAGATCCTTGACCTTTCTTATGTGCCATAACAACTTAAATTCTTTAAATTATTCTTCTTGCTTACTTTCCCAGGCCCTTTGGACAGTTACCCGGTCTTCATCTTCAGGTACAAATCCTTTGAGCTCCTCCAGGGGAGTATCCTTAATATGACTGATAGCTTCTTTAGCAGTCATATCAGTAGATATTGTTGATGATGTTTTTGTTTCTTCTTTCTTTTCCTCTTTTGCTTCAGAAGCAGCGGCTTCTTCTTTTTTGGCTTTCTTAGGGCTGCTTCCGGAAGTAGAGATTTTGTTAATCTCAATTTGAGACATCGGTTGTCGATGACCGCGTTTAACGCGATATCCTTTGCGTCGTTTCTTTTTGAAGACAATAACCTTGTCAGATTTAACATTGTCAAGTAAAGTGGCTTCAACGGTAACACCGTCAACAACAGGTTGACCTACGGTAACCTTGTCATCGCCATCCTTCGTTAACAACACACGATCGAACGTCAACTTCTGATCGGTTTCATCACTTTGTTTATCAACAAACAGGACATCGCCTTCCGAAACGCGATACTGATGCCCACCAATTTCAACTACTGCGTACATCTAATTTTATGTAATTTGTGTTATAAATACTTTTGGCTACAGAATGCCAAATATAAGCTTTTAGCCACTCAAAGCAAAGTCAAAAATATCATGAATTATAGTCCTTAAAATTGTATTATAAGCATTGAATTATATCTAAAATAAACACAGGAAATATGCATAAGGATCTACCGGATTTACACGAACAGGCTTTCATGTTTAAGAATGCAAAACGTTTTCAGCATGATGGGGGGCGAGCGTGGATCAAAGATTCCCAGCTACATGAAGCACGTAAAAATGCCAATGGAAAACTGAAAACCGTTCACCGTAAGAAAGACGATAAATTAGTTGAAGAAGCAGAAGACCACAAACCGTCTCTCTAATATTATGCTGTGCTAAATAATTTCATAATTATATGAGATATACCAGGCTGCGCGTGTGGATAATTTTCCTGTCGGTGTTGTTATGTGTAATTCTTGTCCTTAACTATGTTTCAAAGACAGGACCCTATAAGAGTAAATTTCCCGTCACCGACTCTCTGGTAACCTCTGCGTATCCGGAATTGTATCAAGCTATTTCGAAACGCAATGTTCAGGCTCTAAAGCCCTTTTTTTCAAATCAAAGTGCGACAGTTCGCAAACAGGCCTGGAGGGCTCTGGCTAATACACCTTTCGATTCGCTTTCTTCTTTCATCAATTTGGCAGAGCAGCAAAATACCTCAGCTGCATGGTTTGCTATCAGTCAACGTACGTTTTCCGGAGATCAGTTACGAGCCCTGGAAGAGAGTTGGAATAGGAATCCGGATTACCGAACAGGGATCGACCGAGTGCTTGGCCGGCAAGGGGACGAGCAAAGCTTGGATTTCCTTCTCAAACAGCTTAATAACGAAAAGCGGGGAGACGAAGCACAATTTGCCCTGGCCATCGGACGACTCATCACACGGGTTAGTACAAGTCAGGATCAGCAGATCAAAATTATACAACGCGCATTTGGCGGAAATACTGAACAAAATACGAGGGCTTATTTGTATGGTTGGTATCGTGGGGCCAAACGCAAGCTGACTACTACGGCCAAAGATACACTCGTAAGTTATTGGCGGGTATTTGGCGTGGGGACCAATACAGGCGTAGATCAATACATAAATAAGTTATTACCTGGGCGCACAACCAGCGATATGGTTGTTTATTATAACGGTAGGCAGCAATTGGATAACAATGTACAGCTTTCGATAGAATTGGCTAAATCACTCGCTAAAATCCCGCTGAACGAAGATAATGCACTAGCAGCAAAAATATTGTTGACGAGTCCTAATCCCCATGTGCAAACACAAGTTTTGAAGAGTTTAAAAGGCAAGCTTAAAAAACAGGATGATCTTTACAAATATGTCAAGGGGACGATGGTTGCTGATTCTACCCTGGATAATTCGGTATGGTTGCATGCGCTTCAAACAGCGGATGGGGTCGACCCGAATATTGTAAAAGGGCATTGGAACCGGATTGATAATATTCCACAGAAAAATCCTTATCTGTGGCCACAAACGTTCTCTATTTATGAGGAAGCTCAACCTGCCGATGATTACCTGGATCGAGTGGAGGGGATCATAGGAACAAAAGATACGGATGCAACGATGTATGCCATGCAGAGTTTGGGGCATTTTTGGCAGTCCCTTCCTGATGATCAAAAAACGAAGTCGCTTATCAATAAAGTCCGAAAATTGGTATTCAATGCTTTGGGATGGCAGGATCGGGGCGTAGCTTATATGACGATTCCTCTGCTTAAGGATAAAATGTTATTTAATAAGGATGACTTAAGCCGGATTAATAGTTCTCTTTCAGGCTTTTCACTTCCGAGTGATATCGAAGTTTTCCAGGCTTTTGGAACCTTGTATAAAGATCGTTTTAAGGATCAGGCCAAACCTTTTATTGACTCACTGGCGGCGCAAGATTATGCGCCGCTCAATCGTTCGCTGGCAGATGCCGGCTGGGATGTAAAGGTTTCCGAAGTAGGGCATTCTGATTTTCGTACACCTAGTTGGAAACGCCTGTGGCAACTGGGGCGGCACCCGGTTTGGAGATTAAAAACAGCAAAAGGCAATATTGATATTAAATTAAATACTTTGGTAGCTCCCGCATCGGTTTCTGCCATTGACAGTTTGAGCAGGGCAGGGGCGTATGATGGAATTCCCTTTCACCGGGTGGTTTCCAATTTTGTGATTCAGGGCGGAGACATCAAACGGAAAGATGGTTTCGGCAGGCCTGATTTCGTGATTCCGACGGAAGCTTCAGAAGAAGGATTTATGCGAGGAGCAGCAGGTATTGCCAGCACAGGAACCGACACCGAAGGCAGTCAATATTTTATTGTTAACCAGTGGAAGCCGCATCTGAACGGACATTATACCCAGATTGGAGAAGTCGTTCAGGGAATGGATGTCGTTGATCGTATTGAAGTGGGGGATAAGGTGCTCTCTACCAGGTGGTATTGAGATTCAGAGGGAAAAGGCAAGAAGCGAAAAGTAAGAAGCAGAAAGGATTTCTGATTTAGTGTTCCTCCTCTCTTCTCACTTCTTGCTTCTCACTTCTTGCCTTTCACTTCCGCCTACCTCACTAATTCATACAAATCCTTAAACACTACTATTGTATGAAACTCTCCCTTTTCGCCCATTGGGTCAATATCATCAGGCATATGCTGTAACTGCGAAACAAAGGCCTGATCAAAGGTTTCTCCCACCCGAATTAGTGATTGAAATTCTTCTTTGACGGCGCTGATTTTTACGGTGATTGGTTTGAATAATAATACCGGCAACAGATCGTGGATGCTCTTCTTCCAGATTGGAAACACGCACGAATATCCCATATCCCCCCAAACCTGCTCGCGCCACTCGCGGATATCCTCAAGATACCAATCGCCAAAAATAAGATGGTCGATCGTTTCTTCGGAGTCTTCTAATGCCTCCTTCACGCGTTCCAAATATATATCATTTGGACAGTTAGGCGGCAGAGGCACTGATATGAGTCTGAGTCCCAGGCTCGCTGCCTGTTTTTTGATATCTTGAAGCTTGATATGTTGATGGGGCACAATTTTATCCGTCTCGTCATAGGTGGTTAAAAGCCGTATTTTAGCTTCGGGATGTTCTTGCCGGTAAAATTGTAATGCCAGGTAGGCATCCTTGCCGCCGCTCCAAAAAAGAATATCCATAATGTAGATTTTATGATATGGAACAGGTAAGCCGGAATTAATTTAGAGAGATTCTGAATTCTGACTTCTGAATTCCTATATTTATACGCAAATTATTACTTCTTAAATATAAAATTTCCTGTAGCATGAGTAAACGCAACTATTGGTTGATGAAGTCTGAGCCATATGCTTTTAGCATCGATGATCTTGAGAAAGTAGGCACTGAGCCGTGGGATGGTATCCGAAATTATGAAGCCCGGAATTCTATGAGAGACGACATGGAAATTGGAGATGGTATCCTTTTTTATCACTCCAATGTGCGCCCTCCTCTCATTGTCGGTACCATGGAGGTGGCGAGTGAAGCCTATCCGGATCCTACTCAATTTGATCCCGATTCAAAGTATTTTGATGAAAAAAGTAGTGAAAAAGATCCTACCTGGCAGTTGGTGGATGTGAAATTCGTACAGAAATTTGATAACCCGGTAACCCGCGACGCGATCAAAGAAGAAGCGAGTTTGCAAGACATGGTTTTGCTCAAACGTTTTCGATTGTCCATTACACCAGTAACCGAACAAGAGTGGAAAAAAATTCATGAAATGGCGGGAGCCGAAATGTTGTGATTAGTTATTGGCTATCGATTTCAGGATGACTTAGAGACTTAAATAGGATAATGAATACAGAACACATAACCCTATCGAATGGATAAAACGATAAACAAAGTTCAGCTTAGAACCAAAGGCATTCTTCCTGTTCAAAAATTACGTCTGTTGGCAGACGCAGGAATTATTGGCAATTCGACCGGGCATCCTCTTGAAGAGGATCAATTTCAGCCAAACTCAATTGATCTACGGCTTGGTGAGAAGGCCTACCGGGTTCGTTGCAGTTTTTTACCGGAAAATGAGTCGGTGGAAGAAAAGCTGGAAAAATTAAGTCAATATGATTTCTCTATCACAGACGGAGCTATTCTGGAACCGAATTGTGTGTATATCATACCACTGTTGGAAGAGTTGAATTTGCCGTCACATGTATCCCCGCAAAAGACCCTTTTTAATGATAATGGAAGTAAAGTGAACTACCAGATCATCTCGGGAGAAGATCTTTCGGCTAAAGCCAACCCCAAAAGCACCACTGGTCGGCTGGATGTTTTTACACGTGTGATTACCGATTATTCTCATCGATTCGAAGAAATCCGTACAGGATATAAGGGGCGTCTTTACCTGGAAGTGGTGCCAAAATCATTTCCCATTCGGGTCAAGACCGGGCACCGGTTGAATCAGCTGCGCATCCGACATGGTTATACGGTACTTTCTGATCAGGATATACTGCGTACTCATGGATCGGATCCATTGCTTTTCCAAGAGGATGGCGATGTTGTCCCGGTAGACGATCTGAAGGTGAATAAAGGCTTATTTCTCAGCGTAAACTTGCATGGCAAAGTTGGTGAAATCGTTGGTTATAAGGCCAAAAAACATCGCGATTATATCGACTTGGATAGGATTAATCACTATGACGTTTCCGAATTTTGGGAACCCATTTATTACCAGCATGACAAGTACCTTATTTTGGAGCCGGAAGCTTTTTATATCTTTGCCTCTAAAGAACGTTGTCGGATACCCAAACATCTGGCAGCTGAGATGATTGCCTATGATACAGGATCCGGAGAGCTGAGGACACACTATGCCGGCTTCTTTGATAGCGGCTTTGGTGGTCGTGTACAGGATAAAGGAGCCCGTGCCGTGCTGGAAGTGCGCTCCCATGATGTACCATTTCTTATTGAGGATGGGCAGACATTCTGTAGCATGAAATTTGAACCTAACACTGAAGTTCCTGAATTTATATATGGCAGCGATATCAAGAGTAATTATCAGGGCCAGGAGTTAAAGCTTGGTAAACATTTCAAACAGTAAATGTCTGCACCTAAAGTTTTAAAATGTATTTGTCATGACCACACATTTGAGGAAATTAAGGCTTATGCCGATGTAAATGATTTATCGTCGTTAGAAGAATTACAAGATCGTGATTACTGCAGTAACAACTGCGGGATGTGTGCACCATATGTTGAAATAACCCTTGAAACGGGACAAACTGAATTTGCTCCTGGTGAACCGTATCGTAAAAAGCGAAGATAATAATGAATATTTTCTATGCTCCAGCCAAACAAATTAATAATGGATACGCAGAGCTCACAGATCAAGAGGCTATTCATGCTTCCAAGGTAATGCGGGTACGGGAAGGCGACCAGTTGGTTATTGTTGATGGGGAGGGAGGACGTTATAAAGGACCGGTACGCCGGATTACTAATAAGTCAGTTCAAATAGAAATCAAAAATAAAGAAAAGTTATCACAGCCCAGTCCACCGTTGATTTTGGGAATGGGAATCATCAAGAAGCGAGACCGTCTGGAATTTGCAGTGGAGAAGGCAGTAGAACTGGGGGCCCGCCATATATGCTTGTTTCGAAGCGAACATACCATAAAAGAAAATGTACGTATGGATCGGCTGGAATCTATTGCTTTGTCAGCGATGAAGCAGAGTTTGCGTGCTTGGTTGCCACAGATTTCGTTGTTTAATTCCTTTAAAGATCTGCTGGAGGCATTTCCCAATGCTCATTATTTAACGGCACACGAAAAAATTGATGCAGATCAAAAGAATATGAATTTTAATGCCGGTAGTAATGACCAATTATTGTTGCTTGTGGGGCCGGAGGGAGGGTTCTCTACCGATGAAATTAAGACAGCTAGGGACAAGGGTGGCCAACTGGTTTCGTTAGGATCCCACCGGTTAAGAGCCGAAACCGCGGCAGTAGTTTTTTTGAGTCAGTTCCTTTCTTAATGTAGACTTGAGTTCTGTAAAGGATTTTTTTTGAATATAACCAGCAATCTTTTCTGTATACATAAGTTTAACGTTATTTGTGATAAGAGCAGAAGTTGGATCTTTACTATTTAGCATCTCTCCCACGCGGCTAATATGACACTCAAAAAGGGGAAGACAGCGGTAATGCTTTAAAATTAAATTGAACTATCTATAGGTTACTCCTTGAAACAAAAAAGGCCCGACTGAGTAGCCGGGCCTTTCGTGGGACATAAAACAATATGTTTAGTTTTCTTGGGGACCGCCAGTGTGATTGGTAGCATATTCTTTCAGTTTATGTACTTCATCCCACATATGGGTAGCCTTTTTCAACGTAGTATCAAAGACATCATTAAATATTGGATAAAACTTTTTCAATCCCCATACCTGTTGAGCCAATTGTGCTTTCATCAATCCGCGAGGCATCCATTCAATTTTTTTGAAATGGCCTTTCGGTATATAAAGTGTGTCCGATTTAAAAATAGGTTTCGCTAGCGTATCACTATCGCTTACAACCATATTATCTTTTTTGAGCATGGCAAACAACTTATCTATCTCATTTTGATTCCACTTAAAGTCTTTGCGGAAATGCTCATAATCGTTTCCCCATTTCGATCGAAATTCATCGCCATGCTCGTCGAGATAGGTGCGAACAAAGTCAAATCCAATTCGTTTACGCTGCATATAGTTAACAACAGCAGCTGATTGAGAGGTGTCTTGCTGAACAATATGATCAGGAACAATTCCGCCTCCACCATATACCGTTCGTCCGGCGTCAGTGTAGTATTTCAGGGAATCCGGCACATGAGAGATAAACTGTCTTGCATCTCCTTTGGCATCCGAACTACGATTATAAATTTCATAAGCGTATTGTTCTCCGGTTTTGTTAGAATACGGCTTTTGAATGAGTCGACCCGAGGGCGTATAATATTTGGATATCGTAACTCGAATTTTACTGGAATCAGCGAGTTGGTATTGCTGCTGAACAAGTCCCTTGCCGAAAGTACGTCGGCCAACGATAAGACCACGGTCATGATCCTGAATAGCGCCACTGACAATTTCACTTGCCGAAGCGGATCCTTCATTGACAAGTATTATTAGCGACTCATTCTTAAACGCTCCGTCACGACGCGAATAATAGGCGCTATTAAAACGAGAATGGCGGCTTTTGGTAGAAACAATTTTTGTACCTCGGGGATAAAATTCTTCGGCTATAGCTACAGCTTGGTTTAAGTAACCGCCTGGATTACCCCGCAGATCAATAATAACACGATTCATTCCTTTATCCTGCAACTTTTTCATCGCATCCATAAACTCCTGATGAGTTGTTGCAGCAAAGCGATTTATTTTAACATAGCCGGTTTTTTGATCGAGCATGTACGATGAACTAACAGTATACAAGGGTATATCATCACGAGTGATCGTGTAATGGATAGGGTTTTTTACATGGGGTCTCTTGATGGTCACGTTTACCTTTGTACCTTTGGGCCCCCTCAAAGTATTTCTTACCTGGTCATTTGTAAATCCGATGGCACTACTGTCATTAATTTGAATGATTCGATCACCAGAGCGAATGCCCAACTGGTCACTGGGACCTCCGGAAATAGGAGTTACGACAGTAATCGTATCTTTAAGCACATTGAATTGAATACCAATACCCTGAAATTTGCCTGCAAATTCCTCGTCAATTTCTTCGCCTTCTTTGGCCGGTATATAAATGGAGTGCGGGTCTAGATGATTAAACATTCCACGCAATGCGTCAGCCGTACGCTTATCCATATTTTCATTTGGATAATTATTAGCAATATAAAGATAAGCTTTCTCAAATTTCTTTACGGACTCACTGAGATCGTTAATTTTTAAGTTCCCAAAGGCAGTATCTATCGGAGTACCTTTAAGTTGGGCAGTACTATCTGATAGATTGGAAACCAACCCGCGAATACTATTTTCATACAATGTCGTAACATTTACGGGATCAACGTAATTATCCAAAATACGGCGCTGTGTCTGGATATATTTTTTAAGATTGGTTTGATGGGGGTTGCCTTGTTGAACTACACTATCTACTCCCGCAAACCAAAAGAAGGATAATACAATGAGAATTGCTAGGTTAGGGGCTAAAAACTTTTTTACGCTCATAATTTTTGGTTATTGGTATTTGCTTTGTGTTCTATAACGTTTCTGTTCCAGAATAATTATTCCGCGCTGCAAATGGATAAAACAGACAGCTGGAAAATAGCTCAATAATCTAAAGGAAGTCAATAATTTTATGATTATAGTATATAATGGCTTAAATCTTTATCCTTGACAAGGTCATCGAGTTGCTTATTGACATAATCCCGATCAATGGTAATATCACCTGTACCGATATCATCCGGGATAGCGAATAAGAGTTCATCAAGAAGGGATGATAAAATAGTGTGCAAACGCCGGGCTCCGATATTTTCGACACGTTCATTTACCTGTGCGGCAATTGAAGCTACTTCCTTAAGCGCATCTTCGGTAAAAGAGACGTCGACGCCTTCCGCTTTCAACATAGCCTGGTACTGTTTTGTGAGTGCATTTTGCGGCTGCGTAAGGATGTCATAGAAGTCGTTCTCACTGAGCGAGTTAAGCTCTACGCGGATTGGAAACCGTCCTTGTAACTCTGGAATGAGATCAGAAGGCTTAGATACATGAAAAGCTCCGGATCCGATAAACAGAATATGATCCGTTTTAACCATCCCATGCTTGGTGGACACATTACTTCCTTCCACAATGGGCAGTAAATCACGCTGAACTCCTTGTCGACTCACGTCAGGACCGCCTCCACCTTTGCCATCAGTTGAAGATTCAGCAACCTTATCAATTTCGTCAATAAAAACAATTCCTTGCTTCTGAACGCGTTGCAGGGCTTCTTGTACGGCTGAATCATGATCGATTAGTTTTTCGGATTCTTCATCCAATAGAATCTTGCGTGCTTCTTTAATGGGAAGTTTGCGTTTTGTCGTCTGAGATTGTCCCATATTCCCAAGCATATCCTGAAGGTTGATACCCATTTCCTCCATGCCGCCTTGCGGTCCGAAGATTTGCATCATAGGGGACCTGTTGGATTTGACCTCGATCTCGATTTCTCGATCTTCTAATTCACCATTGCGAAGTTTTTCACGGAATTTTTCGCGGGTTCGTTTGTTCAATTCTTGGTCTGAAGCTTCTTCAGGATTAAAATTATCATGGTCCTGAGATTGAAACCCCGTTGAATTATTACCCGGAGAATTTTTTTTCACAGGAGGTATCAGAATATCCAAAATACGCTCTTCTACAATTTCCTGAGCCTCTTCTTTTACTCGTTCCTGCATTTCTGTTTTTACCATACTTATGGCGATATCAGTCAGATCACGAATCATTGACTCCACATCGCGACCAACATATCCGACTTCGGTAAACTTGCTGGCTTCAACCTTGATAAAAGGAGCTTCAGCCAATTTGGCAAGGCGCCGGGCAATTTCGGTTTTACCAACCCCGGTAGGACCGATTAGCAAGATATTATTAGGTAGAATTTCATCCCGCATCTCCTCATCGGCATTCATGCGTCGCCACCGGTTTCGGAGAGCAATGGCCACCGAACGTTTAGCTTCGTTTTGGCCAATAATGTATTTGTTCAATTCCGCAACAACCTGTCGCGGAGTTAAATTCTTTTGTTTAACGGTTGGTTGTAAAGTACTCATTCTTCAATGTCTAAAATACTTAAATTATGATTCGTATAAATGCAGATATCTGCAGCGATATCCAGTGATTTATTAACGATTTCGCGGGCTGATAATTCCGGTGCATTTGCTTTAAGTGCCCGGGCCGCAGCCAAAGCATACGAGCCGCCACTGCCGATAGCCAAAATCTGATCATCAGGTTCAATAACATCTCCCTGACCGGAAATCAGCAAGGCCTCGTCTTTATTCATTACAATTAAAAGAGCTTCGAGTTTGCGTAAAAATTTGTCGCTTCGCCACTCTTTCGCCATTTCAACAGCAGCACGCTGCAAATTGCCGTTATACTGCTTCAATTTTTCTTCGTATTTTTCGAAAAGGGTGAAGGCATCGGCCGTTGATCCGGCAAATCCAGCCGCAATTTTCCCTTCATATAAGCGACGAACTTTTTTTACGGTTGCTTTCATTACTGTTTTATCCATTGTAGCCTGGCCATCACCTCCAATTGCAGCTTCGCCGTTATGGATGATCCCCAGAACTGTTGTAGCCTTCAAATCAGGTAAACTCATTCAAATAGTTTTATATTTACGAATTTTAATTCTCTTCAGATGTAGGGAACGTTCAATCAGGAGTCAGATTGTTTATAATATTTTGACTTCCCTTTCCCGGAATTTGAAGGCCGTGGCTTGCGAGTATCTCGTTCTTTATGGCCTCTGGATTTTGATCCGCCATCTTTCTGATAATAATCGAGATTTTCTTTATCAGCCCGGTTAGAACTCAATTCCCTGAGTTCTCCTTCTTCGTTTTCAATTAATTGATCGATATTTTTCTCCTGCATGACTACATCTGTGATATCAATATCAGAACCGGCAATAGTGGCTTTATACTCATTCAGAGATATCGTATCATCCGCAATAAGGCTGATCTTTAACCAGTAGCGTAGCATCCATCGCCGTTTAATGCTAAGGAATCCTTTCTCAAGGTATGATTTTAAATATGGATTAATATAAATATCAACGGCACGGTAGTCGGTTGTAGAACGGAACTTACTGAGCCATGCATCGATGTCGGCAATAATTGTATTCTTGGTAACGACACTTCCGGAGCCCCCACAAGTAGGGCACACTTTGGAAACAGAGTTGACTACACTGGGGCGGATACGCTGACGTGTGATTTGTACCAGCCCAAAATCACTCATGCCAATTACATTGGTCTTGGCAGGATCTTTCTTAAATTCCTTTTTGAGCTCATCGTATATTTTTTTGCGGTTTTTGTCGATCCGCAAGTCAATAAAATCCACAACGATGATGCCACCGATATCTCGTAAGCGGAGTTGTTTTGCTACTTCTCGTGCAGCTTCAAGATTGGTTTTTAGCGAATTATCCTCTTGCTTTTCTTTGGCTGCATACGGCCCGGAGTTAACATCCACCACATACATTGCCTCAGTCTGTTCAAAAATAAGATAGCCGCCGGATGGCATTCGGACACGCGGACTAAAAATAGAATCCACATCTTTGGCAATTTTCATAAAGTCAAAGATATGCTCGCGTCCTTTATAAAGCTCCACATTAGGCAGCATCTGGGGAGCTACATGGCTAACATATGATTTAATTTTCTTATGCATCTTGGGATCATCCACTAGTACGCGATCGTATTGTTTGGCAAAAAGATCCCGAATCAGGCTTTCAGTCATATCCAAATCCTTATAAAGCAAGGAAGGGGGTTTGGCGGTCTCGAGCCGTTCAAGGATACGTTCCCATTTTCTAAGAACATTGCGCATGTCGTCTTCAATAGACTTTTTATCTTGTCCCTTTGCCACGGTACGGATTATTACACCAAATCCTTCCGGCAGCATAGATCCAACTACTCCTTTAAGGCGACGGCGTTCTTTATAGTTATTAATTTTGCGGGATACAGCAATATATTCGCCCATCGGAATGAGAACTAAAAAACGTCCTGCAACGGTAATATCAGTAGAAATACGAGGCCCTTTAGAGCCGATCGGTTCTTTTATGATTTGAACCAGCAATTTTTGGCTCGGCTGCAAAATTTTACCGGCCCAGTTTTGCTTTTCGTAATTCGATATCTTATCGAAATTCGTCTTTTTTAGCTCATCCCGAACCTGCTTTTGAATTGCATTTCGGCCGTTCAGCATCTGAACATATTCTTTCAGGTGATCGCCGGCGTCA
>Ga0102962_1000124_pt1 | contig 44770 bp, 43 predicted proteins | sample SalPonF2_C_D2_MG_FD_84519 | JGI IMG/M metagenome (GOLD analysis project Ga0102962, IMG submission 84519) | Salt pond soil microbial communities from South San Francisco under conditions of wetland restoration - Salt Pond MetaG SF2_C_D2_MG ...
GCGCACATTGCGCTTGTCGGCGAGCGCTGCCACGGCGGCGTCGTCCACCGCCGGTGCGGCAATGACTTCCACGAACTGGTTGCTGATGATCTCGCGCGCGGTGCCCGCGTCCAGGGTCTGGTTGAACGCGATGATGCCTCCGAAAGCGGATGTGGGATCGGTGGCGAAGGCGAGCCGGTAGGCCTGGGCGGGTTCGGCGGCGACCGCCACGCCGCAAGGATTGGCATGCTTGACGATGACGCAGGCGGGCGTGGCGCCAAACGTCTGCACGCAAGCGATCGCGGCATCGGCATCAGCCACGTTGTTGAAGCTGAGCGCTTTGCCCTGGAGCTGCCGGGCGCCGGCCACGGAGCCCGGGGCGGGATCGGGGTCGGTGTAGAAAGCGGCGCACTGGTGCGGATTTTCGCCGTAACGCATGTCCTGAAGCTTGTCGAACTGCAGACTCAGCGTGCGCGGGAAGGCCTCGCGCCGCCCGTCGTCCCCGCAGCGTGCGCCGAGGTAGTTGGCGATGGCGCCGTCGTAGCGCGCGGTGTGGGCAAACGCTTTGGCGGCCAGTTCGCGACGCAGCGCAGCGGGGAGCGCGCCCTCGTCGATGGCGTCCAGCACGCGCCGGTAGTCGTCCGTGTCCACGACCACGGCTACGTGCATGTGGTTTTTGGCCGCCGCACGCAGCAGCGTGGGGCCGCCGATGTCAATGTTTTCGATGGCCTCGTCGAAGCTGCAGTCCTCGCGCGCGATCGTGGCCTCGAACGGATAAAGATTGACCGCGACGAGGTCAATGGGCGGGATGTCGTGGTCGCGCATCGCCGCGTCGTCGATGCCGCGTCGCCCCAGGATCCCGCCGTGGATGCGCGGGTGCAGGGTCTTGACGCGTCCGTCCATGAGCTCCGGAAAGCCGGTGAAGGCCGAGACCTCGGTCACGGCCACGTCGTGGGCCGCAAGCGCTCGCGCGGTGCCCCCTGTCGACAGGATCTCCGCGCCGCGCCGTTGCAGAGCGCGCGCGAACTCCACCGCGCCGGTCTTGTCGGAAACGCTGATCAGGGCCCGTCGCACGCAGGACATGCTCAGTGCTCGGCCCCCGGCATCTCGATTTGATGAAAGCGCAGCTTCTTGCGCAGCGTGGCCCGGTTGATTCCCAGGATCTGTGCCGCACGCGACTGATTGCCGCCGCTGTATCGCATCACCGTTTCCAGCAGTGGCCCTTCGACTTGGTTGATGACCAGGCGGTAGAGGTCGTTGGGCTGATGGCCGTTGAGCGCCTTGAAGTAGCTGTCGAGACAGCTCGAGACATAGTGTTTCAGGGGTTCATGGCCGGTTAGGCTGTCGTCGTCTTGCGTCATTCACCCCTCCCTGCCTTCTTTGCGTTCAGCGAGGCCCCGGATCGGGCGCGTGCGCCTTGTCACGTGCGGCTCCCGGGCAGGTTTAGCGCACCCGGGCCGCCGGCAATGCATTCGCCGGCGGTTGCGCGGAGCGCCGAACGCACTCTGCCGGCGGACCCGGGCGACCGTCTTTTTCAACGCGCATCCGCGCGGCGTCATCACCCAGCGCGTCCCGGCCGGCGTGAGGTGCGGCGTGCACACGGTATGCTAAGTGGGAGGATGATACCCACAATCCCGGTACCGATGAAAGCATGGCCCTGTCGCCCGTGCGTATGCCGGGGACGGTAGGGTAAAGTGCAGGGATTTGAATTGATAGGAGATTGTGTCATGGCGCAACGAGACTGGGCGGTGATCACTGGCGGGGGCACGGGCATTGGGCGCGCGCTAGCGGCCGAGCTGGCGGGCCATGGGATATCCGTGCTGGTCACGGGTCGGCGCGAGGCCGAGCTCGAGACCACGCGCGCGCTGGATCCGCAGCATATCCACGTGCAGCCCACCGACGTGGCCGAGGCGCGCGGGCGCGAGCGACTGTGCGCGGCATTGCCGCGCGAGGCGCGCGTGGCCTATCTGGTGCACAACGCAGGCGTGCTCGACCCCATCGGACCCATCGGCGAGTTGGAGCCGCAGGCGTGGCGTCAGAACATGGCGGTGAACGTGGAAGCGCCGCTGTTTCTCACCCAGGCCCTGCTGCCGCGGCTCGATGAGGGCCGCATCATGCACGTCTCCTCCGGCGCCGCGCACCGCCCCATTGCCGGGTGGAGCGCCTATTGCGCCGCCAAGGCGGCGCTGTTCATGCTCTACCGATGTATTAACGCTGAGCTCAATGAACGGCGCATCCTGTGCGCGAGCCTGCGCCCAGGCGTGGTCGACACGCCCATGCAGGCGCACGTGCGCGAGCAGAGCGAGGAACGTTTCCCGACCGTGGAGCGCTTCCGCACGCTCAAGCGCGAGGGGCAATTGCACCCACCGCAGGAGGTGGCGAAGTTCATGAGCTGGGTATTGCGCGAGGTCAGCGACGGCGCCTTCCCGGCGCGCGAATGGGACATCGACGACACCACGCACCACGAGCTGTGGGGCGGGCCGGGCGCCTGAGCGTCGCCGTGTATCTCATCGTCATAGGGGCGGACCCGGTAGGCGAGAGCCTGGTGCGCCTGGCGCTCGAGGCGGATTTCGACACCGTGCTGATTGAGGAGGACGCCGACAGTGCCAACGCCATGGTGGACAAATATGACGTGCGCGTGCTCAACGCTGCCATCGCTGACGAGAACATCATGCAGGAGGCGGATGCGGCGCGCGCGGATGCGGTGATCGCCGCGACCCACGATGATTCGACCAACCTGATGGCGGTGATCCTGGCCCAGCAGAGCGGCGTCGACAATGTCATCAGCGTGGTCAACCACCAGCACCATCAGCGGCTGTTCGAGCGGCTTGGGGTGCGTGTGCTGGTGCATCCGGAGGTGCTGGTGGCTCGCCACCTGCTGGATATGGCGCTGCATCCGCACATGAGCGACGTGACGTCGCTGGGTGACCACGGTCAGGTAATGCAGATGACGCTGCAGTCGGGCTCGCCGCTGGTGGGTACGCCACTGGCCGAGCTCGGCCCGGCGGGGCGGCTGCCGCAGGACAGCCGGGTGGTTTCGGTGGCGCGGGACGGGGAGCACTTCTTCGCCGCCGGCGATACCGAGCTGCGCGCGGGCGACGAGATCATCCTCTACGCCCGCCGGCCGCTGTCGGAGAAAAATCTCTCGACGCTCATCGGCGACTCCCAGTGAAGGCGGCCTGATGCGCCCGCTCTGGCGCGGCATCGGCCTGGTGCTGCACGCGCCGGCGCTGATGGCTTTGCTGTCGCTGCCGGTGTGCGCGATGTTCGGCGAATGGGGGGGGCGTCGCCGACCTGCTCCTCACCGCGGCGATTGCGGCCGCGGCGGGCCAGCTGCTTTACTGGGGTGCGCGCGGCGGCGGCGAACTGGGCCGCTATCACGCCATGCTGGTGGCCGCGGCCTCCTGGCTGCTGGTCTCGGCGGTGAGTGCGCTGCCGTACTGGCTGGCGGCCATTCCCGGCGCGCACGGCGGCTCTGAGCCGCTGGGCTCGTTTGTGAACGCCTTCTTCGAGGCCCTGTCCGGTTTCACCTCCACCGGCATGACGCTGCTCGCGCATCCTAGCGCGCTGCCGCACTACTTGCAGTGGTGGCGCAGTCTAACCGAGTGGGTCGGCGGCGTGGGCATGATTCTGCTCATGCTCTCGATCATGCCCATGGACCAGACGGCGCTGAACCTCTACCGTTCGGAGGCGCGCAATCAAAAAATCCTGCCGTCCGTACGCTCCACGGCCCAGGCCATGTGGTCGATCTATGTGGTCTACACGCTCGCCGGTGTGGCACTGCTGTGGTTTGCCGGAGCCCCTGTGTGGCGGGCCGTCAACGATGCCATGAGCGCTATTGCCACCGGCGGTTTCAGCGTCGCCGACCAGGGCCTGAACGGCGCCTCAGCGGCGCTCAAGGTGGCTTTCCTGCCGATTATGATCGTGGGCGCGACCAGCTTTTCGGCGCACTATCGTCTGTTGCGCGCGCGCGACTGGCGCGGCGGGCTGTGGGGCACGGCCGAGCAGCGCTTGTTCTGGGCGCTGCTCGCTGCCGGGGCGGTGCTGGTGGCGGTGGAGAATGCGGGCTTGGGTGACGGCGTCGGCGCATTGAACAGCATCGTGCGCTGGGTGGAGGCGCTCACCACGACCGGTTTCCCCGGAGTCAGCCTGCTGCGGTGGCATGGAGCGGCCCGTTTCTGGCTCATTGTGGGCATGTTTTGCGGCGGGATGGCGGGTTCGACCGCGGGCGGTATCAAGGTGTTACGCGTCTTTACGCTTTACAAGGGGCTGCAGTGGAGCGCCGCCGAGTCCGCCGCGAGCGCCCATCAGGTGGTGCGCCACCGGCTGGAGCGCCAGGTGCTGGATCGTCGCCAGGCGGATGAGCGGGTGCGCGCCGCGGGCATTCTGTTCGCGCTGTGGACGGCGACGGTGGTGGTCGGCGTGCTCGCCATGCTGCACGCGGTGCCTGTGTCCATGCGTTTCGACGCCGTGCTGTTCGACGTGGTGTCGGCGCTCAGCAATGTGGGGCTTGCCGCCGGCCTGGCGCCGGCGCATCTGGGGACAGGTGCCAAGCTCACGCTGTGCGCGATGATGTGGCTTGGCCGGCTCGAAATCGTGCCGATCATGGTGGTGCTGGCACGGCTTTTCGCCCGTCGCTAGCGCCGCCGTGCGTTCAGCCGTACCCACCCGTCCAGGTGTTCGGGCCGCTCCCACTCTACGTATTCGTACGCTTGGGCGACTTCCTCGGCCTGGCGGTCCAGAATGCCGGCGAGCGCGAGGCGCGCGCCCCTGACCAGCAGGTCCTGCAGGTGCGGCGCCAGCGCAATCAGGGGCCCGGCCAGAATGTTGGCGACCAGGACGTCGGCGCGCTCGCCGCTGGCCAGCTCGGGCGTGCCCACCCGGATGCGCGAGCGGACCCGGTTGCGTTCGGCATTGGCGCGCGTGGCAGCGTGTGCCTGGGGATCGATGTCCACGGCGGTCACCCTCGCCGCGCCCAGCCGGGCGGCTGCCACCGCCAGCACACCCGAGCCGCAACCGTAGTCGATCACGCTCCGGCTGCGCAGGTCCAGACCATCCAGCCAGCGCAGGCAAAGCGCGGTGCTGGGGTGGGTGCCGGTGCCGAAAGCAAGACCCGGGTCCAGCCGTACGACCACGCTGTGCGCATCCGGTGCCGGGTTGTGGCCACTGGGGCAGATCCACAGACGCCGGCCGAAGCGCATGGGATGGTAGTGATCCATCCATGCGCGGACCCAGTCCCGGTCTTCAAGGAGTTCCACCCGCGCGTGCGTCGGGACTGCCCCGCCCAGACGTTCGCCGAGCGCGCGCATGACCTCGGCGGTGTCGGTATCGCCGGGGAAGAGCCCGGTCACGCGCGTGGATGACCACAAGGGCGTGGTGCCCGGTGCAGGCTCGAGCAGGGGCTCGTCGCCGGCATCGGCCAGCGTGACCGCCTGGGCGCCCAGTGCCAGCAGGGTCTCTTCCAGTGCTTCGGTGTCGTCGCCTTGCGCGGCGAGCGAGAGCTTGATCCAGGCCATGGCCGGCGGATTACACGTCGGCGGGTTCTTCCGCCCACGCCGGAATGAGATGTTCCAGGTAGTGGATGTTCGTGCCGCCGCGGTTAAAGTCCTCATCGTCCATGATGCGCCGGTGCAGCGGGATGTTGGTGTGAATGCCGTCCACCACGATTTCCGAAAGCGCCGTTCGCATGCGTGCGATGGCGCTGTGGCGATCCTCGCCGTGGGCGATGAGCTTGCCGATGAGCGAGTCGTAGTAAGGCGGCACGCTGTAGCCGGAGTAGACGTGGGAGTCGATGCGGATGCCCGGGCCGCCGGGGGCGTGATATTGGGTGATTTTGCCCGGCGACGGTGCGAAGGTGCGATGATGCTCGGCGTTGATGCGGCATTCGACGGCATGGCCGCGTATTTCCACGTCCGCCTGGCGATAGCGCAGCTTCTTGCCCGCGGCCACGCGCAGTTGCTCCTTGACCAGGTCGATGTCGGTGACCATTTCGGTGATCGGATGCTCGACCTGAATGCGCGTGTTCATTTCGATGAAATAAAAGTGCCCGTTCTCGTACAGAAACTCGAACGTGCCGGCACCGCGGTAGCCGATACGCTGACAGGCCTCCACGCACAGCGCACCAATCCGCGCGCGCTGCTCCTCGGTGATCCCCGGCGCCGGTGACTCTTCCACCACCTTCTGATGGCGGCGCTGCATCGAGCAGTCGCGCTCGCCCAGATGGATGGCGTTGCCGTGTTCGTCGGCGAGCACCTGAAACTCCACGTGGCGCGGCGTCTCCAGGTACTTTTCCAGGTAGACGCGGTCATCACCGAAGGCCGCACCGGCCTCGCTGCGCGCCAGGCCGATCGAATCCATCAATCCCTGGGGCGAGTGCGCCGCATGCATGCCGCGGCCGCCGCCGCCGCCGACCGCCTTGATCAGCACCGGATAGCCCACGCGCTCGGCGAGGGCCAAACACTGCTGCGGATCTTCCGGCAGAGGGCCATCGGAGCCGGGCACGCAGGGCACGCCCGCGGCCTTCATTTCCCGGATCGCGGAGGCTTTGTCGCCCATCAGGCGGATGGTCTCCGGGCGCGGGCCGACGAACGTGAAGCCGCTCTGCTCGACGCTCTCGGCGAAGTCGGCATTTTCGGACAAAAAGCCGTAGCCGGGATGGATCGCAACGGCATCGGTGACTTCCGCCGCGCTGATCAGCGCCGCCATGTTGAGATAGCTTTGCGCGCTTTGAGGGGGGCCGATGCACACGGTCTCATCGGAGAGCAGCACGTGCTTGAGTTCGCGGTCGACGGAAGAGTGGGCGGCCACCGCGCGGATGCCGAGCTCGCGGCAGGCGCGCAGGATACGCAGGGCGATCTCGCCGCGGTTGGCGATGAGGACTTTATCGAGCATCGCCTTACCCGATGACGAACAGTGGCTGGTCGTATTCCACCGGCTCGGCGTTGTCGACCAGGATTTCCCGGATGGTGCCCGCCTGATCCGCCTCGATCTGGTTCATCATCTTCATTGCCTCGATGATGCAAAGGACGTCGCCGACCTCCACGTGCTGGCCTTTGTCGACGAACTCCTTGGCGCCGGGCGAGGGAGAGCGGTACAGCGTGCCCACCATGGGTGCGCGCACTACGTGGCCTTGGTGCTGCGGTGCGCTCTGGTTCTCCTCCGTGGCTGCGTTTGCATGGGGCGCCTGGGAAGCGGGCGCGCTCTGCGGCGCAGGCGCGTACTGAATCAGGTGCGGGTCCGGTGCGGAGTGGCGGCTGATGCGCACCGACTCCTCGCCTTCGCTGATCTCGAGTTCGGAGATGCCCGAGTTCTCCACCAGCTCGATCAGTTTCTTGACCTTGCGAATATCCATCGGCTTTCCTTAAGGGGAGGCGGCTTCTAATTGGGTGATGGCGGCTTGCAGGGCGAGGTCGTAGCCCTGCGCACCCAGCCCGCAGATGACGCCGCGGGCGACGTCGGAGAAGTAGGAGTGGCGGCGGAACGGTTCACGCGCATGCACGTTGGACAGGTGGATCTCTATGAAGGGCAGCTCGACGCCCAGCAGTGCATCACGTAGTGCCACGCTGGTGTGGGTGAAAGCCGCCGGGTTGATCAGCACGAACGCCACGCCTTCGTCCGGGGCGGCGTGTATGCGCTCAACGAGTGCCGTTTCGGAATTGCTCTGAAATGCGACCAGGCGGTGGCCTAGCGCTGCCGCTCTTTGCACCAGCTTGGCTTCAATGTCGGCCAGCGTGCGTTGCCCGTAATGGCCGGGTTCGCGGGAACCGAGCAAGTTCAGATTGGGCCCGTTGAGGAGAAGGATAACGCTCACGCCGCTCGATCCTGGGTCGGATTCGGGTTAGCCGGCATTGTGCGGCAACCCGGTGTTGATGTACAGGTCGCCGCCGTTGAGCGCCAATTATGACAATTTCGGCGATGATCAAGAGCTAGCTGATTTACCCAACGCTTGCCGCAGCCACTGGTGCAGCGTTTGCGCAGACAATCGGCCGGCCTGACTATGGAGGATGCGGCCGTGGCGGCCGACCAGGACGGTGTAGGGCAAGGCGCCTACGTCGTCCCCGTATGCCTTGGACAGGCGAATGGCGGCCTGGCGGTTGGCAAACACGGGGTAAGTGATGCCGTGCTTGCGCACGAAAGCGCGCACCGGCGCGGCATCGTCAACCGCTGGCCCCAGGATGCGCAGGCCTTGGCTCGCGTACTGCTTCTGCGTGCGTTCGAGAAGAGGCGCTTCCTCGCGACAGGGCAGGCACCAGGGGGCCCAAAAATTGACCAGCACCAAGTGGCCACGCAACCCGCTGAGCGTTCGCTGCTTGCCTTGCAGGTCGGTGAGCGTCAATGCGGGCGCGGTCGCGGGCGGGTCGCCGCGGGGCAGACTGCGCGAAGCGAGCCGGGGTTGGCTGCGCGGCCGCGGCGCCAGATAGACATAGGCCTCGAAGCCGACCAGCGCACCGAGCGCGATCGAGACCAGCATCAACAGCGCGCGTTTCATCCGTGCCGGTCACTCCGCCGCCCGAGCCGGCAACGCCTGGGGAACACGCCGGCTTCAGCCGCGCCCGGGCGTTGCCGCACGCGTGCTGTCGCGTACCCACCCCAGGTATTCCGGCAGTCCGCCATTCGCCGGCACCGCGAGCACCTCGGGCACATCATACGGGTGCAACGCCTGGATCCGCTGCGTCAGCGCGTCGATTCGGCTGAGGCACGTTTTGATGATCAGGAGCGTCTCCGGGTCGTCGTGCACCGCGCCCTCCCAGTGGTAGAACGAGCGCAGACCAGGCAACAGATTCACGCATGCTGCCAGCCGTTCCGCCACCAGAGCTTGCGCGATGCGCGCCGCGGTCGGGTTGTCCGGGCAGGTGCAGTAGACGACTTCGACCGGGTCTTCACGATCGTCGGGTGCGGGCATGGGGCACGAAACTCGACGTAGTAAAAGGTGACATTGACCCTATACAGAATAACATCGTGCCTTGGTGCGCACTATGGCGGTATCTGCGTGGAGGGCTCCGCGCCAGCGGGCTGCCGCGTCCCCGGGGTTACACGCCGCCGGCATCGTTGCCGGGCTGCGGCGCACGCGCTGGCAGCGCGAAAAAGCGCCGCGCCGTGGCCGTCGTGGCCGAGGCCAGGGCGGCCGTTGTCTCGCCCCGTGCCCGTGCCAGAGTCGCCGCGATGTGCGCCAGGTAGGCGGGTTCGTTGCGCCGCGTGCGGGGTTTGGGGCTCAGGTCACGCGGCAGCAGGTAAGGGGCGTCCGTTTCCACCATCAGGCGTTGCGCCGGAATGCGCCCGGCTATGTCCAGCAAGTGCCGGCCGCGGCGCTCGTCGCAGATCCAGCCCGTGATCCCTACATGCAGGTCGCGTTCCAGGTAGGCGTCGAGTTCGCGGTCCGCACCGGTGAAACAGTGAACCACGGCCGCGTTCAGCGACGGCAGATATTCGTCCAGTATGGGCAGGAAGCGCTCATGGGCGTCGCGCTGGTGCAAAAACACCGGCAGACCGGTCTCGGCGGCGAGCTCCAGATGGGCGTGGAAGGCGGCTTCCTGTCTGTCGCGCGGCGACAGGTCGCGAAAGAAATCCAGGCCCGTCTCGCCCACAGCGACCACTTCGCCGGCGGCGGTCAGTTCGCGCAGGGTATCAAGCAGCGCCGGGCCGAATTCGCAGGCTTGGTGGGGGTGCAGCCCGGCGGTGGCGAACAGCACACCCGCGTGCTGCCGGGCAAGCGCTAGCGACCGGCGGGAACTCGCCGCATCGCTGCCCGTCACCACCATTTGCGCCACCCCGGCGCGGGCGGCGCGCGCGATGACCGCATCGCGGTCGCTGTCGAAACTGTCATGGCAGAGATTGGCGCCGATGTCGATCAATTCCATGGCACTGCCCCCTTCTATCGGCAAACCATTCAGTATACGGATCGCTGTGCCAGCCGCGAAAAAGACTGCACGGTGAGGGGAGGCGGCGTGGCGGGTGACTTGCGCTGTTCTGCTAGAATCGGCCAACCTTGAGCGTGCAGCGACAAGGGGGGAAAGGGTTTGGCGTTGGTCGACCGCCGAGCGCTGTGGGCGTTGGCGTCCGGGCGGTGGACTCGATGCGTTCCGTCCTTCGTCCGCCCGTGGATCGTTGCCAGGGCCATATCATCGTGCCGTAGCGCGGAGAGCACCGTGACCAAAGCTTTGCTGTTTGTCGTTCTGGCGGCGTTTGCGGGGCCGCTGCTGGCTCAAACCCAGTACGTGTCGGACGATCTTTCGATCACCATGCGCACCGGGCAGGGCAACCGATACTCCATCATCGAAATGCTCGAAAGCGGCACCCCGGTGCATGTGGTCAAAAAGGCCAACGGCTATGCCGAGGTACAAGCCCCGGACGGCAAGCAGGGCTGGGTACTGACGCGTTTCCTCCAGCCCATGCCGGTGGCCCGTGACCGCTTGGCGGACGTGCAAAAGCAGCTCACCAACATCAAGCAGCAGAACAGCCAGCTTCAGGACAAGCTCAAGGCGGCGCTGGGCACCAAGTCCGACCAAGCTTCGGCCATCCAGCACCTCAAGCAACAAAACGCCGCGCTCAAGCAGCGCTTGGACCACATCACCACCACGGCGGCACACAGCCTGCAGATCAGCCAGCAGAACGACCAGCTCAAGACGCGCGTCGCGCAGCTCGAGCAGGAGCGCTCCCAGCTTCAGGCGGAAAACCGCATTACCGAAAGCCGCCGCGAGGGCATAGTGATCGGGGCGGTTATCCTCATTCTGGGCATGCTGGTGGGCCTGATCCTGCCGCGTCTGCGCGTGCGGCGCCGCTCCGCCTGGGACAGCTACTAGCGCGCACTCTGCGCGGGCGCGCTTCACCGCGCCGAGGACGGGATGGAACACCATCTGGTCAATGCGCTGGTTCTTATCGCCGCGTTGGGCGTGGCCAGCCAGTGGCTCGCCTGGCGCCTACGCGTGCCGGCGATCGTGTTGTTTCTGCTGGCGGGGTTGGCGGTCGGCCCGGGCCTGGGATTGCTCCGCCCGGCCGAGGACTTCGGGCCCTTGGTGCGCCCCGTGGTGAGCCTGGCTGTGGCCATCATCCTCTTTGAGGGCGGGCTTAATCTCCATTTGCATGAGCTCAGGGAAGCGGCAGGCGGCGTTAAGCGTCTGGTGGCTATCGGAGTGCCCCTGAGCTTCGTGTTCGGGGCGCTGGCGGCCCGCCTGGTGGGCGGGTTGTCGTTGCCCGTCGCGTTGACCTTCGCCGCGGTCATGGTGGTCACCGGACCGACCGTGATCACCCCGTTGCTGCGTCAGGCGCATCTCAACCGGCGGACCGCTTCCTACCTGAAATGGGAAGGCATGATCAACGACCCAATCGGGGCGTTGTTCGCTTTGCTGGTGGTGCAGTACTTCCTGCTGCGCGGAACGGCGGCGCAGCACGTGGCGGCGGGCATGGTGACGATGGCCCTGGCCCGGGGTCTGTTGGCGGCGGCGGTGTTGGGCGCGGGCGTTGCCTGGCTGCTGGGTCGTGCGCTGCAGCGCGAGTGGTTGCCCGAGTTTCTCAAGGCGCCGGTGGTGTTCGGTATGGTCCTGGTGGTGTTCGCACTCGCCAACCAGGCAACGCCGGAGGCGGGCTTGTTGGCGGTGACGCTGATGGGCATGGTCCTCGGCAATATGCGGCTTCCCACCATGGGAGACATGCGTCGTTTCCAGGAGTACCTGACGCTGCTGCTGGTGCCGTCGGTGTTCGTGCTGCTGACTGCGGACCTGCCGCCCCGGGTCATCCTGCAGCTGAACTGGCACAGCGCCGCTTTGGTGGCCGCCATGCTGATATTGGTGCGCCCGGCCGCGGTGTGGCTGGCCACGGTCGGTGCGTCCATGGACTGGCGCGACCGGTTGCTGGTGTCATGGATCGCGCCGCGCGGCGTGGTGGCATCCGCGATCGCCGGGGTGGTGGGGCCGGCGATGGTGGCCAGCGGGTACCACGACGGAGATCTGCTGCTGCCGCTGATTTTCGCCATGGTGTTTGCGACCGTGCTGCTGCATGGCCTGAGCCTGCGCGGGCTGGCTCGGGGGTTGCGGCTGGCGGTCAGCCCGCACGGCGTGCTGGTGGTGGGCGCATCGCCGTGGACTACGGCGCTGGCGAACATGCTGGTCTGCGAGCTCGGGGTCGACGTGCTTTTGGTGGATTCGTCCTGGCACCGGCTGCGCGAGGCGCGCAAACTCGGCATCCGCGTCCTCTACGGTGAGTTGCTCTCCGAGCAACTGCAGCGCTCGCTGGAGCTGAACGAGATTTCGTGCCTGCTCGCGGCCACCAGCAACGATGCCTACAATTCTCTGGTGTGCCACCATTTCGCGTCGGAGCTGGCCGCGAGTCGTGTCTACCAGTTGCCCATGTCGGCGCCGGAGGACCATACCACCAAAGCGGTAGCGAGACCGTTTCGCGGCATGGTCGCCTTCGGCGAAGAGGCGCAGTACGAGGAGCTTTGGCGGCGCCAGCTCCAGGGCTGGGCATTCTACAAAGCGCGCATCAGCGAAAGTTACCGCTGGGATATGCTGGTGGCGGAGTGGCCGGCTGAAACCCTGACCGTCGCCGTGGTGCATGCTGACGGCAGCCTGGTTTTCCACGCGTCGCAGGACCCCATCAGTGCCAAGGCCGGCGACACGGTTGTCTATTATGCACCGCGCGAGCCAACGCGCGTGCAAGCGCGCGCTGAAGAGCCGGATGACGGGGTGAGGCAGGAGCCGGTGTCAGAGCCGGTCGGTTCGCCCGCCGGGTCCCGTATCGGCACAACCCAGGAGACAGTGGACGATGAGTGATAATCCGGCCTGGCCCCATCCCGGCAGCAGCGAGCGTTTGGCGATCGAGGGCCCCGCCGGCGCCTTGGAGTTGTTGGTGAGCGCGCCCGCCCACGCTGTCGAGCCTCAAGGCGTGGGCATTGTCTGCCATCCGCATCCCATGCACGGGGGTACCCTGGATAACAAAGTCGCGTACATGCTGGCGCGAAGCTGTAATGAGGCAGGGCTTACGGCGGTACGTTTTAACTTCCGGGGCGTGGGCGCGAGCGCCGGGGCGTTCGATGAAGGCCGCGGCGAGAGCGAGGACCTGTTGGCTGTGGTGCAATGGTGCCGTGAACAGTGGCCGGACGCGCGGCTGGTGCTGCTGGGTTTTTCCTTCGGCGCCTATATAGCGCTGCACAACACCGCCCGGGTGAAGCCGGTGCGATTGGTCACGGTGGCGCCCCCGCTGCGTTACTTCGCCGAGGGCGAGGTACCGGTGCCGCCGTGCCCATGGCTCGTGATTCAGGGCGATGCCGACGACGTGGTGGATTCGCGGGAAGTGCGCGAACGGCTGCAGGGGCTCGATCCAGCGCCGCAGGTGCGGGTTCTGGCCGGCGTGGGCCACTTTTTCCACGGCCACCTGACAGATCTGCGCGAAATCGTGGTCTCCACGCTGCACTCGGCGTGGCAGACGCTGCAGTGACGGGTTGGGCTCAGCGCCGCGTACCGGGGCGGTCCGGTCGCAGCCGAGGCCCGCGAAGCGATACAATGATTTTTGAACGTTTCAAATGCAGGTAACAGGTTTGGTTCAACCTTTGACCCGCTCGGTATGGGATCAATTCCGTCAGCTCCTGCAGGGCGGTAGCGACCCGGCGACGCAGGCCGATGCGCAACGGCGCAAGACACGCATCGCCGCGGCCGTGCTGCTGCTCGAGCTGGAGCGTGTGGACGCGCATCGCAGCGAACGCGAGCGCGAGGTGGTCAAAGCGCAGTTGCAGCAGAAGTTCGGGCTCGATGCGGACGAGACCGAAACGCTGGTCCAAGTGGCGGACCAGCGGGCGGCGCGGGCCGTGTCCTTGCACCGCTTCGTGCAAACGCTGAACGAGCACCTGGATGCCGAGCAGAAATTGGCCGTGCTGGAGATGCTATGGCAGGTTGCCTATGCGGACGGCGAGCTGGAAAAGCACGAGGAGGCGTTCCTGCGCGAGATGTCGGAGCTGATGTTCATCCCGCATGCCGATTTCATTCGCGTCAAGCTGCGTGTGCTCGACGAAATTTAGAGCCCGCAGGGTTTCGGTTGAGCCGTATCTCGTGTCGGCTGATAATAGCTTGATTACAGACATTTCCCGCCGGCCGCGGGCCATGCATGATGCCGGCCCGGCGGAGCCAATTGGGAGGTCGCTCCATGGATTTACCCCGTAACCCCACCCGCGCGGTGCGCATCGGTTCGGTCACCGTCGGTGGCGGTCACCCCATCGCGGTGCAGAGCATGTGTGCCACCCACACCCAGGATGTGGATGCGACGGTGGCGCAGATCAACGATCTGGAGGCCGGGGGCGCTGCCATCGTGCGGGTAGCGGTGGACAACAAGCGCGATGCCGAGGCGCTGGCCGAGATTCGTCGGCGCACCACCGCCAATCTGTGCGCCGACCTGCAGGAAAACTACCGGATGGCCGAGCGGGTGGCTCCGTCCGTCGACAAGATACGCTACAACCCGGGCCATCTGTATCACCACGAGCGCAAAAAGCCGTGGCAGGACAAAGTCCGTTTCCTGGCGGATGTGGCCGGGGAGAACGACTGTGCGCTGCGCGTCGGGGTCAACTGCGGCTCCGTGGATCCGGACAAGGCGCACATGGCGGAGCAGGACCCGCTCGCGCCCATGCTCGAGAGTGCCCTGGAGCACTGCGATCTGCTCGACTCCTTGGGGTTTGCGCGCTTCGTGGTGTCGCTGAAGGACTCGGATCCGGCCAAGGTGATCGAAGGCTACCGCCGCTTCGCCGCCAAGCGCCCGTATATCCCCCTGCACTTGGGTGTGACCGAAGCGGGCATTCCGCCCGACGGCGTCATCAAGACCCGCATCGCCTTCGAGCAGCTTTTAAGCCGCGGCATCGGGGATACGCTGCGCGTGTCGCTGACCGTGCCCAACGCGCGCAAACGCGAGGAGATAGAGGCGGGGCAGCAGATCATCGACGACGTGGCTGCGGGGCGCGTGCGCAGCGTGGTGGACTTCGGCAAGAAGGGCCTGAACATCATCAGTTGCCCCAGCTGCTCGCGGGTGGAGAACGAGAAGTTCATCGAGCTGGCGGAAGAGGTCAAGGCGGCCACTGAATACGCCGCCGAACACGCCATCACCATCGCCGTGATGGGCTGCCGCGTAAACGGCCCGGGCGAGACCGACGACGCCGACCTGGGTCTGTGGTGCGGCCCCAACTTCGTCAACCTCAAGCGCCGGGGTGAGCCACTGGGGCGCTACCGCTACGACGACGTCATGCCGCGTGTGCACGAGGAAATCGACCGCATGATCCAGGAGGAGGAGACCGCGCCGCAGGCTTGATGGTGCCTGGCGGTGCGGGTATGCGGCGCTACGTTTGCCTGTAGACGCGGCCCTTCCAGCGCGAGCGTTCGCCGCGCCAGTAGCGCAGCGCCGAGCTCCAGGTCATCGCCAGGTACAACGTACCCACCACCGGCAGCGTGAGGCACCAGCCTGCGGAGCGTCCGTAGTAGCGCAGCGTGGGCCAGTAGGAGAGTGCCATGGCGAGCAGGCTGGCGGTGCCCAGCGCTACGCCGAGCGGGCCGGTCAGCGCCAGGCTCAACACGGGCAGCCAAAACGCTGCCGCCATCAGCACTGTGCACAGCGCGAGCAACGTGGCCGAGTAGCGCAGTTGGGTGAACGCCGAGCGCGCTACCATATTCCAAATGCTTTCCAGGGAATCGTAAGCGCGAACGCTGCTCGCTTCGTGCGTCAGGCCGATCCAGATGCGCCCGCCCGAATTCTTGATGCGCGCCGCCAGGGTGCAGTCGTCGATCAGGGCCCCGCGCAGCGCGGCGAATCCGCCGATGCGCTCGAGCGCGCCCGTCTCCAGCAGCACGCAGCCGCCGGCGCCCGCCGCAATCCAGCGGGTGCGCCCGTTGGCGAGGCGAAACGGATAAAGCAGTTTGAAGAAGAAGACGAAGGCCGGAATCAGCAGGCGCTCCCAAGGGCTCGCCATGCGCAACTGCACCATGAGCGACGCCATTTGCAGCCGCCCGGCGAGCAGGTGACGCCGCAACGCCGCCAGTGCCCCCGGCTGGAGCTCGATGTCTGCGTCCAGCAGCAGCGTGAGTGGGGTGTGCACTGCGCGGCGCCCCTGCTCCAAGGCCCATAGCTTGCCCGCCCATCCGGCGGGCAGCGGGGCGGCACGCATCACCTCGACGCCGCGGCCGTGAGCGAGCTTGGCGGTGCCGTCGCCGGAGTGGTCATCGATAACGATGGTTCGCAATCCATGCCCCTGACGGCGCAGGCCGTCCAGGGTGCGGCCAATGACCTCGGCTTCGTTGCGGGCCGGGATCAGCACTGTCACGTCGTCGATGCGCTCGTGACCCCCATCGCCCGGCTCCGCTTCCAGGCGCTCGCGCGTGCGCCACGGCTGCCAGGGCGCGAGCAGAATGCCGAGCCAGATCACGCAGCCGGGCAGCGCGAGCCACCACACGGGGCTATTGTCGCTTGGACAGGCTTTCCAGAGGCACGTGCACTTCGCTCGCGGCGGTCACCGCTTGGGCGCGGTCGCCGTAGCGTATCGGCAGGTCCGGCGCCATCTTGCCTTCCGTGCGCGGGCCGCGCAACGAAGTCCACAAGGCCTTCAGCGGGTGGCTGAAAGTATCGTTGACCGCGGTGCCTTCGTAACCGCAGTGCGCCATGCAGTTGTCGCACTTGGGGTTGTTGCCGAAGCCGTAGTTGTCCCAGTCCGTGGTCTCCATCAGCTCCTTGAAGGTGGAGGCGTAGCCCTCATCCACCAGCAGGTAGCACGGCTTCTGCCAGCCGAAGATATTGTAAGTCGGGTTGCTCCACGGCGTGCACTGATAGGTCTGATTGCCGGCGAGGAAGTCGAGGAACAGGCTGGACTGGTTGAACGCCCACTTGCGGCTGCGCTGCTTGCCGTGGCGGAAGATGTTGCGGAACAGCTCCTTGCTCTTGTTACGCGGCAGGAACACCTCCTGCTTGGGCGCGTGCTCGTAGCTGTAGCCGGGCGAAACCGTGATGCCTTCAACGCCCAGCTCGGTTGCGTAGTCGAAGAACCGCGCCACACGCTCGGGATCCTCGCCGTCGAACAGCGTGCAGTTGACGGTCACGCGAAAGCCGCGGTCGAGCGCCGCCTTGATAGCCGAGACCGCCTTGTCGAACACGCCCTCGCGGCACACGGATTCATCGTGGCGCTCGCGGTCGCCGTCCAAGTGCACGGAGAAGGTGAGATACGGGGACGGCTCGAACAGATCGAGTTTCTTTTCAAGCAACATCGCATTCGTACATAGGTAGACGAATTTCTTGCGCGCGGTAATGCCTTCCACGATCTCGACGATGTCCTTATGGATCAGCGGTTCGCCGCCGGGGATGGAAACCATGGGTGCGCCGCACTCGTCCACCGCGTTGAGCGCGTCTTCCACGCTCATGCGCCGCTTGAGGATGTCTTGTTCATAGTCGATCTTGCCGCAGCCGGCGCACTCCAGATTGCACTGGAACAGCGGCTCCAGCATCAAAACCAGGGGATAGCGCTTCTCGCCCTTGAGCTTCTTGCCCAAGATGTAGCTTCCGACGCGAAGCTGTTGAATGGCAGGGATGCCCATGCGGCCTCCTTTCTTCGCCGGGCTTGGTCGCGTTCAGCCCGTAGCGTGATTGTCAGTCAATGCGGAAGGCAGCCGGAACGTGGTGACCTCACGGATGCCTTCCAACTCGCGCACGTCCGCCACGCCGAAGCTCTTGAGGCGCTCCAGAACCTGCTGCACCAGCACCTCCGGGGCCGATGCGCCCGCCGTGATGCCGATGCGCGTATCGGGCGTAAACCATGCCGGATCAAGGTCGTCCGCGTCCTGGATTAGATAGGAACGCACGCCCCGTTGTTCCCCGACCTCGCGCAGGCGGTTGGAGTTGGAACTGTTGCGCGCCCCCACCACCAGGATGACGTCGCTTTCGTCGGCGAGCGTGCGCACGGCGTTTTGGCGGTTCTGCGTCGCGTAGCAAATGTCTTTGAGTCCAGGCCCCTGGATGTCGGGGAAACGGCGCTTGAGCGCTTCCACCACCTCGGTGGTGTCGTCCAGGCTCAGCGTGGTTTGCGTGACGTAGGCCAGGCCGGAGGGATTTTGCACCTCCAACGCCTCGACCTCTTCGACAGAGCATAACACGTGCACGGGGCCATCGATGCGACCGCGCGTGCCCTCGACTTCCGGATGCCCGGTATGGCCGATGATGATCACCTCGCGCCCCTGTGTGCGGTAGCGCTGGGCCTGGTTGTGGACCTTGGTGACCAGCGGGCAGGTTGCGTCAATGACTTCAAGCCCGCGCGCATCCGCTTCGCTTACCACGGACTCAGCGACGCCGTGCGCGCTGAAGATAGTTACAGCCCCGCGCGGGACTTCCTCAAGCGATTCCACAAATATAGCGCCACGGCTCTCCAGATCGCGCACCACGTGACCGTTGTGCACGATTTCATGCAGCACGTAGACGGGGGCACCGTAGCGCTCCAGGGAGCGTTCCACAATGTCCACGGCCCGCACCACACCGGCGCAGAAGCCGCGCGGTTGAGCAAGAGTCACTTCCATAAATCGCTCCGCCTGTTCATAATTGTTCCGACGACGGCTTGGCGCCGCCCTGGCCGTGCAATGCGGAAACCTTCATTAGACTGCCAGCAGCGAGCCCGAACGGGAGATGAGTGTCCAAGACGGAAAGCGGCGCGATCCACACATCGGTACTTTTGAACACACCCCACGATCTCCTGCTCGCCCCGTGATGGGCATGGAATTTGATGGAAATCGAGTTTTGCGTCGTGTCGCAAGCGTGCGATATTAGTAGCACTAGACGCAGCTTGCGTTCAAGTCTAAATTTTTAGCGCTAAGTGGCGTTTACATCGTTTTTACACGGATGTGCGCAGCCGGGCGGAGCCATCGAAGCAGCCGGTCCATGTCCCTTGTCTTAGCCCCGTTAACGGACGCACCTTATGAGTAGCGCGGGAGGTTGCCAAATGCCCTATCCCTTGCTTGAGAGCATCGATATTCCGGAAGACTTGCGGGCGCTGCCGGAGTCCAAGCTGGCGCAGTTGGCGGATGAGCTGCGCGCGTATTTGCTCGATACCATCTCCGGCAGTGGCGGTCATCTGGGTGCCGGGCTGGGCACGGTGGAGCTGACGGTCGCGCTGCACTACGTTTTCAACACGCCTGAAGACCGGCTGGTGTGGGACGTGGGCCATCAGGCCTATCCGCACAAGATTCTCACCGAGCGGCGAGAACAGCTGGGCACGATCCGCAAATGGAAGGGCTTGGCGCCGTTTCCGCGCCGTGCGGAGAGCGAATACGACACCTTCGGGGTGGGCCATGCAGGCACCTCCATCGGGGCGGCGCTGGGCATGGCCATCGCTGCCCGGCGCGCGGGCGTGGAGCGCAAGGTGGTCACGGTGACCGGCGATGGCGCAATGACGTGCGGCATGGCCTACGAGGCCCTGGATCATGCTGGCGATCTGCGTCCCGACCTGCTGGTAATCCTCAACGACAACGAGATGTCCATTTCGCCCAATGTGGGCGCGCTCACCAACTACCTCACGCGCTGCGCGTCAGGACGGCTCTACTCGGCGCTGCGCGAGGGCGGCAAGCAGATGCTCAAGTACATGCCGCCGGCATGGGAGATCGCCAAGCGTGTGGAAGAACGCGCCAAGACGATGGTGGTGCCGGGGGCTCTTTTCGAGGAGCTGGGCTTCAACTATTTCGGCCCCATCGACGGACACGATTTAGCGACGCTGGTGCGTACGCTTCAGAATCTGCGCACGCACACGGGTCCGCGCATCCTGCACGTGATCACGCGCAAGGGCAAAGGCTACGAGCACGCGGAAGCCGATCAGGTCACCTACCACGGCGTCAAGCCCTTCGACCTCAAGGTCGGCATTCAGAAGGCAAAGTCGGCGCCGGCCGCGCCCAGCTACAGTCAGGTGTTCGGTGCTTGGCTGTGCGATATGGCGCGCCGCGACGGGCGCCTGGTGGCCATTACCCCGGCCATGCGTGAGGGTTCCGGGCTGGTGGACTTTTCCAAGCGCTATCCGGAGCGCTATTTCGACGTCGCCATCGCCGAGCAGCACGCGGTGACCGTTGCTGCCGGTATGGCGTGCGACGGCCTCAAGCCGGTGGTGGCGATCTACTCGACCTTCCTGCAGCGCGGCTATGACCAGCTCATCCACGACGTGGCGATCCAGAACCTGCCGGTGCTGTTCGCCGTCGACCGCGCCGGCGCGGTGGGCGCCGACGGGCCGACCCATCAGGGCGCGTTTGACCTCACCTACCTGCGCTGCGTGCCCAACATGGTCGTTATGGCGCCGGCGGACGAGAATGAAACCCGGCAGATGCTCTACACCGGCTTTCAGCTTGACCAGCCTAGCGCGGTGCGTTACCCGCGCGGCAACGGACCGGGCGTGGCCATCGGCGAGGAGATGCAGGCGTTGCCCATCGGCGAGGCTGATCTGCGTCGCGAAGGCCGCGGCGGCATTGCCATTCTCGCCTTCGGGGCGATGCTGGCGCCCGCGCTCGAGGTGGCCGAAGAGCTCGATGCGAGCGTGGTCAACATGCGCTTTGTCAAACCCTTGGACGAGGACATGATCCGCCGCATGGCCGAGCGCCACGATATGCTGGTCACCATCGAGGACAACGTGGTGGCAGGCGGCGCGGGGAGCGCGGTCGGCGAGTGCTTGGCGGCGGCCCGCATCCAATTGCCGCTGTTGCAGCTCGGGTTGCCGGATCGTTTCCTCGAGCACGGCTCGCGCGAGGACCAGTTGCGCGACAGCGGCCTCGACGCCGCCGGCATACTGGGCTCGATTCGCGCCTTCAGCGCCGATGCTGAGGCGGAAGGCGGCCATGCCGGGCGCGTGGTCAGCATGCAGGGCCGGTCTTCGTCCCCGGCAAAGTCGTAGTCGGCCGGTGCGCGGCGGTCAGGCGGGGGCTAAGCGCTGAGGTAGCCGTTGTCGCGGAACCACTGAACCGCGTCGGCCAGGGCCTGCGCGGCCGGACGCGCGCTGTAGCCCAGTTCGCGGCGCGCTTTGTCCCAAGAGAAAAACATACGCTTACGCGCCAGGCGCACGCCAGCGACGGTGACGATGGGCTCCTTGCGGCTGACGGCCGCCCAGGCTTCGGCCACATGGGCGACGGGTAGCACCAGGCTGTGGGGCAGACGCAGCCGCGGGGGAGCGCGCCCGCACAGTCTGCAGACCTCGTTCAGGATCTGCTGCAACGTCATGTCCTCCCCGCCCAGAATGTAGCGCTCGCCGGCTTTGCCGTGTGCGAACGCGGCCAGATGGCCGGCTGCGACGTCATCCACGTGAACCACGTTGAGGCCGGTATCGACAAATGCCGGCATGCGCCCGCGGGCGGCGTCGCGAATCATGCGCCCGGTGGGGGTCGGCTTGATATCGCGCGGCCCGACCGGTGCGGAAGGGTTAACGACGACCGCCGGCAGCCCGCGTTCCTGCACCAGTTCGCCCACGGCTTGTTCGGCCAGGTACTTGGAGCGTTTGTAATGGCCGATCATGTCCTGAAGTGAGACCGGCGTGTCTTCGTCGGCGGGCGTGCCGTCGGCGTGGAGGCCTAGCGTGGCGACGCTGCTGGTGTAGACGATGCGTTCCACGCCTGCGTCCAGCGCCGCCAGCATGAGCGCCCGTGTGCCGTCGACGTTGACGCGGTAGGCGACATCCGGGTCCGGGGTCCACAGCCGGTAATCGGCGGCGACGTGGAACACGGCGCTGCAGCCCGCTACAGCGCGCTTAAGGGAGGCCGCGTCGGTGAGGTCGCCCTCGATAGTCTCCGCCGCCACGTCATCCAGATTGCGGCGGTCGCTTCCCGGGCGCACCAGTGCGCGAACCTGATGGCCTTCCGAGACCAGCCGCCTCAGCACTGCCGAGCCCAGGAATCCGGTGGCGCCGGTGATCAGCGTGGTCATACGGGACTCCAGCTTTCATGCAGGGCGCGGGCGAGAATGCGCAGGCTGCGCAGCGCACGCCGGTTGTACACCGCCAGACGGCTTAGATCCGGTAGTTCACCGGGGCGGTAAAGAGTGGCTTTCAGGAGCGGCAAGGGCTGCAGGCGCCCGGCATCGTCGAGCGCTTCGGTGGCGGCGCGCGGCAACGTGAGCGAGGCCGGATCCACAATGCTTCGCACGGCCAGAAAAGGCACCCGATGGCGCGCGGCCACAATGGCGACTGCCGCACTCTCCATGTCGACGGCGAGTGCGCCGAAGCGCTCGCGCAGGCGCGCTTTATCTGCCACCGAGCAAACCGGGGTGCGTTGCGAGACCAGCGTTCCGGCATGAGCGCTCGGCAGGCGCGCCCGCGCGTGCCGGCGCCACGCGGCATCGGTACCCCAGAGCGAGCCATCCGCCGCGTCGGCCACCGCCTCCGCCAATACCAGCGCCCCGGGTTGCAGCCCCGGTTCCAGGCCACCGGCGAGCCCGCAAACGAGCAGCGCGCGTGCGCCCGCCTGAAGCGATGCCTCGGCGGTGTGTGCGGCGCGTGCAGGCCCGATACCCGATACCCAAAGGTGCACGCCCGGTTCGAGCGCAGCCGGGCCGCCACTGCGCGGTGCGGCGCTACCCAGGCAGCGTGCTTCGCTGGGCAACGCCGTGATCACGCCGACCCGGCGCAGCTTGGGCGCCGGCGCATCTGCTCGCGTCAGTGCCGCGGAGTCCATAGCGCAAGGATCGCTTCGCGGCTGCCCCGGCTGCGGTCGCCGGTGTTGCCGCGTGTGGAGAGTCGGAACATGGCCCTCGCAGTGAGCAGCGATGCATCGCCATGGGCCCCGGGGCCTGTCCGGCGGAATTTCATGGGCACCATCAATTTCGCGCCAGTCCTGTCGTCGCACCGCAACCCATGCGTCCATTGTACCGGCTTGTGTGTCCTGGGCGGGGACCGAGGGGGCTGCGCAACGGCGCCCGGCCCGGCCGCAGGGTGATCTGTACCGGCCTGGCGCGCTCGCCACACGAAGGCTGCGCTGGTTTTGGGTTAGGCATGGCCGCGCACGGCTGTTGCCTCATGAACACCTGCTCTGCCTCGGCTGTGGACGCTAAGGCGCAAATACGAGGGGCGCCGCCAGGCCCCGACAATCCCCCGCCGTGGCGGTATCAGCGAACGGCGCGCGTTGCGCGGTAAGACGGGTGACCTGCGTCGCCTCGGGGCAGATTGCGGGCGCTCCAGCGGAACAGACGGCGCAGCATATCGTCGCGCGCAGTCGCCAGGTTGGCCATGAAGATGGTCGCGCGCACCGCGCGGCGGGATATTTTGACCTCGCGCCCGGCGGTGAAGGTCGGATTTTTGTGAATCTTGTCCAGCGTGAGCACCGCCATGCCGATGGCCCAGAGGCAAAAACGGCGTATGCCGATTTGGTCGCGGGGCACGATCAGCGTGTAGGTAAGGGCGTCGCGAAGGTGATCATGCGCTACCCCGATGAGGCGGTTAAGCCCGCTGCAAAATGCCGGGTGCCCCGGCTCGCTGGCGAGTCTGGCGAGATCGAAGCCTTCCTCGAGAAAGATGTCGCGTGGCAGCCAGCAAGCGCCACGCGAGCGGTCGTCCCACGTGTCTTTGAGGATGTTGGTCATCTGCAAGCCCTGGCCGAATGAAACCGCCAGGCGCATAAGGCGCTCGCGCTGCTCGTTCATCGGCGGGCAGAAGTCGCAGAAAAGCTCCGTCAGCATCTCGCCGACCACGCCCGCGACGTAATAGCAGTAACGATCCATCTCCGCCAGATCGGCGAGCCCGTCCGGACGCTGATTGCGCTGGAAGGCCGGCATGCCAGCGCACATAATGTCGACGCAACGTTCGAGGGCCGCTCGCTGGTTGGCGTTCAAGCCGTGGGTGACCGCGATGACGCGCTCGGTGTTGCGGATCAGTTCGCGTTCGTCAGCAAGCGTGCCGGCGGAGAGCTTGGGATGCAGGTCACGCGCAAAGCTTGCCGCGTCTTCGCTGCCAGCCACCACAGCCTGGAAGCGCGCATGAAATGCCTCTTTGTCCTCCGTGGTCAAACCCGGGTCGTCTTCGATGGTATCGGCGATGCGGCACAGCAGGTAAGCGTTGGTCACCGCGGTGCGCAGGCCCGGCGGTAGCTGCGGTATGGTAAGCGCGAAGGTTCGCGAAACCCCAGGCAGGATGCGCTCCTGATAACTCTGCTCGCCGGTCGCCGAAGATGTTGACGCGAGGGCGGACTTCATGCGGGACTCCCCGATGCGCAGGCGCCAAACTGGTAGCCCTTGAGCCTCATCTTCACGAGTTTATCCGCCCCGTCGGCTTGCCGCAATTACAAGCGCTTTCAGCGTACTGCCGTAGATCGTGCGCAACAGGCTGTGAACAAGTGCTTGCATGGCGCATGGGCAGTGCCGGCAGGCTATGCTTTGCAGTGAAGCAAGGGCTTTTTCGGGTATGCTAGAGATTGACTGAAAGCCGAAGCGTGTCACACGCCCCGTGGCGATAGGGCGTCGCGCGTGCCTGCCTGAACGCGAGGGACCGTTGCACGGCACAATTATCCGGCAGTTATCGGCTCATGCGAGATAGCGCAGATCACTTACAGTCGCGCCATGACGGTGGCCACGTCACGCAGCTCGCCGTGAGTGCGGATGCGATTGCGGGCGGGACCGGAGACGTCGTTGGCACCTCGCCCTGGTGGCACAAGCTCACGGGGCCGCTGTTGGGTAGTGCCATCGACCTCGCGATGCGTTGCTGCTGTCGGGTGGAGGTATACGGCGCCGAGCATTTGCGTCATGCGCAAGGGGCGCTCGTGGTATCCAATCATCGTCGCGATACCGACGGTCCGATCGTCGGTGGCATCCTGCTACAGCGCTGCGGCCTGCGTCTGCGCGGGGTGAGGCCTTACTTCGTCGCGCGGGAGGATTTGTTCCGGCGCGGGTTCCTGCTGCAGTATCTTGGACACTGCCCGCCCCCGTTGCGCCGTGTGCTGGGGACGCTGGCGCTGGGATCGGTGCTGCGAAGCATCCAGTTGTTGCCCATGCGGCGTATCCGCGAACGCAGCGTGCTGGAGGTACTGGAGGACGTGCTGCATGTGTTGGGCGACCGGCGGCTGGATGAGGTGCTGCGGCCCGAAGGCGTGCTGCGCTTTGCCCGCCATACCACGTGCCCGCCAGAGGAGCTCACGGTGGGCCGGGCGTTGCAGGCCCACGGGCCGCTGCTGTACGAGCGCCACGCTTTTCGCAAGCTGACGCTTGAGGCTTTGCGCGCGCTCAAGCCCTACGAGCGGCGCGCCATTGACACTCAACTCGCCGCTTTTGTCGCCTTGCTCGAGGCGGGGGAAACCGTACTCCTCGAGCCGGAGGGCACGATATCGGTGGACGGCTCCTTTAAGCGCCCGCGCCGTGCGCTGCACACGTTGCTCAATGGACCCGCGCGGGCGCCTCACGTGTTGCCGGTAGCGCTGAGCTACGATTTCATGACGCCGCGGCGCAGCCGCGTTCTGGTGCGCTTCGGTGCATCGCGTAAGGATGCGGCGGGGCGCTGCCGCCGCGACACCGATGCGTTGATCAAGGAATCGTTGCTGAGCCAATGCATGGTCACGGCAAGCCAGCTCACCGCGCGCTACGTACGGGAGCAACTGCGCAACGGAGCGCTGACTGTCTCGGCCGGCGCGCTGGAAGCCTATGTCGCCGCCGTCGCGGCCCATTGCCAGTCAGGGGGCGTGCCGGTGGATCCGCAGTTGCTCGAAGCCCGCTCGCGCCGGCGCCGGATCCGTGAGTGCCTCGCCTTCTGCCGCGCCCAAGGTATCATCACCGCGGCGAACAACGGCGCGTTGAAACTCGATCAGCGCTTGGGGCAGGCGCCGGCGAACCGATTCGATGCGCATGGAATCATCGGTTATCTGAACAACGAGATCGACGCCATCGCCTCGGTGCGGCCTGAAATACTTGCCGACGCCACGCCATGAGCGCCCCGCAGCGCAGTCGCTGGCAGACGCTGGCCCAACCCAAAATCGTGGTGCCGGTGCTTCTCACGGCGGCCCTGCTCGCCGCCGCCATCGGTCTATCTGACGTTCCCCGGGCATTCGGGCGCATCCGCAACATTCCGCTGTTGTCGCTCCTCGGCGCTTTTTTGCTTGCGGCTGCCTATTGGGTCCTCAAGGGGCTGCAGTTCTATGGCTTTCTCAGAGAACTGCGCATCGATATCAACTGGCGACACCTGCTGCTGGCCTATGCGGTGGGCGAGCTCACGTTGACGCTGCCGTTGGGCGTGTACGCCCAGAACTATGTGCTCCAACGCCTGCAGGGAACGGGGTTTTACCGTTCGGCGGCCGTGACCACGATTATGCTGATCATCGAATCCGGGGTGTTCTTTCTGGCGCTGGCGGTGATCAGCGTGCGCGGCTGGCCCTGGCTGCAGCCGTTGGCACTGGCGTGCCTGCTGGCGTCCATGGCCGTATTTGTGGTGCTGGCACATTCGGACAGGGTCTGGGGCTTCGTGGCGCGGCAGATGGACCGTTTCCAAATTCTGGGACAGGCCCCGGTGGAGTTTCTACGCGGGCTGCGTTCGCTCGCTTTTATGCGCGTCATAGCCCGACGGGGCTATCTGACCCTGCTTTATGCCGGCGCCTTGGTGTGGGCGTTCCTGGTGGTCAGTCATGGTGTGGGCGTCGCTGGCCTGACCGTGGCGCAAGCCGTCACCATTTACGCCTTCTCGTTGTCCATTGCGCTCATTTGCGGCGGTGTGCTGAGCCAGGTGGGCATCGTCGAGATGGCCGGCATGGGCGTGGCGCAGGCCTGGGGTTACAGCTTTACGGAGGGATTGGCCATGCTGCTCGGTTTCCGTCTGGTGTGGACGGCGAGCATCTGGTTGCTGAGCCTGCCGGTGATTTTTTGGCTCCGGCGCGAGTTCGCGGCCTCAGGCCCCGACAGCAGTTAGAAAGCGGCTAAGGGATTCGTGTGTCGCATGGGCGCGCGGGAGCCCCTGCGTGCGCTCTGCGAGGGCCACATCGCGGGCCAGGTCCAGGCGGGACTGGCGCACCGCGTGGGCATGGCCCAAACGGTGGTGGTAGTCGGCCAGATATTCCTGCTCGCTCTGGCCTACGGTCGGGATTAGCAGGGCGCGCTTGCCGAGCTCTGCCAATTCCATGAGGGTCGTATAGCCGGAGCGCGTGACGACCACCCGTGCCCGGTTGAGCATGTTTTGTTGGCGTGAGCGGTCCAGATAGGTGTGGACTGCGACCGGCCCGTCCTGGCGGCACTCGTAAGGCAGATCGGGGCGACCCAGCGCGATCACCACTCGGCGCCCTCGTAATGAACGCGCCTGGCGCAGCACCAGGCGCTCCAGGTAGGTGCGTTGCGGCTCGGCCCCGGAGACGCTGATAAACACGTCCACGTCCTCTTCCATGGGCTTGGAACGCACGCTTGAGAGGATACCGAGGTATTCGACGCGGCCACGCCAGTCGCACGCCATGTTATGGCACAGGTCGCCTGCGATGCCGTTCTGCGCCTGATCCGGGACCAGCACTTTGCGTGCGTCTGCCAGCATGCGCTGCTGGTTGCGCTCCACCCAGCGCTCCATGCGTGCCGGCCGCCATGGCAGGATCTGGCGCAGGGAATGGAAAATATAGAAGCTCGGCACCTGCGTCGAGACTACGCCGAAGCGACTGTCCGAGATCACCCGATCGAATCCCTGCGTTCGGCACAGGTGTCGGGTAAATGCGCGTTCGCGGCGGAAAGTGAGCATAACCTGCGGCATGCTCAAACTCATCTTGATGTAGAAGCCAGCCGCGGTACGGCCGAGGGGTTTGGGAATATCGCCCAGTTCCACGAACGAGCAAGTCGAGCCCAGTTCCTGGCGCAGCAGGCCCAGTGCGCGGCCCGTGGACATGACCGTCACCGCGTGCCCGCGATCGAGCAGCGCGCGTATGAGCAACAGGTCGCGAGTGGCATGGCCCAGTCCCCAATCGTGGACTGCGAACAGGCACTTCAGGGCTGGCATCAGCCGTCCTTTTCATTAATGCGGCGCATGCGCACGCGCCACGCGTGGCGGTGACGGCAGCGGCACGGCGGGCGCCGTCTGCCCCGGCGCGTGATGATAGCAAAGGACGGGGCAGGCGCGGCGGGGCGGTGGCGGCTGCAGCCGCCACCGCCCACGGCAGCGCGCTCAGACCACTTCGGTTGCGCCTTTGACGTGAGCCTTAATGCGGCGCAACAGTGCGAACACGTGACGCTTGCCCGCGGGCACCGCGTCCGACTTGCCCAGCGCCTTCGCGGTGATATCCCATGCCTGCCGCGGGCCGTCTGGGTAGCCCGAGTCGTTGGCGCGGATGATTGCGGACGCGTACTTGAAAGCCGCCAGGCGGCCCAGTGCCGGGTTGAGGGTTTGCAGCGCCGCCGAGATCCGGTCCACCGAGGGAAACCGTTCGCCCTGGCTCGCCTGCTGCATGCTTATGCCATTGATAAACATGTACAGAGCACCACCCACGCAGTAGAGGGGGCGCTGCGGCGGGCCGTCACCGCCGGTTCGCGATGACACCCAGAACGAGGGGACGGGGTCGGGGTAGGCAAGGCGCACCAACGAGAGCGTCGAATAGCTGGGACGAGATATAGCCATGTCGCATCCTCCCAAAGCCAAAGAGCTGCGGATCGCACTAGTAAAGATAGCACCCGCAACACGTATGCAAGGGCAATGGATGACGGACGGCTGGTCCTAGAACACGGTGCCGAAGGCGAGGTAAAACAATCCGCGGCTTTCGGGGCTGAAGCCGGCCTCCACGCGCGCCAGCAGGGCTTCGCTCAAGGCGATGCGCAGTCCTGCCCCATAGCTTGGGCGCCACGAGCCGTCTGCGCCCGGGGACACTGCCGAGACATCGAGATCGCTCGGCAGCCTGGAGCGGCTCAGGTAGACGCGGCCGGCGCCGGCGAACACGGCGCCATCAATGCGCACACGCCAGAGGTGGTGGAAGTCGAAGTCGGCCAGCAGGGTGCGGTATTCGGCTTGTACAAACGTTCGTCTTTGCCCCAGAAAGCGATCCGGGAAATAACCGGGCAGGCTATTGGCGCCGCCCAGGGAGGCCATTTCGAAAAACGGCAGGTCGTTACCCGAACCGCTCACGTATTCGGTGTCGAAGCGCAGGCCCACCACGCGTTGCGGCGAACCCAGCGGGAACAGGTAGCTGGCGTCGAACAGGTAGCGCGTGAAGTTAAAGCGGTTGCCCAGTACCGGCGCTACGCGCTGCACCTTTGCGGTCACGTTCCAGCCGTGATACGGGCGCGTGAGGTCGCGCTGCGTGTTGTAGACGACCGACAGCGAGGCCGGGCTGACCTGGCCCCCGCGGATGCCCGGCAGACCTGGGAAGAGCGCGACGGTGGAAGGTTTATCCTGCAGCTCGCCATGGCTGATGCTAAGCGTGCTGTAGCCGAGAGTGGCGCCCACGGCCAAGTGCGGGCCCAGACGGCGGGCGAGCGTGAACAGAGCGCGTGCGGCGTGGGCCTCATGGGTGCTGAGCACGTGACCGTCGGTATAGTCATTGCCCAAGCCGAAGAACTGCTTGGTCGGCGTTAGCGCGTAGGCAAACTGAGCGATGCCGATCCAGCGCGAACCGGCTAAATGAGGGTCGGATAGGGTCACATCGCCATTGACCTCGCCCTCCGTCGACCACGTGGCGCCCACGTCCAGGTTTCTGTTCTCCGGGCCAAAATTGACGTTGCTGTATTTGACCCCGAAGATGGCACCTGCCGCAGGGTCGTAGCCGAACTGCGGCAAGGCGGCCGTATTGTGCGAGACTTGGGCCTCCGCGGGCGCTTCGGGCTCGCCCGGGCCCGGCAGGTGATCGGGCGTTGGCGCCGGACGTCCAGTCGCCCGCAGGAACCGGGTTTCATTGTCGATGATGAGGTTCTTGCTGATCTCGCGCTGTATGGACAGATTGTCGCCCGCCACCGCCGGCGGCGAGCTTAGTCCGAGCAGCAACGATGCGGCGAGCGTCGCGCTCACGCAGCGCTTTCGATGCACAGTCAGTCTCTCCCTGACGCGGGCGGCAAGCCGGGCCTCGGCCAATACTGGGTAGCGTAGCATGGCATCCCTAAGAGCGACCCGTAGCGATTCTGGCTTGCGGGGTGGCGGCCACGCCGTTTGTGGCGCTTATTCTTTGACCCATATACTCAATTTATGACGCAAAAAGGATCTTCGCCATCGTGGGAAGTCGTCGACTCCTCGGGACGGCGGGATATACGACTCGCCGGTCGTTGGACACTGGGGGAGATTGCCAGCAAAGAGCAGACGCTGGAGCGTGGCATGAGAGACGCCGCCACGCAAGCCGATGGCCGTTGGAGTCTGCGCGACGTGGAGGCGCTGGACACCGCCGGCGCTTTGCTGCTGTGGCGCGCGTGGGGGCAGCGCATGCCCGACGATGTGGACTGCAGGCGTGATCAGCGCTTGTTGTTCAGCTACCTGGAGCGTGCCAGCCGGCGCGAGCGCGAGGCGCCGGCCAAGCGCCGCTTCGTCATCCTGGTGGAGATCGGCGCGTCGATCATGCTGCTGATCCGAGAGGTGGGGGAGATCACCTTGCTGATCGGACAGTTGATGGTGGATGCTGTCTACTGTTTGCGTCATCCGCGCGCTATCCCGTTCCGCGAGATCTCGGCGACCATTTATCGCGCCGGTGCGCAGTCCGTAGCGCTGCTGACCTTCATCGGCGCGCTCGTGGGGATTGTGCTTGCCTTCCAGCTGGGGGGGCAGCTCAAGAATTTCGGCGCCAATACGGCGATCATCGGCGCGGTGGGGCTTGCCTTCCTGCGCGAGCTCGGCCCCTTCCTGACCGGGCTGATTCTGGTCGGGCGCTCGGGCTCGGCCTTTACCGCCGGCATCGGGGCCATGCGCGTCACCGCCGAACTCGATGCGTTGCGCGCGTTCGGTATCTCACCGACGCTGCGCATCGTTTTCCCCAAGGTTGTGGGTCTGGCTCTGGCCATGCCCCTGTTGGTGCTATGGACCGATTTCGCCGGGATCATGGGCGCAATCTATATGTCGACGCAACAGCTGCACGTAGGTTACGCCATGTGGCTTAACCAGTTTCCGAGCGCCGTCCCCTGGTCCAACTTTCTGATCGGGTACGGCAAGGGCGTGCTGTTCGGCGCCATGATCGCGCTGGTATCCAGTTACTATGGATTGAAGTCGGAGCCCAACACCCAAAGCCTGACTGAGCACACCATCCGCTCGGTTGTGGTGAATCTCGCGCTGGTGATCGCCATCGACGGTGCCCTCGGCGTGCTCCTGACCCACGTGGGTATATAGGGCCATGGCGTCGGACGCGGTGGTCGCGGTGCACGATCTGTACAAGCGTTTGGGCGGGCGCTGGGTGCACCGGGGTGTGGATCTCGAGGTGCGCCAGGGCGAAGTGCTCGCCGTCGTGGGCGCCAGTGGATCGGGCAAGACCACGCTGCTGCGCCAGATTATCGGCCTGTTGCGCCCCGACCAAGGCTCCGTTCGGGTGCTCGGTCAGGATGTGTACTCGGTGGATTTGTATGCGGCGCACGTGCTGCGCAGCCACTGGGGCGTGCTGTTCCAACAGGGAGCGCTGTTCAGCGCCCTGAATGTGTTGGAGAATATCGCTTTTCCGCTGCGCGAGCTGTCGGTAATCGGCGAAGCGTTGCCCGAGGCCTATATTCATGATTTGGTCATGGTCAAACTGGAACTGGTGGGGCTCGATCCGTCCGATGCCTGGAAGCTGCCCGCAGAACTGTCAGGGGGCATGATCAAGCGCGTAGCATTGGCTCGGGCGTTGGCCTTGGATGCGGAGCTGCTGTTCCTGGACGAGCCGACCACGGGCCTGGATCCCAACTCCGCGGCCGAGTTCGATCATCTGCTGGCCGATCTGCATGCGGAGCTGCGCCTCACCGCACTCATGATTACCCATGACGTGAACAGCCTGGCAGCCGTAAGCGACCGCGTTGCCGTGCTGGCGGAAGGCAAAGTACTGACGGTCGGCCCGCTGGCCGAGGTGGTGCGCGTGGATCATCCGTTCATCAAGGCGTTTTTTCACGGCGAACGCGGTCGCCCTGTGCTCGAGAAGCTGGAGTAGTTTTGCATGGAAGATCGCGCGCACGCCTTGGTGGCGATAGCTTTTCTGGTGGCCCTGAGCGCCGGTGCCGGATTCGTGGCCTGGTGGATGCAGGCGGGGCGGCCGGAGGTGAACTACTACTACGTGGTTTCCTCTTTCAGCGTGGGCGGGCTGTCGGTGCAGGCGCCGGTGAAATACAAAGGCATTCAGGTGGGCACGGTGCGCCATATCGGCCTTGATCCGCACGATCCTCATAAGGTGCGCATGCTGGTCACGCTGGTGCAGAACGCGCCCGTGAAGACTTCCACGTACGCCCAGATGGCCTCCCAGGGCGTTACCGGGATCAGCTACATCGAGCTCAAAGGCGGCGACAAGGGCCAGCCGTTGACGACCTCGAAGGCGCATCCGGCGGTCATACCCATGCATGCCAGCACGCTCCAGCAGGTGGAGCAATCGGGCACTCAGATTCTCAGCGAAAGCAAGCAGATCACCGACCAGGTCTCCGATCTGCTGGACAGGCAGAACCGCAAACACATCCACGCCATCTTGTCGCAGCTGGACAGTGCCACGCGTAAGCTCAACCATATCGAGGACGCTCTGGAGCCGACGCTCAAGCAGCTGCCACCCATGATTGACAGCGCTCACAAAACGCTGCGCCGGAGCCGCTCGCTGCTTGACAGCCTGAACCATGACGCCAAGGTGTTTGGCCGCGTCGGGCGCGACTCCGGGAAGGCTGTGCGCGAGCTGCGTACGCAGACGCTGCCGCGCGTGAACCGCCTCACCGACCACCTCGACCGCAGCGTGCACAGGGTGGACTCGCTGACGCGGGAGCTGAGCCAGCAGCCGAGCAGCGTCATCGTCGGGCGTGCGCCCGCGCCGCCCGGGCCCGGCGAGCCGGGCTTCAAGCCGCCGTCCGGCGGGCGGCGCTGAGTCTCAGCGACGAAGAGCCAGCTTATACAGGGCGATCTCGCCCAGCAGGTTGGGGAACAGGCGCATGCCCAGACTGCGCCGGTGCGAGTAATCGACCACGCTGCGGGTAAGCACCTGCAGGTCCTTGCCCCGGCACAAGCGCTCGAAATCGCTTACCGTGCAAAGGTGGATGTTGGGCGTCTCGAACCATTCGTTTGGCAGGCAGCGCGAGACAGGCATGGTGCCCCCCAGACCCAGTTGCAGGCGATTGCGCCAGTGCGCGAAGTTGGGGAAGGTCACCACGCCCTGCCGGCCCACGCGCAGAATTTCGTCCACAAGGCGGTCCGGGCGCTGCACCACCTGCAGGGCCTGGGTCATCACCACGTAGTCGAAGGTGGCATCTTCGAAATCGCGCAGGCCCTTGTCCAGGTCGGCCTGAATGACGTTGACGCCGGCTTTCACGCAGGCTGCGACGTTAGCGGGGTCGATCTCCAGTCCATAGCCGGCCACGCGGCGCGTGTCGCGCAGGTGGGCCAGCAGCGTGCCGTCGCCGCAGCCCAGGTCCAGAACGCGCGAGCCGGGCTCGATCCAGCCGCTGATGATATCCAGGTCCGGTCGCAGGCTCATGTGCCGGCCTCGGCAGCCACGCGCGACAGATAGTTACCCAGTACGCGCATGTACTGGGGGCTGTCCATCAGAAAGGCGTCGTGCCCGAGCGTCGATGTGATCTCCGCGTATGAAACTTCCTTGTTGGCGTCAATCAGTCCCTTCACCATCTCGCGCGAACGCTGCGGGGGAAAGCGCCAGTCGCTGGTGAAGGCGATGACCAGAGAGCGTGCCTCGACCGCGCGCAAGGTGGTTGCCAGGTCGCCGCCGTGCTCGGCTGCCGGGTCGAAATAATCCAGCGCCTTGGTCATCAGCAGGTAGGTGTTGGCGTCGAAACGCTCGACGAACGACTGTCCCTGGTAGCGCAGGTAGCTCTCCACTTCGAATTCAACGTCGTAATTGAAGCTCAGCTTGCCCTCGCGCAGCTCGCGGCCGAATTTCTCGCGCATGGCACCGTCGGACAGGTAAGTGATGTGGCCCAGCATGCGTGCCAGCGCCAAGCCGCGGCGCGGTAGTTTGCCGTCGGCAGCATAGTGGCCCGCGCGAAAATCGGGATCCGACAGAATGGCCTGGCGTGCCACCTCGTTAAAGGCGATGTTTTGCGCTGACAGCCGCGGCGCGGCGGCGATCACGACCGCGTGCTTGATCTGGTCGGGATAATCGATGGCCCACTGCAGCACCTGCATGCCACCCAGGCTGCCGCCCACCACCGCGGCCCAGCAGCGGATGCCCAGACGCTCGCCCAGCCGGCGCTGGGAGCGGCACCAGTCGCGCGTGGTCACGATCGGGAAGTCCGCACCGTAAATGCGACCGGTGTCCGGGTTGACCGCGGTGGGACCGGTAGAGCCGTGACAGCCGCCCAGATTGTTAGGGCACACCACGAAGAAGCGGTTGGTGTCGATCGGTTTGCCGGGGCCGATGCATTTGTCCCACCAGCCGGGTTTGCGCTCGTCGTCGGCATGGTAGCCGGCGGCGTGGTGGTTGCCCGATAAGGCATGGCAGACAAGCACCGCGTTGGAGCGCTCGCGGTTGAGCTCGCCGTAGGTCTCGAACACCAAATCGTAGGCCGGCAGGCGCCGGCCGCAGTCCAGCTCCAGGGGCTCGTCGAAATGCGCGGATTGGGGTGTTACCAGCCCGACGGAGTCGGCCGGAAACGTTCTAGACATAAGCGTGACAGGTGACCTCTCGCCTGAACGGCAGGCAGTCTATAATCGCCTTTGCCGGCGCTGCAACTGCCGGCGGGCTTGGCCGAGCCAAGCTCACGGTCGTCAGCGGAAAAGGCCCGGTAATGGTATCAGCATGTTGATCACCTGCAGCACGATGAGCACCACAAGCGGCGAGAAATCGAACCCGCCCATGGGCGGCAGGATCTGGCGGACGGGCCGCAACAGCGGTTCGTTGATGTCCCACAGGATGATGCTCGCCTGGGAGTGCATTCCGGGACTGAACCAACTGAGGATGGCCTGCACCAGAATGGAGAAGAAATAGAGATTGCAGCCCAACACCAGCAGCTTGAAGATCGACCAGATGACGACGGAGCCGATGCGGGCCTGCATGCCGATGAGAAAGAGCACGGCTTCGATATTGAGAAACGCGAGGCCCAGCATGAGCACCACGGCTGCCATGTCGAACTGTCCCCAGCGCGGAATCACATAGCGCAGGGGCCGCAATATGGGGTCGGTGATGCGCAGCAGGAATTGTGCGATCGGGTTGAAGAAGTCTCCGCCCGAGGCCTGCAGGATGAAGCGCAGCATCACAGCGATAATGTAGAGTCCGATGACTGTGTCAATCAGGAACAGGAGTGCGTTATTCATATTGGCCGTCATTAGTCTTGAGACTTGCTTTAGCGGGTGCGTGAAGTGGCTGCCTGGGCGCGTTGGCGTCCCAACCCCGTGCCGGGTCGCGGCGACATGAGCCCGCGTGAGGGCCGCGATAACGCCCGAATCAATCGGTGTCCAGCTCTTGCGCGAGTGCTCTGGCGCGCCCCAAGGCGCCTTCCACGGCTGCCGATACCAGCGCCTCCAGCCCGCCTTGCTGAAACACCGTCACCGCGCTTTCGGTGGTGCCCCCCGGCGAGGTGACGCGGCGCCTGAGCTCAGCGGGCGCCTCGCCGCTTTCGTCGGCCATGCGCGCAGCGCCCAGCGCCGTCTGCAGGACCAGCGTACGGGCGGCGTCGGCGTCCAGCCCCAGCTTGCCGGCTGCAGCCTGCATGGCTTCCATGAACAGGAAGAAGTAGGCCGGCCCGCTGCCGGATACGGCGGTGATCGCATCCATCAGGCCCTCGTCCTCGACCCACTGGGTGCGTCCTGCGGCGTCGAGAATGGCTTGTGCCAGCGCGCGCTGCTCGCTGGAAACGTCGGCCGTGGCGAACAACCCGCTCATGCCGCACTTAATCAGCGCGGGCGTGTTGGGCATCGCACGCACCAGTGGCCAGCCCGCGTCGTCCAGCCAGCGCAGCATGCTTGACGTGCGCACGCCCGCGGCGATGGAGATCAGCAGCGGGCGCGTGCGCAACCCTTCGCCCAGCGCTTCGGCCACCGTTCGCAAGACTTGCGGCTTGACGGCGAGTACCACCACATCGGCGTCCTCTGCAGCCATGATGTTGTTGTCGGAGACAGCGACGCCGAAACGCTGGGCCAGCGCTTCGCGCTTGGCTGCCTCGGGATCGGCGACGTGAAAGTTGTGCGCGTCGTAGCCGCCTGCAAGGAGTCCGCCGATCAGGCTCGTCGCCATGTTGCCGCCGCCGATGAATGTGATGCTCGCGCTCGTCATATACCCATGCTGGAAGGTTGTCCGGCCTCGCTCACGCCCGTGCACCAAGGCCCGTGAGCCGTTCTGAATCTCGTGTAAAATGCATAACCTAGCATAGTGACGCGCGGGCAGCACTCTGCTCCGCGCACCCGGCGAAAGTCCATGGTCGGGCCGCCAGCCGCCGCCAGCCGTTAGGGGCTAACCGTGACGCAAGCGCATGAAACGTTGAAGACGGGCCGTGTGGCCCCGGGCCGCAGACCGCAGGCCGGCGATTGGGATCTGGCCAATGCGTACCTGAAACGCATTCTGACCGCGCGCGTCTACGACGTGGCCATCGAGTCGCCGCTCGACCCCATGCCCGGACTGTCGCGCCGGCTGGGCAACCGTGTGCTTTTGAAGCGCGAAGATCTGCAGCCGGTTTTCTCGTTCAAGCTTCGCGGCGGGTACAACAAAATGAGTGCGCTGAGCGAAGAGCAGCGCGGGCGCGGCGTGATTGCCGCCTCGGCCGGCAATCATGCCCAAGGGGTGGCGCTGGCGGCGCGGCGGCTGGGTATGCGCGCGGTGATCGTGATGCCGCGCACCACGCCGGATATCAAGGTGGAGGCAGTCAAGGGCTTCGGCGCCCGTGCGGTGCTGCACGGCGACAACTACGACGAGGCCAAAGAGCACGCCTTCGAGCTGATGGACAAGCATGGCTACACCATGATCCCGCCGTACGACGATACGGACGTCATCGCAGGGCAGGGTACGGTGGGCATGGAAATCCTGCGCCAGCACCAGGACCGCCTGGATGCCATCTTCGTGCCTATCGGAGGCGGCGGGCTGATTGCCGGCGTTGCCGCTTATGTGAAAGCGGTGCGCCCGGAGATCCGCGTGGTCGGTGTGGAGCCGCGCGACGCCGCCTCCATGCAGGCGGCTCTGGCCGCCGGTGAGCGCGTGATTCTGGAACAGGTTGGCCTGTTCGTGGATGGCTGCTCCGTCAAGCAGGCCGGCGAAGAGACCTTCAGGCTGGTGCGCCGGTTTGTGGACGAGGTGATCACGGCGGACGACGATGAAGTCTGCGCCGCCGTCGCCGATATCTTCCGCGACGAGCGCGCCCTCGCGGAGCCGGCGGGCGCTTTGGCGCTGGCCGGGCTGAAGCGCTACGCAACGGAGCGTGGCCTGGGCGATCAAACGCTGGTGGCGATTCACAGCGGCGCTAACGTGAACTTCGATCGCCTCGGCCACATCACCGAGCGCGTTCACCTGGGCGAGCATCATGAGGCTCTGCTCGCGGTTACCATTCCGGAGCGCCCGGGCAGCTTTCGCGGCTTCATCGAGATCATCGGTGACCGCAGAAGCATCACCGAGTTCAATTACCGGTATGCGGATCCGCACCAGGCGCACATCTTCGTCGGTGTGCAGTTGGGCGACGAGGGAGAACGCGAGCGCGACGAACTGGTCGCGCGGCTGCGCGCCGGCGGCTATGCGGTTGAAGACCTCACCGGAAACGAAATGGCGAAAACGCACGTGCGCCACATGGTTGGCGGGCGCGCGCCCGGTGTGGACGATGAGGTGCTATTCCGCTTCGAGTTCCCCGAGCGCCCGGGCGCGCTGTTTCGCTTTTTAAAGCGTATCGGGCGGCGCTGGAACATCTCCCTTTTTCACTACCGCAACCATGGTGCCGCGTACGGCCACGTGCTTGTGGGCATGCAGGTGCCCGAACGCGAGCGCGATCTCTGCCGTCAACGCCTCGATGAGGTCGGCTACACCTACGTGGATGAGTCCGCCAATCCCGCCTATCGCTTCTTTCTGAGCGCGCACAATACGGGCTGAGGGACACAAGCGGGTTTGGGCGTTAACCCCGCGCAAGCGCGCTCATACCGGTTCCGGCTGCTGTTCCAGCTCCAGAATGTAGCGCCAGTGGGTTTCTGAAACGGGCATCACCGAGAGGCGGTTGCCGGGGCGCAGCAGCGCAAGGCCTTCCAGGGCTTGTGCATGCTGCTTGAGCTCGCGCAGGCTGATCACGCGCGACAGTGCGCGCTCGAAGATCACGTCCACCAAGAACCAGCGCGGCTTGTCAGGATCGCTCTTGGGGTCGTAGTGCTTGTCGGTGGGATCGAACGCGGTGGGGTCCGGATAGCCTTCTCGCGCAATGCGCACGATGCCGACAATGCCGGGTACATCGGTATTGGAATGATAGAAGAACGCGCGGTCGCCCGCCTTCATCTGATCGCGCATCATGTTGCGCGCCTGGTAGTTGCGCACCCCGTCCCAGGGCTCGGTTTGATTGGGCCGTCTCTTGAGGTCGTCGAGGCTGAACTCGGTGGGCTCGGACTTCATCAGCCAGTACTGCATGCGCACCCCTCACTGCGGCTCGGTTTTACCGGTATGTCGCTGCCGTCTGACCGGCATAGCCAGGTCCGATCGAAGCCGATCGCGGCCGCGGGTTCGTGAAACGGCCACTATAGCAGGCTGAGGACCGCCCCCATCCCGGGCTCGATCGCCGCGCGCAGCCAGGACGAAGCCGGCGCCCATTTCCAGGCGGCGATACAAGGTGGTCGTGGTCGGTCCGCGGCGGGCGATGAACGAATCGACGGCAGGCGGGCAAACCCCCAAGCTCGTCGGACCTTCGGTGCGCCGGCGATGCGGCGACCGATGCGCAATAGGGAGGCATCTCCCGCCAGTGCCGTCTCCCGCCTTCGACCTTGAGACAAACGCTCAAGTGGGGCCATCCGCATCGCCTTAGGCTTTCCGCTGCACGGCGGACCTGCACAGTGGCGATACTTTCTGGCCCCCGGATGCTTAATTAGGCTCAAGAGATTTCCCGGCGTTCCTCGAACACCGCAGGAGATGCCATAACTCAACCGGATAAAATCAGATCAGCGGTTCCGTATCGTTGAGCGCGGCATCGATGCGCTCAACCAACCGCTCTAGCCGCGCTTCCGTGCCGCGGTCCAACTCCGCCGACTGCTGACCACGCTGATAGTCTAACAGTTCGCGCGCCATATTCAGAGACGTCATCACAGCGATGCGTTCGACGCCGAGCGCGCGCCCGCGATTGCGGATAGCGCGCATGCGTTCATTGACGTAGCGCGCGCTGTCCAGCAGCGCTTCGCGCCCGTCTTCCGGGCACGCCACCTGGTACTCGCGGTCCAGGATGTGCACCTTGACGGTGACCTGCTTGTCTGCGCTCATGATGACGCTTGCTCCTGGTGCTGCTCCAGCGCCCTGACGCGCTCCAGCACGCGCTCGACGCGTTTGCCGAGCTCGTCTTTTTTGCGTCGCAGGGTTTCGTTTTCCAGGCGTAGCATGCGGTTGTCACGCCGCAGCCGGTCGTGCGCCTTGAGCAGTTCCTCGATGCTGCTTTCCAAGCGGTCTAAGTCAACCCCGGACATCGCCTTAGCTCCCGTCGCATCGGTCGCTGCTTGCTGTTGCGGGCGAGTATAGCAGACGCACCGGTCACACCGGCGAGCCCGGTTTAGCGCGCCCCGGCCTGCGGGTTGAGGCTGTAAATGCCGGTGAGCACCGCGTCCGCCACCACATGGCCTTGTATGGCCTCGACCACATCGGGACCGGTGAAGTCGTCGTCGACCGGGCAGTGGTCCAGATCGGTCGCGTAGAGGCAAAAGCGGTAGCGATGCGGGATGCTGTCGTGCCGGGGCGGACAGGGGCCGTCGTAGCCGCGGTAGGTGCCGGCCATCTCGGAGTTGCGGGCGAAAAACTCGGTGAACGCGTTGATCCCCTGGCGTGTGCCCGCTGGCCCGGGAGGATCTTCTTTGCCGCCGATCACGACGCCGTCGGCGCAGTCGCCTTCGTCGAGGCGGTCCAATGCCAGCGGAATGTCCACCATCAGCCAGTGGTAGAAGGTCGTGCGCGGCGCGTCGGGCGGAATCGGGGAGTCCTCGCGGTTGATGTCGGTCACGCGGCTCGGGAAGTCGGGGTCGAGACAGATGATCACCAGGGAGCGTGCGCTCTGGGGGACACGAGACCATGCCAGATGAGGGCTGCGGTTGGGTCCCCAGCGTACGCCGTTGTCTGCGTCCGCGTCCGCGTCCGCGACCGCGAAGGCGCAGCGCTGCGGCATCGTCTTGCCGTCGATCAGACTGTGGCTGGTCAGTTTCATACCGTTCTCCTGCGTGCCGCTGTTGTCACGGTACGGTGGGATGAGCCGGCAAGCGTTCGGGTGCCGCTGGATCAGCCTTGGCGGCTTGCCAGCAGGCCGGCAGCGGGGTCGCGCAGCTGGGTCAGGTTGTCGCTCAGACGCTGGGCCAGGGTTTTGGGCCGGCGGTAGGTGACGGCGTAAATGTCGCGTGCTTCGCTCGCCTGCAGCAAGTAGTCATCGCTGGTTTGCAGCGCGTCCACCAAGTGCAGATCCAGCGCCTGCTTGCCGAACCAGTGCTCACCCGTGGCCACGGACTCGACGTCCAGCTTGGGCCGGTTGTCGGTGACGAAGCTCTTGAACAGAGCATGCGCCTCCTCGAGTTCCTGCTGGAACTTGCGCCGCGCCTCGTCGGTGTTTTCCCCGAACAGGGTCAGCGTGCGCTTGTATTGCCCCGCGGTGTGCAGTTCGAAGTCGATGTGTCTGTCCTTGAGCAGGCGATTGAAGTTGGGCAGTTGGCCCACCACACCGATGGAACCCACGATGGCGAACGGAGCCGCGATGATGCGCTCGGCAACGCACGCCATCATGTAGCCGCCGCTGGCTGCGACCTTGTCCACCGCCACCACTAGGCGGATGCCGCGCGCCCTGAGCCGCGCCAACTGCGAAGCCGCCAAGCCGTAGCCGTGCACCATGCCTCCGGCGCTCTCGAGCCGCAGCAGGACCTCGTCGTTTTCGCCGGCCACCTGCAGCACCGCAGTGATCTCTTCGCGCAAGGCCTCAACGGCGGAGGCGCGCACGTCGCCGTGAAAGTCCAGAACATAGAGCTGGGGGCGCACTTCCTTTTGACCGGCTTTGGCTGAGCGTTTGCGCGCTTTGCGGCGGCGTTTGTCCTCTTTCGCCCGGCGCTTGCGCTCGGCTTGCGGCAGGACCTCTGCGAACAAGGCATCGCGCATGTCGTGGAAGCGCTTGTTGAGGTTGGTGACCTCAATGTGCTCGCCCGCCTGGGCGCGGGCCTGTTTGACCAATATGAGAATGCCGGCCAGCACCAGCAGTATCACCGCGACCACGGTGAGAGCCTCAGCCAGGAACAGCAGATAATGGAACAGATACTGGATCATGATCGGTGTCCCGCTTGGGTATTGGTGTCCGTCGTTGCGCCGCGCAAGCTGCAGCCAGGCTTGCGTATATTGCGGAGCGTTCGTGTGACAGATCAAGGCCATGCACGACGAGTCCAACCGGGGATTGGTTCATCATGTCCGGTCTAACTTCAAAGTCCAGGCCTTGACCGCTTTCGTCGAGCAGGCGGATTATCGGCGGATTTTCTTTGGCCTGCGTTCGTGGTGAGCAATGTCCACGGTGCCTGAAGATATCGCGGAGGGCCAGGGCAATGCTGGCTGAAGCTGATGTGCGACTGCCCGGCGCTTGCGAGCGGCGGAAAGGCGCGCACCGGCGTTGGTCAGGGCTGGTTCAGCATGGCCGCGCGCGTCCGGGTTAGTTCGATGCGTGCATCAACTGCCGCCTGCGTCCAGGCCGGGTCGGCTTCCTCCCAGCCCTGCACATGGCGCTGGATGAGCGCCCGCAACGCGGCGATGTGTGCATCGTCGTCGTTGAGTGCCGGAATATAGCGCAGTTCCTGTCCGCCGGCCTCGATGAACCAGTCGCGATTCTGTCCTGCGATTTCCTCCAGTGTCTCCAGACAGTCCGCTGCGAAGCCGGGGCATATCACGTCCACCTTGCGCACCCCGGCGCGCGCCAGCGACTTCAGCGTGACGTCGGTGTATGGCTGCAGCCAAGGCGCTTTGCCGAAGCGGCTCTGAAACGTCACCTGCCAGGCGTCATCGCCGAGCTCCAGCGCCCCGGCGAGCAAACGGGCTGTCTTATGGCAGAAGCAGTGGTAGGGGTCGCCGGCGAGGAAGTAGCGCCGTGGAATGCCGTGGAAGGACATGATAAGTCGCTCGCCGCGGCCATGTTCGGCCCAGTGAGCCCGAACGCGTCCCGCCAGCGCTTCGATGTAGCCCGGCTCCTCGTGGTAGCCGCTCACGGTGCGCAGCTCGGGCTGCCAGCGCCAGCGCCCCAGGCGCTCGATGACCGCATCCAGTGTGGAAGCGGTTGTGGAGGCGCTGTATTGAGGGTAGAGCGGCAGCACGAGCAAGCGGCGCGCACCGGCTTCACGCAGGCGCTCCATGGCGTCGCCGATGCTCGGGGAGCCATAGCGCATCGCCGGCTCAACCTTCACGGGCCCGGGCAGCACATCCGTTAAAGACGCCTGTAGGCGTTCGGCCTGACGCCGGGTGGTGACCAGCAGCGGCGAACCCTGCTCGGTCCATATCTTGGCGTAAAGCGCTGCGGAGCGTTTGGGCCGCGTGCGCAGAATGACGCCGTGCAGAATCGGTTTCCACAGCACCCGGGGCAGCTCGATCACACGCGGATCGGAGAGAAACTGCGCCAGGTAGCGGCGCAGTGCCTGCGGCGTGGCGGCGTCTGGCGTGCCGAGGTTGGCCAATAGGATACCCAGGCAGGGGCGCTGGGCATGGATGGCGTCGGGGTCCGGCTTCATCGCGGCTCCGGTGGTGGTCAAGCAGCGTTCATTATAAAGGAGCGCTGTCGCGCCCTTCACGGCGGATTGCGCGTGGCACCGGTGCACGAGAGGCGTTCGCAAGTGTTGGCGCACGCGCGGCTTGCCTTGAACTCTGATGGTGTCGTCCCCAGATAAGTCAGCGCGCCCAAGCCGCCGTGCGGCGGGACCGTGCGCAGGTGCGGTTGTACGCAGCCGCGTACGCGCCGAGGGGTTGACGAGGTGTGTGAGATGTCTATTATTAGCACTCACTCGAAGTGAGTGCTAACGATCAACCCGGCTGCCACGTGGGTGGCCGGAAACGACGGCAGTCCGTAACAAGCCATTCAGAGTCAGGCAGGAGAAACAGACCCATGCAAATTCGTCCCTTGCACGATCGTATCGTAGTGAAGCGCGTCGAGGAGGAGAAGAAAACTCCCGGCGGCATTGTGATCCCGGACACCGCGGCCGAGAAGCCGATTCAGGGCGAAGTGATTGCCGTGGGCAAAGGCAAGGTCCTGGATAACGGCGAAGTGCGGCCGATTGAGGTCAAGGTTGGCGACAAGGTGCTGTTCGGCAAGTTTGCCGGCACGGAAGTCAAGTTCGAAGGCGAGGAACTGGTCGTGATGCGTGAAGACGACGTCATGGCCATCGTCGAGGGCTAATCGACGTCCCTTCCTCGACACGTTTCCCACAACCGGATAGTCAGACAAGAGGTTCGATGCAATGGCGGCAAAAGAGATTCGATTCGGTGAGAATGCGCGCCAGCGCATGCTGCGCGGCGTAGACACCCTGGCCAACGCGGTCAAGGCCACGCTGGGCCCGCGCGGGCGCAACGTGGTGCTGGAGAAAAGCTTCGGCGCCCCCACCGTCACCAAGGACGGCGTGAGCGTGGCCAAGGAGATCGAGCTTGAGGACAAGTTCGAGAACATGGGCGCCCAGATGGTCAAGGAAGTCGCCTCCAAGACTTCCGATCAGGCCGGCGACGGTACCACTACTGCCACCGTGCTGGCCCAGGCGATCGTGCGCGAAGGCGCCAAGGCCGTGGCCGCGGGCATGAACCCGATGGACCTGAAGCGCGGCATCGACAAGGCGGTGATCGCAGCGGTCGCCGAGCTGAAGAAGCTGTCGAAGCCCTGCGACACCGAGAAGGCCATCGCCCAGGTGGGCTCGATTTCGGCCAACGCGGACGAGGTGATCGGCAAGATCATCGCCGATGCCATGAATAAGGTCGGCAAGGAAGGCGTGATCACGGTTGAGGAAGGCTCGGGTCTGGAGAACGAGCTGGACGTGGTCGAGGGCATGCAGTTCGACCGCGGCTACCTCTCGCCCTACTTCATCAACAACCAGCAGTCCATGCAGGCCGAGCTGGAGAATCCCTACATCCTCCTGCATGACAAGAAGGTCTCCAACATCCGCGACCTGCTGCCCCTGCTGGAGAATGTCGCCAAGTCCAACCGTCCGCTGCTGATCGTGGCCGAGGACGTGGAAGGCGAGGCGCTGGCCACGCTGGTGGTCAACACCATCCGCGGCATCGTCAAGGTGGCTGCGGTGAAGGCGCCGGGCTTCGGCGACCGCCGCAAGGCCATGCTCGAGGACATGGCGGTGCTCACCGGCGGTCGTGTCATCTCCGAGGAACTGGGCATGAGCCTGGAGAAGACCACGCTGGATGACTTGGGTCAGGCCAAGAAGGTCCAGGTTTCCAAGGAGAACACCACCGTCGTCGACGGTGCCGGTGCGTCCAAGGACATTGAGGACCGCATCAACCAGATCCGCGTCCAGATCGACGAGGCGACCTCCGACTACGACAAGGAGAAGCTGCAGGAGCGCATGGCCAAGCTGGCCGGCGGCGTGGCGGTGATCAAGGTCGGCGCCGCGACCGAGGTCGAGATGAAGGAGAAGAAGGCGCGCGTCGAAGACGCC
>Ga0102962_1000126_pt1 | contig 44590 bp, 37 predicted proteins | sample SalPonF2_C_D2_MG_FD_84519 | JGI IMG/M metagenome (GOLD analysis project Ga0102962, IMG submission 84519) | Salt pond soil microbial communities from South San Francisco under conditions of wetland restoration - Salt Pond MetaG SF2_C_D2_MG ...
AAGCCGGTGCAGGGCGGCGTGAACTACTACTACGCCCTGGCCGCCGTCGACAGCGACGGCAGGCTCGGTCCGGTCGGACCGCTGTGGTCGGAGCGCGGCGCGGACTTCGATCCGCCCGACGCGCCCACCGGGCTCACGCTGAAGGCCACCACCCACTCGCTGGAGCTTGTCTGGAAGGCTCCGCCGCAGAACGATGTGGCCAACTACAAGGTCTTCGCGGGTCGCGATCCGCAGGCCCCGCTGGCCAGCTACCAGCTTGTGGCTCAGGTGACGACGACGCATTTCTCCCAGCCCGTGCCGGCCAACTCGCTCGACAGCTACAGCTTCAGGATCGTGGCGGTGAACGCCACCGACGTGGCCAGCAAGCCGTCGACGGCCGTGACCGGGAAGGTCGTCGACAAGACGCCGCCACCCGCGCCGGTGCTGACGTCGATCACCCCCTCCGACGGCGCCATCACCCTGCACTGGGCGGGCAACGCCAACCCCGACATCCACGCCTACCGTCTGCTGCGCTCCGCGGCAGGTGCCGCCTATGTCCGGCTGGGCACGGACCTGCCGGCCGGCGCCAGCACGTACGTCGACCACCAGGTGACGGCGGGAACCCGCTACGCCTACGAGCTGATCGCGGTGGACGCCGCCGGCAACGCCTCGCCACCGTCGGCCGCCGTCTCGGCCGCGGCCTTCAGCCTGGCGGGACCCGGAACCGTCGACGGCCTTACGGCCACCGACGCCAAGGCCGGGGTACGCCTCACCTGGCAACCGCTCCAGGAGCAGGGCGTCGCCTACGCCGTCGAGCGGGCGCAGGGGAGCGGCGCGTTCGTGCAGATCTCCGATCCCTTGACCGTTACGAGGTATCTCGACGAGAGCGGCTCCGCCGGCGACCGCTACCGGATCGTGGCCGTCGTGAACGGTCGCATCGGGGCGCCGTCGGCGGCGGCCACGGCCACGGCGGCGCCGTGAGGCCCGCGGGCGCAGAGCCCCGCCCCTGCTGACACACGACCACCGACACACGACGCGGAGCGCCCCGATCCCCGGGGCGCTCCGCGTCGTTTCGCGTCGCCGCTTCGAGCCTTGCCTGGCGCCCTGCCTTCCGGTCGGGGCGGACGCACGGCCGGCCGCGAGCGCGGCGGCGAGCCTCTACAGGTCGAGCATCATCGCCTCGGGCGTCTCCAGCAGCTCGATCACCCGGCCGGTGAAGAGCGCCCCCTCCGCACCGTCGACGAGCCGATGGTCGAACGACAGGCTGAGGTAGAGCATGTCGCGGGCGACGATGCTGTCGTCGGCGAGCACTACCGGCCTGCGCTTGATGGAGTGCACCCCGAGGATGGCGGCCTCCGGGATGTTGATGATCGGGAAGCTGAACAGGCCGCCGAGGCTCCCGATGTTGGTGATGGAGAAGGTGCCGCCGCGCACGTCGTCGGTCGTGAGCTTGCCGTCGCGGGCGGCGACCGCCAGGCGGTTCACCTCGGCCGCGACCTCCAGGATCGTCCGTTGTTCGACGTCCTTCACGACCGGGACGGTCAGGCCCGCCTCGGTAGCGACGGCCATCCCGAGGTTGTAGTAGTGCTTGCGGACGATCTCCCCGGCCTCCTCGTCCAGGCTGGCGTTGAGCTGCGGGAACTCCTGCAGCGCCGCCACCACGGCCTTCATGATGAACGGGAGGTAGGAGAGCTTGACGCCGCGCGCCTCGGCTACCGGCTTGAGCCTGCGCCGCAGCGCGACCAGCGCGCTCACGTCGGCCTCGTCGACGTGCAGGGTGCGCACCGTCTGCAGGTGGGACGCCAGCATCTGGTTGGAGATGACCCGGCGCAGACCCCGCAGGGGGACGCGCTCCTCCAGCTCGGTATCGCCCTCGGGGCTCGCGCGCCGTACCGGCGCCCGGCCCGGGGCCGTCGCGCCGCGGCCGCGCTCGGCGTGCACCCGCACGTCGTCGACGCGGATGCGGCCGTTCGGGCCGCTTCCCTCGACCTGCTCGATGTCGACTTCGAGCTCGCGGGCGAGCTTGCGTGCCGCGGGCACCGCCAGCACCCGGCCATAGGGTCCGCGGGCGACGTTCGCCGGCCGCGTCGGACGGGCGGCCACCGCCGCCGCGCCGGACGGCGCGCCCGCGCCCCCGCGCACCTGGAAGGGCCTGCCGCTCTCCTCCTCCGGGCCGGGCCGGAACAGCGACAGGCTCGAGCCGTCGTCCTCCTCCGCGCCGCCGCCGGGTTCGACGATCGAGCGCTCCTCCGCGGCCTGCACGCTGGGCTCGGGCTCCTGCCCGGCCCCGCCCGCGGCCTGCGACGGCGCCGCCCCCGCGCCGGCGTCGGCGAACAGGGCGATCGGTTCGTGGACGGGGACCACGTCCCCCTCCCCCACGAGCTGCTTCTGCAGGACGCCCGCGTAGGGACTGGGGAGCTCGACGGTGACCTTGTCGGTCATCACCTCGACGACGGGCTGGTCCTGTTGGACCTCCTCGCCCTCCGCGACGAGCCAGCGGACGATCTCACCCTCCACCACCGACTCGGCCAGCTCGGGAAGCCGAAACTCTCTTGGCATGCACACTCCTCGCGGCCGCGCCGTCGCGGCCTGCAGATCGCTCGCGCCACGCTACCAGGACGGCGCCGCCCGCCGGGTCGGCCGGCGGCCGGCGGGCGCGATCAGTAGTCGAGCACCCGCTTGACGCCCTTCAGGATGCGGTTCGGACCCGGCAGGTACTCGCGGTCCTGGGCGTAGGGGTAGGGCGTGTCGAAGCCGGTCACCCGCAGCGGCGGCGCCAGCAGCAGGTCGAGCGCCTCTTCGGCGAGGGTCGCGCCGACCTCGCTCATGAACCCCGCGGTCCGGGGCGCCTCGCTCACCAGCACCACCCGGCCCACCCGGGCCACGGCGTCCAGCACCGTCTCCTTGTCCCACGGCATGAGCGAGCGGAGGTCGATCACGTGCGCCGACACCCCTTGCTCCGCGAGCGCGTCGGCGGCCTTCAGCGTCTCCGCCATGCTGCCGCCGTAGGACACCAGCACCACGTCGTCGCCCTCGCGCCGCACGACCGCCCGGCCGAACGGGAGGGCGAACTCGGGATCGTCGGGGACGTCCTCCTTGACGGCTCGGTAGAGCCGCTTGGGCTCCATGAACACGACCGGGTCCGCGTCGCGGATGGCCGTGCGCAGCAGCCCGCGCGCGTCGGTCGGGGTCGAGGGGTAGACCACCTTCAGCCCCGCCGTGTGCACGAAGTGCGTCTCGGGCGATTGCGAGTGGTGATGCCCCCCCTTGACGCCCCCGCCCGACGGCATGCGGATCACCAGCGGCGCCGTGAACTGCCCGGCGGAGCGGTAGCGCAGTTTCGCCACCTGCGAGACGAGCTGGTCGAACCCGGGAAAGACGTAGTCGGAGAACTGGATCTCCGCGACCGGCCGCAGGCCGTGCACCGCCATGCCCAGCGCCGAGCCGATGATGGCCGCTTCGGAGAGCGGCGCGTCGATCACCCGGTCGGGGCCGTACTTGTCGAACAGCTTCTCGGTGGCCAGGAACACGCCCCCGCGCTTGCCCACGTCCTGCCCCATCACGACCACGCGCTCGTCGAGACCCATCTCCTGGTCGAGCGTGCGGGCGATGGTCTGGACCATCGTCTGGACGGCCACGGTTGCTCAGCCCCCCCGGCCGGCGGGCCGCGGCGGTCTAGTCGAGGAGGTCATGGCGCTGCTCCTCCAGGTGCGGAAGCGGCTCCGCGAAGACGTCGTCGAACATCCAGGCGACCGGGATGGGTCCCGCCGCTTCGGCCTCGGCCGTCGCCGCCTTCATGGCCTCGTCGATCTCGGAGCGCAGCTCCGCCTCGGCGTCGTCGTCCCACAGGTCGCGCCGTTCCAGGAAGGTACGGAAGCGCACCAGCGGATCCCGCCGCTTCCAGGCCTCGACCTCCTCGCGGGGCCGGTAACGGCTGTCGTCGTCGGCCGAGGAGTGCGCGCCGTAGCGGTACACCAGCGTCTCCACCAGGGTGGGGCCGAGCCCGCTGCGCGCCCGCTCGACGGCCTCGCGCATCACGTAGTAGCTCGCCAGCACGTCCATGCCGTCGGCCGTGTAGCCGGGCATGCCGTAGGCGTGCGCCTTCGCCGCGATCGACTCCGCGCCCGTCTGCTTGTTGTACTCGACGCTGATGGCGTAGCGGTTGTTCTCGCACACGAAGACGATGGGCGCCCCCTGAGCGCCCGCGAAGTTGAGTGCGGCGTGGAAATCGCCCTCGCTGGTCGCGCCCTCGCCGAAACTGGTGGCGGCGACCTGACCGCTGTCCCGGATCTTCATGCTGATCGCCGCGCCCACCGCAGGCGCGACGTGGGACGCGATGGGCGAGGCGATGGTGAAGATGTTGAGGGCCTTGGAGCCGTTGTGGGACGGCATCTGGCGCCCGCGGTTGGTGTCCGCCCGGGTGGCCATGGCCTGTCCGAGCATCTCCAGGTACGGCAGCCCGAACGCCAGCAGCAGCGTGGTGTCGCGGTAGTAGGGGAAGAGCCAGTCGCGGCCCCGCCTAAGCGCATGGGCCACGCCCACCTGCGCGCCTTCGTGACCCGCGCTGGGCGCCACGAAACTGAGCTTGCCCTGCCGTTGCAGGCGGCTCAGGCGTTCGTCCATCATCCTGCCTGCGACGAGGTCGTGGTACATGCCGAGGAGCGCGTCCGGGCCGAGGTCGAGGTCGAACGTCCCCTTCCACTCGCCGGACTCGCCGATGAGCGAGATCGGCTCGTCGCTGAAAGGCTGGAAGAGCTGCGAGTCACGAATCACGCAGGCCTCCTTTCGCTGACGATGCCAGCGTCGGCGCGGCGCTCGCCCTCCCGGCCGGGCACACCCCGGGCCGCCGGAACTCGTTCGACCGAGTCCAAGAAGAAGCCCCGGTGACGCGACACCGGGGCTCGGGCGGCAGGGACGTCGCCTAGCAGGAGCACGGATAGCCGGATGTCCGAACGCTTGGTCATCGCGAGTGCCATGATCGAGCCGCCGTGACGCTCACGGCGCGCCTCGCCTTCCAAGTTCGTAGGTACGATACCACCCCCTCCAGAGCGCCGCTGTAGTCCATTCCATAGCCGGGGCGGGCCGCAGGCGCGCGTGTCACGGCCGGCGCGGCCGCGGGGCCGCGCCGGGACGCTACACTGGCCTGGAGACGGTTCCGCCCGCCGTCGGGGAGAGGAGACAAGCCCGCCATGACCAACACGCGCCTCGTCGCCTACGCGCTCATCGCGATCGGTCTGGTCGCCTTGCTGTCACGCCTCACGGGGGACTCGGGCTGGCTGTGGATCGGCCTCGTCGCCGCCGGCTTCCTGGCGGGCTATCAGCGCGAACGCGTCTACGCCTTCCTGGTCCTGGGCTCCGTGCTGATGGGCGTGGCCGTCGGGATCCTGCTCGAGGGGAGCTGGCACTGGCCCGGCGCGTTCCTGGTGAGTCTCGGCGCCGGCGTGGCGGCCATCGACCTCGCTGCCCCGCGCGACAACCGCTGGCCGCGCATCGTCGGGCTCGGCCTCATCGCCCTCGGAGTGGTCACGGGCCTGGCCGAGACCGGCGTGCTGACCTCGTCGATCTTCGCCGTGCTGCTGATCGCGGCAGGCATCGCCATGGTGGTGCTGTCACGCCGTTCGTCCGCGGACGCATCGGTCGCGGCGCCGGGACCGGCCGGCGGCGCGGCGGCAACGCCCTCCCCGGCTGCCCCACCGCTCGCGCCGCCGCCGGAAACGGCCGCTACGGACGGCGCCCCCTCGCAGGCTGCGCGGGCGCCCGACGCAGCGCTGCGCGCCTCCCTCGAGGCGTGGCGGCGCGACACGGCGGCCGCCGAGGGCCGCAGCGAGGCCCTGGTGCTCGGCGACGCGACCCTCGACGCCATCGTCGAGCAGCGCCCGGCCGATCTGGAAGCGCTCGCCCGGGTCCACGGCATCGGCCCGGTGAAGCTCGAGCGTTATGGCGCCGCGCTGCTCGATCGCGTCCGACGAGCCTGAACCCCGGCACCCAACGCCCCTGAAGCGCCCAGCACGTCCGCCGGCCCGACGCGCGCGGCTTAGAATGGCACATCGTGGACTCGAAGCAGGTCATTCTCTCCTTCCTCGTCGCCGTCCTGCTCGGTTTCCTCATCGGGCTGGAGCGCGAGCGCAAACGCGAGCAGCAGGGCTCGATCTTCGCCGGCATCCGCACCTTCCCGCTCATCGCGCTGTTCGGCGCCGTGGTCGGTACCCTCACCCAGGCCGTTTCGCCGTGGGTGCTGGTCGCCAGCTTCCTGCCGCTGGCGGTTCTCATCGCCCTGGCGTACTGGCGCGAGACCGTCGGCGAGAAGGTCGGCGGCACCACCCAGGTCGCCGTGCTGGTCGCCTACGGGCTCGGGGTTCTGGCCGGCTACGGCCAGTTCATCCCCGCGCTCGCGGGCTCCGTGATCACGACCGGCATGCTCTCCATGCGCACCGAGCTGAGGCGCCTCGCGGGCGCCGTCTCGCGCGAAGACCTCTACGCCGTGGTGCAGTTCGCGGTGGTGTCGCTGGTCGTGCTCCCGCTGGTGCCCAACGAGACGTTCGGGCCGTGGGGGGTGTGGAACCCCCGCACCATCTGGCTGCTGGTGGTGCTGATCTCCGGGTTGTCCTTCGTGGGGTACGTGGCGTCCAAGCTCATCGGCGCCACCCGCGGGATCGGCTGGAGCGGCCTGCTGGGCGGGCTGGCGTCGAGCACCGCCGTCACCATGAGCTTCAGCGAGCGCAGCAAGAAGCAACCCACGCTCGGGATCGTCTACGCCATCGGGGTCCTGGCGGCATCCGCGGTGATGGTGCCCCGCCTGTGGGTGCTGCTGGGGGTGCTGCAGCCCAGGCTCATCCTGCCCACGCTGATCCCGCTGGGCGTGCTCTTCGTGGTCACGACGGTGGGCGGCCTGACCGCCCTGCGCAAGCGCAACCGCGAGCACCTCGAGGGCGCCAAGGTCAACAACCCCTTCGAGCTGCGCACCGCCCTGCAGTTCGCGGTGCTGTTCAGCATCATCCTGCTGGCCGCGAAGGCCGCGCAGGTCTACCTCGGCGAGCAGGGGCTGTACCTGGCGAGCGCACTTGCCGGCGTCACGCAGCTCGACGCCATCACGCTGACGCTGGCCCACCAGGTCGGCAGCGGCCTGGACGTCCATGTCGCAGCGCGAAGCCTGGCCATCGCTGCGGCCACCAACAGCCTGTTCAAGGCGGGCCTGGCGATGACCCTCGGCACGCGCGCGTTCGGACGCTCGGTGCTCGTCACCCTCCTCCTGGCCGCGGTGGGCTGCATCGCGGCCGCCTGGTTGATCCCGATGGCCTGACGCGCTCACCGCCGGCGACGTTCGAACCCGGCGCAACCTGGAGGGGGCGGGGTCATTGGGTAGACTGAACGCACGACGCAACGCCACCGCTCCCGGGTCCTCCCCCGAGTCCCGCTGCGTGCGCCGCACCGGGCGTGCCCATGGTTCAAGCCGCCGCTCGCAACTGCGAAACCACGGAGGACTGATGGAACAGACGATCTACCGCGGCCTCGAAGGCGTCCACATCGACACCACCACGATCAGCCGCATCGACGGCCAGCGTGGTGAGCTCATCTATCGCGGCTACGACATCCGCGAGCTGGCCGACAAGGCGAGCTTCGAGGAGGTCGCCTACCTGCTGTGGCATGACGACCTGCCGGATCGCTCGCAGCTCGACGCCTTCCACGCCGAGCTCGCCCCCAACTTCCCCGTTCCCGAGCCGGTCTTCGACGCCTTCCGGAGCATGCCACGGGCCGTGCACCCGATGCACGCCATCCGCACCGCCGTGTCGATGCTGGGCGCGCTGGATCCCGACGCCGAGGGCGTGGACGATGCCAACGTCCGCCGCATCGGGTTGAAGCTGTTGGCGCAGTTCGCCACCTTCACCGCCGCCTACGAGCGCATCCGGAGCGGCAAGGAGCCCGTGCCGCCCGATCCCGAGCTGTCCATCGCGGCGAACTTCCTGTACATGCTGGGCGGCGAACGCCCCACGCCGGCGGCCACCCGCGTGATGGACGTGGCCCTGGTGCTGCACGCCGAGCACGGCTCGAACGCCAGCGCCTTCGTGAGCCGAGCGACCGCATCGACCCTCACCGACGTCTATTCCGCCATCACGGCGGCCGTGGGCGCCCTCAAGGGGCCGCTGCACGGCGGCGCCAACGTGGGCGTCATGCAGGCGCTGGAGTCGATCGGCAGCGTCGAGAAGGTCGACCCGTACGTGGTCGAGACGCTGCACAAGCCCAACGGCCGCGTGATGGGCTTCGGCCACCGCGTCTACAAGGTCATGGACCCGCGCGCCCTCATCCTCAAGGACGTGGCGCAGCACCTCGCCGAGGAGTCGGGCGACAGCAAGTGGTTCGAGATGAGCCTCGAGATGGAGCGCGTCATGGACCGCGAGATGGCGAAGACGGGCAAGCAGGTCAAGCCCAACGTCGACTTCTTCTCCGCCTCCGTCTACCGCATGCTGGGGCTGCCGCGCGACATGTACACGCCGATCTTCGCGGTGTCGCGCATCAGCGGCTGGATGGCGCACCTCTACGAGCAGTACGCCAGCAACCGCATCATGCGCCCCCGCTTGACCTACGACGGTCCGTTGGGGCGCACCTTCACCCCGGTCGAGCAGCGCTGAGCGCCGCCAGGAAGGTGCGGACCCACCGCTCGTAGGCCTCCGGGTCGACGTTCCAGGCTTCGATGTGGTCGGCGCCGGCCACGCGGTGGTAGCTCACCCCGTCTCCCAGCCGGGCGGCGAAAGCGTCGACCACGCCGATCGGAACGGTGTGATCGTCGATGCCGGCCACGAGGAGCACCGGCACGTCGATGCGCGACACGTCCCGGCGCTGGTCGAGCGCCCGCCAGCTCAGCCCGCTCCGCCACGCCGCCAGCCCCAGCGTGGCCCGCGTCCACAGCCGCGGGAAGGGGATCCCCACGCGCCGTACGCGCGCCTCGGTGACCGCCGTGGGGTCGACGAGCGGCGCGTCGAGGATCACCCCGGCCACCGCCGGCACGCCAGCCGGCGGCCAGCGCTTGAGCGCCTCCAGCGCCGTGGCGCCCCCCATGGAGAAGCCGTAGAGCACTACGCGATCGGCGCCGCGCTCGGCGAGGAAACGCGCCCCGGCCAGGGCGTCGTCGGCCTCGCTCGCGCCGTAGTGGTAGAAGCCGTCGGGGCTCGCCGGGCTGCCGCGATGATTGCGGTAGGCGAGCACCAGAACGCTGCGCCCGGCGTCGGCCACGGCCGACAACACGCGCAGCGTCTCCGCGCGCTCGCCGCGCCGACGGCCGTGCAACATCAGCACGGCCGTGGTGCCGGGGTCGCCCGGCAACCACCAGCCCGCCAATGGACCGACGTCGCTCGGTATGCGCACGTCCTCGAAACGCATGCCCAGGTCCCGCGCGGGATCGCGGCGATACAGGAACGTGTCGATGCGGGCGGGGTCGCCGGCGGCGGGGGGCGCGCCAGCCACGACGCGCAGCGGGCGCACGACGCGCACGCCGTCATCGCGCAGGACGGGGCCGAGGTGGCCGTAACCGTCGCTCCATAGCAGCCCGAACGCGCCCTCCTTGCGGGTGTCGGCGAACTGGGCGGCGGACGTCGGCGCGGGGAGGGTGACGGCGCCGTCGTCGTAGGCGATGACGGTGAACTCGGGCATCAGCCGGTAGTCGCGTGGGACGAGAAGCGCGCTCGAGCCCGCCCACAGCGCGTACCCCAGCCCCGCCAGCAGAGCGCAGGCGCTCACCAGCAGGACCACCGCCAGCGGGCTCACGGCCGTACCCCCGGCGCGCTCAGCGTCGCGCGGGGCTCAGGGAGCCCACGCGACCTCGCCGAAGGTGTCCTCCCGGCGGGGGCTGGTGGAGAACATCACCACCGGCGTTCCCGTCGCCTCCTCGATCAGCTCGAGGTAGTCGAGAACCTCCCGGGGCAACGCGTCGCGGCGCCCCAGGCCCTCGAGCGGGCCCCAGCCGGGGACCTCCCGGTAGACCGGGTGACCGTCCTCGTAGGCGACGCACACCTTCACGCGCTCGAGCCCGGACAGAACGTCGAGTTTCGTGACCACCAGCCCGTCGAGACCGTTGATGTCGCAGGCGTACTTGAGCTGCACCAGGTCGAGCCAGCCGACGCGGCGCGGACGTCCGGTGGTGGTGCCGTACTCGTCCCACTGGTTCGACCCGCTGCCGCGGAGGCGCAACGCCATCGCCTCGTCGTCGATCTCGGTCATGAACGGCCCGTAACCCACCCGCGTCGTGAACGCCTTGACGACGCCGTGCACGGCGTCCAGCGCCTTGTGGCTGACGCCGGCACCGACGACGATGCCGCCGACCGTCGGATGGCTGCTGGTGACGAACGGGTAGGTACCGTAGGCGAGGTCGAGCATGGTGCCCTGGCCGCCCTCGAACAACACCCGGCGGCCGTCCGCGAGCGCCCGGCGCAGCTCCGCTCCGGTGTCGCGGATCAGCGGCAGCAGCCGCTCGCGCACCTCGGCGAGCGCCTCCATGGCGATGCCGACGTCGGTCCAGCCGACCCGCGCGGTCGAGTTGGGCTTGGCCTCCAACAACCGCATCAGGCGCTCGCGCAGAACGGCCTCGTCGACGAGATCGCCCGCCCGCAGCCCGACGCGGCGCGCCTTGTCGCTGTAGGCGGGCCCGATACCCCGCCCCGTGGTGCCCACGAATCCGCCGCCCTCGTCGTTCTTGCGGTGGTGCGGCAGGACCAGGTGGGCCTGCTGGGAGATCCACACCTCACCCGGGTCCCGACGCCCGCGCATGGCGTCGAGCTCGGCGATGAAGTCCCAGGGATCGATCACCATGCCGCCGCCCAGAACCGACACGGGCCCGTCGTGGAGCGTCCCGCAGGGCAGGTGGTGGAGCTTGAACACGTCGCCGCCGACCACGACGGTGTGCCCCGCGTTGGCCCCGCCGGAGTAGCGCACCACGTAGTGCGCCTCCGCCGCCAGCGCGTCGACCACCTTGCCCTTGCCCTCGTCGCCCCACTGGGCGCCGAGGATCGCCACTCCCGGCATGTCGCCTCCAGGCCGCCGGCGCGCCCGTCGGGGAGCGCCCGGCCAGGCGCCAGTATGACACACGCCCCTCCCGCGCCCGCCAGGGGCGGCTGCTAGAATTCGTGGCGATGACGCGCTTCCTGCGCTGGGCCCTGGCGACGCTGCTCGCCGCGGCGCTCACGGCCGCCGCCGCCCAGACCGTGACCGTATTCGCGGCGTCGAGCCTGACCGACGCCTTCACGGCGCTCGCGCACAGCTTCGAGGCGGCGAACCCGAGCGTCCATGTCGTGCTCGACTTCGCGGCTTCCTCGACGCTGGCGACGCAGATCCTGCAGGGCGCCCCCGCCGACGTCTTCGCCAGCGCCAACGAGGTGCAGATGCAACGCGTCACCGAGGCCGGTCTCCAGACGGGCCCGCCCACCCCGTTCGCCGGCAACCGTCTGGTCGTGCTCGTTCCCGCCGGCTCGGGCCTGCGCGCCTTCCGGGACCTCGCGCGACCGGGGCTCCTCCTGGTGCTGGCGGCCCAGCAGGTGCCCGCGGGACGCTACGCCGACCTCATGTTCGACGCCGCCGCCCGAGCCTACGGTGCGGACTTCGTGCAGAAGGTGCGGAGCAACATCGTCTCCCGCGAGCCCAACGTGCGCCAGACGGCCGCCAAGGTCGCTCTCGGGGCCGCGGACGCCGCCATCGTGTACGCCACCGACGCCGACGGGCTGTCGGGCGTGCGCAGCATCGGTGTCCCCGCCTCGCTGCAGCCCACCATCCTCTACCCACTGGTGACGTTGAAGGGCGCGGCGGCGCCCGCAGCGGTCCGGGCGTTCCGCGACTTCGTCCTCTCTCCCGCGGGGCGGACGGCCCTGGCCGGCTTCGGCTTCACGGCCCCGCCCTAGGTCGGGCCACGGTGCGCGCCCGCCTCTCCCCCGGCCTCCTGGTCGGCTCCGGCCTGGTGCTGATGCTGCTGCTGGTGCTGCCGACGCTGGCGCTGCTGCTCAGGTCGGCACGCCCCGCACTGGGCTCGGCGTTGCTCGACCCCACGGTCACTGCGGCGTTGCGGTTGAGCCTCACCACCACGGCCGTGAGCCTGCTCGCCACGGTGGTGTTCGGGACGCCCGTCGCCTACCTGCTGGCCCGTTACGCGTTCCGTGGAAAGGTGGTGCTCGAGGCGCTCCTCGACCTGCCCCTGGTGCTGCCGCCGGTGGTGGCGGGCCTGGCGCTGCTGCTGCTGGTGGGCCGGCGCGGCTTGCTGGGCGCACCCCTCGCCGCGATCGGCGTGCACGTCGCGTTCACCAGCACCGCCGTCGTGCTGGCCCAGCTCTTCGTCGCGAGCCCGCTCTATATCCGCAGCATGAAGGCGGCCTTCCGCTCGACCCCCCGGAGCCTGGAAGCCGCCGCCATCACCCTGCACGCGACGCGCCTGCGCGCCTTCCGACGCGTGACCCTTCCCCTGACGCTGCCGGCGTTCGTCGAGGGCTGCGTGCTGACGTGGACGCGGGCGCTGGGGGAGTTCGGCGCGACCATCGTGGTCGCCGGCAGCCTCGCCGGCCGGACCCAGACCATGCCGCTCGCCATCTACGCCGAGCTCGAGCGCAACCTCGACGCCGCCCTGGCGATGGGAGCCATCCTCACCCTGGCCGCCTTCGGGCTGCTGCTGCTCTTCCGGCGCCTGACGCGCAGCGCCTGACGCGGCGTGCCGGCCGCCGGAGCCGGCGCGGCGCGCGACCCCCGGTGGCGGCCGGCGGAGCGCGCCTCACGAGCGCTGGCCGCCGGAAGCCCGACGATGTAGGCTACGGCTCATGTCCAGCGCTGCGCAGACGCCACCACCGGTCATCCTGATCACGAGCGGCACGGTGCCGCGCGAACGCGGCCTGCGCCGCAACGACACCGTCCAGGGTCACAACTACGCCATGGCGCTGGCCGCGGCGGGCGCCGTCCCCCTGCTCGCGCCCAACGTCGATGCCTCCCTGGCGGAGGTGTACGCCGAGCGCGCGGACGGCCTGCTCCTGGCGGGGGGCGTCGACATCGACCCCTACCTCTACGACGCCCGGCCGCAGCCCGAGCTGGGCACGGTGGACCGGCGCCGCGACGCCTTCGAGCTCGCCCTGTACCGCGCCTTCCGTGCGCTCGGGAAACCCGTTCTGGGCATCTGTCGGGGGATCCAGCTCGTCAACGTGGCGCACGGAGGGGACCTCCACCAGCACGTGCCCGCCGTGGCCGACACCGAGCAGCACTTGCAGAAGGACTTCACCGGCGCGCCGCTGCAGCGCGTGGCGATCGCGCCGGGCTCGCGTCTGGCGGACGGCTTCGGCACCAGCCACCTGCGCGTCAACAGCTTCCACCACCAGGCGGTCGATCGCATCGGCGAGGGCCTGACGGCGACCGCGCGCAGCGAGGACGGCATCGTCGAGGCGCTGGAGGTCGACGACGGCCCCGACGGCGACGCCTTCGTCGTCGCGGTTCAGTGGCACCCGGAGATGTGCTGGGACAGCCACCCCGAGCATCACACCCCGTTCCGCATGCTGGTCGACGCCTGTCGCAGCGCGGCGGCCGCGGGCGGCGACGCGCGTGAGGGCCGCGCGGCGAGCGGGGCGCTCGCGCGCTGAGGCGTCCTTGACAAGCCCGGCGGTTCTGGTAGACTCCCTGGCATGACGTTTCCGCTGCAAGGGGGTGGTGCCGTGGACGATGGCTATGCCTACGTCTTCGATCGCTTCTCTACCCCGTACGGCACCACCCCAGCGGCGGCGCGCTGAACCCGGCACAACCCAGCGAACGACAGCTCGACGCTCGCCACTGCAGGGCTCGCGGGCCGCACCCACCCGACGCAGCACCTGCCGGCCCCTGCGGCCGGTCCGACCTTGGAGAGTGTGAATGGTTGTCGTCATGCAGAAGGAGGCCTCGGAAGAGGCCGTAGACCGCGTTCTGAGCGAGATCCGCTCCCTGGGGTTCAACCCCCACGTCAGCGAGGGCGAGGAGCGCACGCTCATCGGCGCCATCGGCCCCGCCCCCACCGAGGAGGTGCGCGAGCACCTCCGGGCACTGCACGGCGTGGAAACGGTGGTACGGATCACCAAGCCCTACAAGCTGGCGTCCCGCGAGTTCCGGCACGACGACTCCACCGTCGCGGTCGGCGACGTCGTCATCGGCGACGGCGCCTTCGTCGTCGCGGCGGGACCCTGCGGGGTGGAGGGCCGTGACCAGCTCGGCGCCGCGGCCGACATCGCCCGCCGGCACGGTGCGCGCATCTTGCGCGGCGGCGCCTTCAAGCCCAGGACCAGCCCCTACGCCTTCCAGGGGCTCGGCGAGGAGGGGTTGCGCCTGCTGGAGCAGACGCGCGAGCGTACGGGCATGCCGATCGTGACGGAGGTGACCTCCCCGGAGCTGGTGGAGGTGGTCGCCGACACCGCGGACATGCTTCAGATCGGGGCCCGCAACACCCAGAACTTCGCGCTGCTGGCCGAGGTGGGGCGCAGCCACCAGCCGGTGCTGTTCAAGCGCGGCATGTCCACCTCCATCGCCGAATACCTGCAGGCTGCGGAGTACATCCTCAGCCAGGGCAACCCCAACGTCGTGCTCTGCGAGCGCGGCATCCGCACCTTCGAGACGGCGACGCGCTTCACCCTCGACGTCAGCGCGGTACCCGTCCTCAAGGAGTTGAGCCATCTACCGGTATGGGTCGACCCCAGCCACGCCGCGGGACGGCGCACGCTGGTGCCGTCGCTGGCGCTCGCGGCGGCCGCGGCCGGCGCGGACGGGCTCATCGTCGAGGTGCACGCCTCGCCCGAGGAGGCACGGTCCGACGCCGCTCAGCAGCTCGACGACGCGGAGTTCGGCGCGCTGATGGGGCGCCTTCGCGGCGTGGTCGGAGCGCTGGGGAAGAGCCTGTAGGATGCGCCCGGCGCCGTTGTTCGACACCATCGTCATCGCCGGCGTGGGGCTCATCGGCGGCTCGATCGGTCTGGGCGTGCGCCAGCGCTTCCTGGCTCGCCGCACCATCGGCCTCGACCAGGACCCGGGCGCCCTCGACGCCGCCCGCGGCCTGGGGGTGATCGACGAGTCCCGCCTCGACGTGGGGCCGTGGCTGCGGGAGGCCGACCTGGTGGTGCTGGCGACGCCTTCGAAGTCGATCGTTCCGCTGGCGCTTGCCATGCGCCCCCACCTGTCCGGCGACGCCATCGTCACCGACGTGGGGAGCGTCAAGGGCGAGGTGGTGGCCGCACTCTCCGACCTCCGCTTCGTCGGCGGCCACCCCATGGCCGGCAGCGACCGCGCCGGCGTGTTGCACGCCGACGCCGGCCTGCTGGAGAACGCGGTCTGGGTGCTCACACCCGACGAGCGTAGCGACGCCGCCGCCGTCGACCGCGTGCACGCCTTCGTCGAGGCGCTCGGCGCCAGGCCCATCCGCGTCCGGCCCGATCGCCACGACCGCCTCGTCGCCACCGTCAGCCACGTGCCCTACCTCGTGGCCGTCGCGCTCACCACTCTGGTGGGAAAGGGAGACGAGCGTGAGCTGACGATGCTGCTCGCGGCGGGAGGCTTCCGCGACCTGACGCGGGTCGCGTCGGGCAGTCCCCGCATGAGCCGCGACATGATCGCGCTGAACCGGGGCGCCGTGCGCTCGGCCATGCACCTGTTCCGCTCCGAGCTCCAGGATCTCGATGCCCTGCTGGACGACGACGATGCCCTGCTCGCGCGGGCGGAGGCGGCCAAGAGGGTGCGTGACGGCATCCCCATCGTGCGCCGGAGCCTGCTGCCGGCACGTCACGAGCTGGTCATCGCCGTTCCCGACCGGCCCGGCGAGTTTGCCAGGATCACCCGCGCGCTCGGCGAGGCCGAGGTGAACATCAAGGACCTCGAGGTGCTCGGGATCCGCGAGACGGGGGGCGCGGTGCGCATCGCCGTAGAGTCCGACGAGGCGCTCGCGCGCGCCCGCGCCGCCCTGGAGGCAGCAGGCTACGAGGCCCGCAGCCGCAACGGCGGCTGAGCGGACCGGCCGGTGGCCTCCTCCCGCAACGCCCTGTTCGACCTCGCGGTGAACCGCGCCGCAGAGGTCGCCTCCCGGTTGGGCGGCGCGTCACGCCGCGACCTGGAGGTGTGGTACCTCAAGACGCGTTTCGCCTCGCGTGTCCCGTTCGACGCCGTGCTCGACGCGGTGCGACGCCGGCCTTCCCCCGATGCCCACTGGGAGGGCGGGCCCGAGGGAGGCTGGCAGCCGGGCCCGCCGCCGCGGCCTTGATGCGGGAACGCGCTCTCGCGAGCAGGGGCCGTCCCTAGTCGTCGATGGTCAGCCGGTAGCGCCCGCTGCGCCCCTCCTGGACGACCGTCACGTGCGCCTCCCGACCGCCTCGAACGTAGACGGCGGTGACGCGGTGGTGGTGCTCCTCGAAGCGGTGCCGGCGCCAGCCCTTGGACCGCATGCGATCGTCGACGTCGCCGTAGACGCCGCGCAGCGAAGCGTCGGAGCGGAAGACCGTGTCGAAGTGGTGAGGGCCGGCGTGGCGCTCGACCACCACCACCCCGGGGAACGAGAACCGCAACCCCAGGTGGGCCCACACGATCACGCCGGAGGTCTGCACGGTGGTGGTGGTCGACCCGCCGTGGCGGACGGCGACCGTGCACCCGCTCAGCAGCGCGGCGAGGGCAAGGGTCGCCAGCGCCAGCGTCGCCAGCGCCGGGCGAGGCGTGCCGCCGCGGCCGGTCGCGGCGTTCTGCGCGGCGCGCGCCCCGCCCGAGCCCGGGCGGGTACGGGTGTCGGGCCCGGGGTCTCGCCGGGCGGAGCCTTTCGGGACATCGTGGCGTTCGGCGTTCTCGAAGCGTGGGTCGTCGATCATGGTGGTACCTCCTCTTCGCGCAAGCCGTCGGAGGGCGCCGAGCCGTCCCCGGGCGCCGTCATGGTAGGGGACGCGTCCCACGAGGATCGTGAGAACGCCTTGAACGCGCCCTTCACGCCGGGGGCGACCCGCGCCCGGCGAGCAGCGCCGCGAGGGGGGCGGGGCACCCGTGACGGAAGGGGGACACGAATCCACCCGGTCGTACGCTATTGTGGCTCCATGCCGTCCGGGGCGAAGCCGCTCGTCGACCGCTTCGGTCGGGTCGTTCGCGACCTGCGCCTGAGCGTCACGCCGCGCTGCAACTTCCGCTGCCACTACTGCGATCCGCTCGGTGCAGGGGGTCACGAACCGCCCGGCACGCTGGCGGTGTCGGAGGTGGAGGTGGTGCTGCAGGCCGCCGTCGCGCTCGGCATGACCTCGGTGCGCTTCACCGGGGGCGAGCCGCTGCTGCGCAAGGACCTCCCCACCATGATCGCCATCGCCAAGCGTGACCTCGGCATCCCCGACGTGGCGGTGACGACCAACGCCAGCGCGCTCGAGCGCCGCCTGCCGGCGCTGCTCGAGGCGGGGCTCGACCGGCTCAACATCTCGCTCGACGCCCTCGACCCAGACGTGTTCCGCGCCATCACCCAGGGCGGCGACCCGTCGCAGGTCTGGCGCGGCATCGAAGCGGCGGCAGAGGCCGGGCTGACGCCGGTCAAGCTCAACACCGTGGTGATGCGCGGCCTCAACGACGGCGAGATCGTCCCGCTGGCGCGCCTCACGGCAACGCGGGACTTCCACGTGCGCTTCATCGAGTACATGCACCTGAACAACGCCAGCGCGTCGTCCTACCAGGAGCACTTCATGGCGGGGGCCGACGTCCGCCGGCGCATCGAAGCCGCCTTCGGGCCGCTCGAACCGGTCGAGACCGACCCCAGCGCGCCCGCGAGGCTCTTCCGCGTGCCGGGCTGGCCCGGTGCCATCGGCTTCATCCATCCCGTCTCGGAGCCGTTCTGCAGCAGTTGCAGCCGCATGCGGGTGACGTCCGACGGGATGCTCCGCCCCTGCCTGTTGACCGACCGGGAGCTCGAGCTGCGTTCCGCCCTGGCCGCCCCCGACCCGCTCACCGCCGTGATCGAGCGCTTCCTCGAGGCCGCGCACCGCAAGGTGGCCTCCGGCATCACGGCGCCGGTCGAACGCCAACGCACCATGGTGGCCATCGGCGGCTAGCGCGGCCGAGGGAGGCCCGCTCGAGGCGCCCGCCACGCACCGCAGCGGAGCTGGCGCGCCGCCCGGGCGGCACCCTTCAGCCCGGCAGCTTGAACAGCGCCGCCATCCCCTGGCCGCCTCCCACGCACATCGAGATGATGCCGAACTCCTTGTCGGAGCGCCGCATCTCGGCGAAGAGGTCGGCCGCGATGCGGCTGCCCGTGGCGCCCAGAGGGTGACCGATGGCGATGGCGCCGCCGTTGACGTTGAGCTTCTCGTCGGGGATGCCGAGCTCGAGCTGGCTGTAGCGGCACTGGCTGGCGAACGCCTCGTTGATCTCGATGAGGTCCACGTCGTCCACCGTCATCCCCGTCTTGGCAAGCAGCTTGCGGATGGCGGGCACCGGGCCGATGCCCATGATCTCGGGCGGAACGCCGGCCACGGCCGCCTGCACGAAGACCGCCAGGGGCTCGAGCCCCAGCGCCGCCGCCTCGTCGTCGGACATGACCACGGTCATGGCGGCGCCGTCGTTGAGGGGGCTGGAGTTCCCCGCCGTCACGGTGGCCGCCTCGTCGTCGGCGAAGACCGTGCGCAGCCCGGCCAACGCCTCCAGATTGGTGCCCTCGCGCGGCCCCTCGTCGACCTCCAGCACGACCTCGTGCCATGCGCCGCCGTCGTCCTGCACGCGGGTGGGAACGGCGATGACGTGGCCGTCGAACTTGCCGGCCTTGCGCGCGGCGATCGCCTTGCGGTGGCTGGCCAGCGCGAAGCGGTCCTGCTCCTCGCGGCTCACGCCGTACCGGCGCGCCACCTCTTCGGCGGTCTGCCCCATGCTGTGGTACGCGCCCGGCTTGCGCTTCACCAGGGCGCGGTTGATCGCCACATCGCGTCCGCCGATGGGGACGCGGCTGGTGCAGTCGCTGCCGCCGGCGAACACCACGTCGTTCATGCCGGCGGCCACCGAGTGCACGCCCTGCACGATCACTTGCAGGCCGCTGGCGCAGAAGCGGTTGATGGTCGCCCCGGCGACGCTGTCCGGGAAGCCCGCGATCTGGGCCGCGATGCGGGCCATGTTGTAACCGGCCTCCCCTTCGGGGTGAGCGTTGCCCACCAGGACGTCGTCGATGCGCTCGGGGCCGAGCCCCGGCGTGCGCTTGAGCGCCTCGGCCAGCACCAGGCCGGCCAGGTCGTCGGGGCGGGTGTCCTTGAGCAAGCCCTTGTGAGAGCGGCCCACCGGGGTCCGGATGGCGGTGGTGATGACGGCGTCACGCACGGTTCATGCTCCCTCGTGCCCCGCTTCGGGGGCGGTTCGATACGCGCCTGAAGCGGCCCGCCCGCTAGCTGTTCCAGGGACGGAGCAGGATCACCCCGTCCTTGAGGTGGGCCACCTCGGGCCCGTCGCCGGCCTGCGAGTCCTCGCCGGCCTGGGCGACGGCGCTGCCGATACGAAGCTGCGGGCTGCGGATGCGCTCGGCCCACACCACGGCCTTGTCGTTGCCCCCCGCGCCTGCGTGGGCGAGGCCCCGCAGCGTTCCGACCACGATGATGTCGTCGTTCGCGATGATCTCGGCGCCGGCGTTGACATCGCCCAGCACGACCACCGAGCCGGTCGACTCGATGCGCCCGCCGCTCCGCACGGTCCGCGCGACGATGACCGTCTCGCCGCGCGCCTGCATCACGGTGGTCGGCGGGCGCACGTCGGTGACGCTCCCGCCGGCCTCACGCACGACCTCGACCGCCCGCTCGACCAGGCCCAGGGGCACCTTGCCCGCGACCTCCAGCGCCACCTTCCCCTGCAGGAGCTCGGCATGGGACGCCAGCGTCGCGTCGAGCTCCTCCTGGGTGTCCGTCTCCTCGAGGCTGAGCAAGATCCCGCCCCGGATTCCTCGCGCCTTCATCAGGGGATGTGCACCTCCACGCCGTGCAGCTTCCAGTACCCCGCGAGGAAGTCCCGCGCGACAGGGACCGACACGTAGGAGCTGGCGCCGCCGTACTCGAGGAATACCACGATGGCGATCTTCGGGTCCTTGACAGGGCTGAAGCCCATGAACCAGGCGTGCGTCCAGTTGTCCCCGCGCGTGGTCTGCGCCGTGCCGGTCTTGCCCGCGACGCTGACGTTGTCGGGGAACACGCTGGGACCGAGGAACCACTTCTCCGGGTAATCGGTGAACGCCAGCCGCATCCCGTGAATGAGGCTGTCCCAGGACGAGCCCGGGATCTGGTGGATGTCGGGCGGCACCGCCGTGTCGCCGACCTTGGCCACCAGGTGCGGTTTCGCCTCGGCCCCGTGCATCGCGACCGTGCTGATGAGCTGGGCGAGCTGCACCGGCGTGGCCAGCGTGTCGCCCTGCCCGATGATGGTGTTCAGCGTGAAGCCGGGCAGCCAGCCGTGCTTGTACTGCGGCTGCGAGCGCACCCACTGCAGGTCCGGCACGCGTCCCGACTCCTCGCCGGGCAGCCCCACGCCCACCGGCTTGCCGTAGCCGAGGCGGCGGGCGTTGTCGACCTCGTCCTGCATGAAGCCGTTCCAGCCCGACGCGAAGTCCGGAGTGTTGAGCGCCGCGTTCCAGAAAAAGGTGTTGCAGCTGTCGGCGATGCCCTGCGCCACCGTGTAGGGCCCCTTGTCGTAGGTCGCCCAGTTGTGGAAGGTGACCCCGCCGTAGCGGATGTCCGCGCCGCAATCGAACTTGCTGGAGGGGGTGATGAAGTTGTCGTCCAGCATGGTGTAGGCGGTGACGATCTTGAACGTCGAAGCCGGCGGGTAGGCCTGGACGGCACGGTTCTCCAGGGGGCGGTTGGTGGTGTCTTGCAGGATGCCGTTGACCGCCTTGGCGTCGACGGGCAGGTGCGTGAACACGTTCTCGTCGAACGTCGGCGCGCTTGCCATGGCCAGGATGTCGCCGTTGCGGGGGTCGACCGCCAGGATGGCGCCGTGGACCTCCTTGGCGTGCGGCAGGCCGACGCGATCGCGATCCTTGTTGACGTACGTGAGCGCCGACTTGAGGGTGTCCTCCGCCAGGCGCTGCACCTTGGGATCCAGCGTCAGCGTCAGGTCTTCGCCCGGGCGTGCGGGCCACAGCAGGTTGGAGCGCACCACGTTGCCGAGGTTGTCGACCTCGACCAGCCGGGCGCCGGCAGTGCCGTGCAGCGCTTTCTCGTAGCTCTTCTCGATGCCCATCACGCCGACGAGGTCGTCGACCGTATAGCCGGGGAAGCGCTTCGGGTCGGCCTGGGTCGTGTACCCCACCGTCTGCGCCGCGAGGTTGGTGGGATAGGTCCGTTCGATGCGCTGCCGCAGGTAGAGATTGGGGTGGCCGGCCACCCGCTCCTCGATGGCGGGAACCAGCCGGTCGGGGATGTTCCAGGCCAGCGCGACGCCGTTCTTCGCTTGCTGGGGGTCGTTCGGGTCGGGCTGCTTGGGCTCCCCCGTGACGCCGAGGAGCCGCCGCAGGCGCGTCCACTGCGGGATGGGCCCACCACGGTACATCAGGTCGTAGGCGATGCGGTCATCGGCCAGCACGGTCCCGTCGCTGGCCAGGATGCGCCCCCGGAGCGGGGTGATGGGTTTCTGCTGGGTGGCGTTCTGCTCGCTGCGGGCGGTGAACTCCTCGGCCATGGCGAGCTGCAGGTACATCAGGCGGGCCGTGAAGATGACCAGCACCGTGAGGATGACCGCCAGGATCAGGCGGCTGCGCCCGTTCACAGCAGCTCCTTGCGCAACAGCCGGCTCCTCTGCAGCAGCGCGGCCCCCCAGGGCAGCAGCAGAAGCCCTGCGCCCACCGTCAGCACGGCCTCGACCGACGCCACGGCCGCCACCCGCACCAGCGACTCCGTGGAGCCCGAGAGCCACAGCAGCAATGGCGCCAGCACGATCCACTTGCCGGCCTCCGCCGACAGGATGACCAGCGTTCGCTCGAACAGACCGGACTGCGTGAGCTGCGCGCGCACGATGCTGGCGGCCAGTGCGGCGCCCGCCAGCGCGAAGGCGTGGATCCCGAGCACCCCGGCGCCCATGACGTCCTGCAGCAATCCGACGCCGTAGGCCAGCAACACCAGTTGCCACGGCTGGATCCGCCAGAGCAGCGTGAGCACGGCGATCATGAAGAGGTCCGGGGTCGGGATCGGGGTCATCAGGGCTGCCAGGAAACCTTGCGCGATGACCAGCACCAGGTAGAAGAGCAGCAGCCGCATGACCTCCAGTCTACCGTCGCCCGGCCCCCGACCGCAGAGGGCGCGCGCCCGCCCGAGCGGTTATAACGTAGCGCATGGCCATCCTCCTGCTGCACGGCGGCGCTGGCGCCATCACCGTCGACGTCGAGAACGACACCGTCACCGGACTCGCAAGCGCCTGCGAGGCGGGGCACGCGCGCTTCGCCGAAGGCGGAACCGCCCTCGACGCCGCGCTGGACGCCGTCACATCCATGGAAGCCAACGAGAGCGCCTTCAACGCCGGCATCGGCGGCGCGCCCACGCGCGAGGGCACGGTGGAGCTGGACGCCGCCGTGATGCTGTCCGACGGCAGTTGTGGCGCCGTCGCGCTGCTGGGGAACACACCGTTCGCTGCGCGCCTGGCCGATCGTGTGCGTACGGCTACGCCGCACGTTCTGCTTGCCGCGCACGGCGCCGAGGCCCTCGTCAGCGACCCCGTACCCAACGAGCGGCTCCTCACGCCCCGCAGCATCGGCCGCTGGGAAGCCTGGCGCGCTCGCAAGGCGTCTCCGACCGGCAGCGGGACGGTCGGCGCGGTGGCGCTCGACGACGGCGGTCGCCTGGCGGCCGTGACGAGCACGGGCGGCACCCTCGGACAGTGGTCCGGCCGCATCGGGGACACCCCCCTCATCGGGGCCGGGACCTACGCCAACGAGGTCGCGGCCGTGTCCTGCACCGGCAAGGGCGAGTCGTTCGTCCGCGCCGTGACGGCGAAGTCGCTGGCGGACCGGATCGCCGCCGGGGCCGAGCTCGAGCAGGCCCTGCAGCTCGAGCTCGACGCCCTCCGGCACTTCGACGGCGACGGCGGGCTCATCGTCGTCACCGCCGACGGGCGCTTCGCCCACGGCTTCAACAGCCCCTCCATGGCGCTGGGCTGGCGCGCTGGCGGAGGCGGCGAGCAGCTCATCGCGCGCACCCCCGGTATCCGGGTGACGGCCACCGGCTGACGGCCACCGGCTGACGCGCCGGCCGCCCGGGGACGCCCGACGCCCGCGCAGGCGGGCGAACGTCCCTGGGAACGCCGTGAGGGCGCTGCTATGCTCGATCCGTGATCCACACGGTGACGGTGAATCCGGCGCTGGACCTCACCTACCGGGTGTCGGAGATCGTGTTCGACGACACGGTCCGGGCGGACGAGGTCCTGCGCTCCCCCGGGGGCAAGGGGATCAACGTCAGCCGGGTGGTCGCGCGGCTCGATCATCCCACCGTGGCCATGGGGTTCGTGGGAGGTCGTGCCGGCGAGGAGCTGCGCGAGCGCCTGGAGACCGAGGCGGTGCGCACGTGGTTCACGCACATCGACGGCGCGACGCGTACCAATGCCATCGTGCAGGACGCGAGCAACCATCAGATCCGCGTCTCCGGCCCAGGGACCAGCGTCTCCCCCGAGGACGTGGTGCAGTTGGTCGAGAGCCTGTTCGACCTGCGCGCGCCCGACGTGCTCGCGCTGTGCGGAAGCCTCCTTCCCGGTATCTCCCGCGACTTCTACAGCGAGGTCGCCAGGCGCGCCATGGCCGACGGCATCCGCGTGGCGGTCGACGCCGACGGCGACGAGCTCCAAGCGGCCGTCGAGTTCGGCGCCTACCTGATCAAGCCGAACCGCTACGAGCTCGAGCGCCTCTCCGGCCAGCAGGTGGGCACACGCGAGGACGCCGTCGCCGCCTCCAGGCCGCTGGTGCGCCGGGGCGTCACCGCCGTCCTCACCAGCCTCGGGGCCCAGGGCGCGGTTCTCGTCACCGACGAGTGTTCGCTGCACGCGTACGCCCCCCGCGTCACGGTCGACTCAGCGGTGGGCGCGGGCGACGCCATGCTGGCCGGCGCACTGGTCGCCGCGGTCGACGGCGACCCCTGGGAGACCGTGCTGCGCCTCGGCGTGGCCTGCGGTACCGCCACGGCGATGACGCCGGGGACCGAGCTGTGCGGTCGTGCGGACGTCGAGGCGCTGCTCCCGAAGATCGTAGTTGAAACCTTGTAATTCTAACAGGATCTGCAGCCCCGTCAAGGGCAGCCGTCACAGCCCTGAGCGGCGCTCTGCACGCGTTTCGTCGTGTTCGCCGATCGTTGCGTTCATCATGCGCTTATGCATGGCGTCAAGTACGCTCGTCACATCGCCTATCGCCGTGTAGGACGGGACATATGGCTCTTTCTCGGGCCTCTCCCGCAGTGCATAAAGGGGCAACGCACCGTACGGCCAGGAGCACCCCGACAGGAGGTAGCCCCGTGCGCGCGCCCTCAACGCGTCTCCCGGTTCCGGCACGCCGCCGGCGAACCGGGTCCGAACCGCCACGCCCTTCGCGCCGGGCCTCCGCAGCACCGATGCCCCGGGGCCGCGACACGCGTTGCCCACGGGGCGGCTGTCCCTTCACGGCGCGCGGCCCTCCCCGGCGCACCTCGGGCCGTGCGCGTCTCGTGACCTTCGCGCCCGAACGCATGCTCCCTGCATCCGCGCCCCCCGTTCACCTCCTCACGAGATCCAACCGAAGGGGACACCATGAACCGCCAACCGCTCCTATGGACCTTCCTGGCAGCCGCGCTGCTGGCGATGGCAGGGTGCGCCACCGTAACGCCCGACGGCTCGCTCAGCGTCGATGCGCGCCCCAACCAGACCTACGTCGTGGTGCTGCAAGGGACCACCACGTTGCACGCCGGTTACGGCGACGTCACCCTCACCGGACTGGTCCCCGCCGACTACACGGTGCTGGCAAGCCGGGGCGAACGGAGCAAGAGCATCACCGTCACCGTCGCCCCCGGCCGCTCGACCTCCGCCGACGCCCACGTGACGGAAGCAGAGGACTCCGATCAACCCGTGTGGGCGGGCCGCGGGGGCGACCGCGAGCAGACCCCCGGCAGCGGCATGCACGGCAGCGACACCGACAAGGGCGACCTGTTCGGCGACCTGTACGTGCTGGTGCGCAACGACAACGGCGAGCCGGTCCTCCTGGACGGCACCGTCTACGTGCAGCCCGCAGCCTTCTACGCCGACGCCAACGGGCTTCCCGCCAATCCAGTGCTGCTTGACGGCGGCTACGTGCCCCTCGCGATCGATGCCGAGGGCAGCCTCGTCAACCCGCAGTACTATCCGGTTTTCGACGACCCGAGCGGCGTGCTGGTCGTACCGAAAGAGGTCGACCTGGGGCGCCTGAACGAGGCCCGCGCACCCGCGAACGTGCTCGATCGGGCCCTCGAGGAGGCCCTGGCCAACCTCGCCTCCAGCGTCAGGCCGATCACGCAGGATCCGATGGGGCGGCTGGAGTACTGGGCCGACGACACCACACCGACGGCCATCGACTCGCCGCTCGAGAACCTGGCGCTCTACAAGAAGCTGATGACCGACGGGGTCCTCACCATCCAGAACGGCAGCGGTGAGACCCTCCTCGACACCGGTTTCCGGCCCACCGACTTCGCGGGCGTCGACGATCCAGCCTCCGACCCGAACGCGCCCCGGCACGTCATGCTCGACTACGCCGCAGCCATGTTGTCGGCCGCGGCCGACAAGACGGGCGACATCGACGTGGATGTGGCCATCACGATCAACAACTTCCTGGGCATCAACGGCGACGCCGAGCCCGCCTACTTCGACTTCATGGGCTACGGGCACCAGCGCAGCCACCACTTCGGCACGGACACGGCCGAGGTCCTCGTGCTCACCGACACGAACCCGGACACCTACGTGGTGTCGACGCTTCCTGTGATCGACGGCGTGTTCCACGGCGCCGAACGGACCGTGGGCGACGCGCGCGGTTTCGCCGCAGCGGCCGACGACGATCTGACGGTGCTCGAGTTCGTCCACAACTATGCCCCGCCCGAGCCGCTCGAGTGATCGCGCGCCGTCACGCATGCACCGGTAGCGTTCCGAAGCGCCGCCGGTGCATGCGACCCATCCGAACCGGAGGGGCACCATGACCCGTTCCCTGCATCGCGCTTTCCTGGGCGGCCTCGGCCTGTTCGGCCTCGCAGCGCTGGCGGCGTGCAGCCTGTTGCCGGCGCCGGCCGTCGTCACGCTGGAAGTGCTCGGCAAGCGCAACGCGCCCGCCGACGCCGCCTGGGTCGCCGTCCGCGACGCGCGAGGCGCCTGGCAGGTCGCGCCTTCGTCCGTGCCCGGCACCTACGACGTCCCCACCGACGGCATGGGGCGCTTCTCGGTCGCTATCGCGTGCGCCTCGGATCCCCCGACCGTGACGGTGCTGCGCGGCACGGCGGGCGAGATCCAGAGGCTGACCACCAAGTGCGAGGCCACGGACGACGAGGAGGGCTGCGGTGAGGCGTCTGTTCCCTCGTCCCTGACACCCCAGGCCTTCCTCTTCACGATCGACGCCACCGGCGTGCCTGCCGACCAGCGCGCCTTCGTCTACTTCCACGGGAGCCCCATCGTTCTCGACGAGGGTGCGGGAAGCGTCAACGTCTCCATGGGACGCGACAATGTGCTGTTCTTCACCGCCGTCGGCCCCGAGAACGCCAAGGCGGCAGGACAACCCGACCCGAACGGCATCACCGCTTTCCACTGGGGGCAGGCGTCACACCTCGCACCCGATGTCCACGTCGTCGCCAGCGGCGAGGGCACCAACATGTCGACCCCGCTCGACGGCCTGGCCACCTTCACCGGCACGGGCTCCGACAGCGTCACGGCGCGCGCGACCCTGAAGCTCCCCCATGAGGTTCGCGTGCCCCTCGGCGCGGCTCCCTCGGGCCAGCTCGCGTACCACGGCGTTCCCGACGGTCTGGCGCAGATGGTGCACGAGGCCGCCACCATGCTCTCCGCGACCGCGCTGGGCCCGGCCCAGGAAGCCGGTGGGCAACGCCTTCGCAGCGCGCAGTTCAACCTCGCCAGCACCGCCGCCACCCCTTCGCTGCGCGTCGCACTGCTGGACAGCGCGTTCGCCCCGGTCGAGCGCTTCTCGAACGGCGTCCTGCGCTGGACCGCCTACAACGACCCACAGGCGGGCCCCGCCCAGGCCTACAGCGTCGCCACCACGATCGGGCCGCCCAGCGCGCCGACACTGGTGTGGAACGTGATCGTCACGCCACGCTGGCTGAGCGTCGACCCGGACGTGCGTGCCGCCGGAACGCTCGAGTATCGCCCTCCAGACCTTCGCGGCCTGAACGGCATCGACGACGCCTGGCGGCTCCCACCCGATGCAACCGGCAGTTGGGCCCTGACGGCGATGATCGGCCGAACGGCCGACGGCTCCCCGCTCGACCTCGCCATGATCATGAAGGGGCACGGCGTCGAGGAAGCCGGCGCCGTGTTGCTCAGCGCCGGGCGGGAGGGGCCGCTCTGATCGCACCGCGCAGCCGCAAGAGAAGGGCTCGGAACGGTGTTCCGAGCCCTTCTGGAGGCGGGGACCGCGCCGGGCCAGGACGGACCCGGGGGCCGCACCCGCCCTCGGTGGGGGGTCGTGCCGGTCCGGCTCGCTCGCGCGGCCGGACTCCGAGACGAGCCTACGGCGCGGGCATATGCGCGGCATATCTGGCCGCCCGATCGCGCCGTGCGCCTGGATAGGGGCTGTGTATCCCGGCGTGACATCATGGAAGCGAGCGGTCCGGACCCTGCCCGAACGGACCGTCGGGACCGTGCCGGGACCGTGACCGGGCGAAGGGTGGGCGCACGCGATGCGTATCCTCCTGGTCGATGACGAAGCGGACCTCTCCCGCGCCGTGAGCGCGCTGCTGCGCGCCGAACGCTACGAGGTGCGCTGGGCGTCGAGCGTGGACGGCGCCTACGAGGCGCTCGCCGAGGCCGAACCCGACCTGATCTTGCTCGACGTCATGTTCCCGGAGGCCGACGACGCCGGCTTCCGGTTCGCCCGCGCGCTGCGGGAGACCCACGTAGATATCCCCATCCTGTTCCTGACGGCCCGAGACGCGCTCGACGACCGCGTCGAAGGGCTCGACCTCGGCGGCGACGACTACCTCGCCAAGCCCTTCCAGGCCGCCGAGCTGCTCGCCCGGATCCGGGCGCTGCTGCGCCGCGACGGCGACCAGCGGACGGCGTTGCTGGACCGAGGTCCCTTACAGATCGACTTCCGGGCGCGGTCCGTTCGCTGGGGCGGCTCGACCGTGGAGCTGAGCGACCGCGAGTTCGCACTCCTCGAGACGCTGGCGCTCCATCCGGAGCGCGCCTACCCGGTCGAGGAGCTGGCCGAGCGCCACTTCCCCAACGCCTCCTCCGGCGCCTACGTGGTGCGCACCTACGTGTTCCGGCTGCGCAGCAAGCTGGCGCCGGACGCCATCCGCACGCTTCCGGGAGGGTACCGCCTTGGAGTTCCGTGAACGCCTCCTCATCGGCCTCGTCGGTCTCGCCGTCGCCGCCGCCAGCGTGCAGGGCGTGCTCGGCTACGTGAGCTTCCGCGCGGCGCTTCAGCGCGACCGTTCGGCGGACCTCGACCGCTACGTGACGCTGGTCGGAAGCACACTCGATCTGAGCGGCGGCGTCCCGGTGCCCATCGCCGAGCGCCTCCCCGTGCTGGCCGAGGAGGAGGGCCGGTTCCGCATCCTCCGTGGCAGCACCATCGTGCTCGAGGGCGGCGGGCGCTTCCCCGAGGGCGAGCGCGGCTGGGTGCGCACCGCGGTTGCGCTGGACGCCTCCACCACGCTCGAAGCCGCGCTCGACACGCGCGAGGTCGGCACCGCGCGGCGCGAGTACCTGCGCTCCAGTGCGGTGGCGCTCGCCGCCGACATCCTCCTCGGCGTCCTGCTGGCGCTGCTGCTCCGCGCCCAGTTGCTGCGCCCGCTGGGGCGTCTGGAGGCCGCGACGGAGGCGATCGCCCACGAGCGCTTCCCGGAACCGCTGGAGATCACTCGGGAGGACGAGTTCGGGCGCCTGGCGCGCAGCTTCAACGCCATGGCCCGGAACGTGCGCCGCGCGCTGGAGCGCGAGCGCAGCTTCACGCGCTACGTCTCGCACGAGCTCCGCACGCCCGTCGCCAACCTGCGGTCGACGGCGGATGCGGTGCGGCGCAACGCCCTGGGCCAGGAGGAGCTGCTGCCGGTGACCGAGCGCAACGCCGAACGCTTGGAGCGAACGTTGGACGGCCTTCTGGCGCTGGCGCGAGCCCACGGCCCCACCGAGCCGGTGGCGCTGGAAGCGCTCGCAGGCGCCATCGTGGGTGCGCTCGATCCGGCCGCCCGTTCGCGTGTCGAGGTACGGGCCGAGCCGGCCACCGTCCGCGCGCCGCGCGTGGCGCTGGAGGGCGCCGTACGCAACCTGCTCGACAACGCCCTGCGCTACAGCGCGGGCGCGGTGGGCGTCTTCTGCGACGTCGCGGAGGCGGGCAACGTGCGGTTGTCGGTGACCGACGACGGTCCGGGCGTGCCGGAAGGCGTCCTGGAGGGGCTGGCGACCCCCTTCCGTCGCCATGCCCGGGGTCCGGACGGCATCGGCCTGGGGCTGGCCTACGCGCGGCAGGTGGCCGAGGGCATGGGGGGACGGCTCGAGCTCCGCAACCGCGATCCACACGGCTTCGAGGCAGCCCTCGTGCTGCCGAAGGGAGGCTGACATGCGTGCCTTCCCCCGTAGAACCACGGCGTTCCTGCGAACGTGCGTGGCCGCCTTGGCCGTGCTGGCGATGGCCGCACCGGCGGCCGCGCAGGGAGGGGGAAACGGCAACGGCGGGCCTTCCGCGGGCTCCGACCGTGGGCGTCAGGCCCCCGCCGACGCGGCGCCCGCGCACCCGGGCACGGATGCGCACGTCCTCGTGGCCGCCTTGCGCTTCGCTTCCGAGGGCACGCTGGTGATCGACGGAGGCCGCATCGACGCGCCGCTCCCCTGGTCGAGCTACCTCGCTCCCGGCATGTGGCTCCGGCTCGAAGGCTCCTGGGAGGGTGTGACCTTCCGCGCCCAACGGCTCGACATCGCCCGCCCGGCGTACTTCAGCTACTACCTGGGGCCGGCTCCCCCCCTGGGCCTGGGGACCGGCTGGGTCGAGGCGTGGTTCGCGGCCGACGCGCCGGAGGGGCCGGCAGCGGCCCTGAGCGTCCGCCGGACGGTCCAGGAGGGCGCGCCGAAGGCCCTGGTCCGCGCCGTGGGCGGCGCCTGGGCGGCGCTGCCGGCGGGGCTCGCGCTGCCGCACGCCGAGGCGGACGGTTGGACGCTCCTCACCGGTCGGCGCGACGGCGAGGCCGTGCGCTGGACGTCGTCGCAGCCCTTCCCCTGAGCGCCCCGCTCGGGCCATTGGAGCACCGTCCCTGGCGCGCGCAGCCCCTATGACGTGCGCCCCTTCACAAGCGGCGCTCCGGTGGAGTACACTCCCCTCCGGTGTCCGGTCTTCCGGACCCCCACTGCCCTCCAAGGGGCTAGTTCTCGTCTAAGGATCCCGCGATGAACCACGAACGCGCGCTCCGCACCCTGTCGATCCAACACCACCTCCACCTCGGCGCAACGGCGCCGCGCCCGGCCTTCGACGACGGCCACGACCGGCGCCCCGAGGCTCCCCGCGTCGCCACGCACCGCCCCGCGTTCACGCTCCGGACGCTGTTCCGGCGCTCTCGCTGAGCGCGGTCGACCGGTGATGCGCAGGCGGCGAGGCCGCCGGCGCACCAGCTGAACCTTCGACAGCCCCGCCCGCGATGTCGCGGGCGGGGCTGTCGTCGTTGGCCCCTCGACGCGAGGGGCACCACGTCCGGCGCCGCGCCGGCCGCAGCCAGCGGCCTACGCGTGGCCGCTCAGCGGGCGGTGGGCAACTCCCGCGTGCAGAAGTACCAGTCGGCGCACTCGAAGCCCTCCTCCAGCCGGGCACGCGCGCCGTCCTGGGTGGCCGGCGGCGGCACCATCACCTTGTCCCCGGGCTGCCAGCCCTCCGGCGTCGCGATGTCGAAGGCGTCGCTGGCCTGCAACGCCTTGACCAGCCGCAGGATCTCGGGGACGGAGCGCCCGTTGCTCAGCGGATAGTAGATCATCGCCCGAAGCACGCCCTGCGGATCGATGACGAACACGGCGCGCACGGCCGAGGTGTTGCTCGCCCCGGGCTGGATCATGCCGTAGGCATGCGCCACCCGCATCGACAGGTCGTCGATGACCGGGAAGGGGATGTCCACGTCGAAGTTCTGCTTCATGTTGCGCACCCACGCCAGGTGCGCGAAGACGCTGTCGATCGACAACCCCAGGAGCTCCGCGCCGACGGCGTGGAAATCGGGATAGGCCCGTGCGAAGGCCAGGAACTCGGTGGTGCACACCGGCGTGAAATCCGCCGGGTGCGAGAAGAGCACCAGCCAGGATCCGGCGTAGTCGGACAGCGTCCGCCGGCCGTGCGTGGTGTTGGCCTCGAACGCGGGAGCCGGCTCGTTCAACCTCGGCAACGTGGGTTCTCGCGTGGTGCCCGTGTCTTCCATGGCGCGTTCCTCCTGACGTTCGACGCCGCGCCCGGGCCCTGCGGGCCGGTGCCCGCGGTCCGAGGCCGTCGACCCGCCTCTGCGGTTGGAAACAGGGTGAACGTTCGCCGCGCACGAGACACGCGGCCTCGTGCAACACGAGGATACCTTCGGGCCGCGCGCCGCGCCAGTGACGTTCGGCCTACCGCGAGACGAGCCGGGCGAGCCGGCCTACGCGCGGCCCTCCCGCGTCACGAGCGCCCCTCGCAGTGGTGGCCCGGCTTCGGGGACCCGGCCGTTCACTTCCCGAAGACGTTCGGCAGCTCTTCGAAGTCGATCAGCACCTCGCGCGGCTTGCTGCCCTGGTGGGCGCCGACCACGCCGAGCGCCTCCAACGAGTCCATCAGCTTGCCCGCGCGTGCGTGCCCCACCTGCAGGCGCCGCTGCAGCCGCGACACGCTGGCCTGCCCCTCGTTGATCACCAGCTCGGCGGCGACGCGCAGCTTGTCGTCGTTCCAGTCGATGAGGCCGCTGGCGTCCGACTCGAAGCTCGACGGCGGGTCGAAGTCGGCGCCATACGCCTCCACGAAGTCGTCGTCGAAGAACTCGCGCCGCAGGAAGTCGCTCATGCTCCCGACCTCCCGCTCGCTCACGAACGGCCCCTGGAGGCGCACCGCCTTCACCAGCCCCGGCTGGTAGAACAGCATGTCGCCCAGCCCGATGAGCCGCTCGGCGCCCATGCTGTCCAGGATGGTGCGCGAGTCGTGGCTGCTCGACACCGCGAACGCCATGCGCGCCGGCACGTTCACCTTGATCAGACTCGTCAGGATGTCCACGCTGGGGCGCTGGGTCGCCAGGATCAGGTGCATGCCGGTCGCCCGCGCCATCTGCGCCAGGCGCATGATCGCCGACTCCACCTCCTTGGGGCTGGTGATCATCAGGTCCGCCAGCTCGTCGATCACGATCACGATGAACGGCAGCTCCGGCAGGTCCAGGTTGCGCGCCTTCTCGTTGTACTGATCCAGGTTCTTGGCGCCCACCTTCGACATCATCTTGTAGCGCCGCTCCATGTGCGACACCGCCCCCAGCAGCACCCCGGCCGCGTCCGTCGGGTTGGTCACCACGTTCCTCAGCAGGTGCGGCACGCCGTCGAAGGGGGTGAGCTCGACCATCTTGGGGTCGATCATCAACAGCCGCAGCTCGGTCGGCAGGAAGCGGTACAGCAGGCTCCCGATCAGCGTGTTCACCGCCACCGACTTGCCCGACCCGGTCGAGCCCGCGATCAGCAGGTGCGGCATCTTCGACAGGTCCCCCACCACCATCTCGCCGTCGATCGACTTGCCGAGGATGATCGGCAGCCGCGCCTTGGCGCGCCGGAAGCTGCCCGACTCCGCGGCCTCCCGGAAGCGCACCAGCTCCCGGTTGGCGTTCGGCACCTCCAGGCCGATCACGCTCTTGCCCGGGATCGGCGCCTCGATGCGCACGCTCCCCACCGCCATCGCCAGCGCCAGGTCGTCCGAGAGGTTGGCGAAGCGCGCGATCTTCTCCCCGGGCGCCGGCTCCACCTCGAAGCGCGTCACCGTGGGCCCGCGCACCGCCGCCACCACCCGGCCCTCCAGCTTGAAGCTGGAGAGCGTCTCGTCGATCTTCTTCACCCGCTCGCGATGCTCCGTCACCAGCGCGCCGCGGTCCTCCACCGCCGCCTCCGGCTCGTCCAGCAGGGTCAGCGGCGGCACCTGGATGGGGATCCCGCCGAACTCGGGCACCTCGCCCGCACCGGCGGCCTCGCCCGCGTCCGGCTCGCCCGTCGCGGCCTCGACGCCGTCGTCGAGGAGCGCCGCTTCCAGCTCGGGGTCGTGCTCGCGCACGGAAGCGCCGTTCAGCCCTTCGTCCGCGAGGAAGGGATCGTCACCGTCCGGGGCGAACCACGGCGCCACATCGTCGGACCCCGGCGCCGTCGAGGTCGCGCCGGCCTCGCCTTGAGCGCTCGCGCCGGCCTCCGTCGTCACCCCGACGGGAACGGCCTCCCGCGCCTCCCGGGCGGTCGTCTCGGCGCGCTCGGCGACCGCTCGGAGCGCGCTCTGCCAGCCCGAGAGCTTCGGCAGCGCTTCGGCCGCCTGACGGTCGAGTTCGAGAGCGAGGGTACGGTCGAACTCGCCGACCTCCTCGACGTCGGGATAGCTCGCGCGCACCCCGTCGAGCTCCTCCAGCAGACCCCGCCACGGCTCGAGCCAGGCCGCGTCGGCCGCGAGCCGCTCGGCGTCCGCCTCGACCCGCGCGTATTCCTGCAGGCGCCGGCCATGGTCGGCCGAGGCGCGCGCCAGCTGACGCGGGCTCATGCCCCTCATCGCACGCTGATCGAGGTCGCGCTCGCGCGTCACGCGCCGGTGCCGCTCGGTGAGCCCGGTCAGGTCGAGCGCCAGCGTCTTGCGCAGACGGTCGAGCGCCCGGGCGGACGCCGCACCACCCACGACCGGGTCGTCGAGCGACGCCTTCAGGGCCCGCGCCCAGCCGTCGAACGTGGTCGCGCGGACGGTGCCGGCCGCGACGCCCGCGGCATCGACGGCATCCTGCGGCGGCCGAGCCCCTTCGGCCTTGAGCAGCTCGACCATCTCGGCCGCCCGGTCGCGTGCGAAGTCGCGCACCGCGCTCTGCCAGGCCTTCAGATCGGCACGGGCGTCGCTGAGATGGTCCGGCTCGGGGCGGCCGGCGAGGCGGCGGATCGACGCCTGGACCTCCTTGCGCCACCGGTCCAGCTCGGCGCTCCCGGGGTACAGGCTGCTGAGGGCGTGCAGGTCCCGGTCGAGCTCCTGCAGCGCCTTGCGCACCAGCGCCACGTCCGCGCGGAAGGCGGCGCGCTCCTTCGCGGTGCGGCGCGCTCGCCACAACCCCTTGCCGAGGTTGCGCACGCCCTTCACCGCCGCCAGCAGCAGCGACCGCGTGAGAAAGGTGGGCGCGCGGCCCAGGACCAGATCGAGGCCCACCGAGGCGAGAAAGAGCGCGGGGACAACCGCCAGCGCGCCCCAGGCGCCGGTCAGCGCCGCGCGCAGCGCCAGGCCGTAGCGCCCGGTGTGGGTGGTTGCCACCGCGACCACCACGCCCCAGGCGCCCGCGGCGAAGAGCAGGTAGCCGGCCAGAAGGCGCGGCCACCAGCGCGGGCTGCGGCGCAACAGGAAGAGTCCTCCCAGCACCAGCAGCGGCACCGGCAGGCCGTAAGCGCCCCAGCCGAACCGGTCGGTCAAGGCCCCACCGACGCTACGTCCCACCTGTCCGGTGGGAAGCCCGGGGAGGACCACGCCCAGCACGAAGATGCCGCCGGCCAGGAGGACCAGGCCGATGGCTTCCAGATCGAGCTGGACGCGCTTCTTGGTGCGTTTGCCTTTGCCGCGCCGTGCCACGTGAGGTAGTTTATCGCGGGTCGGAAGCGCCGCACGCGAAAATCGGGACATCACGGTGGTGCCCCCGCTGCGTCCTGCACGTTATTGCCTCGGATACCCCGGGCGCAGCGCCCGCCGTCCACGATCATGAAGCGCCCGCACCCCTCCCCTCCGCCGAGCCACGACGGCCCAGAGGGGGGCCCTCGCCCCGCGGCGTCGGAGCGGCGCGGGCTGCTTGCGCGGTGGCGCCTGCGGCGCGGGCCGACCGCATGGAGCGTCGCCATCGCCGTGCTCTTCCTCCTCGGCCTGGTGCTGCACGCGCCCCAGCTGTGGCTCGGGTTCCTGCTGGCGCTCCCCCTGATGATCGCCGCGACCGGCCTGGGTTGGCGCGCCGCCGCTCCCCTCGTGCCGGTCGGCCTGTTCCTCGCCTGGCTGCGCACGCGCGGTGCGAGCAACCCCGTGCTGCCGGAGCTGGCCGGGCTCGCCGGGCTGCTCGCGCTGGCGACCCTGGCGGGCAACAACCTCTTCACGTTGTGGCACCGCGCGGAGCGGCGGGCGCGCGACAACGAACGCCGTGCGCGGCTGCTCAGCGAGTCGGCCCTGGCCATGGAGGCGGCGCGCGGCCCGGCCGAGCTGTTCCAGATGGTGCCGCGCTTGCTGGCCGAGATCCTGGACTTCTCGCACGCCGAGGTGTTCGTGCCGGAGGCGGACGGCCTCCGGTTCGCAGCCGCCTGGCGTGCCGAACTGACCCGCGACTTCCGCGTGCCCCCGGCCTCCGTCATGGGGAGGGCCCTGCGAGAAGGGCGCGCCCAGTACGTGGCCGACACCCGTCAGGACCCCGCCTACCGCGGCGATCGGGCGGTGGAGCCGACCCGCAGCGAGCTGGCGCTCCCCCTCCTCGTGAACGGCCGAGTGCGGGCCATCGTGAACGTGGAGCACGCCCGCACGAACGGCTTCGGTCGCGAAGTCCGCCGTACCCTCGAGGCCTTCTCCCACATCGCCCAGGAAGTCCTGGCGCGGCTCGAGGCCCTGGCCGAGCTCGAACACCAGCGAGCCGAACAGAGCCTGATCGCGCGGCTGACACGCCGCCTGCTGCTGGTGGAAGGAGCCCGCGAAGCCGCGGCCACGGCGCTCGCCGAGCTGGTCCCCTCCTCGGAGCTCGAGGCCGGCGCGGTGACGGTCCTGCGCGACGGGCGGTTGCGCTCGTTGGCGGTGCACGGGTCGCTGCCCGACGGCCTGCGGCGCATGCTCAACGAGGGCCTGCCGTTCATCGGCCTGCTGCGAGAAAGCTGGCAACAGCGCCAGCCGATCTACGTCGACGACGCCCTGGGCGACCCGCGCTCGGGCGAGCTGGCGCAGCGCTCGGGGGTCCGCGCGGTGGCCATCGTTCCGATCTCCAACGCCTCCGGCGAGGTGCAGGCGCTGCTGCTGCTGGCGAACCTCGGAAGCCCGCGCACCTGGACCGCGCGCGACGAACGGGTGCTGGGCATCGTGGCCACGTCGCTCGGTGTGGTGCTCGATCGCGCCACCCTGGACCGGCAGCTGGTGGCGATGCTCGACGGCGTGCGCGGCCTGGCGCGAGCGGAGGAGCCGAGCGAGCTCTACCGCCGCGCGGCCACCTCCTCGGTCCGCCTCATCCCCGGCGCCGAGGCAGCCTCGATCCTGGTGCGCGGCACGAACGGCTTCCGCTACCAAGCGGCCGTCGGCTACGATATCGACGCCCTGCACGCTCTCGGGCCCTTCAGCGACGTCGACGAGCTCTCCTGGTACCGCGACGGCGCCGAGGGCTACCGCCGGGGGACGCCCCGCATCGTGCGGGGCTCCGACGTGCGCAACCTCAGCGCGGCCTCCGGAGGCGACCATTCGACCTCGCTGGCCGATGCCGCGCGGATCGACGACATCGCCGCCAACCTGTGCATCCCCATCACCGACAGCGGGGACGTGGTCGCGGTGCTCAACGTCGACAGCTTCTCCGACGAGCATGCCTTCGGTTCGTCGGCAAGGCGCCTGGCCGAGGCCTTCGCCCAGCAGGTGGGGGCGATCGTGCGCCAGGCCCAGACCCTCGAGCGGCTGCAGCGCTCGGTGGTCACCGATCCGCTCACGGGGCTGGGCAACCGCGAGGGCTTCCAGCGCCGGCTCGAGATCGAGCTGGGGCGCGCGCGGCGCTACGACCACCCCCTCAGCATCGTGATGCTCGACCTCGATCACTTCAAGCAGGTCAACGATCGCTTCGGCCACCATCGCGGCGACGAGGCGCTGGTGCGCGTGGCGCGCGCCCTCGTGGCGGCGGGCCGCGCCTCCGACGCCGCCTTCCGGTGGGGGGGCGACGAATTCGTGCTGCTGCTGCCCGAGGCCTCCTACGCCGATGCGCACGCTGCCGCCGAACGCTACGCGCGCGCGGTCGCGACCGTCGAGGTGGACGGGATCGTGCTGGGCGCGAGCATGGGCATCGCCCGCTACCCGGACGACGGCATGGACCCGCTCGCCCTGATGCGCCGCGCCGACGACCTGATGTACCACGGCAAACAGCAACCGAGGCCGAGCGCGACGCACCCCGGCGCCAGCTCCTGAACGCGGCGGCACACGGGCAGCGCTAGCGCTCCTGGCTGGTCTCCGTTGCGTCCGATCCTTCGGTCAGCGGGGGCGGCACCGTGGCGTAGGCGGGCCGCGTCAACAGGTACTCCTCCAGCACCACCTTGACCAGCGCGACCAGGGGGACCGCCAGCAGCGCACCCACCAGCCCGAAGAGCCCCAGCCCGGCCATGATGGCCAGCAGCACGGTGACGGGGTGGAGGTTGGTGGAGCGCGACAGGATCAGCGGCGAGAGCACGTGGCCCTCGAGCTGGTTGGCGAGCAGGAACACCACGATCGCCAGCACGCTGGTGAGCGGACTGACCGTCAGCCCCAGCAGCACCGCCGGCAACACGCCGATGATCGGCCCCAGGTAGGGCACCAGGTTGAAGATGGCAGCCAGGAAGCTGATGGCGGTGGCGAGCGGCACGCCGATGATCGTCAAACCCACCCAGATGAGGATGCCGAGCGTCAGCGTGATCAGGAGCTGGCCGCGAAGGTAGCCTCCCACCGCGCGGTCGGCCTTCTCCGTGAGGTCCTCGTAGAGCGGTCGCCAACGCACCGGCACGAAGCGCCGGAAGTTCGACGTGAAGCGCGGGTAGTCGTACAGGAAGTACGCGCTGGCGATGAAGATGAGCACCACCTGGAAGGTGGTGGAGATGACGGCCGTGGCGCCGCTAAGCAGCAGGCTGGGGCCGCCCGTGATGATGTGCTGGAGCAGGCGGTTGAGGCTCTGCGCGAGCTGGGTGGTGAAGTTCACCAGCTCCTGACGGATCTGCTGGCTGAGCTGGGTCTGGTTGGCCGGCACCCCCAGCCGGCTCGAGATGGCGTCCGGCAGGTTGGTCACCACGCCCGCCAGCCACGCCTGGACGTGGGTGGACAGCGAGGTCAGGTTGTCGATGGCCTTGGGCACCAGGTTGACGAACCGCCCCATCTCCGTGACGACCTGGCTGACGAGCACCGAGCCCAGGACCAGCACGTTCAGCAGCAGGAAGAACACGATGACCACGGCCACCGGGCGGCGGATGCGCAGGCGCTCGAGCGCCTCCACCACCGGATTGAGGATGTAGGCGATGATGAACCCGACGACCCCGACCTGGAGCGCGAAGCCGTAGCCCCCGCGCAGCCGCCATAGCGCGTAGACGATGAACGCGGCCAGCGCCACGTAGCTGCAGGCGCGGACCCACACGTTGCGCCACACCACCTCGATGGCAGTGACGCGCTGCCCCTCCGGCGCGCGGGAGTCCGGGTCGTCGCTCACGGCCCTACGGCCCCACGAACAGCGAGGCGGCCTGCATGCGGACCTCGTCGGGCTTGAGGCCCTCGCCGAAGAACTGATCGCCCTGCCAGATCTCGAAGTGGAGCCGGGGGTGGAGGGTCGTCTGCGCCACGCCGTCCCCGGTCCCGGAGTTGCCCACGTAGCCGATCACCTCACCACGGTAGACCGCGATGCCGGTGGTGATGCCGTCCCGGACGCCGGACAGGAACCCGTAGCGCAGCACGCGGCCGTCCGGGAGCCGCTCCCACACCTGACGGCCGCGCAGCTTGTCGAGCTGGCCGGCGTCGGCCCCACCGCTTCCGACCTGCGTCAGCAACTGCTTCCACGCGTCCTGTGTCATCTCCACGTAGTTGGTGTCGGCACGTACGATCTCGCCGGCGGCCGCGGCGATGACCGGCTGACCGTAGGCGATGGGGATGCCGGCGTCGCCATCGACGAAGTCGAAACCCTGGCTGACGCCGTGCCGGTAGGGGCGCTGCGCGCCGGGGAGGTCGTTCGCGTCCTTCGGCACGCCGGCCCCGGGCAGCGGGAACCAGAGGCCGGCCGGCGCGCTCGCACCGGCCGCCGCCTTCCCCGACGAGCGCGGGGCGGTCGCGGGGAGCGGGCTCGACGGGGATGCCGTGGAGGACGCGGAAGCCGCCGACGTGGCAGACCCGGGCGCGGGCGAGCCGGACGCCGCCGGCGTCGCCGCCTGGGCGCGCAACCGCTGCACGTCGGCCTGGCTGCCGCGCAGCAGGAGCGTCACCACCAGGGCGTAGAGCGCCAGCGCGACGAGGACGTACCAGCCGGGCCGGATGCGCGACAGGCGGCTCACGAGCAAGCCGTCCCCGGCCGCGCACAGGGTCCCAGAGCGCGCCACCCGTTCTTCACGCGGCGAGTCTATCACGCGCCCCGACGGCGACTCCATTCCGTGAGGCGCGCGCCTCACGTGCCTCACGGGCCATCGTCCGGTCAGCGCCGGCGCAACACGTAGAGGTGGGGGTAGTGCCCTCCGTGGGCGACCCTGCGCTCCGACGCCACCCGCCACCACCCCTGCTCCGCCAGCACCCGGCGGAACAGCTTGAGCTCGTGGTTCAGCAGCACCACGCGCGCCTCCGGCCCCCCCAACCGGTCGGCGGCCTCGAGTACGGCCGGGTGGAGGGAGCGATTGTCGGCGTGGCTTCCCACGGCGTCGCCCCAGGGCAGGTCCGCCACGATCACGTCGTACGCGCCGCGGTCCAGCGGCGCTTCACGGATGTCGCCGTGCACCAGGCGGCACGCCCCGGCCGCGCCCGCAGCCTCCAGGTTGGCGCGCGCGCACGCCAGCGCGTCGGCATCGACGTCCAGGCCCGTGAGCCCGGTGGCGGCTCCCGCCAGGAAGCGTTCGGCCAGCAGGGTTCCCGACCCGCACATGAGGTTCAGGAAACGGTCGCCGGGTCGCGGCCGCGACGCGGCCACCATCGCGGCGGCAAGGGTGGCGTTGAGCCCCCCGGCGCGGTTGCACACGCGCCAGGAGCGCGCCGACAGGGGCCTGGGCGTGAGCCGCACCAGGACCTCCCAGCCCGACCCTTCCGGCACGGGCCGCACCCTCAGGAGCAGCTCGCCCCCGTCGGCGTCGAAGCGCAGGCCGGTGGCCTCCTGCAGCGCCCGCGCCAGTCTGCGGAACACCGCGGAGTCGGCGCCTGCCGCGGCGAAGCGAAAGCCGTCGAAACGCCCCCGCCCGGCGACCTCGCGGACTCCTGCGAGCAGGCGCCGGAAGTGACGGTCACCGAGGAGCGCCTTGGGGCGCGGCACTTCGAAGTGGAGACGAAGGTACACCGCGCTGGCGAGCCGGAGCGCCAGCAGGGCATCGGTACCGACAGCACGGACCGTCAGACCGTCGTCGTGTTCGGCCATGACGGTCGCGCCCAGCGCCTCGACCTCGCGCCGGGCGTAGGGCACGAGGCCCTCGAGCACCTCGATCTCGAACGCGGCGACACCGTTGGCGGCGGGTCCGTTCGCGGCGGGTCCGGTCACGGCGGGCACGCTGCACTCTACCGTCCGGCCGCCGGGGCCCGAGAGCCGGGACGCTCGTCCGTGCGTCGCGGGGAGGAGCCGCCTATACTTGAAGCAGTAGCCAAACCCGCACGTCGTCGGTGGGGCCCGCCCCACGGTGGCTCGAACGCGCCGACAATGCCCTGACGTGCGGCCGGTAGGGTTGCGGAGCCGTGCTGCGGACGAGAGCCTCAGACTTGCTGTGCGTCGCTTCCCCGTCGCCGGGGCCGTGCTTCTCGCCGTCCGTGGTGGACCGGGAGACCTCGCGGCCGTGACCGCGGAGCGCGCCACCCGCCGTGGCCGGCCGCGCCGGGCCTGGCGCGAGTGGCTCACCGGTTACGCCTTCATCCTGCCGGCGGTGGTGGTCATCGCCATCTTCGGGCTCTTCCCCATCGCCTACGCCGTCTACATGAGCCTGTACAGCTGGCGGGTGCGCCAGGGTGCGTTCATCGGACTCGAGAACTACAGCCGCACCCTCGGCCACGCCGGCGGCGCGCTGGCGTTCTTCGGCGGCCTGCTGCTGGTGCTGGTCGCGCACGGCCTGTGGACCGACGCCTTCGGCGGCGGCCGCGGCGAGGCGAGGCGCTACCTGCAGGCCGGCGGCGCCCTGCTCCTGCTGGCCAGCGGCGTGAGCGTCGCCCTGGGGTGGCATCTTATGGCCCAGAGCGGCGACCGCGCCTTCCTGCAGGGGCTGGTACGCACCGTGTACTACGGCTTCGGCTCGGTGCCGATCCAGATCGCGCTGGCTCTGGTACTCGCCAGCCTGCTGTTCCAACGCATCCGCGGGCGCGAGTTCTTCCGCATGCTCTACTTCCTGCCCTACGTCGCCCCCGCCGTCGCCGGCGCCGCCGTGTTCAGGGCCATCTTCAGCCCCCGGCCCGAGTTCCTCGCCAACACCGTGCTGTCGCTGTTCCACATCCCGCCGCAGCGCTGGCTGTTCGAGACCAAGCCGCTCACCGAGGTGCTGTTCGGCGGGGTACTGCACCACCTGGGCGTCGCCCACATCACGGGCTTCTGGGCCGGCCCCAGCCTGGCGCTGGTGACGATCATCCTGTTCGGCATCTGGACGTTCACGGGCTACAACGCCGTGATCTTCCTGGCGGGGCTCGGCAACATCCCCCAGGACCTCTACGAGGCCGCCGCCATCGACGGCGCCAACCGCGTCCAGAGCTTCCGTCACATCACGGTTCCGCTGCTCTCGCCCGTGACCTTCTACCTCACGGTACTCGGCTTCATCGGGACCTTCCAGGCGTTCACCCACATCTACGTGATGCGCCAGCCCGCCGTGCGGGATGCGGTCGATACGGCCAGCATCGTGATCTTCGATACCTTCTACAAGCGCAACAACTGGAGCCTGGCAGCGGCCCAGTCGGTGGTGCTGTTCGCCATCATCCTCATCCTCACCCTCTACCAGAGCCGCTTGTTCGGGCGGAGCGTGTTCCGTGGCTAGCCTGCCGTCGGAGTCGAGTCGCGCGGCGAGGGCCTCGCGTGCGCCCTCCGGCGCCGGCCGACGGGCACGCACCCGGAGCGAGCCTTTCGAGTTCAAGCTCTCCCAGCTCCCCGTCTACTTCCTGCTGCTGGTCGGCGCGCTGGTGTCGTTCACGCCGTTCTTCTACATGGCGTCCACCTCGCTGATGACGCTCGGCGAGACCATCAACCGGCGCCTGGTGCCCGCCCGTCCGCAATGGGTGAACTACCAGCGGGCGTGGACCGAGGCGGACTTCGCCCTCTACTTCCGCAACAGCGTGGTCATCAGCGCCATCGTCATCCTGGGCGTGCTCGTCACCTGCACGCTGGCGGGTTACGCCTTCGCGAAGATCCGCTTCCCCGGCCGCGAGATCATCTTCATGGTGCTGCTCGCGACGCTGATGATCCCGAGCACGGTCACCTTCATCCCCAACTTCCTGCTGATCCGGGGCGACGTCATCCCCTGGGGCTCCTGGATCAACAAGCTGCCCGCCCTCACGGTGCCGTTCCTGTCGACGGCGTTCATCATCTTCCTGTTCCGGCAGTTCTTCCAGGGGATCCCCGACGAGCTGTGGGACGCCGCGCGCATCGACGGCGCCGGGCACCTGCGCTTCCTCACGGCGGTGGTGGTGCCGATGAGCCGCCCGGTCATGATGACCGCCGCGTTGCTCACCTTCGTGCGCACCTGGAACGAGTTCCTGTGGCCGCTGCTGGTCACCACGACGCCCACCTGGCGCCCGCTCGGCGTGGGCCTCTACACCTTCATCACGGAGGCGGGCCCCCAGACGCACTACCTCATGGCGGGCGCCGTGATCACCATCCTGCCCGTCATGGTGGTCTATTTCTTCACCCAGCGTCAGTTCACCGAGGGGATCGCCACCTCGGGGCTGAAAGGATGACCGCCATTCCTCAGGAGGGAAGGGAGACACCATGAAGCGAGGTCTGCTCGTCCTATTGGGGGCCGTCTGGCTCTTCGCCATCGCGGCCACGGCATCAGCCCAGGTCGACTACGAGAACGTCGACCCCACCGGCCAGACCATCACCTTCTGGCACCAGCACACGCTCGACCGCGAGACGGTGCTGCAACAGATCGTGGCGGCGTTCAACAGCTCGAACCCCTACGACATCACCGTCAAGGCCGAGTACCAGGGGGGGTACAACGACATCTTCCGCAAGATGCTCCCCGTGCTCGGCACCGCCGACGCGCCCAACATCGTCGTCGCCTACCAGAACCAGTCGGCCACGTACGCGCTCGGTGACGGCGTCACCGACATGCGGCCGCTGGTCGACTCGCCCAAGTGGGGCCTCAGCGCCGCCGACAAGGCCGATTTCTTCCCCGGCTTCTATAGCGCCGACGTCTTCCCCAGCTTCGGGGGCGCGCGCTACGGGTTCCCGCCCAACCGCTCGATGGAGGTCCTGTACTACAACATCGACTGGCTGAAGGAGCTGCGCGCGGCCGGCCACATCGGCTTCGACGGCCCTCCCGCCACCCCGGAGCAATTCCAGCAGGCCGCCTGTGCCGCCACCAAGAACCCCTACAGCAAGGCCACCACCAGCGGCGCCATCGGCTACGAGCTCTCCATCGACGCCAGCCGTTTCGCGAGCTGGACATTCGCGTTCGGCGGCAACATCTTCGACGACGCCGCCAACCGCTTCACCTACGACTCGGACGCCGCCATGCAGGCGATGACCTTCCTGCAGGGACTGTTCGACCAGAAGTGCGCGACCATCGTCACCGAGAACTACGGCGACCAGACCGACTTCGGCGCCGGCCGCACGCTCTTCACCGTAGGCTCCTCTTCCGGCCTGCCGTTCTACAAGAGCGCGGTGGACGAGGGCGCCAAGTTCCCCTGGAGCGTGGCCGCCATCCCCCACACCACGCCCGACCCGGTCATGAACATCTACGGCGCCAGCGTGAGCATCCCCACCGGCCACTCCAAGGAGGCCGACCTGGCGTCCTGGATCTTCATCGAGTACTACACCAGCCCCACCGTGCAGGCGCAGTGGGCCAAGGCCAGCGAGTACTTCCCGGTGCGCAAGAGCGTCGCCAACGAGCTCACCGACTACTTCGACGCGAACCCGGCCTACAAGACCGCCTTCGACCTGCTGCCCTACGGCATCGCCGAGCCGCCCGTGCCCGGCTACGACTTCGTGCGCGACGAAATCGCCAGCGACATGGCCGCCATCATGGACGGCGCGCCCGTCGCGGAAACCCTGAAGACCGCCAACGCCACGGCCAACGAGATCCTGGCCGACCAGCTCAAGGGGCTGCCGAAGAACTGATCATCCGCAGGACCCGATGACCGACGCGGCGGAAGTGGCCCGAGCCACTTCCGCCGCGTGTCCCAGCACGTTCAGTGTCGTCAGCGGGTGGTGAAGGTGTG
>Ga0102962_1000127_pt1 | contig 43973 bp, 46 predicted proteins | sample SalPonF2_C_D2_MG_FD_84519 | JGI IMG/M metagenome (GOLD analysis project Ga0102962, IMG submission 84519) | Salt pond soil microbial communities from South San Francisco under conditions of wetland restoration - Salt Pond MetaG SF2_C_D2_MG ...
CGAGGGCGCGAGCTCGAGGGTGCGAACCCGAGGGCCCTGCGGAGGCCGGGCCGGAAGATCCGGCACCGGACCCGACACCGGAGCCGGAAAAGGGATCCGGCACGGGGCTTCTGGGCCTCTGCACCCCTCCTGCACGCGGTGCGGCTTCCCCGTGCACGGCCGCCCGGCATGGTGAGCGCAGGCGTCCTGACGGACGCCCTCTCGCGCGCGGCGCGGCGCCTGCGCCCGCCGCCGGAAGGAGCCTCCCATGGTCCGATCGCTTCGGCGCGGCGCCACCACGGCGCTTGCCGCCGCCGTCCTGCTGGTGCCGTCGCTGGCCGCCGCCCAGTCGCGCCCGAGCTCGCCCAACTCGAGCGCGTCCGACTCCAGTACGACGAACACGAACACGACGGGCACGAACACGACGGGCACGAACACGACGGGAACCGGTCGGCCCACGGCCCCCAACGCCTCCTCGACGACGGCCCGAACGCTCGCGCAGCTGCAACGGGAAGCGCGGCGGCTCACGCTCATCGCGCGGCTTCCGGCCGCCGACCGGCAGCAGGCCGGGAAGCTGCTCGAGCGCGCCGACGCGCTGCGCCTGCGCGGCAGCGAACTGAGGCGCCAGCAGCTTCAGGCGTACATCGATGCCCTCCGGGCGGGAGCCGCACCGGCCGAAGCGCGCGCCCAGGCGCAGCATAAGATCGCCGCCGCCCGCACGAGCCTGACGCAGGACGAGGCGGTCCTGCGCGCCGACGTGCAGGCCTTTCTCCAGAAGGCTCCGCAGGCCCGGGCGCTGTTGCGCTACCTGGATGCGGGGAGGGGCATGCGGTCGCAGGCGCTGGGTCGCGGGCACACTCCGGCACCGGCCTGGGGGTCGCAACCCGGCATGGACCGGGGTACGCGCCGACCGGACACGCGCCGACCGGACATGTTCCCGGGCGGCAACGGTCGTGGCATGGGGTGGCGCCAGACCGGACCCGGCTGGAATCGTGAGGGCATGCCGTACGGGCAGGCCGGGCCGTACGGTGGACCCTGGGGCCCGGGTATGGGTCGGGGCACGATGGGGCGCGGCCGGTCGCACCCCGACGGCAACGGCCCCGGGCAACGTCCCGACATGGTCCCTCGGCAGAGCGCGCCCCAGAACGGCACGCCGCCGGCCACGCCACCCGTCTCCCCGCCGCCGGGGAGTGGGAACGGAGGCACCTAGAGCGCACACGCGCGAGCGCGCGCCTGTGCCCGCACGCCTGTGCCCGCGCGATTGTGTCAGCGCATTTGTGTCCGCACGCCCGGGCGCGCTCTCGCGAGAACGCACACACGAGAACGTGAGAGCGCACCGCAGAGCGCACCGCAGAGCGCATTGCAGAGCGCCTCGTCGCGAGCGCTGCGTGATTTCGCACCGGCCCGCGCGCCGCGCCGAACGGCTGTGGCCGGCGTCACCTGACGCCGGCCACGTCTTCGTCGTGTGCCCGGTCCGGTGTGGCTGATCGACCGCCGGCCGGGGAACGGACCCCACCCGTGGGAGCCTCCACAAGTGGAGGGCCCCCGCTTTCGCGGGGGCCCGGGACGGAATCATCCGCCATCCACACCTTAGGAGGGGTATGAAGAGAGGTTGCCACGCTCGTTGGCAGCCACGAGAAGAAGGATAGTCCCGTCCCTTGAAAGAAGGTTGAATGCTTCGTGAGAATCGTGACGGCCTTGCATGAAGGCGGCTTCAGGTCTGCGCGCCGCACCACAGCCGTAGGCCCCGCGGCCCCCGCAGGGCCCCCGGGGCCGACACCCGCCGTTGCGCGTCAATCGAGGAGATTGTGCTCCAGCGCCCACCGGACCAGCTCGGCGCGCGTCTTGACGCCCAGCTTCTCCGACGCCCGCTCGCGGTAGGTGGCCACCGTCTTCTCGCTGATGCCGAGCGCCTCCGCGATCTCCTTGTAGGTGCTGCCGTGGGCGATATGCCGCACCACCTCGTGCTCGCGCTGCGTGAGTCGGGCGTTGCGGTAGGGGTCGCCGGTGGCCATCTCCCGGGCCAGCTCGGCCAGCAGACGCGCCGGCGCGTAGTATTCGCCGCGGGACACCGCCAGGATGGCGTCGACGAGTTGCATCTCGAGCGAGCTCTTGGGCACGTAGCCGGAGCCGCCCGCCTCCAGGAAGCCCTGCACGTACTCCGGGTCCTCGTGCATCGAAAGCGCGATGAAACGGGTCTCGGGCAGCCGCTTGCGCAGCGCGCGCACCGCCTCGATCCCGTTCATGCCCGGCAGCGACAGGTCGAGCAGGACCACGTCCGCACCGACCTCGGGGAGCGCCTGCAGCGCCTCCTCGGCGCTCTCGGCCTCGCCGACCACCTCGAGCGCGTCCTGGGCGTTGAGCAGCATCCGGACCCCGGCCCGCACGATGGCGTGATCGTCGACGATGAAGAGGCGGATGGGATGGCGTGTGCTCACGAGGCCTTCAGCGTACCGGAAGCCGGGCGTAGAGGGCGGTACCTTGCCCGGATTCGCTCTCGATGCGCAGGCTCCCGCCGAGCACCTCGAGCCGCTCGCGCATCCCCATGAGGCCCACCTGCTCGCCGGGGAGCAGGGACTGCTCGTCGAACCCGAGCCCGTCGTCTTCCACCACGCACTGGACGTAGCTGTTGTAGGAGGTCACCACCACCGAGCCATGCCGCGCCGAGGCGTGCCGCACGATGTTCGTCAGCCCCTCCTGGACCACGCGGTAGAGCACGACCTCCTCCTGGTGCTGCAGCCTCGAGGGCAGGTTGACGAGCACGCTCACGTCCAAGCCGTAGCGTTCGTGGACGTCGCGGGCGTAGCGACGGATCCCCGCCTCCAGCCCGAGCTCGTCCAGCACCGAGGGGCGCAGGTCGAGAGCGATGCGCCGCACGTCAGACAGCGTCACCGACGTGAGCTCCTTGAGCCGCTGCAGGCTCCTGGCATCCGCGTGATCGATGTTCTGATCGAGCCCCAGCAGCAGCGCGGTGAGCGACTGCCCGATCTGGTCGTGGAGGTCGCGCGAGATCCGGCCGCGCTCCTCCTCCTGCGCGGTCAGGAACGCCTGCAGCAGGCGCGAACGCTGCTGCTCTTTCTCGGCGAGTCGCTGGTGGAGGTGGGTGTGCTTCAACGACGCCCGCATGACGTCGACCATCGCCCCGAGGAATCCCTGCGAGACGTTCTCGCCGCCCGAGAGCGCCAGCAGCGCGACGTCATCCACGGGCACCAGCAGCCACTCGCCGGTGCGCACCACGTCACCGTCGGCGAGCGCCTGCTCCCCCTCGGCGATCAGATCGGGCCGCTTGGGGCAGGCGCGCAAAGGGTCGAAGGGACACAACCCCACCGTCACGGTCGCCAGCGGACGGCCGGGGCCTTCGCGCAACAGCGCCTCGCCGCAGGTGAACCAGCCCATCTCCAGCAGGGCGGTCAACGACCGCTCGAGCACCTCCGAAGCCTGGATGGTCTCGGCGACGGCCTCGGCAAGGACGTGCAGCGTCTCCAACTCGCGGGTCCGACGCCCCACCTCGTCGAGCGAGTCGGTCATCCGGACCATCGGCAGCACCCGCCTGAGCATGCCCCCATCATAGGCGGCCTACCCGGCGGTGGGCGCTTCGGCGGGAAGCGACTCTCCGACGACGGTCGGTTGCGGCCGGACCATCATCACCGGGATGTGCAGGCGACGCAGGACCGCGGCGGCGACACTCCCCATGACGAGGCGCTCGAGCCCGCTACGGCCGTGCGTGGCCATCACCACCATGGCGACGTCCTCGCTCTCGGCCACGTCGATGATCTCCTCGGCCGCGTCGCCGAAGCGAACGACCGTCGTCACCGCGAAGCCCGCCTGCGCCAGCAGGTTGACCTCCGGCTCGAGGTTGGCGCGCAGCTCCGCTTTCAGACCGTCCCACACCTGGCTCTGGAAGATCGGATGGGTTCGGTCGGCGTCTCCCCTGCCCAGCAACCAGCCGTCGAGCGCCAGCGGGCGCGGCGGCGGCGTGGTCACGCCCTCGGGCGTCGACGCCACCCGCAGCAGCGTCACCACGTACGCGGCCGGATCGAGCAGCGAACGCACGTACGGCAGCACCTGCCGGCTGAATTCCGAACCGTCCAACGGCACGAGAACCTTGCGGTCGGCCATCAGGCCACCTCCTCCGGATCCCCCGAAGGGCGAGATGCCCGGCACAGCACCTCGCTCACTCCTCCTGATCGTGCGTCCGGATCAGCAGGAACGGCTTGCTCGATCGCCGCAGCGCCCCCTCGGCCACCGACCCGAACATCCAACGGTTGAAGCCGCGCCGGCCGTGGGTCCCCATGACGACCGCGTCGCACTCCTCCTCGGCGTCGTGGATGGCCTGCACCGGGTCGCGGTTCTCGACCAGCCGTGTCTCCACCTTCACGCCAGCCTGCTCGGCCTTCGCCGCGGCGTCGTCGAGCACGCCCTGCGCGGCGGTCTTGAGGTCCTCGTAGAGCTGCGCCGAGTAGGGCAGCGTCTCCGGCGTGGCGTAGCCGGTGGTCAGCGGGTTCTCCAGCACGTGCAGGAACAGCACTTCGGAGCCCAGGCGGCGGGCGAGGTCGAGCCCGTGCTCGATGGCGTAGTTGGCGCAAGCGCTCCCGTCGGTCGGCATCAGGATCTTCTGGTACATGGCTCCGGCCTCCTTGCGAACCACACGCAGCGCGGCCTTGGCGACCGCCCTCGAGTTCAGCCTAGGGAGGCGTTCCCACGGCTCCATCCTGCATTGCGCCGACGCCCGTGTCGGAGTTTTCCCGACGCGACCCATCCGGGCTCCGTGCTCGACTAGGAGTGGATCGAGGAGCGCGGCCGCGCCGCACCCGACAGCCCGACGCCCCAGCGCTCCTCCCCATGGTCACCGTGACCTACCCCCGGCAACCCGCGGTCACGGTGGCCACCCTTCGCGAGTGTCCGGCGCGCCGATCCCGGCCGCCGGATACCGCCTGGGGCGCCCCTTCCGGGGACGGGGCATCGCGGCTGGCGCCCGCACGGCGCCGTCGACGGTCCCCAGCGCGTTCCCGCGGTCCTCGGCGTTCGGAGCCACCGGACGCACCCCATGGGAGGCCGTATGATCGCCGTCGCCTGCCCCATCTGCGAAGCCGTCATCGAGCTCGAGGATCCCGTCCTGGACGCCATGATCGTCTGTCCCGACTGTGGCGAGGAGTGGCGGCTGGTCGCCCTCGACCCGCCCGAGCTGGTCTACGCCTTGGACATGGAAGAAGAGATCGCCATCGAGCCCGACGAGGACCACCCGCGGCAGAGCCCCGCCTGACCCCGCCGTCCGCATCGACGTCACGCGGGGGCGCCCCTGAAGGGCGCCCCCGCGCTCGATGCCGCGCCGAGGGAGCTCGGTCCCCGGTCAGTCGTCTGCCACCGGCCGTCCGGCGTCTTCGTCGGCGCCCACCACGAACGCCTCCAGCCGGTCGGCGATGTGCGTGGCCCACGCCTCGACGCGCGCGAAGTTGCGGAAGTCCCCGCTCACCCCTCGCATGGAGCGGTTGATCAACCAGTCCTGCAGATTGAGCACCTCGGGGTCGATCTTGCCGGCGAAGAGCGCGATGTCCAGCGGCCGCACCGATGCCACCAGGCCGCGGAGCTCCTCCGGATAGACCCAGCCCCCCAGCGCCTCGACCGGGTCGCCCGGCACGGTGGGGCCGCTGGAGAAGAGCCACACGGGCAGCGCGCTCAGGTCCTCCTGGAAGCTCTCGAGCAACTCGCGGGCGTCCTCCAACCAGCCTCCGGAGTAGAGCGCGCTGCCCAGCACCGCGGCGCGGTAGCCTTCCAGGCGCGCGACCTCCACGGCGGGCCGGACGTCCACGGCGTTGCCACGTTCCTGTAGCACCCTCCCGATCGTCTCGGCAATCTCCCGGGTGGCTCCATAACGGCTGGCATACGCGATGAGGATAGGCACCAGGCACCTCCACGCTCCAACGACGGTCGCGTCACCCCGAAGGTAGTGCGCCCGAACGGTGCCTCCCCAGGGCGAATCGTCCGACACCCATGTAGGATTTTGCCGGACGCTCACGGAGGTCCCCGCGCAGGCTCAGCCCGGCTCGTCCAGGACGTCCTCCAGCCAGGTCATGGCACGCATCATCGAGGGGAAGCCGAGGGTTGTCGTCGCCTGCAGGACGGCGTGCTGCAGTTCTTCGGCGCTCACGCCGGCCCTCAGGGCGCGGCGAGCGTGACTGTGGAGGGCCCCCTCGTGGCCGGCCCCCACGGCGAGCGCGAACTTCACCAGGCGCTGCTCGCGCTCGCTCAACGGACCGGCGTCCGTGGCGGCCTGGCCGAGACTCTCGTAGGCCCCGACGACGTCGGGATAGCGTTGCTTGAGGCGTTCGTACGGCTTGGGAAGGCTCATGGTAGGGCTCCTCTCCGGAGTTCGAGGCGGTGGGTCGGGCAGCGGGGCCCTCCGAGGGGGGCGGGGGGCTGAGGGCGGCGGGCCCTGCCTCGGGCGTGCGTGCCGCGTCCGTGCTCCATGCTACCCGCGCGCGCCCGAAGGCAACGGGCGGGGCCCGAAGCACGCGCTCGGGCCCCGCCTTCGTCGATGTGGCTGGCCGGTGTCCCGGTGAACCTGGCGCCCTACTGGGCGACCGGCAGGCCGGCGCTCGTCCAGGCGCCCAAGCCGCCGGCGATGTTCTTCACGTTCGAGTAACCGAGCATCTTGAGGTACAGCATGCCGTAGAAGCCACGCGTGCCGGCCGCGCAGTACACGAGGATCGGCTCGTCCAAGTTCGACGGCAGCTTGTCCAGGTTGTTCGGGAGGTCGGCGATCGGCACCAGCACCGCGCCCTGGATGTAACCGTTCTGGTCCCACTCGCTCTGGTTGCGTACGTCGAGCAGGAAGGGCTGGATGGCGTCGATCTGTTGGAGGGCGGCCTCCGGCTGGACCTGCAACCAGCCGGCCTGGCTGGCCTCTGCGATGACCTTGGCGAACGCCTCGGAGCCGGGCGTCGGGGCGGGTCCCTGCGCGAAGGCGGGGACGAGCGCGAGGAAAGCGAAGCCTGCAAGCGTTGCGAGGATACGTTTCATGACAGGTGTTCTCCCTTTCTAGGGGTTCAGACCCCCGTGAAGCCGATGGGCGGGTTCGGGCCGCTGCTTGCGGCCCGGCGGCGCGGCCCGCAAGCGGCGGGCCGGCGCGGGTCACGACAAGGGCGGCATGAAGGCTCCGATCTCGACCAGCAGCGTGCGGGCGAGGACCGCGCCGGACACCACCAGCACGCCGGCGACAGCCGGGTAGCGGCGGAGCAGAGCCGGTCCCAGCAGCATGGCCGCGAGCGCGGCGACGAACAGCGTGCCGCCCTCGTGCCACAGATGCGCCAGGCCTTCGCGCGCCGCCAGCCCTCCGGTTGCGAGCCCGACCAGGTAGAGCCCGCCCAGGAGCGCTCCCGCGAGACCCAACACCCCTACGGCGGGGCGCAGGTCGCTCTGCCGGAAGAGCAGGGCCAGCCCCCAGGCCAGCAGCAGGCCCGTGACCGGCATGAAGGCGAGCAGCAGCGGCGTCCATAGCGGCCGTGCGCTGTTGGCGGCCAGCGCCAGCCCGGGATAGAGCAGCGCCATCGTCGAGGTCACCGCCAGCAGGGCGCCCCACAGGCGGCGGGGCCCCCAGCCGAAGGCCAGCAGCAGCCCCAGGACGGCCGATCCGGCCAACCCCCACGCCCCCCACCAGATGGCGGACGCGGGCCGGATGCTCAGGAAGAGGTAGACGTGGGTCAACCGCCAGCGTGCCAACGACTCGGCCCACAGCACCACCATGTCCAGCGCGACGAGGCCGACCGAGAGAGCGGGCAGGCGCCAGCCCAGGCGGTCGCGGCCGAGCGCCCGGTAGGCGACCAGCAGCGCCACGCCGCCGGCCAGCGCCACCAGGAAGAAATGCACCAGCGTGGGCCAGTGCCAGAACGCACCGTCGTTGACCGCGCCGTAGAAGGTCGTGACCGCATCGGACGTCACCGCAGCACCCCCTCACGCGTGAGCCCGAAGCGGGCGGGAGCGTCGAGGTACACGAGCTTCGGGTGCGTACCCTGCTCGGGCTTGAGAACCTCGACCCGGTGGGCGGCCCGGATGGCCCGGCTCACGTCGCTGTTCGCGTCGTCGAGGTCGCCGAAAGAACGGCACAACGTCGGGCAGGTCTCCACGCAGGCGGGCACGCGCCCCTCGGCGAGCCGGTGCTCACAGAAAGTGCACTTGCCGACGAACCCGCGCTCGTCGAAGTAGCGCGCTCCGTAGGGGCACGCCGCGATGCACGCCCCGCAGGCGATGCAGGTCTCGGCGTCCACCAGCACGATGCCGTCGTCGTTGACGTGGCTGGCGCCGGTCGGGCAGACCCCTACGCAAGGCGGGTCGGCACACTGCATGCACTGCTCGGGGCGGTACTGCATGGCGAGGTCGGGGAAGGTGCCGGATTCCTCGAGCCGGATCCACAACCGGCTCGCGCCGGGCGGGACCTCGTTCTCGAGCTTGCAGGCGACGGCGCACGCGGCACACCCGACGCAGGACGACAGGTCGATCGCCATGGCGTAGCGGGCCATCACACGCTCCTCTCGGCCAGCTTGCTGAGGCGCGGCAACCGCGGCCGCGGCGCGCCAGGCACCAGCTTGACGAAGTTCACGTGCAGCCCGGCGCCGCCCGAGATCGGGTCGCGCCGGTAGCGGCTCATGAGGGCGGTGTCGGACGCGCCGCGGCCGTTCGCCACCTTCATGTCCGGAGCTCGGTGCCCGAAGCCGTGCACCATGTAGACGCAGTCGCGGCGCAGCCGCTCGGTGGCGAAGACGGCGATCGGACCGTCACGTACGCCGTCCTGGTTCTCCAGCCACACGTAGTCGCCGCTCGCGAGCCCCAGCGCCGCCGCCTCCGCGGTGTGGATCCACACGGCGTTCTCGCCGTGCATCTCCATCAGCACCCAGTTGTTCTGCGTCTTGGCGAAGGTGTGCACCGGGCTGCGGCCGTAGAGCAAGCGGTAGCTCCCGGCGGGGCCCTCCTCGGGCGGCTCGTACGCCGGCATCGGGTCGAAGCCGGCGTCGGCGAACGCCTGCGAGTACAGTTCGATCTTGCCCGACGGCGTGCCGAAGGGATCGACGTTGCGCTGCTCCCAGTCGGCGAGGTAGGGCCGCCCGCGTTGCACCAGGGTGCCCACCTCCTTCGCCTTCGCGAGGCTCGAACCGATGCTGCTCAGCCGCTTGTCGAGGTAGGTCTCGATGTCCGGCCAGTCGAAGAACGTCTCGAGACCGAGGCGCATCCCCAGCTCCCGCGCGATCCACCACCCGGGCTTGGTGTCCCACAACGGCTCCACGGCGGGCTGGCGCAGCTCGATGAACGGGGTCTTGTGCGCGATCTCGACCAGGTCGTCGTAGCGCTCGAGGTAGGTGGCCTCCGGCAGGATGACGTCGGCCCACATGACGTGGTCCATGGGGAGCACGTCGATGGCCACGTAGAGGTCGAGCTTCTTGAGCGCTTCCTTGGTCCGGGCCACGTCCGGTATGGAGTGGAACAGGTTGACGCCGTAGGCGATCAGACCGGCGATCCGGTAGGGCTCGCCTGTGATCATGGCGGGGATGAGCTCCTGCACCGCCGTGGTCTTGGCGAAGAACATGCCGTGATCGACCGCGGGGCGGAAGCCCGTGTCGATCGTCTCGCCGCCCGAGGCGCCCGAGCAGCCGCCGGACGCGGGCTCGAGCGGGAAGGCGGCGTGCGGGTACTTCTCGATATAGGGAGGTTGGGCGAAGTAGAAGCCGCCCTCCACGCCGTAGTTGCCAAGCAGCGCGTTGACCAGGTAGAGCGCCCGCATGCGCTGGGTGTCGTTGCCGTACCAGACCGTGTGCCGGCCCGGAGGCAGCACCGCGCGGGGCGCGTGCGCGGCGAGCTCGCGAGCGACAGCGCGGATGACGTCCGCATCGAGGTCGGTGACGCCCGCCGCCCACTGGGGGGTGTAGCGCTGCACGTGCTCCGTCAACTTGTCGATCCCGACGGTGTAGCGTTCGACGTACGCGCGGTCGTAGAGCTCCTCGGTGATGAGCACGTTGAGCCAGGCGAGCAGCAGGGCGGTGTCGGTGCCGGGCTTGATGGGCAGCCAGCGGTCGGCCTTCGAGGCCGCCACCGAGAAGCGCGGATCGACGACCACCAGCTTCGCCCCGCGCTTGCGGGCGAGGCTGAAGTCCTGGAGCTGGGTGTTGTGCGTGTCCTCGCCGATGTGGTGCCCGACCAGGACGATGTAGTCGGTGTTCTCCCAGTCGATGGGCTCGTGCCCGCCGATGCCGCGTCCGAAGGTCCACTGCGCGGCCGTCTCGCGCGGGCCGGTGCACAGGGACACGGACGGCTTGCCGACGTTGGGCGTGGCCCATGCCGCGGGGAGGTAGTCCCCGAACCAGGTGTCGCCGCTGCCGTGCGCGAAGAACGCCATCGACTCGCTGCCGTAGCGCTCCTTGATGCCGAGCATGCCCGACGCGATGACCGAGAGGGCCTCGTCCCACGTGGCCTCCCGGTACTTGCCGTCGCCGCGCTCGGTGCCCTCCATGCGGATCAACGGGCGCTTCAAGCGATCGGGATCGTAGGTCTGCGCCACCGCACCCTGCCCGCGCGGGCACAGGCGACCGCGGGACTTCGGGTTCTGCTCGTAACCGTCGACCTTCCACACCCGGCCGTCGGCCACCGAGGCGCGAACGCCGCACTTCCAGAAGCAGTTCTCGCAGTAGGTGAGGACGGTGCTGACGTCGCCGTCGTACCAGGCCTTCGGCACTCTTGCCAGCGGGTTGGGCAGCTTGATGGCCTGAGCTTCCGAGGTCACCATCAGCGCGCCCACCGAGGCGGCGGACAACTTGAGGAACGATCGCCGTTTCATGCTCTGGGGGCCACCTCCTTCAGGACGGACCGCAGGAAGCGGCTCATCTCACCGTAGAAACCACTGTCGTCGGCCTCCGCCACGGCGTCGGCGAAGCGGGCGAACCAGGCGGAGAGGTAGGTCGACGCCAGCGCCACCGCGGCGCCCACGCGTCCGCGCTCGAGCAGAAGCTCGACCGCCTCCGCCACGGCCGCCAGATGGTCGGGCAACTCGCGCCATTCCGGGCGGACGCGCAGCCCCAGCGACTCCAGGTCGGAGCGCAGGCGCTGCACACTGGGGCCCAGGAGCTCGGCGTCGCGCGCCAGCCCCACGTAGGGGGGCGCCGGGACGCCGCCGGCACGGCTCACGAACAGCCCGACGTAGGCGCTTCGCAGCGCGTCGAAGTCGGGCGGCGCGTGCGGGCCGCGCGGCTCGTCGAGGCCGGCATAGCGTGCGAGGGCGTCGGTGACGGTTCGCAGGCGTCCGCTTGCGAGGTCGTCGCGCAACCCCTCCCCCGGCGAGCGGTAGAGCGCAGCCACGACCTGGCACGCCGCCGCCAGCGCGTCCGCCGATCGATCTCCGTAGATGGTTCCCTGCGGGCCCAGCGGGTCCAGGGAGTCCAAGGCCTCCATCAACACGACCTCCACAGTCGCTTCAACGCTAGGGCCGAGGTCGGGAGGGGCCAAGGGCAAAACGTCCCCTACGGCATCGCTCGAGCCGCAGGGGTCTCGGGAAGGCCTCCGTGACGGCGCCCGGTGGCCACTCGAGCGCATCCCCCGGACACCGGAGCGGCGTAAGGCACAGACGTTCCCGCGAATCCCGAAAGGACATTCTTACCTGTACCCTGCCTCCCGGCCGCACCTAGCATGAGCCGAGGGTGTCCTGCGTGAGAGCTTCCCACCACGACCGAGGCGCGGGTTGCGCCCGTTGGCCCGGCCCGCAGCGGCCGACCCGGGGGAGAGGCTCGATATGACGAAGTCACCGGTCAGAGGACGGCGCAAGGGGACGAAGCCCGCGGCGTCGAAGGCGCCCGCGGGGCGCAAGCGCCGTCCTGCCGACGAGCCGGAAACCGTGCAGGACCCCCGCCCGGTGCTGCTTCTGGGGGTCGGCAACATCCTCTACGGCGACGAGGGGCTCGGCGTGTACGTCGTGCACCGTCTTCGCCGTGCCTACAAGGTCCCCCCGGCTCTGCGGATCATCGACGGAGGCGCCGCCGGCTGGCATCTCGAGCCCTACATCGCCGAGGCCCGGCGCGTGGTCATCGTCGACGCGGTGGCCGGCGAGGCGGGGTCGATCTACCGCTTCAGCCATCGCGACATCCCGGCGTGCGTGCAGAAGACCACGCTGATGTCCCATGAGCTCGAGGTCGGCGAGCTCCTCAAGGCCATGGAGCTTCAGGGCAAGCTCCCGCCCACCCGCATCATCGCCATGGGCGTGACGCCGACCACCGCCGCGCTCGATCACCTGTCGATGGGCCTCTCCCCCGAGGTCGAGACGCGCCTGCCGGCGCTGGAGCTGGTGCTCCTGGCGGAGCTCGCCGACGCCGGCGTGCTGTTGGAGCCGCGGAGCCGCCCGCTCGCGGAGGCGCAGGCCCCATCGAGTGCCCGACGGCCGCGCCGTGGGCAGCATGCATGAGCTCTCGATCGCCCGCTCCGTCGTAGATCTCGCCGTTCGCGCCGCAACCGACGACGCCTCCGAGCGCATCCTGCGCGTCGGCGTCCGGGTCGGCGCCTTCGCCGGGGTCGACGCCGGCGCGCTCGACGCCGCCTTCTCGGTGGCGCGCCTCGGCACCGCGGCCGAGGCGGCCGCGTTGGAGATATCTACCGTCCCGCTGGTATGCCACTGCCACGACTGCGACGTCGACTTCGACGTCGACGACCGTCACGGCGTCGCGCGCTGCCCGCGCTGCGGCGTCCCGAGCGGCGATATCCGCAGCGGCATGGAGCTCGAAGTGACGTTCGTCGAGGTGATGTGACATGACCGACCGCCGTACCATCGGTATCAGCGTTCTGTCCGATCGTGACGAGGAGCGCGGCCGCCTTCTCGAGGTGGAGAAGGGTGTGCTGGCACGCAACCAGGAGATCGCCACGGACAATCGCGCACGCTTCGCGCGCGCGGGCCTCGGCGTGGTGAACGTGCTCTCCTCGCCCGGCTCGGGCAAGACCACCTTCCTGGCACGCCTGCTGAGCGACCGAAGCGACCTCCCCGCCGCGGTGATCGTCGGCGACCTGGCCACGGACAACGACGCCGAGCGCCTGCGCGAGGGGGGTGCCGAGGTGGTGCAGATCACCACCGGCGGAGTGTGCCACCTCGAAGCCGCCATGGTCGCCGGCGCGGCCGACCGGCTCGAGCTCGACGGCAAACGCCTGCTCCTCATCGAGAACGTCGGCAACCTGGTCTGCCCCGCGGCCTACGACCTCGGGGAGGGCTTCCGGGTGGTGCTGGTCTCGGTCACCGAGGGGGAGGACAAGCCGCTGAAGTACCCGGGCATGTTCAAGACCGCCGACGTGGTCGTGATCAACAAGATGGACATCGCCGAGGCGGCCGGCTTCGACCGGCCCGCCCTGCGCGCCAACCTCGCCGCGGTGTGCCCGCAGGCCACGGTGTTCGAGGTCTCCGCGCGGACGGGCGCCGGAATGCCGGCGTTCTACGCGCATCTCGACGAGCACCTCGCCCAGAGAGCCGTGCCCCTTGGCTGACGCCGTGCTACGCGGCGAGCGCGCCCGGATCCGGGTCCAGGGCGTGGTGCAGGGCGTGGGCTTCCGACCCTTCGTCTACCTGCTGGCGCGCCGTCATGGGCTGGCCGGGTGGGTGTTGAACGACGCGCGGGGCGTGCTCATCGAGGCGGTGGGCGGCTCCGACGCGCTGGCGGCCTTCACCGCGGGCCTGCGAAGCGAGGCGCCGGTCGCCGCCCGCGTGGACGCCGTCACGACGCTGGAGCGCGGTCCGGCCGTCGCGCCGGGCACGACCTTCGAGATCCGCGAGAGCGCCCGAGGGGGCAGCATCACCACCCTGATCTCCCCCGACCTGGCGGTCTGCGACGCCTGCCTGGAGGAGCTGTTCGACCCCCACGACCCGCGTTTCAACTACCCGTACATCAACTGCACGCACTGCGGCCCGCGCTACTCGATCATCGAGGCCCTGCCCTACGACCGACCGAACACCACCATGGCGGCCTGGCCCCTGTGCGAGCGCTGCGCCGGGGAGTACGGCGATCCGGCGAACCGGCGCTTCCACGCCCAGCCCGTGGCCTGCCCGCGCTGCGGCCCCGGCTACCGGCTACTGGACGCCGCCGGCGCCCCCCTGGCCACGCGTGATGCCATCCCGGCGGCCGCGCGGCTGCTGGCCGAAGGCGCCGTCGTCGCGGTCAAGGGCGTCGGCGGCTACCACCTCGCGTGCGACGCCCGCAATCCGACGAGCGTGGCGGCGCTCCGCCAGCGCAAGGTCCGCAAGGAGAAGCCGTTCGCGCTGATGGCAAGAGATCTCGCCACGGCCCGGAAGGCGTTGCGCATCTCTCCGGCCGAGGCCGAGGTGCTGCAGTCCTCGGCCCGGCCCATCGTGCTGCTCGCGCGTCACGGCGCCGCCCTGCCCGAGGCGCTGGCGCCCGGCAACGCCGATCTCGGTCTCATGCTCCCCTACGCCCCGCTCCACCACCTGCTGTTCGCGGCGGGCGCGCCGGGCCTGCTGGTGATGACGAGCGCCAACCGCGCCTCGGAGCCGATCGCCTACCGGGACGAAGAGGCGCTGCGCGTGCTGGCCGGTCTGGCGGACGCCTTCCTCGTCGGCGAGCGAGGCATCGCGCGGCGCGTGGACGACTCCGTGGTAGCGCTCCTGGACGGTCGCCCTACGCTGCTTCGGCGCGCCCGCGGCTACGCGCCCGAGAGCGTCGTCGACGACCCGCACTTCGATGCGGACGCTCCCATCCTGGCGCTCGGCGCCGGCATGAAGAACGCCGTCACCCTGGCCCTGGCCGGCCGTGCCTTCGTCAGCCAGCACCTGGGGGACCTCGACCAGGTGGAGGCGTTGCTCGCCTTCGAGGAGACGGTGCACGACCTGTGCACCATGTACGGCGTCGACCCCGCCCGCGCGCGGGTGGTGGCCGACCTCCACCCCGACTACGGCTCCACCCGCCTGGCCCGGGCGCTGGGCGGACCGGCGCTGCGGGTGCAGCACCATCGAGCCCACATCGCCTCGGTGCTGGCCGAGCACCGCGCCTGGGACGCGATGATCGTGGGGATCGCGTTCGACGGTGCGGGTCTGGGCGAGGACGGCACCGTGTGGGGGGGCGAGGCGTTCGCGGGCAGCCTCGCGGGCGGTCTGGCACGCGTGGGGCACCTGCGTGCTGCGCCGCTGCCGGGGGGTGACGGCGCCGCCAGGCGACCCGCCCAGGCCGCGGTCGGATTCCTGTGGGAGCAGCCCGACAGCGTTGCCTGGCGCGACCTGCTGCCGCCCGATACGGTGGCGCTCTCCGGCCGCCTGATCGAGACGGGAGCGCGCACGCCGCAGACCACCAGCGTGGGACGGCTCTTCGACACGGCGGCGGCGCTGTTGGGCTTCGACCGAGCGATGACGTTCGAAGGGCAGGCAGCGATGTTCCTGGAAGCCCTGGCGCGCGCGGACGGGACGGCAGAGGACCTCGAAGAGGGCTATCCGTTGCCGTTCGAGCGTGGGGTCTGGGACCACCGGCCGCTGCTCTCGGCGCTGGTCGCCGACGTGCGCCGGAAGGTGGACGCCCCGACATGCGCCCGGCGGTTCCACGCCGGCGTCGCGCGCGGGGTCGTGTGCGCCGCCGCGCACCTGGCGCGCGAGCACCGCGCCCGCACGGTGGTGCTGTCGGGCGGCGTGTGGCAGAACCGCCTGCTGCATGCGTCCGCCGTAACAGGCCTGCGCGCGCGCGGGCTCGAGGTGTGGTGGAACCACAAGGTGCCGCCCGGCGACGGCGGCGTTTCGCTGGGGCAGGCGGCGCTGGCCGCCGCACCCCCGCCCATCCCGGAGGAGACGGACCATGTGCGTCGGCATCCCCTATGAGGTCCTCGACGTCGTCGATCGCGACAGCTGTCACGTGCGGGTGGGGACCGGCGCGCAACCGTGCTTCACCGGTCTCGTCGACCCGCTGGCGCCCGGCGACTGGGTGCTGGTCCACGCCGGCTTCGCGCTGCGGCGCATCGAGCCCGACGACGCCCGCGCGAACCTGGAGCTGATCCGCCGCGCGCTGGCGGCGCCGGCGACGGCGACGCGCGCCCGCCCGGCAGGCGACGCGCCGCCGAAGGACGAGCCGTGACCGGGCCGAGCGAACCTCAGGCGGGCGCCGCGGTCGCGGGCGGCGCCTTCCGTCCCGGCGACTACCGCGACGCCGCCTGGGTCCGCGCCCTGGCGCAGCGCATCGCCGAGGTCGCGGCGCGACTCGACCGGCCGGTGAAGCTGATGCACATCTGCGGCACCCACGAGCACGAGATCGGCCGCTACGGCCTGCGCGACCTCCTCCCGGAGTCGGTCGAGGTGCTGGCCGGTCCGGGCTGCCCGGTGTGCGTGTGCGACGGCGGCTGGATCGATCTGGCCATCGGCCTGGCGGCGATCGACGCCGTCACGGTCGCCTCGTTCGGTGACATGCTGGCCGTTCCCGGAACCGTGCCCCTGCGCGGCGAAGCACGAGGCGACGTGCGCATGAGCCTGCTCGACGCCCGTGCCCGCGGTGGCGACGTGCGCGCGGTGACCAGCGTCTTCGAGGCCGCCCGTCTCGCGGTCGAGCACCCGGAGCGACAGGTGGTGTTCTTCTCGGTCGGCTTCGAGACCACCGTCGTGGCCACGGCCGCGCTGCTGCTCCGCGGCGCACCGCCCAACTTCAGCATCGTCGAGGCCAACTACTACACCCCGCCCGCCACCCACCTTCTGCCGACCCTGCCCGGCTTCGACGTCGACGGCTTCCTGCTCCCGGGGCACGCCAGCGCGATCACGGGCACCGGCGTCTACCGCCATCTGCCCGAGCAGGGGCTGGCGTGCGCGGTCGCCGGCTTCGAGCCGGTCGACATCCTGGCGGCCGTTCTGGAGCTGCTGGAGCAGCTCGAGCGGGGCCGACCGCGGCTCGCCAACCGCTACCGACGGGTGGTGGCGGCCGAGGGGAACCCGCGGGCGCTGGCCGAGCTCGACCGGGTCTTCGAACGGGTGACGATGCGCTGGCGCGGCGTCGCCGACATCCCCGCATCCGGTTACCGGCTGCGGCCCGCCTACCGTGGCGCCAGCGCGCGGTTGCGCTTCCCGGACGCCGCGGCCGCCGTTGCGCGCGGCCGGACCACCGAGCACCCCGCGGGCTGCCGCTGCGCCGACGTCACCCTGGGGCTCGCCCGGCCCGACGCCTGCGCCCTCTTCGGACGCCGCTGCTCGCCCGACAACCCGTACGGGCCCTGCATGGTCAGCCACGAGGGAACCTGCCGCGCCTGGCACCTCTACGGCACGGCACGCGGCCGCCTGCAGGTCGAGGCCGCCGGAGGGAGTGCCGCGCGTGGGCCGCTATGAGTCGATCCGCCTGGCGCACGGAAGCGGCGGGCGCCTCACCGCCGAGCTGATCCGCGAGGTCTTCGCCGCTACCTTCGACAACGCGCCGCTGGCCGCACTGACCGACGCAGCGGTGCTCGACAACCCCGGCGGCCGGCTGGCGTTCGCCAGCGATTCGCACGCCGTCAAGCCGTGGCGCTTCCCCGGCGGGGACATCGGGCGCCTGGCCGTCGCAGGGACCGTCAACGACCTGGCCGTGATGGCGGCGGTGCCGCGCTACCTGTCGGCCGCCTTCATCCTCGAGGAGGGCTTCCGGATCGACGACCTGCAGAGCGTGGTGCTCTCCATGAAGCGGACCGCGGACGAGGCCGGGGTCGCGGTGGTGACGGGCGACACCAAGGTGGTGGAGCGCGGCAAGGGGGACGGCATCTTCATCAACACCACCGGGATCGGCTTCCTCCCTCCGGGGCGAGACGTGGGCCCGCACCGCCTGACGGCGGGCGACGTGCTGCTCGTGACCGGCACCCTCGGCGACCACGGGCTGGCCGTGCTGGCCGCGCGCGCGGGCCTCCCCCCGGGGATGGCGCTCGAGAGCGACGTGGCGCCGCTCGGCGGGCTGGTCGAGGCGCTGCTGGCCGCGGCGCCCGACGTGCACTTCATGCGCGACCCCACGCGCGGCGGCCTGGCGGCGGTAGCCAACGAGATGGTCGCTTCCCGGCCGTTCGGCGTCCGCGTGTGGGACGCAAGAGTACCCCTGAACCACGACGTGGCCGAGCTCAGCGAGATGCTGGGGATCGATCCGCTGCTGGCGGCCAACGAGGGGAAGATCGTCGTGGCCCTACCCGCGGGCCAGGCCGACGCGGCCCTCGCCGCCCTGCGCGCTCACCCTCTGGGCCGGAACGCCGCCCTCATCGGCGACCTGGTGCTGCAGCCCGCCGGCATGGCGCTGGTGGAGACGGACTACGGCAGTCGCCGGGTGCTGGAGATGCCGGTCGAGGAGCAGCTCCCGCGGATCTGCTGACCACGCAGCGGCGTCCTTGAGGGGCCTTCGCCCCGTGCAGGCGGGCGCTCCCTGCTAGAGTGGGGGCAGGCGTAGCGAGCCGGTCGCGCATCGCGACCAGGCTGTCGGTGAACCGGAGGTAGCGCATGCGGATCCTGCACCCCACCGACTTCTCCTCCACGGCCGAGAAGGCCCTGGCCCTGGCTCGTGACCTTCGGCAGCGCGTCGACGGCGAGCTCCACCTGGTGCACGTTCAACAGCGCTTCGAGTCGGGGCACTCCCACCCCTACCTGCAGCCGCAGCTCGACAACCTCAATCCGGAGCTTACGCGCCGGCTCGAGCAGCAGCGCAAGGAGGAGGTCGACCGCCTCCGGAACTCCCTGGAGCACCTCGCTTCCCCCGACGCCACCACCGAGTTGCGCTGGGGCGATCCCGTGCGGGAGCTCCTCGAGGCCGCCGAGACCGCCGATCTCGTCGTCATGGGGGCCCACGGCGCCAATCGACTCGACAACTACTTCCTGGGTGGCATCGCCGGACGGCTGGTGCGGCGCTCGGCGGCCCCCGTGATCACCGTCCGCGACGAGGTCCCGTCCCCCAAGATCCGGCGCATCCTGGTGGCCACCGACTTCGGCGACGCCTCCCGCGCCGCCTGGGAGTTCTGCCGGCGTCTGGGCCGCAGCGGCATCAAGCTCGTCATCGCCCACGTGCTGGACGACGCCCGCGTGCGGGACAACCCCGACTACATGAACACCGTGACCGACGCCCTCGACGCGCTCGCGGGCGACGTGGCCGAGCGGCATCTCGTGCTCGACGGCAACCCCGCCCGGAAGCTGCCCGAGGCCGCCGGCGAGGTCGGCGCCGACCTCATCGCCATCGGCCTGCGGCGCCATTCGGGCGCCATCGGGCTGCTGCTGGGCAGCCGAGCCGACATGCTGATCCGCAGCAGCGCCGTGCCGGTGTTGAGCGTGCCGCACGAGCACCCCAAGTGAGGACCCGAAGCGAGGACGAGCGGCCGGGTCCGTCGCGCGCCCGGCCGCTCGTCGTTGCGGTCGGTGACGCTCGCCGAGCGCTAGGAGCGTTTGCCCTGGCGCGGCGCGCGTGCCCTCCCCAGGGGACGGTCGCGCAGAACCAGGAAGGCGCCCAGGGCGATCAGCATCAGGGCGATGACGGTGGGGCCGGCCTGGCTCGTGAAGACCGTCAGGAGCGCCAGCAGCGCCAGCGCCAGTGCGGGGTACACCGCCCAGCGCTGCCGCTGCTCGGCCGGCTGGAGCAACAGGGCCGCGAAGGTCGCGGCCAGCCCCAGGAAGAACACCCAACCGGCGTCGTAGCCCGGCCGCCACACGTCGAGCCAGGCCACCAGGGCGAGCGTGGCCAGCGCGCCCGCCGGGACGATGGCCCACCAGCGCCGACGATCCGCCGCGTAGACCAGCGCGAACGCCAGGCCGAGCAGGGCCAGGAACAGGACGCCTCCGGCGTTCCCCATCAGCACGGCGGCCGCCAGCCCGACCAGGCCGAAGCCAGGGAAGACGGCCCACCACTGCTGCCGGTCGCGCGCATAGAGCCACAGGAAGGCCCCGCCGCCCGCCAGGAAGACCAGGCCCCACAGCCAGCCGCCCACGCCGACCATCCAGCCGGCGCGTACGAGCAGGTTCAAGACGCCCACGCCGATCAAGAGCCCGGCGATCCAGGTGACCCTTCGGTCCTTGTCCATGCGGCTCCCTCCCCCTCGAACCACGACCGGGCGGGGGTACACGTGGCCGCCCGCCCTACCCGGGACGCTAGCGGCTGCCGCATCGCGCGTCATCGGGGGCTGTCCGACAACGGCTGTAGGGCTTTCTCGGACGCACCGCGCGTGGCGCGCGGTGCTCAGGCCTCGGGGATGCCGAAGCGGGGCGCCTCCTCCAGGCGCACAGCGCCATCTTCCACGCGCACGTAGCGGAGTTTCGCCAGTTCCTGCAGCGCCGCCTCGACGCTCGACGGAACGTCACGACAGTGCTGGGCGATCTCCCGTACATGACAGCCGTTGCCCAGCAACGTCACCGTCACGAACACCCCCTTGGCCGCCAGGCTCAACCGTTCGTCGTCGATCACGATGTCGCTGGCCCGCATCCTGGGTCGCGCTTCGGCCCCGCCTTCGGGGGTGGTCCTCGTCATGACGCCACGCTACCGGGCGCCGACCGTGACGGCAATGAACAAATCGTCACGACGCGCGGCACCGACGGCGCCGAGCGGGTCTTCGCTCAGGCGCCGGCGGCGTCGAAGGCGGCCTGCACCAGCTCGCGCGCCTCGTCTTGGATCCGTTGCAGGTGCTCCGCCCCCAGGAAGCTCTCGGCGTAGATCTTGTAGACGTCCTCGGTCCCCGACGGCCGGGCCGCGAACCAACCTCCGTCGGTGACGACCTTGAGCCCACCGATCGGCTCCCCGTTGGCCGGGGCTTCCGTCAGGCGCTGCCGGATGGGCTCGCCCGCCAGCGTCTTGGCCGTCACCGCTTCGGGCGACAGTCTGGCGAGCACGCGCTTCTGGGCGGCGCTGGCAGGGGCGTCGCTGCGGGCGTAGGCGGGCTCGCCGAAGCGCGCCGCCAGCTCGCGGTAGCGCTCGGCGGGGTCCTTGCCCGTGACGGCCGTGATCTCCGCCGCCAGCAAGCCCAGCAGCAGGCCGTCCTTGTCCGTCGTCCAGACGCGGCCGTCGCGCCGGAGGAACGACGCGCCGGCGCTCTCCTCTCCGCCGAAGCCGTAGCGGCCGTGGAGCAGCCCGTCCACGAAGTACTTGAACCCCACAGGTACCTCGGCCAGGGGCCGGCCGAGCTCGGCCGCCACCCGGTCGATCATCGAGCTCGATACCAGCGTCTTGCCGACCGCGGCGTCCGCGGGCCAGTCGGGCCGGTGACGGAACAGGTAGTCGACGGCCACGCTGAGGTAGTGGTTCGGGTTCAGCAGCCCCGCCGTCGGCGTCACGATGCCGTGACGGTCCGCATCCGGATCGTTCCCGAAAGCGATATCGAAGTCGTCCTTGAGCCCGATGAGGCCCGCCATGGCGTAGGGCGACGAGCAATCCATCCTGATCTTGCCGTCGTGATCGACCCGCATGAAGGCGAAGGTGGGGTCGACCACCCTGTTGACGACGGTGAGATCGAGCCCCCAGCGCTCCGCCAGCGGCTCCCAGTACCCGAGCGACGCTCCGCCGAGCGGGTCGACGCCGATGCGGATTCCGGCGGCCTTGACCGCCTCCAGATCGACGGCGTTGCCGATGTCCTCGACGTACGGCAGGATCAGGTCGCGCACCTCCACGGCCTCGGCGGCGCGCTCGAAGCGCACGCGGCGGACGCCGTCGAGCCCCCCCTCGAGCAGCGCGTTGGCGCGCTCCTGGATCCAGCCCGTCGCGTCGGTGCCGGCCGGGCCCCCGTGAGGCGGGTTGTACTTGAAACCGCCGTCCTGCGGCGGGTTGTGCGACGGCGTGATGACGACGCCGTCGGCCCGGGGCGCCCCCGCGCGGGCGTTGCGCGTCAGCACCGCGTGGGAGACCACCGGCGTGGGGACGGCAGCGAAGTCCTGCGCGACCACCACGTGGACGTCGTTGGCGACCAGCACCTCCAGCGCTGTTCGCAGAGCCGGCTCCGACAGCGCATGGGTGTCGGCACCCACCACCAGGGGGCCGTCTACGCCCTGGCGCGCCCGGTACTCGCTGACCGCCTGCGCCACGGCCAGGATGTGATCTTCGTTGAAGCCCGCGTCGATGCTGCTGCCGCGGTGACCCGAGGTCCCGAAGGCAACGCGCTGCGCAGCGCGCGCCGGGTCCGGATGGAGCGTGTAGTAACTGGCGATGAGTCGCGGCACATCGACGAGCACGTCCCTGGGGGCCGGCGCGCCGGCGAGGGGGTGCGGGCTCATGAGGACCTCCTTCCGAGCGACACGCCCACCTTACACCCCGGCTCGAGGGCGCTTCCGGGGGCGGGGGAACGGCTCCGGGTGGTGCAGTGTGCCTCGTGGTACACTTCCGCTTGCGTTTCGAACCGGAGAAGGATTCGTGCCGCAGCACCTCGCGTCGTGGCCCGATCCCTGCGGAACCACGTGTTGACCCTGGAGGCAAGATGGACGGACTCATCATCCTCGTTCCGATCGCGGCGCTCATCGCCCTGGCCGCGGCTGGCCTGGTGGCGCGCACGATCATGGCGGCACCCACCGGCGACGCCCGCATGGTGGAGATCTCGGACGCGGTACGCCAGGGAGCGGGCGCTTACATGAACCGCCAGTACCGCACGATCTTCGTCGTCGCCGTCATCATCGGAGCCCTGTTCGCGGTGGTGGCGCTGGCCAGCAGCGGCCACGACGCGGTGCTGTGGTGGTGGACGACCGTGGGCTTCCTGATCGGCGCGCTGTTCTCGGCGTTCAGCGGCTACATCGGCATGAACGTCGCGGTGCGCGCCAACGTGCGCGTGGCGCAGGCTGCGCGGAGCGGCATCGCGGGCGCCCTGCGCATCGCCTTCAACGGCGGTGCGGTGGCGGGCCTGGCGGTCGCAGGACTGGCGCTGCTCGGCGTCTCCGGCTTCTTCTGGCTCTTCGATACGGTGCTGCACCTGGCCGATCCGGTCGCTCCTTTGGTGGGCTTCGCCTTCGGCGCCAGCCTCATCAGCCTGTTCGCCCGCGTCGGCGGCGGGATCTACACCAAGGCGGCCGACGTCGGCGCCGACCTCGTCGGCAAGGTGGAGGCGGGCATCCCCGAGGACGACCCGCGCAACCCGGCGGTCATCGCCGACAATGTCGGCGACAACGTGGGCGACTGCGCCGGCATGGGGGCCGACCTGTTCGAGACCTACGCCGTCACTGCGGTGGGCTCGGTGTTCCTGGGCTACCTCCTCCCCGGCGAGCACGCCGTCACCAACCTCGTCTTCTTCCCCCTGGTGCTCGGCGCCATCGCGATCCTGGCAAGCATCATCGGTACCCAGGTGGTGCGGCTCCCCAAGTCGGGCGCCATCATGCGGGCGCTCTACAACGGCGTGTTCACCAGCGCGGGCATCAGCGCCGTCGGCTTCCTCATCGCGAGCTTCCTGATGTTCCGTGGGTTCGATTTCAGCGTGCTCGACCGTGCCGCGGGCTGGGGCAGCGTTTTCGCCTCCAGCGTCGTCGGCATCGTGGTCACGGTCCTGATCATGATCATCACGGAGTACTACACCGGCACCAATTACGCGCCGGTGCAGCGCATCGCGCGCGCCTCCAACACGGGAAGCGCCACCAACATCATCAGCGGTCTGGCGGTCGGGATGCAGTCCACCGCCCTGCCCGTCATCGTGCTGGTCCTGGCCGTGTTCGTCGCGTGGGCCTTCGCGGGCCTCTACGGCATCGGCATCGCTGCGATCGCCATGCTCTCCGTCGCTGGGATGGTCGTTGCCATGGACACCTACGGGCCGATCACCGACAACGCCGGCGGCATCGCCGAGATGGCCGACCTGCCCGAGGACGTGCGGGCGCACACCGACGCCCTGGACGCCGTGGGCAACACCACCAAGGCGGTGACCAAGGGGTACGCCGTCGGGTCCGCAGCGCTGGCAGCGCTGGTGCTGTTCGCGGACTACGCCGAGCGCGTCAAGCTCGCGAAGCCCGAGCTCTTCGGCAGCGGGGCCTTCCGGCTCAACGATCCGGTGGTCCTGGTCGGCCTTCTGATCGGCGGCATGATCCCGTTCCTGTTCAGCTCCTACCTGATGGAGTCCGTCGGCAAGGCCGCCGGGCACGTCATCACCGAGGTGCGCCGCCAGTTCCGGGAGATCCCCGGGATCATGGAAGGCACCGCCAAGCCGGACTATGGCACCGCCGTCGACATCGTCACGGCCGCCGCCCTCAAGGAGATGGCCGTTCCCGGCATCCTTGCGGTCGTCGCACCGCTGCTCACGGGCCTGCTCTTCGGGCCGCTGGCGATGGGCGGCGTGCTCATCGGCGTCATCATCAGCGGTCTGTCGATGGCGCTCATGATGGCCAACGGCGGAGGCGCCTGGGACAATGCCAAGAAGTACATCGAAGACGGGAACTACGGTGGCAAGGGATCCGAGGCGCACGCCGCCAGCGTGGTGGGCGACACCGTCGGCGATCCCTACAAGGACACCGCCGGCCCCTCCATCAACCCGCTCATCAAGGTGATCAACACCGTGTCGCTGATCTTCGCCGGCCTCATCGCCGGCTTCGGCGGCCTGTTCATGCGCTGACCGGTCGGCTTTCACGAGCCTCGCAGACCCACCTTCCCGCGGGGGCGGCGCACGACGCCGCCCCCGCGGGTCGCTCGTGTGCGCGAGTGCCGCGCGACGCCCGCGTCGTGCCACCGGCTCGGCTCACGCGTACGAGCGGCACGCCGCAGATCGTCGTGTGCTCGATTGTCGGGGAAAGGGCCGCCCGTCGCCGCGGGCGAACCAACTTTTTCATCATAGCGCAAGCCCGGCCCGCTTACCAGGATGCGGCACCCCAACCGAGGCAGGCATGAGGACTATCATCGAGGTGGAAGGAGGTCTAAACCATAGAGGCCAAAGACCACTTCTCGAAGAGCAACCCTCGGCCCACTAGAGGCTCGACCGAGTAACTCCTCAAGCGGAGGAGCACCGACGGAGCAGGAAAAGGCGATCGAGGGTTGCTCTCATGTGAGCCCCCCGGTCGAGTGCGCGGCCCCACCCACGGCGGGTGCGGGCCTTTCGTATGCCACGGCGTCCCATCCGGGAGAGGACGCCGTGGTGCGTGCGCTCGCACTGCGTCGGAGCCGAAGAAGGTCTCGCTGCGACCCACCCGGGCCGCGAACGCTGAGGGAGGGCGCCGATGAACGATCTCACCAGGCCTCTCTACGCCCAGACCCAGGCCGTGCTGTCGGCCCTCGACCGCGGCCAAGCGGCGGCGCTGCAACCGCTGACGACCGAGGACCTCTCCCTCGTCGACACCGACGAGCGCGGCCGGCCGGCCGCGCTCCATACGCGGACGGCGCTCGCCGAGTATCTCGAGCGACGCGGCCCGGCCCTGCGGGCCAGTACCGTCCTCGCCTACGAGGGCCACCCCGACCGCGAGAGCGGCTGGTCCGTCGTGCGTTTCCGCCGCAGCGCGATCTCCCCCGACGGCGTCGAGCGGCGCGAGCTCTGCAGCGCGACGCTCCTCTGGCGCCTCACCACGGAGGGGTGGAAGCTCGCCCGCTGGCATTGCACCGTCGAGCGCGAGGACCGGGACCACGAGGACCAGGACCACGAACAAAGCCCCCTGGGCTGACGCCGGCCTCGTGGACAGCGCCCTGGGGGCTTGATCCGGGGAGCCGGGGCCGTTGCGACCGGGGCTCCTCGATCCACAGGTATTGTACCACGTTCGCGACAACGCCCGCATGCGCCCCGTCACGCGGCCGGCGCTGCCCATAGCCCGCCGACCGCCGCCACGGACATTCGTCCTTGCCGGCGCGTGCGGGCCCCTGTTACAACTCGGATGACGGGGTCCGACATCCCCTGTGGCGGCCCCCAGGACCTGCTACGCTGGAGTCAGGCACACCGTCTGGCACACCGCGCGAAAGGCCGCGCGCGCTTCGGTGCGGCCCGGAGAGGAAGCTCGATGGCATACGTGATTGCTGAGCCCTGTATTGGCGTCAAGGACGCGTCCTGCGTGGACGTCTGTCCTGTGGAGTGCATCTACGAAGCCGAGGACCAGTTCTACATCCACCCGGAGGAGTGCATCGACTGCGGCGCCTGCGTCCCCGCCTGCCCGGTCGACGCGATCTTCCCGGAGATCGACGTGCCCGACGAGTGGGCGTCGTTCATCGACAAGAACACCAAGCTTTCGGGCCTGTAGGCCCCGGAAGTCGCCGTCCGGCCTCCGGGGCCGGAGAGTTGCCGCCCCGACGCGGGCGCACCTGAGCCACGGTCCCGCAGGGCTCTGCTGGATCGTCGGGAGGTGGGCGTCGCTTCCACGTTGCCGCCCGCGTCGACCGCCGCCCGCGCACGCCGCGGGCGGCGGTGTCACGTAGGGCCGCGTGGCCCACCCCGGCGCCGGAACCACCCTCCTCACGAAACATCGGCCTGCCCCGCGCGACGCGGCCCGAACCTGCCGCGCGGCCGTCTGCGAGAGGACATTCGCACCTCCCGGACACCGGCCCGGGCCCCGATACTGGACTCGCCGTCGGGTGCAGCGTCGCCAAGGACCACGAGGAGGCGGCGATGGAGTTCAGGCGCATCCTGGTGCCGGTCGACGGGAGTCCCTGCAGCGATCGCGCCGCGGAGGAAGCGATCAAGCTCGGGCGCGTGTTCGGCAGCACCCTCACGTTCCTGTCGGTCGTGGACAACCCCCTGCGGGGGCTCTACGGCTATTCGGAGGGGATCGGCTACTACGGCGACGTCTTCGAAGCCCTCGAGCGGGCCGCCGGCGCCGCCCTGGAGCGAGGCGTTGCGGCCGCCCGCGAGGCGGGACTCGACGCCGAGACACGGCTGGTGCGCGAACGCCCGCCTGCCGAGGCCATCCTCGAGGCCGAGCCGGGCTTCGACCTGACGGTGCTCGGCACCCACGGCCGGCACGGAGTCGACCGGGTCTTCCTGGGCTCGGTGACCGAAGGCGTGTTGCGCCGCTCCCGCCAGCCCCACCTCGTTGTGCGCTGCCAGGAAGATCGAGCCCGAGATCGGGATTGAGCCGTTGCCAAGGAGGTCGATCGCATGATCGGCACGGACAGGATCCGCGCGCTGCAGACAGAAGTCGCGACCCACCCAGCCCCCGTCCTCTCGCTCTACCTGAACGTCAACCCGGCGCGGCCGGAGAACGCCCGCAAAGCCTATGCGCTCAGGGCACGCGCCGCCATGGAGCGCCTCGGTCTCGACAAGCACACCACCCGCCAGATCGTCGCCAAGCTGCGGCAGGACCACGGCATGCCGGACGCGCGGACGCTGGTGGTCTTCGCCGGCGACGAGCCGCGCACGTTCTTCGAGAGCTACGCCATCCGGCCCGAGATCGCGCTCGTCGAGGCCGGCGACGGGGTCGTGGCGCGCTGGGGCGAGCCCTACCTGGCGCCCCTGCTGTTGACGGTGCAGGAGCACCAGCGCTACCTGGCCCTGCTCCTGGCGAGCGACCATGTGCGCCTGTTCGAGCTCTACCTCGACGAGGTGGCCGAGCTCGACGCCTTCGTGCAACCGCTCGACGACAGCGGCTGGCGCCCGCTGCGCGAGCACGCCACCGGCGCCCCCGGCGTGCCGGCCCGCGGCGGGTCGGGCAAGGACCTCTACGACAAGCGGGTGGCCGACTGGCGTCGACGCTTCCACCTCGACGTGGCCCAGCACCTGGACCGTACGCTCGAAGCCCTCGGCGGCGCCCCCCGCCTCATCTTGATGGGGCAGGGCTCCGAGGTGAACGCCTTCGAGGGCGTCCTGCCCCCCGCGCTCCAGGCGCGGGTCGTAGACCGGCTGCCCGCCCCGGCCAACGCCGACGCCCCCGCCAGCGAGTTCGAGCCCCTGTTCGAAGCGGCGCTGCAGACCATCGAGCGCACCGCCGAGCAGGCGCTGCTCGATCGCATCCAGGAGCAGGGGGTGTGGGGCTTCGGCTCCACCCTCGAGGCCATCCGCGAGGGGCGGATCCACCTCCTGGTCGTTCCCTGGCGCATGCGCGCCACGGTGTTCCACGCCGGCGACGGACGGGCGGTGGCGCCGAGCCACGCCGAGGCCGAACGCCACGCCCCCGGCGAAGCGATCCAGGAGACCGCCCTGTCCGACGTCTTGCCCGCGCTCATCGCACGCCACAACATGCAACTCGCAGTCATGCACGGCGACAACGAGACGCGCCTCGTCGAAGACTTCGACGGCCTGGCCGGGTTGGCGCGCTGGTAGGCCGGTGGCAGAGACCGACCGCGCGCAAGAGGTCGTACGGCGCCTGCTCGACGCCGAGGAGGGTGCCCAGGCACGCTTGACCGAGGCGCAGGAGCGCGCGAGCGAACGCCTGGCTTCCGCCAGGGCGGAGGCCGAGCGCCGCCTCCAGGCGGCCCGTCGACGCGCCGACGACGAACACGAGGCCGCCCTGACGGCGGCCCGCGCGCGCGCCGAGAGCGAGGCCGAAGCACGCCTCGAAGACGAACGCCGCCGCTGGCAGCAACGCACGGCGGCGGCGCGGGCACGGCTCCCCATCGCGACCCGGGCCGTGGTCGACTGGGTCTGCGCCTTCCCAGAGGAACAGCCACCATGATGGGCGCGCTGCGTCACGCGGCGGCGCACGCGCAGGTGCGCGCTCGCCTGCCGGGCCTGCTGGACGCCCCGGCGTGGCGCAGCCTGTTGCAACAAGGGGACGTGGAAGGCATCGCCGAGCGGCTGCAGGACGGACCCTACGGCAGCGCGCTGCCGGCCCGGCCGGCGGCCCTGGAACGCCGGCTCACCGCGGCGCTGGCCGAGGAGACGCGCACCGCGGCGACGTTCGACTGGGGCGCCACCCGTGCGCTCCTGGTCGCGTACGGTCGACGCTTCGAGCTCGCCAACCTGAAGACCGTGCTGCGCGCCCGTCACCACGACATCCCGTGGGAGCGGGCGGCCGAGTTCCTGACGCCGTTGCAGCGCTCCCGTCTGCCGTGGCGCGCGCTCTTGGAGGCCCCCACCACCGAGGCGCTGGCTCGCCTGCTGGAGGGTACGCCCTTCGGCCCGCCGCTGCACACGGTGCTCGAGCAGCAGGGCGACGCTTCCCCCTTCCGCTTCGAAGTGGCCCTCGACCTGGCGTACTTCCAGGACCTCGTGCGCAGGATCGAGCGTCTGGCGGGCCGTGACGGCCGCCGAGCCCGCACCTTTCTCGGCGATTGGATCGAGGTCGAGAACCTGTCCTGGGCCTTCCGGTACCGACGCCTCGCGGGCCTCACGCCCGAGGAGACCATCAACTACACACTCCACCGCGCCTTCCACGCCGGGCTCGACGCCGTGAGGCGGGTCGTCATGGGCAGCACCGTCGCCGAGGAGGCGATGCGGCTCGGGCTCGGCTACGCCGTCGACGCCGACGCCCCCGAGGACGAGGCGCTGGCGGCGCTGGAGCGGGCGGCCGGCCAGCGCCGCGCCGATGCCGCGGAGCGCCTGTTCCTGGGCGCTCCCTTCGACGTGGGCGCCCCCCTCGCCCTGCTGGTGTTGCGGGAGACCGAGGTTCGGGATCTGGTCACCCTGATCGAGGGAGTGGCGGGAGGCCTACCGCGCGACGCTCTCACGGTGCGCTTCCTGGGGCGCGCCCGAGAGCTGAGGGCTTGACATCGTGCTGGCGCCCGAGCGGCTCCAGGAGGTCAGCATCTTCGTGTTGGAGCACGATGTCGAGGTCGCCACCGACGTGCTGCTACGGGCCGAGGCGCTCCACCTGGAGGACGTCGAAGCCGAATCGCTGGAACCCAAGCGCCATTGGGCCGAGATCGCCGAGCGCGCGGCGCGACTCTCCCACCGCGCCGCGGCGGCGCTCGAGGCCCTGGCGATCGAACCGCGGCCACAGGTGCCCACGGAGCCGGTGCGGCCCGGCGACGAGCTCGACTTCATGGAAGCGCAGCTGGTGCTGGCCGAGACGCGCGTGGAATCGTGGCGCGCCCGCACGGCCGCCAGCCGGCGGACCCTGAACGCCCTGGCGCTGGCACGCTCGCAGCTCGCCATGCTGGCGCCCCTGCGGGTACCCGTGGAGGTATTGAGCCAGCTGCGCGAACACCACGTCGTCGTCGGCACGATGCCCGCGGAGAACCTGGCTCGTGTCGAGGCCGCGCTGTTCAGCGTCTCGTTCGTGCTCGCACCGCTGCGGCTCCGCGCCGGGCGCGCCCTGGTGGTCGCGGCCAGCACCCATCAGGACGCCGCCATCCTCGACCGGGCGCTCCGAAGCGCCTTCTTCGAACCGATCCCGCTGCCGGCCGACGCCCGCGGTCATCCCGAGGAAGCGCTGGCGTCGGTCGACCGTCGCATCGCGCAGGCCGAGGGCCGAAGGGGCGAGCTGGAGGAGGAACGGGAACGGCTTGCCGTCTCGCTGCGGGACACGCTGGTGCCACTGGAAGCGCGGCTTCGTGCGGCGACCGCCGTGGCCGACGCGATCCGCCGCTTCCCGAGCCGTGGCGAGGTCTACCTCGTGGCGGGCTGGGTGCCGGAGCGCCGGGTCGAAGGCCTGGCCGCCGAGCTGCGGGCAGCGGCCGACTCCCCCCTCGTGCTGCAGGCCGCCTCCCCCGCCGCAGCTCGACACGGCATCCCGACGCTGCTCCGCACGCCGCGGTGGCTGCGCCCCTTCCGGTTGCTCGTGACCACATACGGTGTGGCGGGTTACCGCGAGATCGATCCCACCCTGCCGGCGGCAGCCACCTTCGTGCTCATGTACGGCATGATGTTCGGCGACATCGCCCACGGGCTCCTCCTCGCCGCAGCCGGAGCGCTGGCCGGACGACGCGGCGGCCCGCTCGCGCGCATCGTCACGGCCGCCGGCGTGAGCGGGGCCCTCTTCGGCGTGCTCTACGGCACGGCCCTGGGCGCGCCGCTGTTCGCACCGCTCTGGCTCCGGCCCATGGAGCGGATCCAGGACCTGCTGCTGGCATCGCTCGGCGCCGGCGTGCTGGTCCTCAACCTGGGCTTCGCCCTCAACCTGCTGACCCGGGTCAGGAACCGTGACGTGATGGGCCTTCTGCTCGACAGGAACGGGGTGCTGGGCCTGCTCTTCTACTGGACGCTGGTGGGAGGCGCCGCGCTCACCCTGCTCGGAAGGATCGACCTCCGCCTGGTCCTCGTTGCCCTGGCTCCGCTGGCCGCCCTGCTGTGGCTCAAGGAACCCCTCCGGGACCTCCTGTCCGGCCGCCGCGTGGGGCCCGTCGGCGACGTCCTGGTGACGGGCTTCTTCGAGCTCTTCGAGACGGTGCTCGGCTACGCCAGCAACAGCCTCTCCTTCGTCCGTCTGGGGGCGTTCGCCGTCGCCCACGAAGGTCTCTCGGCGATGGTGTTGCGCTACGCCGACGGGCCCGCGGGCTGGCTCGTGCTGGTGCTGGGAACGGTGCTCATCGTCGGGTTCGAGGGCCTGGTGGTGGGCATCCAGGCGCTGCGCCTGGAGTACTTCGAGTTCTTCGGCCGCTTTTTCCGGGGCGACGGGATCCCGTTCGCCCCCCTGACGTTCCAGGGAGGTCGCGATGTTCGGATGCACGCGTAGGCGCCACCGCCCCCTCACCCTGCGGTCGCTCGTCCTGGTGACGGCGAGCGCGGGCTCCGCGCTGGCCGCCGCACAGGCGCCGCCCCAGGGCGCCCTCGAGGCGGCGCAGGCCGTGGTCGCCGGGAACCCGTTCCTGGCCGCCGCCATCGCCACGGGCCTCGCCGCCATCGGCGCCGGCATCGCGGTGGGGATCGCCGGCGCCGCCGCCATCGGCGCCATCGCGGAGAAGCCCGAGCTCCTCGGCCGGAGCCTCATCTTCGTGGGGCTGGCCGAAGGGATCGTCATCTACGGGCTGATCGTCTCCTTCATCATCCTCGGGGCCGCGTGAGCACGCCGACGCCGGGTCGGGGCATCGTCGTCATCGGCGGCGCCGACGTGGTTCTGGGCCTCGGCTTGCTCGGCATCGAAGGGATCGCGGTGAACGACGCCGACATGGCCCGCGAAGCGCTGCGCACCGTCCTCACGCGCCGCGACGCGGCGCTCGTCCTCGTCGACGAGGCGTGGCTCGTGAGCCTCCGCGACACCCTGGAGGCGGCCGCGCAGGAGAGCGCCGGCCCGCTGGTGGTGGAGATCCCCAGCGCCACCGGCGCTCCGGCGGCCGACGCACTGCACGGACGGGTCGAGCGCGCGCTCGGCTTCAAGCTGAGGGAGTGAGGACACCATGTTCGAGGTTCGCGGCGACCTTGAGGCCCTCGTTGCGGAGGCGCACCGGCGGGTGGAGCAGCGCGCGCTCGATCAGGAAGCGTCGGCCGAACGCCGGGCGACCCAGGCGCTGGACGAGGCCGAGGGCGCCGCCACGGCGTTGCTCGCCGAAGCCCGCGCCCGCGCGGCCGAAGCCGCCGCCGAGGCCCGGCACCGGTTGCTCGCGCAGGGCGAGATGCGGGCGAAGCGCACCGCGATCGAACGCCGCGAGGCGCTGCTCGACGCGGTGTGGGAGCGCGCCCGCGAGGAGCTCGCCGCGCTCCCCGGCGACGCCGAGCGCTACCTCGGCACGCTCCGGCGCCTGGCCGCGCTGGCGGCGCAGCGACTGGCCTCGGGCGACGTGACCCTCGCCACGGAGCCGCGCGGCCAGGCCCTGATGACGCCCGCACGGCTGGCAGCCTGGGGGGCGGAGGACGGGGTGCGCTACCGGCTCGCTTCCGACCCGCTGCCGATCGTGGGCGGCCTGGAGGCGAGCGCCGGACGCCTCCGCGTCGACGCGAGCTTCGAGACGCGCCTCGAGGAGGCCCGGCGCACGCGGCGCGAACCGACTCTCGCACTGTTGCTCGCCGAGCCCGGTGGCGCGCCCACGGCCGGCGGTGGCGCGACGTGAAGCAGATCGGGACGGTGCACTGGATCAGCGGGCCCGTCGTGAGGGCGCGGCTGACGGCCCCGGTCGCGTTGCTGGAACAGGTGTGGGTCGGCTCCCTCGGGCTCGCCGGCGAGGTCATCGCCCGGCACCACGACCTGGCGACGGTCCAGGTGTACGAGGAGACCGCAGGCGTCAGGCCCGGCGAGCCGCTGACCTCCGAGGGACGGCCGCTGGAGGTAGCGCTCGGGCCCGGGCTCCTCGGACAGACCTTCGACGGCATCCAGCGGCCCTTGGAGAGGCTTCTGGCCGCCGGGCCCGGTCTCGAACGGGGGGCGACCGCCGATGCGCTGCCCGATCGCACCTGGCCGTTCGTGCCACGGGCTACGGCCGGAGCGGAGGCGCACCCCGGCGACCTCATCGGGGTCGTGCAGGAGACGCCCTTGATCGAGCATCGCGTACGCGTGCCTTCCGGCGTCGAGGGCGAGCTGTTGTGGGTCGCCGAGGCGGGAGCGACCGCCCGCGACGCCGTGGTGGCGCGCCTGCGGGACCGCGCCTCCGGCGACGAGCACGCCCTCACGCTGGTGCAACGTTGGCCCGTGCGCGTCGCCCGGCCGGTGCGCCGGAGGCTCGACCACGACCGCCCGCTAATCACGGGGCAACGCGTCCTCGACACCTTCTACCCCGTCGCCCGCGGCGGCACCGTGGCGCTGCCCGGGCCCTTCGGCGCGGGCAAGACGGTGCTGCAGCACAGCCTCGCGAAGTGGTGCGACGCCCAGGTCATCGTCTACGTGGGGTGCGGGGAGAGAGGCAACGAGATCGCGCAGGTGTTGACGGAGTTCCCCGACCTGACCGACCCGGCCAGCGGGCGGCCGCTGCTCGAACGCACCATCCTGATCGCCAACACCTCCAACATGCCCGTCGCCGCCCGCGAGGCCAGCATCTTCACCGGCCTGGCGATGGCCGAGTACTACCGTGACATGGGCTACAGCGTGGCCCTCATGGCGGACTCGACCAGCCGCTGGGCCGAGGCCCTGCGGGAGATCGCGGGCCGTCTGGAGGAGATGCCCGCAGAAGAGGGCTACCCGGCGTATCTCCCCAGCCGTCTGGCGGCCTTCTACGAGCGCGCGGGGGTCGTCGAGACGCTGTCGGGCGAGACCGGCTCGGTCACCATCATCGGGGCGGTCAGCCCGCCGGGCGGCGACGTCACCGAGCCCGTGACCCAGCACACGCAGCGCTTCACGCGCGCCTTCTGGGCCCTGAGTCGCGACCTCGCCAGCGCCCGGCACTACCCGGCCATCAGCTGGGAGAGCAGCTACAGCTTCTACCTCGACGACGTCGCGTCCTGGTGGGACGCCGCCGGCGTCGCCGGGTGGGCCGACCTGCGCCGACGCGCGGCCGCCATCCTCGAACAGGACGCCCGCCTCGAACAGATCGTGCGGCTGGTCGGGAACGAGGCCCTGCCCGACCGACAGCGCTGGGTGCTCGAAGCGGCACGCCTGCTCAAGGAAGGGTTCCTGCGGCAGAACGCTCTCCACCCCGTCGACGCCACCTGCCCGCCGAAGAAGCAGGCGGCGCTGCTCCGACTGTTCGTGCGCCTGTTCGAGCAGGGGCGCGATCTCATCGACGGCGGTGTGCCGTTGGTGAGGGTGCGCGGCGCCATCGACATCGGCCGTCTCGTGCGGCTCAAGGAGACGGTCCCCGCGGAAGACCTGGCTGGGATCGAGGCCGCCGAGAGCGAGACCGATCGGGCGCTGGCCGCGCTGCGCGAGGCGCCGGCAGCGCGCAGCGGCGCCGGCAGGACGCTCCCGGCAGACGGCGACGTCGCGGAAGGGGACGCGCCATGAGCGCGCCTCCGCGCGGCTCCTCGCCCGACCTTCCCCTCGAGCTGGTGGGCGCCGACCGCATCGAGGGGCCGCTCCTGGTGCTCGAGGGCTTCGGCCGCGCGGCGTTCGGGGAACTCGTCGAGGTGCTGGGCGCCGGGCCGCCGCGCCTCGGCGAGGTACTGGTGTCGTCCGACGACGCCGCCGTCGTCGAGTTGTGGGGCGATACGGCGGGGCTGGCACCGGAACGGCTCAGGGTGCGCTTCCGCGGGGAGACGCTGCACGTCCCCGTGGCCGAGGAGATGCTGGGCAGGGTCTTCGACGGACTGGGTCGCCCGCGTGATGGCCTCCCCCCGCCGGTCGCGGAGCGTCGCGTCGACGTTCACGGTCGGCCCATCAACCCGGCCGCCCGCACCTACCCCAAGGACCCCATCGAGACCGGCATCACCGCCGTCGACCTGATGAACACGCTGGTGCGCGGACAGAAGCTGCCGCTGCTGTCGGGCGCGGGCCTGCCTCACAACGAGCTGGCGGCGCAGATCGCCCTCCAGGCACGCATCGCCCAGGAGGGCGAACGCTTCGCGGTGGTGTTCGTGGCGCTGGGGAGCTCGCACGACACCGCCGCCTTCTTCCGCGAGCAGTTCGAGGCGTCCGGCCTGTTGTCGCGCACCGCGCTGTTCCTCAACCTGGCGGACGACGCCCCGATGGAACGCATCGTCACGCCCCGCGTGGCCCTGTCGCTGGCCGAACACCTTGCGTTCGAGCACGGCTACCACGTCCTCACGCTGCTGACGGACATGACCAACTACGCCGAGGCGCTCAGGGAGCTCTCCGCCCGGAAGAACGAGGTGCCGGGGCGCAAGGGCTACCCGGGCTACCTCTACACCGATCTCGCGTCGATCTACGAGCGCTGCGGGCGCGTCCGCGGCACGAAGGGATCGCTGACGCAGATCCCGATCGTGACCATGCCGGGCGACGACATCACGCACCCCGTGCCGGACCTGACGGGCTACATCACCGAGGGGCAGGTCGTGCTCAGCCGCGCTCTGCACCGGGCCGGGATCGACCCCCCGGTGGACGTGCTGCTGTCGCTCTCCCGCCTGATGAAGGACGGCATCGGCGAAGGCGTGACGCGCGCGGACCACGGGAGCGTGGCGGGGCAGCTCTACGCCACCTACGCCCGGGTCCAGGAGGTCCGGAACCTGGCCACCGTGATCGGGGAGGGAGCGCTGGCGGCGGTGGACCGCACGGTGCTCGCGTTCGGCGAGCGCTTCGAGCAGGACCTGCTTCGACAGCGCGCCGGCGAGATCCGCAGCTTCGAGGAGAGCCTCGAGCGCGGTTGGGACGTGCTGTCGATCCTGCCCGCGGAGGAGCTGACGCGCCTCAGCGAGGAGACCTTGCGTCTGCACTACCGCGGCCGCCTCTCCGGTGCGCCGCGCCCGCCCGCCGCAGGGGACGAGGCGACGCCGTGACACCCGCCGGTCGAGCGGGCGCAGGGCAACCCGCCACCCGCGCGCGCCTCCTAGAGCTCCGCCGACGCGTCGCCGAGGCGCGCGCCGGCCACGACATGCTCGAGCGCAAGCGGGAGGTGCTCCTGCGTGAGGTGTGGGGCCTGATCCGCGAGCTCGGTCACCTCGAGCGGGAGGTGCGCGCGCGCTTCGGCGCCGCCTACGCCGCCGTGCGCGAGGCGCGCCTCGCGATGGGGAGCGAGGGGCTGACCTGGGCCGCGCTGGCGCCCGCAGCCCGCACCACCTGCGTCACCGAGGCCCGCTCGGTGATGGGCGTAACGCTCCCGCTCGTGCACGTGAACGTCGAACCGCTCCCCCTCCCCTACAGCCCCTTCGGCACCAGCATCACCCTGGACCGGGCCCGCCAGCGCTGGTTGGAGGTCGGGGAGGTGCTGGGCGCCTGGGCGGAGACCTACAGCTCGGTGTGGCGCGCCAGCGCCGAGCTGGCGCGCACCCAGCGACGCGTGAACGCGTTGGAGAAGCTGCTCATCCCCGACTACGAGGCTGCCATCCACACCATCGAAGAGGCCCTCGAGGAACAGGAGCGCGCGACGTTCCTGCGTGGCAAGCGCGTCAAGGAAGGGAAGGAGGGCGACGTTGAATGGTAGCGTGTTCCACCGCATCCTGGTCCCGACGGACGGCTCGGAGGGGTCGATCCACGCGGCGCAACTCGCCGTCGACATGCTCCGCGGCAGCCCGGGCACGATGGCACTGCTGTTCGTCGTGGACGCCGCCGTCCTGAAGGAGTTGCACCGCTTCGGGGAACGCACCGAGGAAGAGGTGGAGAGCGAGCTCCGCGACCACGGTCGGCGCTACCTGGATATGCTGCGCGCCGAGGCGGAGGCCGCGGGCGTCGGGGCCGACACCTTCCTCCGGGAGGGGGACCCCTTCGCCGAGATCGTGGCGTTGGCCCGCGACCTCGGGGCGGACCTCATCGTCATGGGGCACGTCGGTCAGCGGGGCACCCGCCGCGTGTTGCTCGGCTCGGTCACGCAACGTGTGCTCGACTTCGCCCACTGCCCGGTGCTCGTCGTGAAGGGCCCCATCGCGGGGCGCACGGGGCCGGCCTCGACCCCCTGGAAGGGATGAACGTGAGCGCCCGAACCGACCTCACCTTCGACGCCGACGCGGACCTGGACGCCCTGGTGGCCGCCTTCGAGCGGGCCGAGGCCCCCGCCGGAGGGTTCTCGCACCAGGCGCACCTGGCGGTCGCCCTGACCTACCTCGACCGCCACGGGCTCGAAGGCGCCACCGAGCGCATGCGTTCCGGCCTGCTGAGCTTCCTGGAACACGCCTTCGGCGACCGCTCGGCGGCGGAGGTGAAGTACCGCGAGACGGTCACGGTGTTCTGGCTCCGCCTGCTCGCCGCCGAGCTCGCCGCCAGCGATGCCTCGCGCCCTCTCCACGAACGCGTCAACATGCTACTGGCCCGCTACCGCGACGCCTCGACCATCCGGGACTACTACACCCGGGAGCGCCTCGAGAGCGACGAGGCCCGCCAGCGCTTCGTCGAGCCCGATCGCAAGCCCTTGCCGCCCATCGTGTGATTGGGCATCGCGAAGGAGCGCCCGCCGGGCGGCCGGCCTACGCGGTGGGAGCCGGCTCGGCGTCGAGGTCCGGCTCGCCGCTGTCCTGGATGACCTGGTGGATCTCCAGCCGGCTCTCGCCCGTGGGGGTCGACCCGGCGTTCGCGTGCGCCTTCTTGAACGAGTCCGACCGGGTCCACGCCTCGAACGCCTCGCGGTTGCGCCAGGTGGTCAGCACCACGTAGGGATCGCCCTCCCGGGTCGGTCGCAGTACCTGGTTCCGAACGAAGCCGGGCGTCTCGTCGACGTGACCCGCCCGCTGGCGGAACGCGCGCTCGAACGCTTCGGCGTTCTCGGGCGCGACCTGGATGCGATTGGCAACGGTGATCATCGGTTCGCCTTCCTTCCGGGCCTCGAACGGCCGCTGCCCCGTTTGTACCGCCGCAACGGCATGCGGGAACGTTGCCGAGACGTCCTCCCAGCTCCCGGCGCGCCCGTCGCCGGCGTGCCCCTCGGAAGGGCACGCCGGCGGTAGCTTGGAAAGCCGTGCGCACCCCCTGGCAGATCCTGCTCGCCGAGTTCCTCGGCACGGCCGTGCTGCTCGCGGTGGGCCTCTCGTGCGTGATCGTCGACTTCGGCAGCGGCAGCCCGGTCGTCCGCCTCCTGCCCGAGCCGTGGCTGCGGCGGCTGGTGACGGGCCTGCTGTTCGGCTCGACCGGCGGCCTGATAGCCACCTCCTGGGTCGGGCGCGTCAGCGGCGCCCACATCAATCCGGCGGTGTCGCTGGCGTTCTGGTGGCGCGGCACCCTGAAGGGACAGCACGTTCCGGGCTACCTCCTGGCGCAGTTGCTGGGCGGCGCGGCCGGAGCGCTCCCGCTGCTGCTCTGGGGCCGGCTCGGGTCGAGCGTGGCCTACGGCGCCACCGTGCCGGGCGCCTGGGGCCCGTGGGGCGCCGTGGCGGGCGAGGCCCTGACCACCCTGGCTCTGGTCGCCGGCCTGTTCGTGTTCACGGGTCACCGCTCGCTGCGTCGCTTCACGCCCCTGCTCATGCCGGCGCTGTACGCGCTGATGGTCACGCTGGAGGCCCCGCTCTCCGGGACGAGCACCAATCCCGCCCGCAGCCTGGGTCCCGCCCTCGTGGCCGGACAGTGGAGCGGCTTCTGGGTCTACCTGGTGGGCCCCCTGGCCGGAGCCGCGCTGGGCGTGCTGCTGTTCCGGTTCCGCTTGCTGCGCCGCTTCGAGTCCGAGGTGGCCAAGCTCTATCACTTCGACGTCGATCTGCACGGCATCTTCAGGCGCGACCGCTGAGGCTCGCCCATCGTGGCGCACGGCCGCCAGGTCGATGTTGGACCGGTGGCAGACGTCGCCACGACCGCCACCCGTCACGACCACGCCCCTGCACGGGCACGTCACCGTCTTCTCCACGACCCGGGCCTCCGGCGGCGTCCCCTAGCATCGACCGGTACGCGCCTTCCACCCTACGCATCCGGTATCGCCGAGGGAGGCGGATAGGAACATGACCGACATCGCGATCCACGTCGAGGGCGTGCGCAAGGCCTTCGGCTCGGTACAGGCGCTCGACGGCGTGAGCCTTCAGGCAGAGCAGGGCAGGGTGTTCGGCCTGCTCGGGCCCAACGGCGCCGGCAAGACGACCCTGGTACGCATCCTCACGACGTTGCTGCTGCCCGACGAGGGCCGAGCCACCGTGCTCGGCCACGACGTTCGCACGCAGCGCGAAGGGTTGCGCCCGCTCATCGGGCTGGCGGGCCAGTATGCGGCCGTGGACGAGAACCTCACGGGCCGCGAGAACCTGGTGATGGTGGGGCGCCTCTACCACCTCGGCCGGCGCGAGGCCCGCCGGCGCGCAGACGAGGTGCTCGAGCGCTTCGACCTCGCCCATGCCGCGGGCCGGCCCGCGAAGACCTTCTCCGGCGGCATGCGGCGCCGGCTCGACCTGGCGGCGAGCCTGGTCGGCCGGCCCGAGGTGCTGTTCCTCGACGAGCCCACCACGGGCCTCGATCCGCGGAGCCGACGCACCATGTGGGCGCTCATCCGGGAGCTGGTCGAGGAGGGCACGACGTTGCTGCTCACCACCCAGTACCTCGAGGAGGCCGACGAGCTCGCCGACCGCATCGCCGTGGTCGATCACGGCCGGGTCATCGCCGAAGGCACCTCCGACGAGCTCAAGGCCCGGCTGGCCCGCGACTACGTCGAGGTGGGCGTGGAACGGCCCGAGACCTTCGATGCGGCCTTGGCGGCGCTGCGGGACGTGACGGACGAGGAGATCCAGGCCGAGCGGGAGGCGCTCCGCATCAGCCTGCCGGCCGTGCATGGCGCCCGCGACCTGCTGGACGCGGTGCGCCGGCTCGACGCCGCCGACGTCGAGCTCGCCGACATCGGGCTGCGCCGTCCCTCGCTCGACGAGGTCTTCCTGGCGTTGACAGGGCACGAGGACGCGCCGTCCTCCCCCGGAGCCCCGGGGCAGGACGGGCGCGCGGAGGAGCGCCGCGAAGAGGTGACGGCATGACCGCGACCCCGCGCCGGAGCGCCGCCCCGGGCGTCCTCGAGCGCGTCGCCACGAACGTCTCCGACACCCTGGTGATGGCGCAACGCAACCTCATGCGCTACGTCCGCCTGCCGCGGCTGCTGGTGTTCTCCAGCATCCAGCCGATCATGTTCGTGATCCTGTTCGCCTACGTGTTCGGCGGTGCCATCCGTACGCCCGGCGTCAACTACATCAACTACCTCATCCCCGGCATCCTCATCCAGACCGTCCTGTTCGGAGCCACGCAGACCACCACCGGGCTGGCCGACGACCTCTCCAAGGGGATCGTCGACCGCTTCCGCTCGCTGCCGATGGCACGCGGCGCCGTGCTGGCCGGCCGCACGCTCGCCGACGGCCTGCTTCGCAACCTCTTCATCGTGGGCCTCATGCTGGCTGTCGGCGCGATCATCGGGTTCCGCTTCGAGGGCAGTGTCGCGCAGGCGCTGGCGGCGATCGGGGTGGTCGCCCTGTTCGGCTTCGCGTTCTCCTGGATCTCCGCCCTGATCGGCCTGCTCGCCAAGGACCCGGAGACGGCACAGGTGGCCGGCTTCATCTGGGTCTTCCCGCTGGTGTTCGCCAGCTCGGCCTTCGTGCCGGTCCAGACCATGCCGCACTGGCTTCGCGCGTTCGCCAACGTGCAGCCGATCTCGGTGACCGTCAACGGCGTGCGTTTTCTGACGAGCGGCGGCGCAGCCCCCGGCGTCGCCGCCGCCGACGTGTGGCAGGCCCTTCTGTGGGCCGCCGCGATCCTGCTCGTGTTCATGCCCCTGGCGATCCTGCAGTACCGGCGCGCGGTCTGACCCCGCGCGCCTGTCGGCGTCGACCGCCGCACCCGGGGGGCACGGTCTAGACTGCGCTTGGATCCGCCCGGTCCGTGCCGGCCGTCGAATCCACCTCGGAGGTGCCCGTGGCGCGGCGTTGGTTGTGGTGGCTGCTGCTCGTCGCCCTCCTGGTGTTGGTCGTATCGCGGTTCACCGACCTCCACCAGCTGGGGAAGGCCGTCGCCGGAGCCGACGTCGGATGGATCCTCGTCGCCACCTCGCTGCACGCCCTGTTCTTCCTCCTCCACGGCAACCTCTACCGGCTCGGGTTCCGGGCCGCCGGCGTGGCGAGCACCGTCGGCGGCCTGCTGCCCGTGTTCTTCGCGTCGACCTACCTGAACGCGGTGGCGCCCTCCGGAGGCACCGCGGGCGCCGCCGTGTTCGTCGCCGACGCCCGGAGGCGCGGCGAATCGCCGGCGCGCGCGGCCGTCGGCACGGTGGTCGTCCTCATCGCCGACCTTGCGACGCTTCTCCCCTTCCTGGCGGGCGCCCTGCTGTTTCTCGGAAGCCACGGCCGGCTGGCTTCCTACGACCTCATCGGCGCCGCCCTCTACGCCTGCTTCGTCGGCGGTCTGGTGACGGCGCTGGCCCTGGCGCGTCGCCGCGTGGCGACGCTGCGCCGCTTGCTGTCCTGGGCCGAGCGCAGGATCGAGCGCGTGGCCGCGTGGCTACGCCGCACCTCGCCGCTCGGCCCCGACTGGGCCGAGCGCACGGCCGGCGACCTGTCGGCGGCGGCCGTGGCGACATTCGGCAGGCGGCGCACGCTGGAGCAGCTGCTGCTGGCAGGGACCGCCCTCCACGTCGTCAACCTGGCCGGGCTCTACGCCCTGTTCCTGGCCTTCGGTCAGCCTCTCGGCCCCCGTGGGCTCGGCGTGGGCCTGGCCGGCTTCGCGCTCGGCATCGTCTTCTACGTCATCGCCATCGTGCCCCAGGGGCTGGCCGCCGTCGAAGGCATCATGGGGCTGGTGTTCACCTCGCTGGGGATGGCGTCCGCCCCCGCGATCGGGATCATCCTGGCCTTCCGCGGCATGAACTTCTGGTTGCCGCTGCTTCTCGGCCTCCTCTTCGTTCGGCGCATGCCGGGTCTGGGCGCTCCGAGCGCGCCCGGCGTCGACGCGGCCCGCTCCGGCGACGCGACCGGCCGCGAGGCAGGCGGGGGCTAGCGTGCGGGTGCTGCTGGCGGGCCAGACGTACCTCCCCACCACCAACGGGCCGGCCGTCTTCACCACCGGCCTGGCGGAGGCGCTGGCCGCGAACGGGCACGACGTCCTGGCGGTCGTTCCCTCACCGGACGGCCGGTCCCACGAGGCGCGCCGGAACGGGGTGGTCGTGCGGGCGCTGCCCTCGCTGGTGCTCGCGCGGAGCGGCGTGGCGGTGACCGTCTTCCCCAACGCTCGGGTGCGCCGCCTGCTGCGGGCGTTCGGCCCGGACGTGGTGCACATCCAGGACCACTACCCCACCAGCCGCGCCGTGCTGGCGGAGAGCCTGGCGCTGAAGGCGCCCGTCGTGGGCACCAACCACTTCCTCCCCGCGAACCTCGTGTTCCAGCTGCCGGTGCCACCTTCGGCGCAGGGCCCTCTCGAGCGCGTGTTGTGGTGGACGGTGCGAAGTGTGTTCAGGCGGGTGGCCGTGGCGACTGCGCCGAGCGAGGCCGCGGCCAGCGCGTTGCTGAGCGCGCTGGGCTTGCACGGGGTACGGGTGATCTCGTGCGGCGTCGACGTGGCCCGTTTCGCGCCGCGGCCGCCGGACGCTCGGCGGCGCCTGCGGGCGCGCTTCGGTCTCCCCGTAGACGCCACCGTGGCGCTCTACGTCGGGCGGGTCGATCGCGACAAGAACCTCGACGTGTTGCTCGACGCCTGGCCCCTGACGAGCGCCGCCGACCTGTTGGTGATCGCGGGGCGAGGGCTGCACCTGGACGCCCTGCGCAGGCACGCGGCGCGCTTGCGCCTCGCAGGCAGGACGCGCTTCCTCGGCTACGTGCCCGACGACGCCCTGCCGGGGCTCTACGCTGCCGCCGACCTCTTCGTGATGCCGGGGCGGGTGGAGCTGTTGAGCATCGCCACGCTGGAGGCCATGGCCAGCGGCCTGCCGGTGGCCGCCGCGCGCGCGGGCGCGCTGCCCGAGCTGGTGACGCCGGGCGCACACGGTACGCTGTTCGACCCGACCGACCCCGGCGACGTCGCACGCGCGTTGGAGCGGCTGGCGTCGCGACGCGACGACTGGCCCCGGATGGGGCGCACGAACCGGGCGCGGGCCGAAGAACACCGGTTGGAGCACGTGCGAACGGCCTTCGAGGCCCTCTACCGTGAGATCCTCGCGCGACGCCCCGCGTTCTCATGAGGCCGGGCGGCACGCGCAGCCCGCCCCCGCCACGCACCGATGGCTCCCGAGGCCCTTCTGGACGGCTCTCACACTTTCATCGAGGGGCCCGGTCGCCGGGATTCGTAAGGTGAGGGCTTGCTGAGACGGCGCTCCACCCTTATGGTTGGCTCATAAGCCGAGTGAGCGAAGAGCGCTTGCCCGACTTTCCCTGGCCGGGGGCCAAAACGAAGGGAGAGTGGCAATGATGTCGTCCTATGCCAGAACGACGTCTGCAGGTATGCGCAGGATTCGTCTCATCGCACTTGCGGTGGTGTTCGCGGGCCTGTTCGTGGCAGGCTCGGCGGCGTTCGCCCAGAGCGGGAACGTCGAGAAGTACTCCATCGTGATGAAGGACTACAGCTACACGCCCAACTCCATGACGTGGCACGTCGGGGACACCGTTCAGATCACCCTCAAGAACGAGTCCACCGACAAGGAGCACGAGCTGCTCATGGGCAACGACGTCAACTACAGCACCGACAGCTTCGGCAAGAAGTATCCCGACGGCTGGAAGACGCCGCTGTTCACCGACGCCAGCCAGATCACGTTCGGCGAAGGCACCGGTATCGCGGAGTTGCGCGCCGACGGTCCCGAGACCGTAGCGCTCGAGCCCAAGGGCGGCACGGTGACGTACACGCTCGTGGTGCCCGACAAGGTGGGCACCTGGCAGTTCGGGTGCTTCGAGGAGAACGGCTCGCACTTCGGCGACCACAACATGAAGGGCAC